>Ga0209491_10003891_pt1 | contig 23899 bp, 25 predicted proteins | sample BON02_FD_187213 | JGI IMG/M metagenome (GOLD analysis project Ga0209491, IMG submission 187213) | Freshwater microbial communities from Lake Bonney liftoff mats and glacier meltwater in Antarctica - BON-02 (SPAdes) (version 2) | ecosystem: Environmental > Aquatic > Freshwater > Ice > Glacier... | reverse complement strand
GACTTGGGGATCGGTGTAAGGCCCGGAGCAGTCATAGACATAAATTGGTGGATTCTTTTCCACGTCATAGGGGGCGGCGGTATCCGATTGGCTGATTTCACGCATCGCTACCTGAATATCGGGACGTGAGCCTTCGACATAGATCTTGCGGGAATTTGGCAGCGGCAAGATTGCGCGCTCATCTACCGTAGCGGTGGAAGAGAGGGATTTAGGTTCGATGTTCATTAGGCTCCTTTGTGGCTATATTGCATTCAGCTTGAAAGCTAGCAAAAGCGTTGCAAGCATAAGTGGTGCGGAGGGCGATCGAGTCTTTAAGTTGTAGAAATTCATCGTGGTGCGACTGGGGTCACAGCGCCCTTAATTGTCACGGGCTTGCCCGGGACGAAGTTGATGCAGACCCCGTCGAGCTCTTCCAGACGTAACGGTTCGCTCGTGAACCCGCACGAATAGGGCATCTGTCCCTCCAGGCCACAGCCGTCGCTTTCCAGATGTTGACATGATGTGCAGGTGCCGAAGGGGGGTTTGCCTCTCTCTTGCGCCACCTGGCCGAGCATGCGCTGCAAGGTACTGGCGAAATGGCCTTGGATACTGGGGGGCAAGGAGTCCGCAGCACGGACCAGAGATTCGAAGGGGTCGTTCGCTAGAATTCCTCGGGCTTTCTCGGTCAGAACGAGCTGGACACTGCGTCTGTCCTCCTCTGATCGTATGCGTGTCAGATAGCCTTGAGTTTCGAGACTTTTGATTGTCTGTGATGCTGTTCCCCTAGTCGTGGCATGGAACGCTGCGAAGGCAGACGGCGTTCGCGAGAAGCGGTTGGCCTGTGCGAAGTATCTGAGCACCGCCCACTGCGCTGCCGTCAACCCCTCTGCAAGCCCCTCGCCGGATGCGATGCGCCCCAAGTGAAAGACCAACTCTGCAATAGCGCGACTGTTCATTTTCAACTCCTTTGTGGTTGCAATATAGTAGCGTTTGAAAACTATGTTGACAAGAGATAGTTTCGTAACGATACTGTATGCGCCTGCCTTGTAGACGGCGAAATGGACTTTCTGGCGATCATGAGTAATCAGTTCTAGGGCAGTGCAGGGCGAGGAAAAACGGGCATGGAGCATGCCCCATGCTTAACTTGATCACATTTTCACCTTGGATTTTCTCGGCTAACTCAGTGCTCTTTTTGGTTACTTTTGAGGTTAACTTATGTCAATTACATTGACTGAAAATGCGGCAAAACAGATTCAGCGCCAGCTTGTAAAACGTGGCAAAGGGATTGCCCTGCGCATCGGCGTGAAGAAAGTGGGTTGCACCGGCTTAGCGCACACCTTCGACATCGCCGACGAAATTCGCCCGACCGATCACAGCTTCGAGTCGTATGACTCCCGTGTGCTGATTGATGCCGACAGCCTAGCATTCCTCGACGGTTCGCGTATCGACTTCGTCACCGAAGGACTCAAGCAGATGTTCAAATTTGACAATCCCAACGTGGACAGCGAGTGCGGTTGCGGCGAGAGCTTCAACATGAAAAAACCCAAGCTTGATGTAAAAAATGCAGAGGCAACGCCATGAGCGCAGTTTCTGAAAACATCCAGACCGAAATGCCTGCAGCTTTTATCTTTACCGACAGCGCGGCGGCCAAGGTCGCTGATTTGATTACCGAAGAAGGCAACCCTGACCTGAAACTGCGGGTTTTTGTTCAGGGCGGCGGCTGCTCGGGTTTTTCCTACGGATTTAGGCTTGACGAAATCACCAATGAAGACGACACGACGATACCCAAAAACGGTGTGTCGTTGTTGATTGATGCGATGAGCTACCAGTACCTGGTGGGGGCAGAAATTGTTTACAAAAACGATCTAGAAGGTGCGCAGTTCGTCGTCAAGAACAATCCTGGCGCTACATCTACCTGTGGATGCGGGTCGTCCTTCTCAGCTTAATAGGAACAACATCATGAGTGCAGTATTGCAAGATCTCGTCAATCAACCCTACAAACACGGTTTCGTCACCGACATCGATTCCGATGTCGCGCCAAAAGGGCTGGATGAAAACACCATCCGGATGATTTCGGCCAAGAAGAACGAACCTGAGTGGTTACTTGAGTTTCGACTCAAGTCTTACCAGGCATGGCTCAAGATGGAAGAGCCAGCCTGGCCTAACGTTCACTTTCCGAAGATCGATTTCCAGGCGATAAGCTACTACGCGGCGCCTAAGCAGAAGCCGACGTTGAAAAGCATGGACGAGGTCGATCCTGAATTGCTGCGCACCTTCGAGAAGCTGGGCGTGCCGCTGCACGAGCGGATGGCGCTGGCTGGCGTTGCGGTCGACGTTATTTTCGACAGCGTGTCGGTAGCGACCACCTACAAGCACAAACTGGCCGAAGTCGGGATCATTTTCTGTTCGATGTCGGAAGCCGTGCTGGAGCACCCGGAGCTGGTGCAGAAGTACCTCGGTACAGTGGTGCCGACCGGCGATAACTTTTACGCCGCGCTCAACTCGGCGGTGTTCACCGACGGATCGTTCTGTTTTATTCCCAAGGGCGTCAAGTGCCCGATGGATTTGTCGACCTACTTCCGCATCAACACCGAGGAAACGGGGCAGTTCGAACGCACACTCATCATTGCCGAGGAAGGGGCGTCGGTCTCCTATCTTGAAGGCTGTACGGCACCCGCATTCAGCTCCAACCAGTTGCATGCGGCGGTGGTCGAGCTAGTGGCACTCGACAACGCCGACATCAAGTACTCGACGGTGCAGAACTGGTATGCGGGCGACGAAAACGGCGTCGGCGGCGTTTACAATTTCGTGACCAAGCGCGGCCTGGCCAAAGGCGTCAACTCGCGCATTTCGTGGACCCAGGTCGAGACCGGCTCGGCGATTACCTGGAAATATCCTTCCGTTATATTGCGCGGTGACAACTCGGTCGGCGAGTTTTATTCGGTCGCGGTCACCAACAACTATCAACAGGCCGACACCGGCACCAAGATGATCCACATCGGCAAGAACACCCGTAGCACCATCGTTAGCAAAGGCATCTCGGCCGGTCGTTCCAACAACAGCTACCGCGGGCTAGTCAGAATTGGATCCGCTGCCGCCGGGGCGCGCAATTATTCGCAATGCGACTCGATGTTGATTGGCGACCAGTCCGGCGCCAACACCTTCCCCTACATCCAGGTGCGCAACAACACCGCCAAGGTCGAACATGAGGCCTCGACCTCGAAGATTGGCGAGGACCAGCTGTTTTACTTCGCGCAGCGCGGGGTCGGCGCCGAGGCTGCCGTGTCGGCGATCATCAACGGATTCTGCAAGGCCGTATTCCAACAATTACCGATGGAGTTTGCGGTCGAAGCGACCCAACTCCTCGGCCTCAAACTCGAAGGAAGTGTCGGATGATTTACCAAGACAGTAAAACGCTATTAGAAGTACACGGGTTGTGTGCAACCGTGAATGGCATCGAAATCCTGAAAGGACTCGACATCACTGTGAAAAGCGGCGAAGTCCACGCGATCATGGGGCCGAACGGCTCGGGTAAGAGCACCTTTGCCAAGGTGCTAGCCGGCCACACTGCGTATGAAGTGACGGGAGGGAGCGTGCTGTTTGAAGGCAAAAATCTGTTTGAGCTTGCCCCTGAAGAACGCGCTCGTGCCGGCCTTTTTCTCGCTTTTCAATATCCGATCGAGATACCTGGTGTCGCTAACAGCGAGTTTTTACGCTTGAGCTACAACACTGTACAGGCGCAACACGGCAGAGAGGAGCTAGACCCGCTTGAGTTCGACGATTTTGTTCGCGAGAAAATGAATCTGCTCGACATGAATCACGATTTTTTAGGCCGTAGCGTCAACGAAGGGTTTTCTGGCGGGGAGAAAAAGCGCAACGAAATCTTGCAGATGGCGCTGCTCGCTCCCCGCTTGGCAATTCTAGATGAGACCGATTCCGGCCTCGACATCGACGCGCTCAAGATCGTCTCTCAAGGCGTTAATCAACTCGCCAACAAAGACAACGCGATCGTGCTGGTGACGCACTACCAGCGACTCCTTAATCACATCGTTCCCGACTTTGTGCATGTGATGGAGGCAGGCCGCATCATCAAGACTGCTGGCAAGGAGCTGGCGCTCGAACTTGAAACACGCGGATACGACTGGGTCAGTGCCGAGCACCAGGCAGCGATGGCAACAGTATGAGCACACTAACCTCTATTCGTCGCCCCCCTGCTAGTTACCTTGAAGCGCTATTGACAGGCTTGCCGCAATTGCCGACCAGTTCCTTGCCATGGATCAACGAGCTGCGGGCCGAGGCTGTCAATCGCCTCGACGTGCTGTCGCTGCCAACACGGCATGATGAAGATTGGCGCTTTACCGACATTTCACCACTGACTAAGAGGTCGTTTACTCCGGCACTCAGTTCACCCTATTTGGAAGCCGCCGATGTCGCACGTTTCCATATTGAAGAAGCGACCACCCGGCTGGTGTTTGTTGATGGCATCTATGCGCCCCTGTTGTCTAGTGCTGCTTCAAACAGCGGTGTTGTAGTGTCGAACCTGCAGACGGTACTTGCCACGCACGCCGCGGTGATCGAAGCCCATCTCGGCCGTCACGCAGCATTCAGCCACAACGTATTCGCGGCACTCAATACGGCCCTACTGCATGATACGGCTGTGATTGTAGTACCGCGCAAGGTCTCACTTGCCGCGCCGGTGCATATGCTGTTTATCGCGACGCAAAAAGAGGTTATAAACACCCCCCGCTGCTTGGTAGTTGCCGAGACTGGCAGCACAGTGACGGTGATCGAGGATTACGTCATGTTGCACCAATCGCATTGGCAAAAAGAAGCGTATTTCACCAACGCTGTGACCGAGGTCGTGCTGGAAGACAATGCACGAGTGAATCACATCCGAATTCAGAGTGAAGACAGTAAAGCGTTTCATATTGCCAATTGCGCGGTTTCACTTGGGCGTTCGAGTAACTATCAGTCGGTAAGTGTCGCGCTGGGCGGACAGATTTCGCGCTACAACCTCGACGTGTTGCTGGCCGAAGGAGCCGAGTGCGCTGTTGACGGGCTGGCGCTCATCACCGACAGCCAGATTGCCGACACCCATACCTGCATAGACCACACACAAGCGCACGGCGTGAGCCACCAGCTGCACAAATGCATCGTCGGCGGCAGTGCGCATGCTGTGTTCAACGGCAAGATAATGGTGCGTAAGGGTGCGCAGCACACCGACTCGGTACAGTCGAGCCGCAACCTGCTACTGACCAGCAAGGCGCACATCGACACTAAGCCGCAGCTTGAAATTTTTGCAGACGACGTGAAATGCGTGCATGGCGCGACGATCGGTCAGCTCGACAGCGAGGAAGTGTTTTACCTGAAGAGTCGGGGGCTGTCTGATAGTGTAGCCCATAATCTGCTCACTTACGCATTCGCGGCGGAGATCATAGACCGGATTCCCATCGCATCACTCAAGCGCCAGCTCGAACAGAGTGTCTTCGAACAAACCAGAAGCCTGTCATGAACTCCGTCCATATAGCACTCAATTCCAACTCGGCATCGGCCTTTGACGTCGAGCGTATACGTGCCGACTTTCCGATTCTTCAACTCCGGATCGACCGCAAACCACTGGTCTATCTAGACAACGCCGCATCGAGCCAGATGCCGCAGCAGGTAATCGACCGTCTGGTGCGCTACCAGACGAGCGAGCACGCCAATATCAACCGCGCGGTGCATTATTTGTCGGAGACCGCAACTGCCGAATACGACACCGCTCGCCGCAAGTTACAGCGCTTCATCAACGCGCCCGAAGAGCGCGAAGTGGTCTTTACCAGCGGCACCACCGATGCGATCAACCTGGTGATGCACGGCTACGGCCGGTGGTTCATCAAGCCCGGAGACGAGATTATTTTGACCACGCTCGAGCATCATTCTAACATCGTGCCGTGGCAGATGCTGGCCGAAGAAACTGGCGCGAAGATTCGCGTGGTACCGATTAACGACGCCGGTGAGCTGCTGATCGACGAATATGAAAAACTGTTCAACGCTCGCACCCGGTTCGTCGGCGTGATACATGTTTCGAACGCGCTGGGCAGCATCAACCCAGTCAAGCAGATGATCGCTTTCGCACACGCGCACGGCGTACCGGTGCTGGTTGACGGGGCGCAGGCGGCGGCGCACCTGCAGGTTGACGTGCAGGATCTGGATTGCGACTTCTACGCATTTTCCGGCCACAAGTTGTGTGGCCCGACCGGTATCGGTGTCCTGTATGGCAAGGCCGCACTGCTGGAAAAAATGCAGCCCTTCAAGGGCGGCGGCGACATGATTTTGTCGGTGACCTTCGAAAAAACCACCTACAACACAATCCCGTACAAGTTCGAAGCCGGCACTCCGCCTATCGCAGCCGCCATCGGGCTGGGCGCCGCAGTCGATTACCTCTCGGCCATCGGCATGGACGCAATCGCCACTCACGAACTCGAGTTACTCAATTACGCCACCGAGCAGATGAACCACATGCCGGGCGTGCGCATTGTCGGCACCGCCAAAAACAAGGCCTCGGTCATCTCATTCATCGTTGACGGCGTGCATCCGCACGACATCGGCACATTGCTCAATCAGGAGGGCATCGCGGTGCGTACTGGTCATCATTGCGCGCAGCCGGTGATGCAGCGTTTCAAAGTACCTGCCACCTCGCGCGCTTCATTTGCGTTCTACAACAGCATGGCCGAAGTCGATGCACTGGTCGCCGGCATTCGCACCGTGCAGAAGGTGTTTGCGTAATGAGCAATTATAAAGCGCTCTATCAAGAGGTCATCCTCGATCACAACAAGAAGCCACGCAACTACGGCACGCTAGCGCACGCGAGCCATCATGCGGTGGGCCACAACCCGCTGTGCGGCGATCATATCAGTGTGGCGCTTAGCCTTGATCGCGATTGCATAGCCTGCATTGCTTTTCAGGGTGAGTCATGCGCGATCTGCAAAGCGTCGGCGTCGATGATGACGGCCGCCATCAAGGGTAAGTCGCGTGCGGACGCGGAAATTCTGATTCATGAATTTCTCGCCATGGCGACCGGCAAGCTCCACCTTGACAGTCCGAATAACATTGGACGGCTCGCGGTATTCGCCGGCGTGTGCGACCTGCCGACGCGTGTCAAATGCGCCATTCTGCCGTGGCACACGCTGCACGCGGCGTTCAATTCGGTCGCCAGTGCCTCAACCGAGGCCGAGGCAGACCCGATGCACGTATCGATCGACAATGCGTGATGCTACCCCCTGCCACAGAGTAACCCTTGAGAGGACGAGATATTGACAGCGCATGAACTAAGAGACTACATCATGAATGGCCTACCCTGCGATCACGTGGAAGTACTGGGCGATGACGGCCAGCACTTCGAAGCGGTGGTCGTGAGCCCGCAATTCACCGGCAAAAATAAGGTACAGCAGCATCAGTTAGTGTATCTGGCACTCGGAGATCGCATGCGCTCGGAAATTCACGCGCTGGCCATGCGCACATTCACGCCCCAAGCCTGGGCACAATCATCAGTCAAATAACTTTGGAGCAATGAAAAATGAACGTACAGGAAAAAATTCGCAATCAGGTCACCGCAAATCCCGTCGTGCTTTATATGAAAGGTACGCCCCAGTCCCCGCAGTGTGGTTTCTCCGGTGCGACGGTGCAGCTACTCGAGGCCTGCGGCGTGCAGAACTTTACCGCCGTGGACGTCCTGGCCGATCCGGAAATCCGTGATGGCATCAAGCTTTACAGCAACTGGCCGACCGTTCCGCAGCTCTACATCAAGGGCGAGTTTGTCGGTGGCGCTGATATTGTGCGCGAGATGTATGAGCAAGGTGAATTGCAGGAATTGATCGATTCAACAGTGGCTTAATGATATTGAAATGGGTCAAGGGAGAGCTCCCGACTCAAAGGGATTGTCGTAGTTCCGGTGCCAAAAAGATGGCCCGTTTTCAGGAGGTTAACATGCCGAAAATAGCAGAAATTGAAGACACACCCAATCCGAACGCGATGAAGTTCATCCTTAAGGAGCCGCTAACCTGGGGAATAACTCGCTCTTACGACAACGCCGAGCAGGCACAGGACGATGAGCTCGCCTCCACGCTGTTCGACATAGAGCATGTGGCCAATGTGTTTTACGTTGATAAGTGGATCACGGTGACACAGGACGGAGGTGCCGACTGGACGGAGTTGGTGCGCAAAGTCGCGGAGCCGATCCGCGCCGCGCCGACGGCAGATGCACAAACAATTGACACCGTTGCAGCAGCCGCCAGTGCAATTTCTGGCATAAGCCCAGAAGATCAGCAACGCCTCGATGCTATCAACGTGCTGCTCGACGAGCAGGTCCGCCCCGCTCTGCAAGGCGACGGCGGCGACCTCCACGTGGTCGGTCTCAATGGCAGCCAGCTCAGCGTGCATTACCAGGGCGCGTGCGGCACCTGTCCAAGTTCGATATCCGGCACGCTCCGGGGCATAGAGAATTTGCTGAAGTCGATTGAACCGGACATCGAGCTCGTGGCGGTTTAGGTTTGAAATCGACAGTTAACCGGATCACGCGATCGGCAAATTTTATCCGGTGTTACACGCTGAGCCGAATCTGTATGCCGCCCTTTTTAGCCGCGCAACTGGAGGTCGGTTGTTGATCTTAATGTGTAGCCGCTCGCCCAGTTCGGCGAGTAGAAATATCGAGGAAACCATGCAGGGAAAAATGCCATGAAACCCACGCAAAATGGATTACTAGAACGCTTTCGACAGGCATTTCCCGAGGCCGCGATCCAGATAGAGGACGAGAGCCATTTGCATGTGGACCACGCCGGCGCCGTGAGTGGCGCTGGTCATTTTCGAGTTCAAATGATTGATGCCAGGTTCAGCGGATTGCAGCGCATCGCCAGGCATCGATTGGTCTATGGCGCCTTGTCCGACTGGATGCCGGAGCGGGTGCACGCACTGAACATCATCACCATGACCCTGGAGGAGGCCGGGCATGCATAGACCATTCAGCAGGGTCTATCTAGATAGCGCGCTCCTCGGTCGGCTTGCACTGGCTGATGGGGTCAGAGCAAAACCGGCAAAAGGCTCGATAAGGCTATGGAATCCTGTGAGTCAAAAAGTCACGCTGAGTGTGATCGAAAAAGTTTTTTGCCACTATCAACCTCCGACAGGAAACGCACAAATGTCAGAACCACAGTTTACCGAGCATGACTGGCGCCGATTTCTAGTCAGTTTGGGGGAGGACCCCGCTCGAACAGGCCTTGTAGAAACGCCGTCTCGTGCTGCAAAGGCGTGGAAGCATTGGACTTCCGGATATACCAAAGACCCTGCTGAATGTCTAAAAGTGTTCGAAGACGGGGCGGAGGAATATAACGAACTCATTGTAGTACGAGGTATCCCTGTCTATAGCCATTGTGAACACCATCTAGCGCCTTTCTTTGGCAAAGCCACGATCGGCTATGTTCCCAACAGAAATATAGTGGGCTTGTCAAAGTTGACTCACCTGGTTGATTGCTTTTCTAAGCGGTTGCAGGTGCAGGAACGACTCACGATCCAAATTGCCAACGCCTTGATGACACATCTGGAACCGAAAGCGGTTGGTGTAGTGATTCGCTGCAGACACATGTGCATGGAAAGCCGCGGCATTCGCACCCAGGGAGAGGAAACCGTGACATCAGCCATGCTAGGCGAACTGCAAGCTAATATGGCGTTGCGTGCGGACTTTTTTGCTTTGGCACGGGAGGTGTAACTTGCTTACTCAGGATGCCATGACAACCAAAACCACGCCGTTGACAGTCGCGACCAAGCATCCGCAAGACAAACAAAGAGGTGCCCTCAAGACCAAACGCAACGAGATCGATTCCGCCGAAAGATTGCCAAAACCAAACTGGATCCGTATCAAGCTGGGATCATCGTCGGAGCGCTTCCGTGAGATCAAGGACATTGTGCGCGCCAATCAGCTGGTGACGGTGTGCGAGGAGGCATCCTGCCCGAACATCGGCGAGTGCTGGAGTAAAGGCACCGCGACCTTCATGATCATGGGTGACAAATGCACACGTCGCTGCAGGTTCTGCAACGTTAGCACGGGACGTCCGAATCCGCTGGACCCCAAGGAGCCGGAACGTCTGGCCCAAACCATCGCGCTGATGAAACTCAATTACGTCGTCATCACCTCGGTGGATCGCGACGATTTGCGCGACGGAGGCGCCGGCCATTTTGTCGAATGCATCCAGCACATCCGGGCACTGACGCCCAGCACCTATATCGAAATTCTGACGCCTGATTTTGGTGGCCGGCTGGACCATGCACTGGCAATCCTCGGCACCGCGCCGCCAGACGTGTTGAACCACAACATCGAAACCGTGCCACGTTTATACAAGGAAGCGCGCCCCGGTGCGGATTTTCAAAACACGCTGAACCTGTTGCAACGCTTCAAGGCCATGCATCCTAACATACCGACCAAATCCGGCCTGATGGTCGGGCTGGGCGAGACCGATGCGGAAATTCTACAAGTGTTGCGCGAACTGCGTGCCCACGACGTTGAGATGCTGACCATCGGTCAGTACCTGCAACCGTCTGGCGGGCACATGCCAGTGCGCCGCTATGTGCACCCGGATACCTTCAAGATGTATGCGGAAGAAGCCCGCAAGATGGGCTTCCTGCATGCTGCCTCGGGCCCGCTGGTACGCAGCTCGTACCATGCGGATCAGCAGGCGCATGCGGCAGGGGTGTTTTGATGTGTGTTCTGCGCAAAAGCCTAAACTCGGTGGAAGAAGTCTATTGGGTCCGTGTAGCACCGGCAGGCCGCTTTTTTTTGCACTCGAAGGGACGCCTAACTATGCAAAACTTGACCACACCAGAACTGGCAGCATGGATCGAGAATGCAGAGCGCGAGAAACCCGTATTGCTCGACGTGCGTGAACCGTGGGAATTTCAGACTTGTCATATTGACGGAGCGTTGACAATGCCGATGAATACCATCCCCGGCAAACTGTCCGAACTACACGCGTAGCGGCCGACCGTCTGCATCTGCCACCACGGCGCGCGAAGCATGCAAGTCGCGTTGTTTTTAGAACAGCATGGTTTTACCCAAATTAGCAATCTGACAGGCGGCATCCATGCCTGGGCTCCGCAATTCGACGGCACAATGTCGACCTATTGAATTTCTATGCATCGATCTTCTAAAGATGGTAGTACGCGAAGCGCGTGGATTGGAGCTCATTGGTTCTTCTGGGGGCGCAGAGCTCGCAGCAATTTATTCCTCCCCGCTAATTTAAGACACAAGGAACTTGGCCATGCAGACCATTGACCCGAACCACGATCAACACCACGCACCGGGCGCGTCACCCCAGTCGGCCGTTGGCGCCGACAAACTGCCGGGAATACGTCATATTATCGCCATCGGCAGCGGCAAGGGCGGCGTCGGAAAATCCACTGTGAGCGTCAATCTGGCGCTCGCACTGCAGCAGCTCGGGGCGCGCGTCGGGCTCTTGGATGCCGACATCCTTGGTCCCAGTATCCCCGGCATGCTCGGCATCCCAACCGACGAACCACCGGCGATGACCTCGGACGGCAAGATGATCCCGGCACAGCGGCACGGCCTGAAGATGGTATCGATGGGCATGCTCACCGGAGACGACAACCCGGCCGTCTTGCGCGGGCCGATGGTGGGTAAATACCTGAGGATGTTCGTCGGCGGCGTGCAATGGGGACCGCTGGACTATTTGATCCTCGACCTCCCCCCCGGCACCGGCGACACCCAACTGACGCTGGCACAGAGTATGCCGCTGTCAGGCGTGGTGATCGTAACGACACCGCAGGCCGTGAGCCTCAAGATTGCCCGCCGGGGCTTACGCATGTTCGAGAAGGTGCAGGTCAAGATTCTTGGGATCATCGAGAACATGCGCACCTTCACCTGCCCCCACTGCGGCGAGAACACGGATATCTTCCGTCACGGCGGTGGCGAACAAATGAGCCAAGAACTCGGCGTCCCATTCCTGGGGGCCTTACCTCTCGATGTCGAGGTCGTCACCTGCGGTGATGAGGGTCGTCCGATCGTGGCGGACCAGCCAAAGTCGGTCAGCGCGAAAGTGTATGCAGCCATCGCTACGACGCTCGCGGAGCAACTCCACGCGGCAGTTACAGTGCTGAAGCCCTTTGTGTGGAAGTGGGGCAGCAACGAAGGGGCTCCAGCCTGGATGAAAGGCGCGGCGCGGCCTGCTGGATCGCAGAACACCCCAATCGGTTATCTCCGTCGCGATCCACGTACCTTATCTATCCTATGGGAGGATGGTCATCGCGACGACTTCGACGTCCGCGACCTGCGCTTGGCGTGTCATTGCGCCCTCTGCGTCGAGGAGATGAGCGGACGCAAGCTACTCGATCCAAAGACGATACGATCTGATGTGAGCCCGCGACAGATCGTGAGCATAGGCAACTACGCGATCCAGTTCGATTGGAGCGACAGCCATAACAGCGGGATATATTCGTTTAACGACCTGCGTGCCTTAGGCGCACGCGCTGCGGCGAAGGGCGTTGAAGATGTCTGATTTCCAACGTGAGGATCTACCAGTTAGCATTCGCGCGGAGGCTTCGGTCAACGACCCCGACACGTGTAGGTTTATCGTGAGCCGACCCTTGCATCCTGGCGGACAGTTCTTTTTCGGTAACAAGGAACGGGCAGCCGGATCGCCGCTAGTCGAGCGACTGTTCGCCCTTTCCGGCGTTGCCAACGTGCTCATAGCCGAGAATGTGGTGACCCTCTGCAAGGAACCGACCGCCTCGTGGTCAGAACTGAAAGCAGCCATTGGCACGGCCATCCGAACGCAACTGCTGACTGGCGTGCCAGCGATCTTGGAAATGCATGTCCACAGCGGTACGCAAGGAAGGCCAGATGCAGAGCTTTATACGGCTATTCAGGAACTCCTGGACAAGCAAGTCAATAAGTCAATCGCTAACCACGGGGGGAAGATTTCGATTGTGGAGGTCCTGCAAGGGAAACTTTTCATCACCATGAGCGGCGGCTGCCAGGGATGCGCGTCCTCGCAGGTGACGCTGCGGCAGGGATTCGAAGTCATGCTGAAAAGGGTCGCCCCGGAAATCAAGGAAATTGTTGATACGACGAACCATGCAGCGGGGACCCAACCGTTTTACCTGCGCCAGGAGTAGACTTATGCCAAATCGACTATCCAAGGAAATCTCCCCAACCGTCGCTACGCTCGACGATCTCGCGAAGTTGGCAAACTACTCGCTCATGGACACGCTCAACTGCGATCCTGACGCGAAAGCTAATGGAGACGACCACGCGCCGCGACTAGTCTTCACGGGTCACTATGTCCCCGTGAGTCCCACACCAATCAGGAACCCTGAGTACGTCGCGCACAGCAAAAACCTTTTTCGCGAACTTGGCTTCGCCGACAACATGGCGCAATCGGTTGACTTCGTCCGCATGTTCTCCGGCGACATCTCGCACGTTCCGAAGCCGATGCGCAAGGTCGGTTGGGCGTGTGGGTACGCGCTTTCCATCTTCGGCACCGAATACTACCAGAAGTCCCCGTTCAAAACCGGCAACGGATACGGCGATGGTCGCGCAGTTTCCGTGCTTGAGGCCGTCATTAACGGTCGACGCTGGGAAATGCAGCTAAAAGGTGGCGGCCGGACGCCATATTGCCGCGGGGCGGACGGTCGCGCCGTCCTGCGCTCGAGTGTCCGGGAGTTCCTGGCACAGGAGCACATGCACGCGCTCGGCGTGCCAACGTCACGGTCTCTGAGTTTGTACGTTTCGAAAACGGAGAAGGTCAAGCGGCCGTGGTACTCGGAGGGCTCGCGCTCGAAGGATCCTGACATGTTAATTTCGGAGGCAGTCGCCATCTCGACGCGCGTCGCACCGTCGTTCATTCGGGTCGGCCAACTCGAGCTCTTCGGTCGCCGTGCTCGCAAGAAGGAACACCCGACAGCGATGGAGGAGCTCGAGAAGATTGTGCTGCACTTGATCGATCGTGAGTACGGTGACGTCATCGACAAGAAACTAAACACCGCAGAAAAAGTGGTGCTGCTCGCGCGCGAGTTCCGCAGCCGCCTTACGTCACTTGTGGCGAACTGGATCCGCGTCGGCTACTGCCAGGGCAACTTCAACAGCGACAACTGCGCGGCCGGTGGCTTCACGCTCGACTACGGTCCATTCGGATTCTGCGATGTGTTCAACCCGCACTACCAGCCATGGACTGGTGGCGGACATCACTTCGCGTTCCTGAACCAACCCGTGGCAGCGGAACGCAACTTCTACATGTTTTACACGGCGCTGCAGCCGTTGCTGACGTCGCATCATGAATATCTGCGACAGCTCGACGAAATTCGAAGTGGTTTTTCGAAAATGATGCAAGCGCAAATGGAAAAGATGTGGGCTGCCAAACTTGGACTTGGTACTTTTCACGCGGAGTTGTTCAGTGAGCTAGAAACGCTCATGGTGCAAACTCCTGTCGATTACTCCCTCTTCTTCCGCGAGCTCTCGATGGTACCTGACGACATAGACCCACTCAAAAAAAGCTTCTACAAGGACTCGAGGCGCACCATGACTTCAATGCACTCGACGTACGAGACAGACCCCGAAGGTATGGAAAGGCGCTGGTCCGAGTGGCTCACAAAATGGAAAGCGCTCATCGGCGGCGCCAGCAAGACTGACGCGAATGCTGCTCCGCCCCGCTCCCGTATGGAGATCTCTAGGCAGATGAAACTCGTCAACCCAAAATACAGTTTGCGAGAGTGGTTCGTTGTGCCTGCGTATCAGCAAGCGACCGCGGGGAACTACCCTCTAGTTCGAGAGCTGCAGGAAGTCATGACGCAGCCATACGCCGAGCAGTCGAAGGACGTGGAGGAGAAATACTATAGACTGAAGCCGTCTGAGTTCTTTGAGGTCGGTGGATTGTCGTATTATAGCTGCTCATCATGATTTTTCGAAAACTGATCGGCCAAGAACGACACACCGTTTGCGGCTTGCCCGCCGCCTACGTGCACCGAAACCATCGCACTTGATTGTGGCCGCGCAATCGCTCGATGCCGATGAGTTCATTGTCGCGACCGATAGTGGCATCCTAGATAAGATGAAAATGGCCGCGCCGGGCAAACGCTTCATTGAGACGCCGACGACGGGCAATAGCGCAACATGATGCCAACGTCCGCCCTTCGGCAGATTTGGCGAAAGAACAAAAACTGTTTGCAGGGATAGGCCCGGCATAATGGATCCACGTCACTTGGAAAAACGCCGCTCTGAACACACCGGCTCGTCCCGCGCCGCGGCATTGGGCGCGAACAACGGCATCGCTTCCACCGCGAACCTGGTGCTGGGTGTTGCAGCTGCGCAGGCGACTCACCGCAACGTATTAGTCGCGGGCGCCATGTCGATGGCTGCAGGTGAATATGTGTCGCTTTACTCACAGGCAGACATGAAGCGTGAGCGGAAGGAAATCAAGAAGGATTGTCCAGGCGAGAGCAAAGAACTGGCGGCGATCTATGTCGATCGAGGCCTGGATCCTGCGCTTGCGACGCAGGTCGCCGATCAACTCATGGCGCATTACGTGGTCGGCGCAGGCGTGCCTCTGTTTGTCATGGCATTGGCTCTAGAGGCGAGGCTGATTCCCATCGTCTCAGTTACTTCCCTTGTGTTTCTCACGCTCCTAGGTGGGGCGGCGGCGCACGTGTGTCGGTGGGTGAAATGCGAGTCACGTTCTGGGGTGCGCTGGCCGTGGGGTTAACGGCTGGCGTCAGAACGCTGCATGGGATATTAGTGTGAGCGAATACAATGATATTAACTTTGAGTGATTCCGATAATTTTATCGAACTTGGGAGGATGAACATGAACGTTACGCAGAAACTGATCCAGTCACACTTGGTGCATGGTGACATGAAGCCCGGCGAGGAGATTGGGATCCGCATTGACCAGACGCTCACCCAGGACGCCACCGGCACGTTGGTGATGCTGGAGCTGGAGGCAATGGGACTGGACCGGGTAAAGACCGAGGTGAGTGTCCAGTACGTTGACCACAATATCATCCAAGAGGACTTCAAGAACCCCGACGACCACCTTTTCCTGCGTAGCGCCTGCCAGCGATTCGGCGTGTGGTACTCGCGGCCTGGAAACGGGGTGAGTCATCCGTGCCACCAGGAAAATTTCGGCAAGCCGGGCAAGACGCTGCTTGGCTCTGACAGTCACACGCCAGCAGGCGGTGCGATAGGCATGCTCGCAATCGGCGCTGGCGGGCTAGAAGTGGCGCTGGCAATGGCAGGCGAACCGTTCTATACGCGCATGCCGTTGACCTGGGGCGTGAAGCTCACCGGCCGGCTGCCGGACTGGGTGAGCGCCAAGGACGTGATCTTGGAGATGCTGCGTCGCCACGGCGTGGACGGCGGTGTGGGCCGGATCGTCGAGTACTACGGGCCGGGGCTGGCCACGCTGAGCGCGATGGATCGGCATGTGATCGCCAACATGGGCGCCGAGCTGGGCGCGACCACCAGCGTTTTCCCTTCCGATCAGGAGGTGCGCCGTTTCCTGCGTGCCTGGCAGCGAGAAGAGGATTGGGTAGAGCTGGTTGCAGATACGGGCGCGACCTACGACGTGCACGATGAGATCGATCTGGCGAGCCTCGTGCCGCTGATTGCCATGCCGTCCAGCCCGGGGAATGTACGCCCGGTCAGCGAAGTCGCGGGCGAGCGGATCTATCAGGCGTACATCGGTTCGTCGGCCAATCCCGGCTACCGCGATTTCGCTGTTTCCGCCATGATGGTGCAAGGTCGGCAAGTGAATGACCGCGTTTCGTTCGATGTTAACCCCACGTCCAGAGCGCAACTCGAAACCTTGGTGCGCGACGGGCACGTAGTCCACTTGCTGCACAGCGGCGCGCGGCTGCACCAAGCTGGCTGCAACGGCTGCATCGGCATGGGCCAGGCACCGGCCACAAATGAACTCTCTCTGCGCACTGTGCCGCGCAACTTCCCCGGCCGTTCCGGCACGCGCGAAGACAAAGTGTGTCTGGTAAGTCCGGAGACTGCCACGGCGTCGGCGCTCACCGGGGTGATCACCGACCCGCGCACGCTCGACATCCCCTACCCACGCATAGCGGATCCCGACAACCCGATCATCAACCGCGAGATGTTCATGCCTCCCTTGCCGTTGGAGGCGGCGCGCCAAGTGGCCCTCGTGAAGGGCCCGAACATCGCTTCGCTGCCAACCTTCAAGCCGCTGTCGGATGAGATCGAAGTGCCGGTTCTGCTTAAGGTGGCGGACAACATTTCCACCGACGAGATCATGCCGCCAGGCTTGCGGGTGCTGCCGTTCCGCAGCAATATTCCCAAGATCGCCGAGTTCTCCTTCGACAGGATCGATCACACCTACGCCGCGCGAGCCAAAAATGTGAAGGGCCACGTGGTGGTGGGCGGGAGCAATTACGGACAAGGATCGAGCCGCGAGCATGCCGCGCTGGGCCCGCAGTACCTTGGGCTGCGCGCGGTTCTGGCCAAGGACTTCGCGCGGATCCACTCACAAAACCTGATCAACTTTGGCGTGCTGCCGCTGACCTTCATCAATACTGCTGACTACGATGGCATCCAGTCTGGTGACGTGCTACGTCTGTCCGACCTGAGGCGCGTGCTCGTAGAGGGGGGCAATCTGCTGGTTGAGAACGTCACGCGCCAGCAGACGTTTCAGGTGCGCCACAACATGTCGCCGCGACAAGTGCAATTCTTGCTCAGGGGGGGGCTGATCAACTGGATGAAAGATCGCCTCTCCGGGCAGTAGAAAAATCAGCAATGCAATTTTAAAAACCATATTCCATTTTTTTGGCATTTAACCTGAGGCAGATTCAACTCTGAAGTGCATAACTCTACCGCGGTAGGAAAAAAGGCCAGCTGTCTGTAGGCTCGTTCCTTTTCTCCTGCAAGAGATATGCAAAATGAGTAGCTACAAACAACTGACCTACGAACAACGATGCCAGATAGAAGTGTTAAAGAGAAGTGGTTTTAGTCAGGAATCCATTGGCCAGACGATTGGAATAAGTCAATCTACTATTTCCAGAGAGTTGTCCCGTAATCAAGGTAAACGCGGCTACCGCCACCGGCAAGCACACGTTATGGCCACTGAGCGGCGTGGCGCCGCTGTCAGTGCCACAAAAATGAAGCCGTGGCTGTTAGCAGTGATTGATGTGAAACTGAGGCTTCATTGGAGCCCGGAGCAGATCAGTGGGTGGCTGCTGGCGGATCGTTGTCTTTGTCTTAGTCATGAAAGCATCTATCGGCATGTATGGGCCGATAAGAAGACAGGTGGGGCTCTACACACCTACCTTCGGCGTCGCGGCAGGCGCTATCAATGGCGTGGCAGCAACGGTAAAACCAGTCGCGGCCAGATAAAGAACCGAGTTAGCATTGATGAGCGACCCGCGATAGTGGATGCGAAGAGGCAAGTGGGCCACTGGGAAATTGACACTGTGATTGGCAAAGGGCACAGCGGCGTTCTCGTAACGATCGTGGAGCGAGTCACCAAATTCACGCTGTCTTGCCGGGCAATGAGCAAAAGTGCAGCGCACGTGACAGCAGCTACGATTACGCTGTTGGCACCGTTCAAAGCATCGGTCAGATCAATAACGGCAGACAATGGAAAAGAGTTTGCGTATCACGAACAGATAGCCAAGAGCCTGAATTGTGATGTGTATTTTGCCCCCCCTATTGCTCTTGGGAGCGGGGCTTGAATGAGAATACCAACGGACTATTGCGCCAGGATTTTCCGAAAAGCACGAGCTTTAAACAAGTAACCGATAGAGAAGTGAAGAGGGTCGTTAAGCGACTCAATGATCGACCAAAAAAACTGCTTGCATTTAAAACACCTGCGTATTTAATGCGAGCACACATGGCGGCTTTAGCCGATTAATAGGTTATGCACTTCGGAGTTGAATCCACGCCTACATAAAAAATGGAATGCAAATGAAAAAACTTATATTGCTCCTTGCGTTAACCTTTCCTTTCGCAGCTTTCGCACAATCGAATTACACTGGCATATGGGCTACTGACACAGATCAGCCAATGGAGTATTACAGTATTCATCAAAATGGAAATGACATTGTAGTTGCTACATTGGACGCATCTAAGGGCCAATGGAGCGCATATGAGGGAGTGCTAACTGATGCTCAAGTAACGCTGCGATCTATTTTCTCCATAGGCGCGGATATTTCAGTAGAAGTGCAATTCACTTCACCAACGCAAGCTCAGTTCACTATCTTGAGCTGTAAAGCTAATCCTGAGTATTTCTGTGCTCTGCCAATTGACATACCTTTTCCGATGAAGAAAATATTCTAGAGAATAGCTAAAGAGCGTTCGGTTTAGGTTGATTTGTTCCCCTCGCGCGCGTATTAGTGCAAAAATACCCTTTTTCAGGAGTCATACACTCGCTATAGTCTCGCCTTCTACGATGTCGGAAAATACCCGTAAATCAGTGCTAAGCCACGCCTTTTTAGGGGCGCAACTAATACCCGTTTAACAATCTCAATCTTGCAGTAATCTTGTCGTTGTCTTAGGGCGCTCTTAGGGTTCCACCTTGCTACGATCTTGCTGTGTTCTTGTTGTTCAGATGTTAGGTTTTGTAAGGTTTGCGCTAGCCCATGTAAGCCGCTAATGCCGCTACGCTGCAACATCCGAAACAGGCTTTTACTTGTCTAGGCATTGCCCCTGCTGGTCAATAGCAGTTCAGTGTTCAATGTGCCTGTCACTTGCCGGTAACTAGGGGGGTGAAAGGATCCGAAGCCTAGCACCAGCACAGTCACCCGCTGAATAACGCTCTGATTATGTGAAAGCTGATCTGTCCTGGTCATAGCCACCATCCCGGTGTGACAAGGCGTGGCTGGCCGGGACAGTAGGCAAGATGGGCATTTGCCCCATTTTCAGGCGGTGCAGGTCGATACCAGCTCTCTCGCCTGCCGGATTTCAGCATTCACCATCTTGGACAGCTCGCGCAGTTGCGGCCGGTGGCCGCCTGCCGTTGTTGGCGAACTTGTTGCCCGATGGATTGTCTCCGACGGGTGGAACCTTAGCCCGGCTGTGGGGGCTTAGGCCAAAGTCCGCTTGCATACCGCGAAGTGTGGAAAGCAAGCTGGCCGTTGGAGATTCGCCAGCGATCCACAGCTTCACCAGTTTCCCATGCAAGGCGCACAGGTGAGCAAGGGCGGTCAGGTCACCTTCGGCAAGCAGTTTGTTGGCTAACAGGATCGGCACCAAGCGATTCCATTCTTTGACTGCATGATCGTTCGGCATCCAGTCAGGAGGATCTGGGCGGTCAGTCAATGGCGGGATTTCAATACCGGCCACACGGTCACGGCACGGTTGAATCGTTCCTGCGAGAACTTTTAACGAGCGCGGTTTAATTGGTCTGCCCATAATGAATTACCCTTCTTGAATTTTGCACGCGTGAATAAACGTCTACCCCATACGGTCGAGCTATTGCGAGTTGCAGACTTTTACCCGCCCCCGGGGGTTAATTGAGTCACAGCGCGAGGTCTTGCTTTGCTTGGTCCGGGCAACATATCTGAGCATCAGGCCATCGAAAACGTGCAGATTTTAGCGCCTCGGCTTTTGTCATTGGTTCGCCTGTTATGACGCTGACCGGTTTTCCATTGAGGCGTACCTGCCAATGCATTCGGCGTTCAATCCCATCCTGCGCCGCCAGTTCAGCCAGCAGTGAAAGCCTGTTTAGCCGAATATAAGTTCTGTCCTGATCGGTTATAAATTCCCGTGGTGAAACGGAAACACGAGATCCGATTATTTTTGCACTGAGTCCGCGCGATTTCAGGTAGTCCAGGGCCGCCATCAGAATTGCTCCCCTGATTCAAGATCAATTCCAGCAGCATTGTGCTGCGCCCGGTTTTTAGCGTCATTAGCGTCACCAGCGTCACCCGGAAGCGCAACCAGTGACGCTAATGACGGTAGTGACGCTAATTTCCGTGACCAGCACAATGTTATAACCCGAGCGTCGCCAGTTCGTGTTCGCTCAACATTCAGCCCACGGCTTCTAAGCGCGGGAGCAAGCCTTGTGATAGATCCGGTCATCCATCGTGTGGACTTCGGCCACGCCGGGTTGCGCCTCATAGCGTCATCGGCCACCAGTGATAACGCGGTCATAAGCTCGCTGGCGGTTCCTGCCCAGCTGTCCCGGTTTAGCATCAGCAAATTGATCGCCTCACCTACCACCGAGCTGTCCACGCTTGCCGTTTGCGAGTCACTCAGATTGGCCCGATATGAATCAATAAATTGCTCGGCAGTAAACCCCAAAGGCCCCATGCCCGCCGCTGCCCATTTTGCAAAGTCAGCCATTCTCGGGAGCCTGCCCAGCTGAATGTCTTTATGGTTGCGAATTGCCATCGAAAGCCCTTTAAGCAAGGCGCCGAATATGTGCGGGGCGTCCCTGTCAAAAGCCGTCCAGAACTCAGTTTCTGTGCGTCGGTTATTAATCGTCTCCAACTCAATGTGCAGGCCTCGTTCCGCCAGATCCGGCCGTGTAGCTAGATCCTCGATTCCGTTTAGAATCACCGGCCGTTGCACCTCGATCAAAATTTCATCGGTGTTTGTGAACAGCGCCCGTTCACTGATTGCGCCCCCGGTAGATAGTCGGCATAGGGCATCACTGAGCTGCGGATTCAGGCCGCTCAGGTTGTCGATAGCCAGCACCCAGCCGTTGAGCGCGCCCACCAGCAAATCACGTAATTCCTTGGGCGGGGATCGCAGCGGGGATGCGCTTGGATCGGTGAGCCTTCGGATAACCCGGCATACGGTGGATTTGCCCGTGCCTTGTTCGCCAGATAAATGTATCGCTGGGTAAGGACCGGTCGGGCACAAAGCGGCCAGCATAAAACCTGCCAGCAACGGTCGATGGTCCTCGGTTACACTCACATAGTTCCAGAACCTGGAAAAGTCTGGTTCAGCCGGTTCCGGCAGGGCTTGCATAGCGGCGACTCTGCGAAACATCGGACGGTTGGCAACGAGTGGCTGCCATCCATTTGAGGTAATCTCGATAAGCGAGTGGTCCGCGCGGCCAGTGTCAATAATTATTCGCTCCGCTCCACCGCCAACTCGCAGCCAGACAGCACGGCAGTCACCTTGAAACTTACCCACGCTCGAAAGAGTGGTGACAGCATCGCCTAAGGCATTTCGGTTGCAGCCTTTGCCTGTCAAATTCAGAAAGGATTCTGCCAAAACTTCCCGGTAAGCCGTCGACTCAGTAAGGTAAACTGCATTACCTACTCGGGCGTAAGCGTTTCTAGCATTGTCGTGAAAGAGATCGTGGCCGCGGCCTATATCAATTAAAATGTCGGCTTGCTTTCGCGGACGTCCTTCCTTGTCTTTCGTTTTTGGCTGCGCCCGCTTTTCTCTTTTGGTCGGGTGCGGCTTTAATTGATCGTCAACAATTTTATTCAACAAACTAGGAATCATTGCGGACCAGCCTTGCCAGGCCATGGAAGCGCCTCGCTGTATCAATCAATTTCGCTAGATCGTCTGTGGTCAATTTTTTGTTGTCAGCCAGGGCGGACGCACACACCGTGCAGTGGTAAAAGTCTCCGTCAATTTCCTGAAGGACCGCGCGCAACGTTTCTGTGATAAAATCGAACTGTTGGTTTGTTTTGTTTTGCGCCCTGTTCAGCTCGCAACTGAGCGGGGCGTTTTGTTGTTGAGGTTTCATTTCTCAGCCCTCCAACTTTTGTTGAAGATAGGTATCAAGGTCGCTGCGCCGATAGCCACAACAACGAGGACTGAATCTGATTTTTTTAGGGAAGTTTGGGTCTGTTTGTTCAAGACGCCAGAGGGTTGTGGTGCTGAATCCACAATAGTCTGCGGAGTCTTTCATTCTGAGAATATTTCTGACTTGCTCGGCTGTTTGTTTCACGTGAACACCTCGGATTTCTGGAAGTGTTGCCTATTATACACACATTTTTACTTATAAAAACAAGTACTTAAATTTTACAAAAGTATACAACTACTTAAAGTTTACAAAAGTAAATGTTTTGATAAGTCGATTTTAGAGAATCTGTTTGCGCGCGAGAGCTTCAATCTCTGTTCTTTTGGTTCCGGAAATTGACTCGCCAAACTTTAAAACAATGGCGGCTGCGTCCTGATCACCTAAGTGAAAGTAATGCTCTGCAATCATGGTTCCGTCTTTATGTCCCACCAGTTTAGCAACTGCCAGCAGGGGCGCGCCTTGCAAAATTAGCTGACTAATAAAGTTATGCCGGAATGCGTAAAAATCCAGATCCTCGGTTATGCCTGCCAGCTTTTTCACTTTAAGCCAGTGCGCCCGGTATGCTTTTCGGTCCATCACTGCGCCGGTTCGTTCTGACTGGAAAATATAGCCGGTATTGGTCTTACCTTGTTGTTCCCTCCACTTGGTAAATACTTGTAAAAGTTCACCACTAACGGGGAATTGAACCGTTGCAGCTTTGTTGCCTCTGTCCTTTGTTTTTTGGGGCGTAAAGGTCAGCAGGGTCTGCTCGTTGAACTTGTTGTAACTTAGGAATTCCCACTTCAGCGCGCGAATATCGCCCGGTCGCATACCAGTCAGCCATGCTATCTGAGTAAATGGCACAAACCAGTGAGGGAAGTGAACCTGATCCAGATCGGCTAAAAAAGGTTTGCCATGTTCCCGGCTGTTGCGCCTCTGCGCCCTGATATGTTCGGCGAATAGATCCAGTCCTGCGCGCAATGCTTCCTTAACTTCATCGGGTATCACGTTTCGCTTGCTTTGCGCATTGCTGGCGGTGACTTCCTGCGCCTCGCTTTCTTTCACCGTCCTGCGCGGTAGCCTTGCTTCTTTTAGTGGGTTAGCTTCCAGTATAGGTGCGGTTTCGTCGCGGGGCCGTGTGGCGTGGTTCAGCATGGCCTTAAACGCTGAAAATTCTCTAAC
>Ga0209491_10003887_pt1 | contig 23917 bp, 17 predicted proteins | sample BON02_FD_187213 | JGI IMG/M metagenome (GOLD analysis project Ga0209491, IMG submission 187213) | Freshwater microbial communities from Lake Bonney liftoff mats and glacier meltwater in Antarctica - BON-02 (SPAdes) (version 2) | ecosystem: Environmental > Aquatic > Freshwater > Ice > Glacier... | reverse complement strand
ACTGATGGCAATAAAACAGCACTTTTTACAGGCGATACTTTGTTTATAGGTGATGTTGGTCGTCCTGATCTTCGAGAAAAAGCTGGCAATACGAAAGCCAAACGGGAAGAACTCGCCGAGATGATGTATGCCACTATGCAGCACAAATTTAATGATTTGCCTAATGATGCTCTAATATATCCCGCACACGGCGCAGGCTCTTTGTGTGGTAAAAATTTAAGTGATGCTGCCAGCAGCATTTTGGGAAATGAGCGTGAAAGTAACTGGGCGTTTAAAAAACAATCCAAGCAAGAATTTATGAATATAATTCTTGACGGACAACCTTTTATACCTTCCTATTTTGGCTTTAATGTAGACATCAATAAAAAAGGGGCAGAAAGTTTAACGCCAGCCTTAAATAGAGTTCCCTTTGAAGAAAATGCAGCAGCAACAGGTTTAATTGTAGATATACGAGATGAAGTTAGTTTTAAAAATGGACATCTTGTAGGCAGTATTAATATCCAAGGTTTATCTGAAAACGATAAATTTGAAACTTGGTTGGGTTCTATTGTAATGCCAAATGAAGCCTTTACTTTGGTAGTAGACAAGGAAGAAAATAAAGATTATATTTTAAATAGGGTTTCAAAAATTGGCTATGAAAATCAATTAAAAGTAATCATAACCCTCAAAAATGAAAATCTGATCAGGTCTAAAGCATTAGATATGATAGATTTTAAACATAATCTTGAAAATTATACGATAGTAGATATTCGCAATGCTAGCGAGCTTGAAAATGGCAAATTTTTTGAAAATGCATTACATCCTCTAAATGACTTAAGAAATACAGCTAAAAATATACCTACAAATAAACCTATTGTGGTTCATTGCGCTGGTGGCTATAGAAGTGCTGCTGGAAGTAGTATTTTAGAACAACAATTAAAGAATACAACAGTTTTTGATTTAAGTGAAGCGATTAACAACTTTAAATAATACAATATGAAAAACACAAATAACATTGGTTTAGATGATAAAGCATCACAAATAACCGCAGTACTTCTTAATGAACTACTATCAAACTATCAATTATTTTATATGAATCTCAGAGGATTTCATTGGAACATAAAAGGGAAAAAATTCTTTGAATTACATCTTAAATTCGAAGAACTTTATAATGACGCCTTACTTAAAGTAGATGAAATTGCCGAGCGCGTGCTTACGCTAAGCGCAACACCACTTCATTCTTTTTCAAAATACTTGGAGACAAGTGAAATTAAATCTGCTGAAAACGTAACAGATGGTGAGATTGCTATTGATAACATCCTTGACGCTTTAAAGGTTTTATTGCAAAAGGAAAGAGTTATTCTGTCTATCGCCTCAACTGCTAATGACGAAGGTACAGTTGCGCTGATGAGTGATTATATAGTTCAGCAAGAAAAACTGGTGTGGATGTTATCTGCTTACCAAGATTAAAAAATATATGTAAAGCTATTTTATATAATTCAAAAAACAAAAGCCCTTTTGACGGAATCAAAAGGGCTTTTGTAATATTTTCTATTGCCTTGACCCTTAATGCTTGTTTTTTATGGTGGTGAGGTAAATTATTTGATAAAAGATGGCTTTTAAAGATTTTCACCTTCTCCGTAATTTTACCGTAAATAGCCAATCAGTTGGGCCGGTTTGCTGCTGAAATGGGAAGACAACCATGGATAGTGAATAGCCCTTTCCATGAGAAATTACTCTAAAAATCATATAAAAAAATAATTATGGAAATTTTTTTAGTTATAGATTACCCAACATTATGGTATTTAGTGGTTGGCTTACTGTTTATGACCCAAGGTGCTATTTTCTTATTGTTAATAATCGAAGGCTGGTTGCATGCTAGGCTCACATTTTTACTAAAAAAAGGAATGATTTTTTTTATCACAAGTTTTGCAATTACATCACTTTATACTTTAGTCTTTATTTCTGGAGTAACTGATAAGTTTAAGGAAAATCCAGTATTTTTTATCTTACCCTTATTGGTTTTTTTGGCAGTTGCCAATGTGCCTAGGTTAGTTTCGAAGTAAAAGTATGGGCAGGCTTTGGTTTTTTCTACCTTAACCATGTCGTTTTTATTAATGCTAGTCGCTTTTCAATTATACCCGGTATTATTGCCATCAACCATAGATCATATTTATGGTATTACAATTTGAAACGCTGCATCATCACAAAAAATCTTTAGGCATCATGTTAACCATTGTATTAATTGGCACACCACATTTAGCTGGTTATTTCTTGTTTTTATATAAAACGTTTCACGGCAAAGTAAAGCTAGATGATACGAGTTATTAATTGAATATTGATGGGTGTTAGACCTTAAATCAATCATGATTATTTAATAATTGAAACAAATGTAGGCTCCCAATTTGCTTGAACCGCTTGATCTCACAAATATGGGCGAATTGATATAAAAAAGTTACAAATCCCATAAAATGGGAAGTATATAATAGACAAAAATACTTAAGACTAAAATTGATATTATATTCATCCAAAAACCGTGTTTCACCATATCAATTATTCTTAAATAACCCGAACCGAATACTACTGCATTTGGTGGTGTTGCTACAGGAAGCATAAAAGCGCATGAAGCTGCGGTGGTGGTCGCTACAATTAAAATAAATGGGTTTACGTCTAATGTTATAGCCACAGGAGCCAAAATTGGCAATAGCATAGCGGTGGTGGCTAAATTTGAGGTTATTTCTGTCAAAAAATTTACCGATGTAATAACAATAAAGACTAATAAAAAAAGTGAAATTCCTATTAACAAATCTATTTGGCTTCCCAACCATAATGCTAATCCGGTGACTTGAAAACCTTCGGCTAAAGCCATTCCACCTCCAAATAACAAAATAATTCCCCAAGGTATTTTTACGGCGTCTTCCCAATTTATTATTCTATTTTTTTTGTCCTTTGTTGGTAAGATAAATAATAGTACCGCAGCTCCCATAGCTATTATGGTATCATCTATTCCTGGGATTAAAGATTGTAATAGAAAAGATCGAGTAATCCAACAGGCAGCGGTTAAGATAAAAACGACTAAAACAATTTTTTCTTCGTATTGCATAGGGCCTAATTCTTTTACCAACCTGTTTATTTCCTCCTTGCCTCCAGGAAATTCTTTTTGCTTAAATTTAAAAGCAATACGGGTGAGATAGATCCAAGCGATAATCAATAATAAAATGGATATTGGTAAGCCGAACTGTAGCCATTTCCAGAATGTAATTTCTATTCCGTATGTTTTTTGAATAAATCCTGCCATTACTAGATTAGGTGGTGTTCCTATTAAAGTTGCTATTCCACCTATAGATGCTGAATAGGCTATACTTAACATTAAAGCCTTACCAAAAATAGAATTTTCATTTTTAATAGTTGTAGGATTATCTTGAAATTGTGCAACGATAGACATACCCATCGGTAACATCATTACCGAGGTAGCGGTATTAGAAATCCACATAGATAGAAAGGCTGTGGCAACCATAAAACCTAAAATTACTTTATAGATATTAGCACCTATTATTTTAATAATGTACAAGGCTATACGCTTATGTAGGTTCCATTTTTCGATGGCTATTGCTAAAAAAAAACCTCCCAGATATAAAAACACATATTTATCGCCGTAGGCAGCAGTTGTATCTTCAATTTTCATAACCCCATTTGTTGGGAATAAGAGTAAGGGGATTAATGCTGTAACAGCTATAGGAACAGCCTCTGTTATCCACCAGATTGCAATCCATAAAGTTATACCTAACATTGAATAGGCACTTTCGGACATTCCTGCAGGTGTATCAAAAAAAGTTAAAATTATAAAAGATAAAGGACCTAATATCAGGGCAAAGGTTTTTTTAGGAATAATCATTAAATAGGTATTTAAGCTATGTCTATTTTAAACTAGATAATAAAAAACATCTAAATTATAATAGTATTTGAGAAAAACATTATTTTATTTAGAAACGTTTTTGGAATCAGCTTGTTCTAACCAAAACAATAAATAAGGAATATTATTTGCATGAGTCCATCCAAAAACTCGAAGTCCCATGTTTAGCTCCCAAATTGCAGTTCTACCTTCATCTTCCGGTAGTTTTGAAATTTTCAATAAGGCTTCACTAAATTCCTTTTGATTGGTTTCTTTATTTAGTTGTATGGATAGTTTTGATACTTTTAATAGCGCTGCTCTTTTCTTGGCCTCCTCAAGGTATACCTTATTACCACTTAATTCATATCCAAGAATAAGAGGATAAATAGTGGCTAAATATGACTCCATTTTGTGATTTAAAGGTGGTATATTTTTTACCCATCTTGCATGGTCTATAAGCGCTTTTTTTACTTCTTTACTTCCTGTTAACTGGTAGTATTTATATAAGCCTTGTGCAACGTATGTTTGAGAATACCCGTATCTATCTAATAAAATATTTCCCCCTTGCCCGTTTTGCAACTCTAGCAAAATTCTCATCCTATCATCAAGTTCAATTTTATACTTTTCAAGCTTTGTGGCATCATATAGCTCTACTAAGTTAAGTACTGATAAATATAATCTTCTTCCTCTTAGGTCATGTTCTCCCCAAATTCTTTTTATATAGTTATCACCTGTCATCTTAGCAATTTCTAATGCACGTTGGTCCCCAGTTATATAATAAGAGGCAATCCAACCCTGAATCCAAACGTGGGCACTAAGTAAAGCACTCCAATGTTCAGCTCCATGCCTACGTCCTATTCCTAAGTAAGGAGTAGATTCTGGTTCGTCTAGATAGTTCCAAAAGTCAATTGCATCATTATCTTCTCCAACATAAAATCTTTTTTTAGGCCAATGAATATTATCTACATCCATGCTGTGTTTACTCATGCTTTCTGCCATATGGTAAAATTTAGGGTTCCCAGTTCGCATAAAGTTGGTCCACAAACTAAAATCTACTGTTGGCTCATTATTATTCCACATAAACCATTCACCCCTAAAATAATTGGTTTTTATATCTCCATAATCAAACATGCCGTACCATGATTCCCACTCTTGATTAAAAGCTATCCAATCATATTTGTACTGTAATGCATTTTCAAATTCGGGAAACTTTGTACTATAAGGTGCCATATTTCCGTATACTTTAGACGCCGTGTACCATTGAGGGCTAGCATGGGCGATAGGTGGATCCAGAACATAATCCATAGTGTTTTCTATTATTTCTATGGTTTCTGCGGTATGGAAATAATAAATAAATTCCGTGGTTTTAGTGATGCCTTGAGCAAAATTAGCTAACATTTCTCCATCTAGCTTTGTATTTTCTCGTTCAAAACTCATAGGATTGATGCTCGATGGCCATATGTAGGCATTTAACGTATTTGTTACAGGATCTATTTGTAATTCTTTAGGATATTCTTGAAGAAAGTTTTTTATTCCAACACTTATACCCTTAACCTTGTCTGATATATTAATCCACCCCTTGGCTCTTTCAGCTTTTACAAGTGTGGTGTTGTCATTAAAAACTGTTGCAGAAAAACCTTCTTCTTTTTCGGTAGCGGTAGAATTCTTATTTAATTTATTTTGTTTTGGACCTGTCTGTAAAACACCCATTTTTTTATTGTCTAACAACTTATTAAACAAATCAAAGCTTTTTGTAGTATTTAAATCTCGATCTACATTTGTAGATGTAGAGAATTGAACTTCTTTATCTAAGTGATATTTAAAGGTTAAACCACACCCCGATATTTGATCGTTTGGTTGAGTCCATCCTTGATCATCAGCAGTATCCTCTGAAAGTATTTTTTTATTTTGAGTGGCTATGTTGGCATGTTCTCCATCTTGAATCTTATGTTTGTCAGGCACACCAGTGTAGGTAAGTGTGTGTAATACTTTAATATAACTTTTTCCTGCATAAGCATGAATTCTTATTGAAAAAGGAGAATTATTATTATCTTCATTATTATATTTGTAGGTGCCCTCTACTCTAAATATTGTATGCAAGGGTCCCGATCCCTTTTCTCTAAAAACCTCATTTACAATTGCTTTAGACAAGTCGATCCCAGAGTCATCTAATATATCTAAAAAAGTTCCTCTGGAGCTTTCAGGAGCAGAAGCTATCAACTCATCTTTTGAAAAGGTATTGTCTTTATTAGTGTCAATATATACTTCGTCAAGAAAACCATTTCCTTTTTTATTTATGGTGAACTTTAAAGTACCTGTATTTACATCAATACCACCGCTAGGTCTCATATTGTTTGTAGAAATTATAGCATTACTTGCCTCCATAGGATAAACTCCGTCGCCATATTCTAAAGTATAATCAGAAGATTCATCTGAAAAAAAGAAAACCCAAATCCACTTAATACTGCTGTCTGCTGGTTCCCATGTAGTAACTTCGGTGGTTTGTGAAGGAATTTCTTTCCCCTTACTATTTAACATTCTAACATTATCAATAGAAAGCAAGTTGCCCTTGGGAAAAGGAATTCCCAAGGTTATTGGTGCTCCTTTTTTATTATTTTCAATTTTAATTGGGAGTTGTTTGTTTATTGCGGCGCTTAGGTTAGCAGTAATAATTAGTACTAAAAATAGAAAGATTTTATTTCTCATAATTTATTTATTTGGGTTATTGTTTGTTTTTTGAAAGCATAAAGAGGATGCACCTAATATTGCCGATCCTTTTGTTATTGATACTTCTATAAGCAAATTTTTAATTTGTTCTTGATAAGCGAAAGTCTTTAAACTTTCGAGCATTGAATTTTCAAAATAAGGATATGCCTTACTAATAGAACCTCCCAAAATAATAACTTCTGGTGCAAATAGATATACTATAGATTTTATAGTTTCACCCAAATGCTTTCCATATTCATTAAAAGCTTCCAGCGCAGTTGGTTCTCCTTTTTTTGCATCTAAAGCCAATTTTTTAGCAGTAGCATTGTAATTTTTTAAAAAAAAGAAACTACCTGAATAGTTTTCTATGATACTGTCTTTATACCCTAACATTCCTATTTCACCGGCACCACAAAGCACACCATTGTATAATTCTTTATTGATAATTATTCCCATCCCAATTCCCGTACCTAACGAAAGACCTATTACATTTCTATAATTTTTTGATTTACCGTATGTAAATTCACCAAGTGCGAAACAATTGGCATCATTATTTATAAAAACAGGAATTTTAAATTCTTTTTCAAGAATTTTTTTTAATGGAATTTCTTTCCAATTGGGTATGTTTTGTACATCATAAACAATTCCGTTGTCTGGATCTACAATAGCTGGAACTCCAATTCCTATTGCTGCGGTATTTCTTGTCAAATTTTGACGTATAAGTTGTATTAGGCTTTGTAGCGTAACGTCTGCCTCAGCGGTTCTATCAACAAAAATTTTAGTTTCACGTTTAATTAAATTATTCTGAACTAATCCAATATGTATTGTTGTTCCTCCTATATCTACACCTATAACCTCCATACCCTTAGTTCTAAATTATTTTTTAAGACTTATGGTTTTATTCTTTACTAAAGGGTTGGCCCAAAAGCCAATAGATAATATAAATAATAGAGGAATGATTAAGAAAAATAATGCTACTCTTAAACTCATCAATTCACCTAGCCAACCTACTAAAAAAGGAACTATAGCGCCACCAGCGATACCAGTACATAAAATCCCCGATAACGATCCATGATTATTTTTAACAGAATTAAGCGCTAAAGAGAAAATAATAGACCACATAACAGAAATAAAAAAACCTATGAGTGGAAAAGCTATTAATGCTATTTCTAAAGAACCCGTAACAGCTACAAAAATGGTTACTATAGTAATTAGCGTAGCAAAAATTAGAAGTTTTCTACTATCCATAACTTTCAGAAGTAAGAGACCTAAAAGACAACCTACAGTAAGCATAGCCCAAAAATAAGAAACCGTATCGGCACCAACAGTTTGTGGATCAACTTGATGATATTCCATTAAAAATTGAGAAATCCAGCTTCCTATGCCTTGTTCAGTACCCACATAACAAAAAATACCTATAAAATAAAGTAAGGTCCACTTGTTTTTTAAAAGACTCAAATATGAGCTTTTGTCTCCTGCCTTTTCATCTTCGTTTTTTTCGACTTTCGGATACTTAATAAAAAATACCACAATTAACATGATTAAAGCGATAAATGAAAACACAAAGTACAAGGATACCCAAGGTAAATTTTCAGGTACAAATTCTCTTAACAAACTTGCTACGCTTTGTTCTGTTGAGCTTACATCACTAACTAAATATTTGTATAAATATGGACTCGCAAAAGAAGCTAAACCAAATACTAATTGGGCTAAAACAGAATTAAAGGCAAAATGTTCTTCCCCGCCAGCAACTCTTAGCATAGGATTAATGACAACTTGGAGTACTGCCATACAAGAACCTAAACTAAATAGGGTAATGGTAAACGTAATATAACTAGGGTTTATAGCGAACAAAAACGAAGCCAGGGTCATCACAAAAAATGCAGCGACTAATAGCGTTTTATTACCATATTTTTCTGATAAAAACCCTGCTGGAATGGACATTACGCCATATGCAATAAAAAATGAAAATGGCAATAAACCAGTTAGGGTTAAACTTAATTCGAAACTCTGCTTAACATCTACAATTATGGAATTTAGAATATTTGTAATAAAAGATATTACAAAAAATACAAGCATTACCAATAGTATTATAGAATAGAATCGCTTATTTTCTTTTTGCTGATTGTTCATATCAGAAGTTTAATTTGTTTTAATAATACATTATTGGGAGTATAAAACAATAACTATTTTAGCATAGGAAAATAATATTTTATTTCTTCATCGGTTGGTTGCTTTCCATATTCGCAAATCTCAAAAAATTCTACATTTTTTACTTTTGTTGCATCTGTATTTGGATACCATTTTTTTAAAGCGGCTAAGCTACTTTTGTCTAATTTTTTTTGTTTTAAATATACATTTTTCATCCACTCCAAACGTTCATTTTCCCCTTTAGGAATTTCATTTTCATCCATTCCCATTGTCCAAGGCATCCATTCAAAAACTTGTGATTCATGGGCGGCAAAAGCTCTTTGTTTCTGATCCATAACCTCATCTATAACTACAGCAATATCTTTTGAAAAAGGATATGGTTTTTGAAAGCCGTCTTGCATATATAAAAAAATTGGATTCTTTTTTAATGGCGGAGTATCTGGTGTAACATTTGGAACAATGACAAGATAAGCAGCATCTTGAACAGCAATACCTGCATTTCTGTGATCTGGATGATAATCATTTGGGCGCAAGCCAAGAACAATATCTGCATCCCATTCTCTGATTTTTCTAATCACTTGATGCCTTACTGATAAAGTTGGAATTAGTTCAGCATCGTGATTATCTAAAACATCATACTCGACACCTAATATTTCCCCAGCCTTTTTAGCTTCTGCTCTTCTTCTTTTCCCAAGTATTCCACCTCCCATATTTTGATGTCCGGCATCGCCATTGGTAAGTGCTACAAATTTTACTTTATGGCCTAATTTGGCATATAAAGCAGCAGTTCCTCCAAATTTTGAATCACAATCATCGGGGTGGGCTCCAATTGCAATTATTTTCAAAGGCACAAAATGTTTTTCTTGAGCATAAAAATTAACACTCATGGCTAGTGTAAATAATAAAAATATCAGTTTTTTCATTTTAGTATTTTTTAATTGTTTAGCATTGGGAAAAGTTCTCTAATTTCTTCGTCAGTAGGTTGTTTTCCATATTCACAAATTTCAAAAGACTCAGAGTGTAGCGCCTTTTCAGCTTTTCTTGAACCGTACCATTTTGTTAAAGATTCTCTTGCCTTATCAGAAATTGGTCGGCTCCATTCTCTAATAAGAAATTCTCTTTTCTGTATTTCGTTTTCTGGGACATCAAGAAGTTTTCCAGACGTCCATGGCAGCCATTCATAAAACTGAGAGGGATGTGCATCTAAGGCATCCATTTTCTTGTCAAAAACACTGGTAATATCCACCGTTATATCTGCTTTAAATTCGTTGGGCTTTTGAAAATGATCTTGTAAATATAGAAAAACCGGATTTTTTTTTAATGGAGGTGTATCTGGTGTTACATTAGGAACTATAACTAAATAGGCTGCATCTTGGACTAAAACGCCAGTATATCTATGGTCAGGATGATAATCCACAGGCCTGTGTGTAAGCACTATGTCTGCTTCCCATTTTCTTATTTCTCTGATTACTTGATGCCGCACTTCAATTGTTGGTAAAAGTTCTCCATCATGATTGTCAAGAACAGTATATTCAATACCTAATCTTTTGCCAGCTTCTTGAGCTTCATTTCTTCTAATTTTAGCAAGATGACCGCCACCTTTTTCATAATGTCCGGAGTCACCGTTAGTGACCGATACAAATTTTACACGATGTCCCATTTGAGCAAATAGTGCAGCTGTACCTCCCATTTTATTATCACAATCATCAGGATGGGCACCAAAAACTATAACATTCAATTTTTTATTTGATGTGTTCTGGGAATTAAGACTTGACAGACTGAAGAGAGTACAAAATGTAAACATCAATTGAATAAATTTATTTTTCAAAATTGAGATTTTAGAGGTTTCTAATAAATAGTGTTTTAAAATTGGTCACCATAAAGTATTATGATGACCAAGTAAGAGTAGATTAGTTTTTGTTTTGAACAAAAGTTGGATTAATATCAATTTCTCGCTGCGGTATAAAAAATAGATTTCTTACTGATGCTTGAGAAATGATAGGTTCCGCTTGGTTTACTTTCTGCGCAGCAACTCCAAACCTTTTCAAGTCTGGCCATCTATGGTTTTCGAAAGCCAATTCTAATTGTCTTTCTTCAAGTAATTTTTCTTCAAATGAACCTGGTGTTGTTGCAGAAATAGCAGGTAAACCTGCCCTAGCTCTTACCTGATTAATTAAGGTATAAGATTCGTTAGTTTCCCCTAAAGATTCAGCGAGCATTAAAAGAACATCTGCGTATCTAAAAACTACAAAATTTATATCTGAGTCATTTTCTGTTGGAGGATCACTCTGAAACTTTTTAATATGATTCGCAATAATTGTTGCACCTGAAGCATTTATATAAGATGTTGCCATAGAGGAAGCAAATCTTAAATCTCCAGCCACAAATGAGTTTCGTAATTCCGCTGTTGGTCTATTTCTACCAAAACCTTGACCTCTTTGTAAAAAGGCACTCGGAGAAAAATCATTGCTATATGCACTACCTTGCCCTATTCCACCACTTACAAATTGTACCTCAAAAATAGATTCCTTGTTATTTTCATTGGCAGAACCCCAAAGGTTTGAATAATTAGCAACCAATTCATACCCATAAGTGTCTTTAATTCTTCGCAATACAACTGCTGCATTAGATTTTTGATTGAGGGTTAATAACACTTTTGCTAATAAGGTTGCTGCCGCTCCCTTTGTTGCTCTTCCTCTGTCACTAACTGGGTAAGAAAGCGCTAAGTTTGTTTCTGCTAGTGGTAAATCTACTATTAATTGGGCAAAAACTGTATTAGCATTTACTTGGGTTAATTTGTCTCCAGGAGTAAAAGGGGCTAATTGTAATGGTATATTCCCGAAAGCAACCGCCAAATGATAATACATTAACGATCTTAAAAATAAGGCTTCACCTATAATTCTATTTTTGACATTGGCATTCATGTCAACTTTATCAATTCTAGATAAAATAACGTTACAATTTGCAATTACAGCATAAGAACCATTCCACACAAAATTAACTTGTTCATTTAAGACATCTTCTGTAAAAGCATTAATTTCGGTAAATTGCCTTGCTAAACCAGTTTGATCTGGCCCTTGATCTGTGTTGTCACCTCTCATTTCAAACATAGTCCAATACCCTCGGCCATAAACTCCATTACTTTGTAAGCCGGCATAACTTGAGTTTATTGCAGAAACAAAATCGTTTTCATTATTATAAAAGTCTGCTTCATTTCTGTTTGAAATAGGAGCTAAATCAGTAAAGTCTTTACTACATGAGCTTAAGACTAAAATGGTTATAAGTACTATAAATATATTTTTCATTTTGTTTTTTTTTAAGAATTAGAAAGTAAGATTTAATCCAAAAGTAATTGATACCATCAGAGGATAGGTCCCATAATCTTCACCTGGGCTTAAACTACTGTTTGGACTTGCGCTTACTTCTGGGTTATACCCCAAATAATCAGTTTTTGTAAACAAGTTAGTTCCAGTTGTAAAAAAACGTAATCTTTTAATGGAAGCACCAAAAATTTCTTTGGAGGGTAATGTATAACCAAGTGTTAAATTTCTCAATCTAAAAAATGAGCCATCTTCTACTTGAAATGAGGAAGGCCTTTGATTATTGCCATGGTTTCCAGATAGTCTATCAGCTCTTGGCATACTTCCATTACCCGGATCAGCCTCAGATCTCCATCTTTCGTTGAAAGCAGCATACGAATTAAAGTTTGCTTCACCATTTAATAAGTGTCTTCCAGTGAGGTTTAAAATTTCATTTCCTTGCACACCTTGTATTAAAAAACTAAAGTCTACACCTTTAAAACTAAAATTATTGTTTATACCCCATATAAAATCTGGAAAATAACTACCTATTACCGTTCTATCATTTGCTGTTATTCTGCCATCACCATCAATATCTTTAAACTTAAGATCTCCTGGTGCACGTCTTGGTGCTTGCGTATCTACGGGAGAGTTTGCAATATCTTGTTGGTTTTGATAAATACCAGCGACAGCATACCCAAAATAGCTTCCTATTGGATCACCAACGCGTGTAATATGTCTAATTCCTGCTTGGCCTGCAGAGAAAATAGGGTCATTATTTTGGTTAAGAGATAATACTTCGTTTCTGTTTGTAGAAAAGTTAAGATCTGTTTCCCACTTAAAATCACCAACAAAATTTCTACTTTTTAAAGCGATTTCAAATCCTTCATTTTTTACCTCTCCAATATTCTGGAGCGTGGTTTGGAATCCTGAAACTGCAGATATTCCAACATTTAAAAGTAAATCAGAAGTAATGGTGTTGTAATAGTCTGCTACTAAAAATAGTCTATTGTCAAGTAATCCTAATTCTAATCCAATGTTTGTTTGAACAGATTTTTCCCAAGTTAATTCCGGATTAGAAACAGTTGATTGTACCAAACCATTAACTTCATTTCTATTAAAATTATAATTATCTGGAGCAAGTAAACCAATCGCACCATAATTAGGAATTTCAAAATTTCCTGTTTCTCCCCAGCTAAATCTCAACTTTAATTCTGAAATAGATTCTACCGACTGTAAAAAGTTTTCTTCATTAAGTCTCCATCCTAGAGAAAAAGATGGAAAATATCCTGTTTGATTGTCTTTTCCAAATCTGGACGACTTGTCAGAACGAAATGTTCCTGTAAACAAATATTTATCATCGAAACTATAATTCATTCTAAACAATGCAGATACTAAAGACCATTGCTCTATAGCTGAGCCTCCAGCAAATACTTGTCCACCACTAATAGTTGTTACCAAATCATCTGGGAAATTATCAGCTTGTACCTGCTTAATGCTGACATTATTTTTCTGTGCTGTATATCCTCCGATAGCATTAAAATAATGTACACCAAATTCTTTTTCCCAATTTAATGTATTCTCCCAAACCCAGTTTACTTCGGTTGAAGAAGAAGCCTGAGCGTAAGACTCGCCTTCTTTGGCTTCTCTAAAAAGAAGTGTATTAGCCCTATAAAAATCTCGATTGTAGAGGTTTATGTAAGAACCACCAAAAGTTTTAAAAGTCAAATCCTGATTTATATCGTAAGATAAACCTAAGGATGCTCTTGTTTGAAATTGAAATAACTGATCATCAATAGCTTCTATAATCGCTAAAGGATTACTTGAAGAAGTAGTACCGCCGCCTAAATGAGATTGATTATTAGTTTGGTTAATTGTACCGTCTTCATTATAAGGCTTTACCGTTGGTGATTGTACCAATCCAGAATACACAACTCCTGGAGGTCTCGCAAAATAAGGAGCTGAACCTGGCTGTCTTTGGTTTTCGGTGATTGTTGGGGCAACTCTTAAATCCAGATTAAGTTTTTCAGTCAACTGAGAATTTAAGTTTAACATTAAATTATACCTCTCAAAACTGGAATTAGGAATAATACCTTCTTGAGTAAAATAACCAGTAGAAGCATAGAAGCTTGTTTTGTTAACTAAAGGAGAAGCATAAGAGAAATTATAACTCTGCGTAGATCCCGTTCTAAACATTATATCTTGCCAATCTGTATCGGTACCATCCCAATCTAAAAAAGATTGAGGCATTTCGTAATTTGTATTTCCTCTACTACCAGGCCCAATTGGGTCGTTTATTGATGCTGTTGGTCTATCTTGTAAATATGCATTATTTCTTGCATCTCTTGTATAATCTATCAACTCTTCAGCGTTCATTAAGTCAAGTTTATTAGCAACATTTTGTACACTATAAAAGGTGTCAAAAGAAAAAACTCCTTCGTCTGATGCCGCTCCCTTTTTGGTGGTAATTAAGACCACACCGTTACCTCCCCTAGAGCCATATATAGCAGCTGCAGAGGCATCTTTCAATATTTCTATAGAAGCAATATCATTTGGGTTTATTGTAGCTAATGGATTTACGGGAGGAGCCTGAAAAGCACCACCTCTTCTTGCTAAATCGCCCTGTATTCCTAATGTTGATAGGTTCTTAGAAATTGGAATACCATCAACAACAAATAAGGGATCGTTACCAGCAGATATTGATCCTGAACCACGAACTCTAATGCTTGGGCTAGAACCAGGTTCACCAGATGTTTCTTGAACTTGTACCCCCGCAACCTGACCTATCAATGCATTCTCAGCACTTATTACCGGAATGCTAACGATAGTTTCTGCAGATATCGATGAAACAGCTCCAGTAACTCTTTTCTTTGCTAAAGTTCCATAACCTACCACAACAACTTCTTCTAAAGCAGAAGCATCTTGAACCATGTTTACCGTTATAGTGGTCTTTCCTGCAACATTAATATTTTGCGTTTTATATCCAACATAAGAAACTATAATTACAGAATTATTCGCTAAGTTGATTTCAAAATTTCCATCAAAATCGGTAACAACTCCAAGACTTACTCCTTTTATTTGCACAGTTGCCCCAGGCAACGGCATTCCTAATTCATCTAAAATAACGCCTTTGAGTTTATTCTGAATTTCAAGTTTGACATTTTCATTAAATGAATTTTTAATATTTGAATTAAGCGTCTTTTTGGTGACTACGATTTGATTAGACGTAATTTGATAATTTAAATCAGAATTATCAGAAAGCTTTTCTAATAAATCTGACAAAGATTCTTTATTCGATACGAGATTTATTTTTTTATTAAGATCAATCTCCGATGTTTCATAAAAAAACACATAACCCAATGAATCTGTGATTGTTTTAAAAACCTTTTTTAAAGGCTCATTTTTAATAGTGATAGAGACTAATCGATTCTGTTCACCTGAAAAATTTGCATTTAAATTGGCGCAAAACAGAAATAATAATAATATTGAAGCTCTCATCAAATTTTTTACTTTAAATGTTTTAATTAGTTGTTTCATTTTCTTACAATTTTTGAGTTTAGTTAATATTTAGTTTACTGGGAATACTGGTTTTAATTCATTTAAATATTTTTAGGGTTAATAATTATGATGGTATCACCTTCTCTCTCAAAAGAAAAGTTAGTATGAATTTTTATTGTATTTAATATCTTTTCGATACTGTCATTTTTAAAAATTCCATTATATTTAAAGATATTTATATTCCTAAAATTATTGACGATTTTTACATTATAATGGCGTTCAAGAATTTTTACAATACTTTCAAAATTATCATTTTCAAAAATTAATACCTCTTCTTTCCAGGCAATATATTTCTGGATATTTACGTTCGTAATCTCCAAATCTTTCGTATCCTCAGAAATTACAGCCTTTTGTGATGGCATAATACGTTTGTAACCCTTTTGATTTTTTTCTGAATAAATACTTTTTACACCCACAGATCCTTCAACTAAAACAATCTCAGTTTTATAATCGTTTGAGTAACTAGAAACATTAAATTCAGTGCCAAAAACCTTTGTGATGCTTGACTTTGTATTTACTAAAAAGGGAGTGCCAATTGTTCTGGAAACATTAAAGTAAGCTTCTCCCTCTAAATAAATTTCTCTCGGCATGTTTTCATTAAAGACATTGGGATACTTAAAAGTAGTTCCAGAATTTATTTGAACCTCTGATCCATCTGATAAAATAACCTTAAACTTTTTTCCGTAAGGCACGGTTAGTATATTTTCAAAAATTCTACCTTTTACTTTCGGTAAATTTGGTGCATACTTTAAAATGCCATCATTGAGAGCGGCTAACTTAACACCATTTTTAGTTTGAACTACTTTATCGGTATCATTATAAAAATATTCTGAGTCCCCATTTATGATTTGTAGAGAAATACCATTTTTAAAATCCACAAAAGAAGTAACACTGTTTTTTTTATTTAACAAATAAAAAATTGTGAAAAAGCCTATAACAATTATGGCTGCATACTTAAGATATGGCAAAAAAGCTTTTGGTTTTGAAATCTTTTTATTTTCTCGAATCTGTTTTAAGAAATTTTCAAAAGCCAATTCAGAATCTACAGAACTGTAAGATATTTCTAAAAGCAATTGTGCTTTTAAAAACTCTTTAAAGATTTTTTTATTTTGTTTAGATTCAACCCAATTATAAAGCAGCGCTACTTCTGAAGCTGTAGCTTCATTGGCTAAATATTTCACGATAGCTTTTTTGGAATTATATTCCTTCATATTTTATCAAAACTTTAACAGTCTACTATACAAGACGGAATTATTTTTCAATACCCCCACTTTTATTTCTACTATTTTAATAAAATTTTATCTATTTTTTTAATAGGGCTTTGGATAAATATGAGGTAATCATTAAAAAAAATAAATTCTGGTTATTTTCAAGGCTACTTTTTAGTCTTTTTAGCGCTTTGGTCATATGCCTTTCTACTGTTTTGATAGAGATATTTAGCTCTTCAGAAATTTCTCTATACTTAAGTCCTTCTTTTTTTCCTAATAGAAAAACCTTTTTGCATTGGCTCGGTAATTTATTCACTTCAGAAAGTATAAAATTTATTTTTGTTTCAAGGAGCTCATCAGGAATATCAAGCAATTCATGGATTGCCTCATTTTTTATTTGATCTAATAGTTTAAAATCTCTTGTTTTTTTCCTTTTGGAATCTATGAAGAGATTATAACCTGCGCTGAATAGGTATTTCTTTAAAGAATAATTGATAGATAATGAGTCTCTTTTCTTCCAAATCTTAATGAAGACTTGTTGTGCTAAATCTTTTGACATATCTTTATCTAAGCACATGAAATTTAGATAGCTGCATAGCGCTGAATAATATAACTTATAAAGCTGTTTATAAGCCACTTCATCACCTTTTTTTAATCCATCAATAAGTGCCTTTTCATTTTCCATATCTGCGTGAAAGATATAATTATTTAAAGTTAATTAAAAATCTATACAGAACTAATAAATTTAATTTTTGGGCAGCAAAAACGATTGCTATTTAATTTAATTCTGACTCTTTTTTTATTTTAAATAAGTAGGCAGCAAACTTTTAATATTGTAAAATTCTTTTCTATAAAGTTTTGACCTATCCAAGAATAGATTATTTTTTTATTTACTTAAACGAGACTAATCTAGAATACTAAAAAAAAAGCCCTAAAAAGGGCTTTAATTTGAAGTCATTTCTAATTTAATATTCTTGTTCACCATGATCGGAATGGTCGTCTGCCTTCATTTCTCCAGACTGATTCATCATCATTTCGTGGTCATATTTACAGCAACCTGGTAAATTTTTGTAAGCATCTTCACTGCCTTCCATTTTTTCGGTATCGTACCCAGAAGCTGCAATCGCTTTGTGAATAGCCATGTCATCTGTTTTGGCATCATCAAAAGTAACATCAATTTTCTTTTTATCCACGTCCCAAGTGGCATTGGCTACGCCATCAACAGAATTAGCCGCTTTTTCGATGGTATTTTTGCACATGCCACAATTACCTCTAACTCCAAAAGATACATCAGTCATCGCCAATTCTTTAGAGATTTCTGTGTTGCTCGTTTCTGTTGCTTGTTTTGTTTCGTTTTTACAGCTTGTTAAACTTAACGCTGCTAAAACGGCTGCACTTAAAATTACTTTCCTCATTGTTTTAAAATTTAATTATTAATATGTAATTGTTGTTATCTGATTTTTCTTAATCTATTACTTGTTTCACTTCTCCGCAGGTGAGCATGGCATCGCCAAAATAGGGGTTGATTACTTTTTCTTCTTTACTTAACCAATACGCCCCCTTATTATTATCTGCCATAGGGCAATATTGATGATACACCTTTTCATTGATGCCAAATACTTCAAGAGCATTGGCTAAGTTTGATGAAAGGTCTTTAAAAGAAGTTCTTTGTGCTGTAATTTTAGTACTGTTTAAAATTAAACCTGCCTCAGTTTTTATCTTTTTCTCCAAGGACATCCAATGGGAATGAGGTTCTTTGTCTTTCACTAGTGCCATATCTACTTTTGACAAGTTGTTTAATAGCTTTTTAGCGATTAGGGTAGCTTCTTTTGATTCTTCTCTGACCAAAGCATCTTTTAATTGAATATAACTGTCAAAAACTAATTTAAGTTGATTTTGAAAATCTTTAGAAACTTTTACCCTTTCATTTAAATTAAAATAATTTTCATTTTCAACTGAGGAAGTTTGTTCTGTTTTAAAATGATCTTCGTGCCCTGTAATGGATCTGCCACTTGCTTTATTCATCATTGATTTTTTACCTTGTAACTGCGCGGCTGCATCAACTGTAAACGTACCATTGGTAACTATTTCGTTGCCCATAAATAAACCTTCTACAACTTCATAATTATTGCCTATGCGGTTGCCTAAAACCACCTCTTTCATTTCAAAAATTGGCGTATCTGGATTTGTTTTTAAATATACAACAGACCGTTCTCCTGTCCATAAAACCGCCGTTGCAGGAATCGTTAAACTAGCATCTTTTTTGCTAGAAAGCGGAGCATCAATTTGTGCTTTTAGAAACATTCCTGGCTTTAATAGATTGTCAGGATTATTTAAGATCACGCGCAAGGTAACTATGCGTGTTTTTGTATCTAAAACTGGATTTATAAAATCTACTTTTGCTTTAAATTCTTTATTGGCATAGGCATTGGTGGTCACTACTACCTCTTGACCCACTTTAAGGTTTTTAATTTGATTTTCATATACATCAAAATTACCCCAAACTGTATTTAGGTTGGCTATTTTTAATAGGGGCTCACCTTGTTTTACGTAATCGCCTTGTTCCACTAATTTTTCCATAACGGTGCCAGAAACCGTTGCATATACTGGAAAGTTTTCTTTTACTTTTCCAGAGCTTTCAATATCATTGATTTGGTTTTCAGAGAGCTTCCACAATTTTAATTTATTACGGACAGCTTTGTATAATGCTGGTTGCGATTCTTTTAAAGACGAAGCTGTAAGCAATTCTTGTTGTGCTGCATACAATTCTGGGGAGTAAATAGTGGCTAGTAGTTGCCCTTTACGCACTTCTTCGCCTGTGAAACTTATATTCAATCTTTCGATTCTTCCTGAAAAATAACTGACCTGTACGGCATTAGCTTCTTCATTTTCAACAATTTTACCCGATAGTTGTGTTGAATTATTTTCAAGTTTTCCCTCGCCAACAATTGATGTTTCAATATTGGCCAATGCCATTGCATTGTCTGTAAGCTTAAATTGATCTGCTAATAAACCACCCTCACTAGTTTCTGCCGGAATTAAGTCCATTCCACAAATTGGGCAATCGCCCGCCTCGGGTTGCATAATCTGGGGGTGCATGGAGCAGGTCCATATTTCTTGATTTTCTGATGTGTCGATGTGATTGTGTTTTGTTTCGGTAGCCGATGGGCCACCGAAAATAAACCAGCCTAAAAAAAGTCCAGCTGCTAATATTACGATATAAATGATATACTTTTTCATTGTTTTTTTAATTTATTTCTTAAAAATATAAGCAATTATTGCTTTGAACTAGCCTTCTAATTTACGCTAAAAGGAAACGCAATAGTGACCTTTTCCCAGCTCATTTTTATTGTCCCTGAAGTATCGTTAGCCTTTATTACATTATATTCTAAATGTTCCTGAATATTTTCCGAAATTTTTGGGCTTACTTTAAATCGTAAAACGTCTTCTTTTTCGTCATATTCATCTTTACCATGTTGGTCCCAATTACTGTTGAAAATAATTGTCCATTCTTCCTTATTAGGTATTACAAAAAAACCATATTTTCCTGCCTTCAATTCTTTTCCAGCAATACTTAAATCTTTGTTTGTTTCCATCCAAGTTGCATTATGTGCACCTGCTTGCCACACGACATTATAAGAAAGTAAACCACCAAAAACAATACGGTCGCGAACGCCTGGCGATGAATAATCAAAATGGATATGTGCATCGCCAACCATTGCCATTGCGCTTGCATGCGGACTTAATGGTTTTTTCTCAGCCGGTTCAGCAGTTGTTGCTGTTTGCTCAATTACTTCTTTAGGCTGAGGTTCTGAAGCTTCTTTAGAGGTCTCTTTGCAAGATACCAAAAGCATCATGCTTAATAAAATTATAGTGTTTTTCATTTTAAATATTGATTAGTTAATAGATTTTGTTTTTAATCTCAGCGCATTTACAATGACCGATACCGAACTAAAACTCATAGCAAGTGCCGCAATCATAGGGGATAATAGTATCCCAAAAAATGGGAATAAAACCCCTGCTGCAATGGGCACACCTATTGTGTTGTATATCAAAGCAAAAAATAGATTTTGTTTGATGTTTTTCATTACAGCGTGACTCAAATTCTTTGCTTTTACAATACCATGTAAATCTCCTTTTACAAGGGTAATCATAGCACTCTCAATAGCCACATCAGTTCCTGTTCCCATAGCGATACCTACATCACTTTTGGCTAGTGCAGGCGCATCATTTATTCCATCGCCAGCCATTGCGACCACCTTTCCTTGCTCTTGTAATTTTGTTACTTCTTTGAGTTTGTCTTCTGGCAACATTCCCGCTTTAAAGTCGGTAAGGTTGAGTTCACTCGCTACAGCTTGGGCAGTATCGTGGTTATCGCCTGTGAGCATTATTACCGAAATACCCTTGTCTTGAAGTTCCTTAATTGCTTTGGCGCTTGTCTCTTTTATTTTGTCGCCTATAACCACATAGCCAGATACTTCGCCATCTACAGCCAAATAAGAAACTGTTTTACCTTGTTTCTGAAATGATTGTGCCTCGGTTTCCATTTCTGATGAAATAGTTGCTTTTGCATATGCCATCATTTTGGCGTTTCCTAAAGCTAGTTTTTTACCGTCAACGGTTCCTTCTACACCTTTACCAGTAACCGCACTAAAGTTTTCGGTCTTCGCTAGTTCGGTTTTTTGTTCTTTACCATATTTTACGGTTGCTTCGGCCAATGGATGCTCACTAGAACTGTTTAGAGACGCGATGAAGTGCAGAATTTCAGCTTCAGAAAAGGTAGCACCAAAAACACCTATTTTTTCTACCGTTGGTTTTCCTTCGGTAATCGTTCCTGTTTTATCTACAATAAGTGTATCTACTTTGTCTAATTTTTCAAGTGCCTCTGCATTTTTAATCAGTACACCATTTTGAGCACCTTTGCCAACACCTACCATTATCGACATAGGTGTAGCTAACCCCAAAGCGCAAGGGCAGGCTATAATCAATACTGCAATAGCATTTACCAAAGCATACACATAAGCTGGTTCTGGCCCCCAAATTGCCCAAACTGTAAATGTGATTAATGAAATAGCAACTACAACAGGCACGAAATATCCTGAAACGGTATCTGCCAGTTTTTGAATAGGAGCACGACTGCGACTTGCATCGTTTACCATTTTTACAATTTGGGAAAGTAGCGTATCACTACCTACTTTTTCGGCCTTCATTAAAAAAGATTGATTCCCGTTTATAGTGCCACTACTTACCTTATCATCTTCAATTTTATCAACAGGTATAGGCTCCCCAGAAATCATTGATTCATCTACCGTTGTTTTTCCTTCTGTGATCACACCATCTACAGGAATTTTGTCGCCTGGTTTAACTCTTAAAATATCTCCTTTTTCAATTTTATCAATGGAGACCTCTTCTTCATTTCCGTCAATCAAGCGTATTGCTTTATTTGGTGCAAGCTTTAGTAATTCCTTGACTGCGGAATTGGTTTTGCTGTGCGCTCTGGCTTCTAAAACTTGGCCCATTAAAACAAGCGTAAGTATTACTGTTGCTGCTTCAAAATAAACGTGGACTGCACCAGATTCCGTTTTAAATTGTTCAGGGAAAAAGTCAGGAAACAACATTCCGAAAACACTAAATAGCCACGCTACACCTGCACCAATCCCAATAAGGGTAAACATATTGAGATTCCAAGTTTTTATACTTTTATAAGCACGTTCAAAGAACATCCAGGTGGCATAAAACACAACGGGAATTGAAAGTACAAACTGAATCCAATTCCACCATTTTTGTTCCATTACATCGTACAATGGATTATTAGGAATCATCTCGCTCATCGCCATCAAAAAAATAGGCAGCGTGAAACCTACGGCTATCCAAAACTTTTTCAATAACTTCTTATAGGTCTTTTCCTCGGCAGAACTGTCGGCTTCCATAGGAACCAAATCCATTCCACAGATAGGGCAAGCTCCTGCTTCGTCTTCTACAATTTCAGGATGCATTGGGCAAGTCCATTGTTCAGAGGTTACTGCCGATAAATTTTGTTCTTCTACCAAATCCATTCCGCACACGGGACAATCGCCGGGTTTGTCATAAGTTTTATCGCCTTCGCAATGCATTGGACAATAGAAAGTTCCAGTTCCTTTTCCTTTGGGCTTTTCTTCTTTTTTGGTTTCAGAAATAGGATGATGTTCTCCTATTTTATGGATGCTGTAACTGCCACCATCGGCTTTCATCGCTTTCTGAAATGTTTCAATAGAAATGTGAGATTCCACCTCAATAGTCGCTTCTGCTTTGTCTAAATCTACCGATGCACTTTTTACACCTTCCACTTTAGAGAGCGTTTGCTCTACGTGACTGCGACAACCGTTGCAGGTCATTCCTTGTATATTATAGGTGTGTATCATTGTTTCGGTAATTTTAATGTTAGTGTTTCACTTAATTCTAAATCATCAATATGACCTGCAATAGTGTTATTTTTTGTTTTAAAATGCATATGCACATTCGTGGTATGATGTGTAAAAATTGCTTTATGTTTTGTTGAATGAAAGCCTAATATCTCAACATATTTATTATTCAAAGTGCCATTTAACCCAGATTCTTTATGTTTTTTATGATTGTGAATGCTATCAGTATCTTTCCAATTAATAACGTGCCAATCTAAAGAGGCAATTGTACCTTCTAATAAAAAAGGAAAGGGTTTTTCTGTATTTATCCCGCTACCTTTAGCAGTTTCTAAAATTAGTTCTTCTAAATCACTTTTTGTTGTGATATTTGAAATTTTAGAAGTAGTCCATTCCTCAACTTCGGCATAGACCAACAAAGATGCTTTTAGCTTGTAAGAGTCTCTCATCTGCAAAATGCTATCAACCACAAAACTATTGCTGGGCTTGCCGTCAAATATTTGTATTTCACCTTTCAGTTTTTCTACAGCACCAAGCGCGTAGAGGTGTTTTTTGGCTGAAAGACTGTCTAAACTAATTACAGGTTCAATGTTGCCCGACATTAGGGTTCTTAAAACACCTGAATATTTTACTTCTGTTATTGTGCTTTTCTTATCGCTATTTTGACAAGAGATAGTGAGTAATATCAAAATTGCATTTGCTATAATTAATGTTGATTTATTCATT
>Ga0209491_10003878_pt1 | contig 23948 bp, 23 predicted proteins | sample BON02_FD_187213 | JGI IMG/M metagenome (GOLD analysis project Ga0209491, IMG submission 187213) | Freshwater microbial communities from Lake Bonney liftoff mats and glacier meltwater in Antarctica - BON-02 (SPAdes) (version 2) | ecosystem: Environmental > Aquatic > Freshwater > Ice > Glacier... | reverse complement strand
ATTCCTCCCAAGAGTTCATATCGACGGGGGAGTTTGGCACCTCGATGTCGGCTCATCACATCCTGGGGCTGTAGCCGGTCCCAAGGGTATGGCTGTTCGCCATTTAAAGTGGTACGTGAGCTGGGTTCAAAACGTCGTGAGACAGTTTGGTCCCTATCTGCAGTGGGCGTTGGAAGTTTGAGGGGGGCTGCTCCTAGTACGAGAGGACCGGAGTGGACGAACCTCTGGTGTACCGGTTGTCACGCCAGTGGCATCGCCGGGTAGCTAAGTTCGGAAAAGATAAACGCTGAAAGCATCTAAGCGTGAAACTTGCCTCAAGATGAGACTTCCCGGGGACTTGATCCCCCTAAAGGGTCGCGGAAGACCACCGCGTTGATAGGTCGGGTGTGTAAGAGCAGCAATGCTTTGAGCTAACCGATACTAATTGCCCGTGAGGCTTGATCCTATAATTTTGAGCGTGTGCTGATCCTTGGTCGGGTCAGTTAGCTCAGGTAGGCTCATGTTAATGTTCAATCAAATCAAGTATTTTATTTAAATACTAAACTTTACTTCTTCCGGATACGGCATACAGGCCATGCATTTGATGTGTTGCCTGTGATGCCAAACAGCTATGCCTGACGACAATAGCGAGTTGGTCCCACTCCTTCCCATTCCGAACAGGACAGTGAAACGACTTAGCGCCGATGATAGTACGGATTGCCCGTGTGAAAGTAGGACATTGTCAGGCACCCATGAAGAAAAAGCCCGATCTCGATGAGATCGGGCTTTTTTGTTATGAGCCGGCTGACGCTGCGACTCACAGGTTTCAGTCTTCAGGATGGCGGGAGGTGTTCAACGTACCCGACCCATCCGGCATCTGACGAGATCTGACTAGTGAGATCTGACTAGTCCACTGTAGCCTTGGCGCGCAGATCAGCCACGGCTTTCTGCACGTTCTCGCGCTGCACTACCTGCTGCAACTGCGGCTTGAGGGCCTCGAAGCTCAGCGGGCGCTGATCATCAACGCGGATCACATGCCAGCCGAAATTGGTCTGTACCGGCGTGTCGGTCATCTCGCCCTTCTTGAGCCTGGCCAGTGCTTCGGCAAAGGGCCGGACGTAACTGGTGGCTACAGCCCATTGCAGTTCTCCGCCCTGCGCCTTGGTGCCTTCGTCGCGTGATTTTTCCGCGGCGAGTTTCGAGAAATCAGCGCCATCCTTGATCTGCACAATGATTGCCTTGGCTTCGGCTTCGGATGCGAGCAGGATGTGCCGGACCTTGAATTCGCTGGCGGCCGGGCTGTCCTTGAATCGTTCGTGGGCTTTCAGCAAGGCGTCTTCGGTAACGGGATGGCGGCGTGACATTTCGTTGAGAAAAGCGCCGACCAGGATATTTTGCCGTGCCAAATCCACCTGCGCACTGACGTCCGGGTTCTTGCTGAGGCCGAGCCGGACGGCTTCCTGGGCCATGACTTCGCGATTGATCAATTCCTGCTTCACCATATTGCGCAGTTCAGGTGAATCCTTGCGGCCTTGCGCCGTGACTTCGCGCAGCAGCACATCGGCGCGAGCCTGCGGAATCGTGGCGCCGTTGACCTTGGCGACATCGGCTGCGGTACAGGGTGCGGCGAATGCAGCGCTCACGGCGAGGGCCAGGACCAGGGAAGAGGTGGTGATTTTATGCATGAAAAACAGCTCCAGTGGGGGTATCAGATTTCATCCGGCGCAAAGGCCTTGATGGCCAGCGCGTGGATTTCCTTGTGCATCATGGTGCCGAGTGCGGTGTACACCATGCGGTGACGCATCTGCAGCGGCTGATTTGAGAATTCGCGCGACACTATGATCAACTGATAGTGTCCGCCGCCATCTTTCGCGCCGGCATGGCCGATGTGTTGTCCGGATTCATCGAGGATATCGATCGATTCGGGATGGAGTGCGGCGAGCCGGTCGCGCATGACTTCGGTAACGCTCATGCTCCGGGTTCCGCGCGGCGTTTCATTCAGATTCTTTTTCTTTCATGTGCGGTGCGAGCACGATGGCCTGTCCGATTACGAAAACGATCATCAGGCCGATGCCGCCGAACACCTTAAACTTCACCCAGATGGCTTCGGAGAACATATGCGCTATGTAAAGGTTAACAATACCCATGATGGTAAAAAATCCGATCCAGGCGATCAGTAATTTTTTCCAAACGCTGTCTGGTGCGCTTACTTGTTTTTCCATCATGGTGCGGATCATGTTTTTTTTGAAGGCAAGGGCGGACACGGCCAAAAAACCCGCAAACAGCCAATACAGCACTGTCGGCTTTAGTTTAATGAAAGTGGGATCGCGCAGTATGAGAGTGGCGCTACCAAAAACCATCATTATGGCAAACGTAGCCCACAGCATTTTATCGACCTTGCGATGTCGTAACCAAGCCCACAGTATCTGCGCAGCGGTAGCAGTCATGGCCGTTGCCGTCGCTACGTAGATATCGTAGAGGCTCCAGGCAACAAAAAACAGTATGACCGGGAATATGTCGAACAGGAATTTCATGGCGAATCATTATCCCTGCTTAATGCCAGGGAGTCCATTTGGTGTGGCGTTCGCGCATCATTTCGCGGACGTGGTTGGCGTAGGCGGGTTTCTGTGACTCGCGCAGGCCTTCCTCATAAAACGCAGCGCAATGCTGCGGCAGATGGTTTTCGAGCAGATCATAGGCAGTATTCATCAGGTCCGGCTGCTGGGTGCGGGTGGCGATGATGGCGCAGTTGAAATGCAGTGTCAGCCACGGTTGCAAGGCAGTCATATCCGTCGTATCAGCAATGCCGGGCGCAGCGCAGGCGATGATGCTGCAGCCCTGATCGAAGAGCGGTGACAGTGCACCGGGGTCACGGGCTGCATTGGCCTGGCGGGCGAGGGCGTTGACCACAGGCTCCAGCACGGCGATCTGGCCGCCGTGCCGGGCGATCCAGCCGGCCATTTCCAAAGCCAGATCTTCGACCACAATCCGCACATCGTCCAGCTGCAACTGATAGGCCCACAGACCAAGATCAGATATGGATTCCAGCGCATGGGTGCCGATTTCATCAACTTCTTCCAGCGGCATGACATCTTCAGTCTCATCCACACGCTGGCAGATATCCAGGCATTGCCGTACCGCGTCCGCGAGCAGCGGCGGGGTGACCTCCTGTCCCGGGAACGGGCCGGATGTTTCAAATGCGGTGATCAGGGCGCCGGCTGCCTGTTCAAAGGCGCGGCGTGTTGCACGATTCACTCTTTCTCAAACTTGAGCGACGCGGAATTGATGCAATAACGCAGCCCGGTCGGTTGCGGTCCGTCATTAAAGACATGTCCGAGATGGGCATCGCAGCGGCTGCACAGGGCTTCGGTGCGTTTCATGAAAAAACCGTGGTCATTCTCGGTCGCGACATTTTCAGAGACCGCGGGTTTCCAGAAACTCGGCCAGCCGGTGCCGGAGTCAAATTTTTCATCCGAACGGAACAACTCGGTATCGCAGCAGATGCAGCGGTAAACACCCTTGTCGTGGTTGTTCCAGTATTGTCCGGTAAACGCGCGTTCAGTGCCTTTGCGGCGCGCAACGTCAAACTGCTGCGCCGTCAGCTCGGCTTTCCATTCAGCTTCGGACTTAATGACTTTATCGCCCACTTTTTCACTCATAATGCCTCCCATACTGGGTCTACCCGCGCTCGCGATAAGTTCCCGCGAACGAATTCATAAAACGGAGTGTGCCATGACCACTGCCTACTGGATGATACTTGTCGCCGGATTGCTGCCGTACTGGCCGACCGTGGCCTCGAAATGGCGGCGCGACTACAGCAACGCCGCGCCGCGGGCCAATGTCGACCGGCTGGCGCCCCGTAACCAGCGTGCCTACTGGGCACAGCTCAACGCGTTTGAAGCCTTTCCGCTGTTTGCTGCGGCCGTGATTATCGCGCATCTGGCGCAGGGGCCGCAGGCGGCTGTCGATGGTCTGGCGGTGGCGTTTGTCGGTTTCAGAATTGCTTATACCCTGGCCTATCTGTACGACAAACCCACGCTGCGCTCGCTGGTCTGGAGCGGGGGCATTTTCTGCATCATCGGCCTTTTTGTCGCAGCCGCTTGATGGTGCAGAGGGTAGCCGCGTTTACAGCACCTTGCCCGGATTAAACAGGCCCTGCGGATCCAGGGCGCGCTTGACCGTGCGCATCAGATCCAGTTCCACCGCACTCTTGTAACGCGCGAGTTCCGCCACCTTGGACAGTCCGATGCCGTGTTCGGCGCTGAAGCTGCCGCCGTACTGCTGCACGATGTCGTACACGGTTTCGGTCACGTCGTGCGCATCGCGCGCTGCGGCATCGGTGCGCAACCGTTCGGGCAGATAGGCGTTGTAATGCAGGTTGCCGTCACCCAGATGGCCGAAGCAGATCAGCCGCACGCCCTTGAAGCGTGCTTCCAGCGCGGCCTGAGCCTCGCGGATGAATTCAGGGATGCGGCCTACAGCCACCGCGATGTCGTGCCGGTAGACCATCACCGGTTCCTGGCGTGCGCCCTCGGGTATTGATTCGCGCATGTGCCACAAGGCCTGGGCCTGGGTGCGGCTTTCGGCGATTACGGCGTCCACTGCCAGTTCTTCTTCCAGCGCAGCTTCCAGGGCGCGTTCCATGTCAGCTCGCAGCGCCTGTTCGTCGCCTGCATCAGCCAACTCGGTCAGCACATACCAGTCATAAGGCTGCGCCAGCGGATCGCGGGTGCCTGGCACATGTTTCCACACCAGTTCCAGGCTGTGGCGCGAAATCAGTTCGAAGGCGGTGATGCGATCGTTGCAATGCCGCCGCATCAGCGCCAGCAGTTGCAACGCGGCTTCCGGGTCGCGCACGGCCATCCACGCCGTGGCGTTGGCAGCAGGGCGCGGAAACAGTTTCAGTGTTGCTGCGGTGATGATGCCCAGCGTGCCCTCGGCGCCGATGAACAGGTGTTTCAGGTCATAACCGGTGTTGTCCTTGCGCAGTCCGCGCAGTCCGTTCCAGATGCGGCCATCGGGCAGCACGACTTCCAATCCCAGCACCAGATCGCGGGTGTTGCCATAACGCAGCACATTGACGCCACCGGCGTTGGTCGACAGGTTGCCGCCGATCTGGCAACTGCCTTCGGCGCCGAGGCTCAGCGGAAACAGCCGGTCGGCATCAGCGGCCGCCTGCTGGATGTTGGCCAGCACGCAGCCAGCCTCCGTGGTCAGCGTGTTGTTCAGCGGATCGATATCGAGGATCTTGTTCATGCGCGCCAGCGACAGCACGACTTCATCGCCGGAGGCATTGGGCACCGACGCGCCGCACATGCCGGTATTGCCGCCCTGGGGCACCAGCGGCGTGCCGGTTTCAGCGCATAACTTCACGATGGCGGCGACCTGTTCCGTATTGGCCGGGCGGACGACTGCAGCCGCCGCGCCGCGGTAAACGCCGCGCCAGTCGACGACATAAGGTTCCATATCTGCGGCTGAGGAGAGTACGCCTTGGGCGCCGACGATATTGCTGAGCTTGCTGAGGATTTGCTGTGTAGTCTGCGGCATTATAAATATATTAATATAATCAATAGGTTACGATTTATGCTCAAGTAACGGCTGCTGCGCATTGTTCAATGTGCCGCCGCAGTGGTCAACAGAAAAATGGCCGGCAACTTGTGGGTGCCGGCCATGATGCAGTCAGCGGCGGAGATGGCGCCGGATGCCCCGTGTTTCATGGCGCCGTTTTATAGCGCCCTTATTACGGCGCTATTTTGCTGCCAGCAGCTCACGCAATACGTAGGGCAGTATTCCACCGTGCTGATAATAATCGACTTCGATTGCGGTATCGATGCGCAGCGTCAGCGGCACGGTTTCCTTTTTTCCGTCCTTGCGCGTGATGGTCATGGTCACGTCCTGCATCGGCGTGATGCCTTTTTCGAAGCCGGAAATGTCGATGACTTCACTGCCGTCGAGTTTCAGCGTCTGTGCCGTGGTGCCGGATTTGAACTGCAGAGGCAGCACGCCCATGAACACCAGATTGGCGCGGTGGATGCGTTCGAATGCACGCACGACCACGGCCTTGATGCCCAGCAGCAGCGGACCCTTGGCTGCGGTGTCGCGAGAGGAGCCCTGGCCGTATTCGTCGCCGCCAAATACCACGGTGGGCACGCCTTCCTTCTGGTAACGCATGGCGGCTTCGAAAATCGTGGATTTTTCGCCCGACGGCTGGTGTACGGTGAGCCCGCCTTCAGTGTCCGGCACCATCAGGTTCTTGATGCGGATGTTGGCGAATGTCCCGCGCATGATGATTTCATGGTTGCCGCGCCGCGCGCCGTAGGTGTTGAAGTCGGCAACCTGGACGTCGTGCTCCTGCAGGTACTTTCCGGCGGGCGCGGTCGGCTTGATGCCGCCGGCCGGGCTGATGTGGTCGGTAGTGATCGCGTCGCCGAAGATGCCCAGCACGCGCGCACCTTTGACAGCGCTGACCTTGCCCGGCTTCATATCAAATCCGTCAAAGTAGGGCGGGTGGCGCACGTAGGTTGATTTTTCGTCCCACGGATAAGTGGCGCCGGCCGAGGCGGGAATTTCGTCCCACATCGGATTGCCCTCGCCAAAGGCCGAAAACAGCTTTTTATACATTTCGGGATTGGTGGCGTGCTGCATCACTTCGCCGATTTCCTGGCTCGAGGGCCAGATGTCTTTCAGCAGCACCGGCTTGCCGTCCTTGCCGGTGCCGATGGGATCCTTGGTGATGTCGATGTTGACCGTGCCGGCGAGGCCGAAAGCCACCACCAGCGGCGGGCTCATCAGGAAGTTGGCCTTGATGTTCTGGTGGATGCGCGCTTCGAAATTGCGATTGCCCGACAACACGGCGGCGGCCACGATGTCGTTCTTGGCCACGGCCTCCTCGATTGCCGGATCCAGCGGACCCGAGTTGCCGATGCAAGTGGTGCAGCCATATCCGGCGATGTAATAACCGAGTTGCTCCAGGTACGTCAGCAAGCCGGAATTCTTGAGGTATTCGGTTACCGCCAGTGAGCCGGGTCCGAGCGAGGTTTTCACGCGTGGATGCGGTTTCAGGCCTTTTTCGACGGCTTTTTTGGCCAGCAGCCCGGCACCCAGCATCACGCCCGGATTCGATGTATTGGTGCAGGAGGTGATCGCCGATATCAACACGTCGCCATGGCCGATGTCGATGGTGCCGCTGCCCGCCACTGCGTCTTTGCTGCTCACGCGGTTCGGGGTCGGCCGGTTGTCGACCATTTCGACGGCATTTCTGGCAGCCCCCGGGCTGACGCTCTCCTGCGTGCCGCCGCCGGAGAGCAGGCCCTGCAGCGGCCCGCCCAGTTTTACCTCGATACGTTTGCCGATGGCGTCCGCACTTTTGCCATAGCCGCCTTCAGCGACCTTTTTCCCCATCAGTTCTACAAACTTGTTTTTCAAGTCTGGCAGGTCGAGATGGTCATGCGGGCGGCGCGGACCAGACACCGCGGGTTTGACCGTGGCCAGATCGAGTTCGACCACCGATGAATAATCAATGTCGCCCTTTTTCGGCATCCCGTACATGCCCTGCGCCTTCCAGTAGGCCTTGACGGCAGGCACGATGGCGCCGCGTCCGGTCATTTCGAGGAATTCGCAGGACACATCATCCACCGGGAAGAAACCGCAGGTGGCGCCATACTCCGGCGACATGTTGCCGATAGTGGCGCGATCCGCGATGCGCAGCGAAGCCGCGCCATCGCCGAAGAATTCGACGAATTTGCCGACGACTTTATGGTCGCGCAGCACCTGGACGATTTTCAGCACCAGGTCGGTCGCTGTAACGCCATCGCCGAGTTTGCCGGTGAGGTGCACGCCGACGACATCGGGTTCGAGGAAATACATCGGCTGGCCGAGCATTGCCGCTTCGGCTTCGATGCCGCCCACACCCCAGCCCAGCACACCGAGGCCGTTGACCATGGTGGTGTGCGAGTCAATGCCGACGAGGCTGTCGGGGTAATACACGCCATCCTTGCTCCATACCACCTGCGATATGTATTCCAGATTGATCTGGTGGCAGATGCCGTTGCCGGGCGGAATGATTTCAAACGTCTTGAAGGCCTGCGCGCTCCATTTCAGGAATTGGTAGCGCTCGCGATTGCGCTTGAACTCGATTTCCATGTTCTTTTTGAGTGCACCGGGGCCGCCGTAGGTATCAACCTGGACGGAATGATCCATGATCAGGTGCGCGGGGCACAGCGGTTCGATGATCTCGGGGTTCGCGCCCATTTTTTTGGCAGCTTCGCGCATGGCGGCGAAGTCCACCACCAGCGGCACGCCGGTCATGTCCTGCAGTAACACGCGGGCGACGACGATGGGTACTTCTTCGGAGCGCTTGCCGCCTGGTTTCCAGCCGGCGAGGCTTTTGAGATGGGCTTCGGTAATTTTTTTGCCATCGAAATTACGCAGCGCGGATTCCAGCACTACACGCAAACTGACCGGCAGGCGTGAAATCTTGCCGAGTCCGGCTTTTTCCAGCGCCGGCAGGGAATAGTACTTGCCGGTTTTGCTGCCGAATTTGAATTCCTGCAAGGTGTTGAATGGATTGTGGCTCATGGTAACTCCCGGGTATCCGGAGCCGCGCTATCAGCGCAGCGTTCCGTGGGTGTCTGTTGACTGAGCGGCTGATGTGCGACGGGCTTGCACTGCAGTTTGCCGGCAGCAGGAGGGCGGGGGCACAGGCGGCGGAAATTCTGCATCGAAGCCGCCGCGCCGTATGTCAACAGATAAAACCAGTTTTTGACGCTAACTGAAGCCGTCTCGTACTGTCAACAATACACCTGATTCCACCATACGGTGAGGAATTGCATCATCACGGCAACACGATGATGAGGAACTCGGTTAAGATTTCGCACTGCATTATCTGGCGGATGCGCTGCATGATTGCGCTTGCAGCGCAGTGTTCCAGACGGGCTCAGCGGCAGTGCTTAGATGTACGTGAGCTTGAGCCGGATTTCCGGAGGAAAAAAAAGTAATGACTGATCGCATCATTTTTGTGTGCACGCTGTTGCTGGCGGGTGTTTATTTCTGGGCAACGGCGCAGATTCCCAGCCTGGAACTCGGCGATCCGCTGGGTCCCAAGGCTTTTCCACGCATACTGGGCATCGGACTGCTGATTGCGGCAGCCATGTTATTGGGCGAAATTCTGCGTGACCGGCGGAAAACAAAATCCGGTGCACAGTCCGCCGCCGTGCTGACCTGGGAGCCGCACGACTGGGTGGTCGTGTGCGTCGCCGTGTGGACAGCCGTGTATGTATTCATCTTCGAGCACGCGGGCTACATGCTTGCCACGGCCATTTATCTGCTGGCGCTGACGGCTTATTTCAACCGCGGCCGCTGGGTCATGAACGTGTCGACCTCGGTGCTGTTCGCGGCCGGCAGCTATTTTTCATTCACTCAGCTGCTCGGCGTGTCGTTGGCGCGCGGCATCATCCCGTTCTGAGGCGCGCATGGACACCTTTACCCATATTCTCAACGGTTTCGTGGTCGCCACGCAGCCGATCAATCTCTGGTACACCTTCCTCGGCGTGCTGATGGGCACCGTGATCGGCATACTGCCGGGCATCGGCCCTTCGGCGGGCATTGCGCTGCTGATTCCGATTACCTACGGCATGAATCCGACGTCGGCGCTGATTATGCTGGCCGGCATTTATTACGGTGCCAAGTACGGCGGCTCGACCACCGCCATCCTGATCCGCACGCCGGGCGAAGCGGCATCGGTGATGACGTCCATCGACGGTTATGAAATGGCCAAAAAGGGGCGTGCCGGTGCTGCGCTCGCGGTGTCCGCCATCGGTTCCTTCATCGCCGGCACCATCGGCGTCATCGGCCTGACCCTGTTTGCCGTGCCGCTGACTTCGATCGCGCTCAAGTTCGGTCCGGCGGAATATTTCACGCTGATGCTGTTTGCGATGACGGCGGTATCCACGCTGACCGGAAACTCACCCGCGAAAGGGGTGCTGGCCACCGTGCTCGGCCTGGTCATCGCCACCATTGGCATCGACCTGCAGAGCGGGCAGGCACGATTCACGATGGACATACCGGAATTCCAGGATGGCGTGGGTTTTGTCGTGGTCGTCGTGGGACTGTTCGCGATGGCCGAGGTGTTTCGCGGCCTCGAAGACATAGTCAAGGGCTCGGCGCCGGACCAGATGAAAATCACTGGCAAGCTGTGGCTGACGCGGGAGGAGTGGCGGCGTTCGATCGGACCGATCTGGCGCGGCGGCATCATCGGTTTTGTCATCGGCGTATTGCCCGGTGCCGGCGGCACCATCGCATCAATCATGTCGTACACCACTGAAAAGCGCATTTCCAAGCATCCCGAGGAATTCGGCCACGGTGCGATCGAGGGGGTGGCGGGGCCGGAAGCGGCCAATAATTCGGATACGGCAGGTGCGCTGGTGCCGTTGCTGACCCTGGGCGTGCCCGGTGGCGGCGCTACGGCGGTGATGCTCGGTGCCTTCATCATGTACGGCGTGCAGCCCGGGCCGCTGCTGTTCCAGAACCACCCCGATCTGGTGTGGGGCCTGATCAACAGCATGTATGTCGGCAACGTGATGCTGGTGATATTGAACCTGCCGCTGATCGGATTGTTCGTGCGCCTGCTCTATATACCGCCAGGCATCCTGTATCCGCTGATTGTGGCGATCTCCGGCATCGGTGCCTACGCAATCAACGGCAGTACCGTCGATCTGTGGCTGATCCTGCTCTTCGGCGTGGTCGGCTACGTGTTCGGCAAGGTGGACATACCGGTGGCACCGCTGGTGCTGTCGCTGGTGCTGGGTGCCATCATGGAACAGTCGTTCCGCCAGGCCATGACCATTTCCGGTGGTGATACCAGCGTGTTTTACGGCAGTACCATTACCGTGACACTGCTGGCGATGTCGGCCACTTCGGTCCTCCTGCCTTTTATTATTCCGAAACTCAGGGCACTGGGCAGTTCCGGTGACCCGAGTTGACGGGATAAGTTAATTTCAATATCTGGAGAATAGGCATTGCATAAAGTCACTGTGGTCCCCGGCGACGGTATTGGTCCTGAAGTCGTAGGCTCTGCCTGCGCCATCATCAAGGCGTCGGGCGCCAAGGTGGAGTTCGAGGAAGCTCTGGTCGGCCTGCGCGCGGGAAAGGAACTGGGTTCACCGCTGCCGGTCAGCGTGCTTGAATCGATCGAGCGTAACAAGCTGGCGCTGAAAGGTCCGACCCAGACACCGTTCGGTGGCAATTACCGGATCAAATTCGAGCGTGCCAATTCTGCCGGCGAGAAGGTCAAGCGCGACTACCCGAGTATCGCCATCGCACTGCGCAAGGAACTGCAACTCTACGTCAACGTGCGGCCGATCAAGAATTACCCCGGCGTCAAATCGCGTTACGAGAATGTCGATCTGGTGATCTTCCGTGAGAACAGCGAAGACCTCTATGTAGGCAACGAACGCATGATCGACGACGACACCGCCGAAGCCATCAAGATCATCACCCGCGGCGCCACCGAACGCACCGCGCGTTACGGTTTCGAATACCTGAAGAAAAACGGCCGCAAAAAAATGACCATAGGCCACAAGGCCAATGTCATGAAAATGACCGACGGTCTGTTCCTCAAGGTCGGGCAGGAAGTGGCCAAGGATTTTTCCGCCATTGAATGCGATGCGCGCGTCATCGACGCGCTGTGCATGGAACTGGTGATCAAGCCGGAAACATTTGACGGCCTGCTGCTCGCCAACCTATTCGGCGACATCGTCTCCGACCTCGCGGCCGGTCTGGTGGGCGGACTGGGTGTGGCACCGGGTGCCAACATCGGCAAGGAATGCGCGATGTTCGAGGCCGTGCATGGCTCAGCGCCCGATATCGCGGGCAAGGACATCGCCAATCCGATGGCGATGATTCTCTCGGGCATGTTGATGCTGCGCCATATCGGTGAAACCGCAGCGGCTGAACGTATCGATGCGGCGCTGACGGCAGTGCTGAAAGAGAAAAAACAGGTCACCCGTGATCTGGGCGGCACTGCAGGAACCAAGGCCTTCACTGCGGCCATAGTCGCGAAGCTCGGCTAGGGGTCTCGGCCGGGATCAATACATAACTTGTTGATTATATTGAGTTTTTATAAATATGGGTAAACGCATAGTAGTAGTCGGTGCCGGCGCCATTGGTGGCATAGCCGGTGGTCACATGACCCGTGCAGGTCATGACGTCACCTTGATTGATCCCTGGCCCGAGCATGTCGAAACCATGCGCGAACACGGCCTGCATCTGTTGGGCATGACGCCGCAGGAAGAACACAAGATCAAGGTCAACGCCATCCATCTCACCGAGGTGCAGCGTTTCTGCAAGGAGCGCCCGGTCGACATCGCCTTCATTTGCGTGAAGTCGTATGACACCGAATGGGCGACGCACCTGATCAAGCCGTATCTCGCGCCGGACGGCTACTGCGTGTCGCTGCAGAACTGCATCAACGAAGAACGCATCGCCGCCATCGTCGGCTGGGGCAAGACGCTGGGCAGCATAGCCAGCCTGATCGCGGCCGAACTCCAGGCGCCGGGACGAATCCAGCGCATGGTGCCGCTGGGTGGCGACAATCACACGGTGTTCCGCGTCGGCGAACCGCATGGCCGCGTGACTCCGCGCGCCGAAGAAGTCGCAGCACTGCTGCGTAATGCGGACAGCGCCAAGGTCACCAGCAATCTGTGGGGTGAGCGCTGGTCCAAACTGGTGATCAATTCCATGCGCAATGGTTTGAGTGCTGCGACCGGTATGTCGGGCAACCAGCGCGATGGCGCCGAACAGTCACGCTCGGTGTCGATACGCCTGGGTTCGCAGGCGGTGCGTGTGGGACAGGCGCTGGGTTATTCGCTGGAGCGGATGCTGGGCATGGATGCGGAAATGCTGGCGCTGGCGGGCGAAGGCAACAAGGATGCGCTACAGGGTATTACCGACGTGCTGATGGAAGGTGCCAAAAAACGTTCCGACGGTCAGCGCCCTTCGATGGCACAGGACATGTTCAAGGGCCGTCGCACCGAAACCGATTTCATCAATGGTTATGTTGCCGAGCGCGGCGCCTATATCGGCGTGCCGGCGCCGCTGCACGTAAAAATGAATGATCTGGTACATCGCGTCGAGCGTGGCGAAGCCCAATCTTCTGCGGAATTGATCAAGGGCTGGTAACTGACGCGGTATGGCCGCGTGCGCAGCCTGACCAACTGCCTAGAGGATTACGGATGACTGCACCGCTGTCGATGTTCGAGAAGATCTGGAACAGTCATGTCGTGGCTGATGAAGAGGGCGAGATTCTGCTCTACGTGGATCGCGCACTGATCCACGAGGGTTCCTCCCACGCCTTTGCCGCATTGGCGCGCAACAATATCCCGGTGGCGCGACCGCAGCAGGTATTTGCCTTCACCGACCATTACGTGCCGACGACCGGTCGCGATAAGGGCATTGCCGGCATTGCGGTTGAGGAAATCCGCAACATGGTCATCAACCAGCACAGCAACACGGCGAAACACGGCATCAAGCTGTTCGGGTTTGATGACCCGCGCCAGGGCATCCTGCATATCGTGCCGCCGGAGCTGGGCATCACCCAGCCCGGCCTGCTGATCTGTGGTGCGGATTCCCACACCTCCACGCACGGCGCGTTCGGCAGCATTGCCTTCGGCATCGGCGCTTCCGACATGACCCATGTCATGGCGACGCAGGCGACGTGGCAGCGCAAGCCGCAGACGCTGCGCATCACGGTCGATGGCAAATTGGGATTCGGCGTCGCGCCCAAGGACATCATTCTTGCCGTGATCGGCAAAATCGGCGCCGCTGGTGGTGTCGGCCATGCCATCGAATACGCCGGCAGCACCTTTGCGGCGATGAGCATGGAAGGCCGCATGACCGTGTGCAATATGTCGATAGAGGCAGGTGCGCGCTGCGGCATGATGGCGCCGGACGAGACGACGTACGCCTATATGGAAGGCCGGCCGTATGCGCCCCAAGGAGAAGCCTGGAACGCGGCCATGGCGCGCTGGCAAGCGCTGCCCAGTGATGACGACGCGAAGTTCGACCGCGAAGTCGCGCTCGACGCTGCTGAGATCGAACCCATGGTGACCTGGGGTGTTAATCCGGAAATGACAGGCGGGGTGCGTGGCACTGTGCCTGATCCACGCAACGCACCCGATGAACGCCGGCGCAGCGACTGGACCATGGCGCTTGATTACATGGGCCTCACGGCCGGCATGGCGTTGACCGACATCAAAATTGATCGTGTTTTTATCGGTTCCTGCACCAACGGCCGCATCGAAGACATACGCGCGGCAGCCGAAGTCGCAAAGCTGGGACGCGCTGTAGTGCCGACCTGGGTGGTGCCCGGTTCGCAGACCGTGAAGAGGCAAGCCGAACAGGAAGGGCTGGACCGCATCCTGACAGCCGCCGGATTCGAATGGCGCGAGCCGGGTTGTTCCTTGTGCACCGCCATCAATGGTGATCAACTCAAGCCCGGTGAGCGTTGTGCTTCGACATCGAACCGCAATTTCCGCAATCGCCAGGGTCCCGGCGGGCGCACCCATCTGGTCAGTCCGGCGATGGCTGCGGCGGCGGCACTGAAGGGCCATTTCACTGACGTGCGTGAATTGCTATAGATGCTGTATGGTCTGACGTTCGTCCTTCGACAGGCTCAGGACGAACGGTTACCCAGGACCGTTCGTGGTGAGCCTGTCGAACCATGAGCCGCCCCGGGCAGAAGTTGTTTAAACGGATTACAAAGGTTATCTGAGTCATGAACAGCAATACACCGCAATCGATTTTCGAAAAACTCTGGAATTCGCATCACATCCTGACCGATGAAGGCGAGTCGCTGATGTACGTGGACGTCGCGCTGGCGCAGGAAAACACGCTGCACGCGTTCACGGCGCTGGAAAAATCCGGACGCCCGGTGCTGCGGCCGCAGCAGATTTTTGCGTTCACCGATCACTACGTGCCGACCACCGGCCGTGCCAAGGGCGTGGACGGCATAGCCGACATCGGCATCCGCAACATGGTGATCGACCTGCAGGACATGGCCAATAAATACGGCGTCACGCTGTTCGGCATGGCGCACGAGCATCAGGGCATCATGCACATCGTGCCGCCGGAGCAGGGCATCATCCAGCCGGGGCTGATGGTCATCGGCAACGATTCACACACGTCCACGCACGGCGCTTTCGGCAGCCTTGCCTACGGCGTGGGCGCTTCCGAATTTGCGCACGTGATGGCAACGCAGGGGCTGTGGCAAAGGAAGCCCAAGTCCATGCGGATCACCATCGACGGTGAGCTGGGCTTCGGCGTCTCCGCGAAAGACGTGATCCTCGCGCTGATCGCGCACATCGGCGTCGACGGCGCGCAGGGTTATGCCATGGAATACGCAGGTTCGACGATAGCGGCGCTGTCGATGGAAGGTCGCATGACCATTTGCAACATGTCGATCGAAGCGGGTGGCCGCGTCGGACTCATGGCGCCCGACGACAAAACCTACGCGTACATGGAAGGCCGGCCGTACGCACCCAAAGGCAAGGCGTGGCAGCAGGCGCTGGATGCCTGGCGCGCGCTGGCCAGCGAGCCCGGCGCGGAATTCGACAAGGAAGTAAAACTCGATGCGGCGCAGATCGCGCCGACGACCACCTGGGGTGTCAACCCGGCGCAGGCATTGCCGGTGACCGGCAAGGTGCCTGATCCGGCCGCCATCAAGGACGCCAAAATGCGGTCCGAGTATGAAACGGCGTTGGAGTACATGGGGCTTAAACCCGGCACTGCATTGCAGGACATCAAGCTCGACCGCGTGTTCATCGGTTCCTGCACCAATGGCCGCATTGAAGATCTGCGCGCGGCGGCCGACGTGGCGAAACGCGGCAAGGCCGTGGTGCCGACCTGGGTGGTGCCCGGTTCGATGAGCGTGAAGCGCCAGGCGGAAAAAGAAGGCCTGGACCAGGTATTCATCAAGGCCGGTTTTGAATGGCGTGACCCCGGGTGTTCGATGTGCACCGCCATCAACGGTGATTATCTGCAACCGGGCGAGCGCTGTGCTTCGACTTCCAACCGCAATTTCCGCAACCGCCAGGGACCCGGTGGCCGCACGCATCTGGTCAGTCCGGCGATGGCGGCAGCCGCGGCGATCAAGGGGCATCTGACCGATGTGCGGGAAATATTGAAATAACATAGTCGAATAAAATTCAAAAATACAAAATCCGTTCGCCCTGAGCTTGTCGAAGGGTAAGCGGGCTTCGACAGGCTCAGCCCGAACGGTATTACAAAATGCGTAGAGATCACTAAGCGGAGTTATTCATGCAGCCATTCACCACCCTGAACGCCATCGCCGTGCCCATGCACGAAGCCAACATCGACACCAACCAGTTGTGTCCTACGCGTTTCAACAAGGTACCGCGCGGACCGAAGTATCGCGAGATCCTGTTCTACGATTCGCGCTTCAAACCCGACGGCACGCCGACTGAATTCATGCTCAACGCCGAGCCGTACGACCAGGCCGGCGTCATCGTCGCCGACCGCAACTTTGGCTGCGGCTCGTCGCGCGAGACCGCGGTGTACGCGCTGTATGAATTCGGCATCCGCTGCGTGATCGCGCCCAGCTTCGGCGACATCTTCGCGGCCAACTGTGCGAAGAACGGCCTGCTGGCGTTGACCCTGCCCGAAGAGGAATGCGCGGCGATCCGCCGCCAGTTGCAGGACCAGCCCGGTGCAAAAGTCAGCGTGGACCTCGCGGCGCAGACAGTGACCGATGTCGCCGGCAAAACCCATAAATTTGAAATCCACGAAGTGCGCAAACGCTGCCTGCTCGAAGGGCTGGATGACATTGCGCGCACCCAGCAGTACGCCGAACGCATCGCCGGCTTTGAGAAAAACTATAACCAGGAACGGCCCTGGCTGGCGGCCGTGACGAAGTGAACGATTCCGATCAGCCGCAGCAGATTTTGGTGTCTGACTACAACAAGGAGGAGTACCGATGAACGCGATACAGAAAAAAACAATAACCCGTTGGATGCAGTTGGCAGTTTGCAGCACGGTGCTTGCCGGCAGCCTGCCGGCTGTGGCCCAGGGCTGGCAGCCCGACAAAAACGTCGAGATTGTCATCAACACCGGGCCGGGCAGCGGTCAGGATGTCACCGGGCGCTTTATCCAGAAGCTGTTCCAGGAAATGAAGCTGGTGCCGACCTCATCGACGGTGGTGAACAAACCGGGCGGCGGCGGCGCCATAGCGTATGGCTACATGAACCAGCATAAGGCTGACGGACATTTTGTGGCGATCGCGTCGAAGAGCCTGCTCACTAATCACATCATGGGCCGCGCGCCGGTGACCTACACCCATCTGACACCACTGGCGATCCTGTTCGAGGAGTACATTGCCGTCGCGGTCAAGGCGGATTCGACGATCAAGGACGGGCGTGACCTGCTGGCGCGCATGAAGGCGGATCCGACCTCGGTGACATTCGGTGTCGCCACCAGCCTTGGCAATCCCAATCACCAGGGCGTGGCCATGGCGCTGAAGCGTGCCGGTGTCGATGTGCGCAAGGCGAAAGTGGTCGTGTTCCAGTCGGGTGGCACTGCAGTGACTTCGCTGCTCGGCGGACACGTCGACGTGGTGCCCGGGTCCGTGGGCCTGATGCAGAAACACATGGAGGCCGGCACGATACGACTGATCGCGATTGCCGCACCGAAACGCCTGACGGGTTCATTCGCGCAGGTGCCAACGTGGAAGGAGCAGGGTGCCGATGCCGTGGTGTCCAACTGGCGTGGCCTGATCGGACCGGGCGGCATGACCCCGGCGCAGACGGCTTATTGGGACAACGTTACGCGCAAGTTCACGCAAAGCGAGACCTGGAAAAAGGAACTCGCGGCCAAGAACTGGGATGATGAATACAAGGCCAGCACCGAGACCCGCAAGTACATGGATGAGGAATATGCCGAGCTGAAAGGTTTTCTGACCGAGATGGAACTGGCGAAAACCAAATAGCGCAGGATGACGGCAGGGTGGGCAAGGTAGCGCACCCACCCTTGCGCCAGCGCAGATGTCGGGCCGCTTTGCAGTGCACGGCCTGATCACGAACGGTAGGCACTCGCGGTAGATACTCAATCAGGAAGGGAAAGCCGGGCATGGCAGCGCGTCACAAGGAACGGCATCGCACCGACAGCATCGGCTGGCTGCGCGCCGCGGTATTGGGTGCCAATGACGGCATCGTGTCGACGGCGAGTCTGATTATCGGTGTTGCTGCTGCGAATGCCGGCTACGACAGCATCATGGTTGCCGGGATTGCCGGTCTGGCCGCGGGTACCATGTCGATGGCGGCCGGGGAGTACGTATCCGTACGCTCGCAGGCCGACTCCGAGCAGGCCGCGCTCGACATGGAGCGCAGGGAACTCGCCACCGACAGTGCGGGCGAGCACCGGGAACTGGCGGCAATCTATGTCAAGCGCGGCCTTGATCCTGCGCTGGCAAAACAGGTGGCTGAACAGTTGATGGCGCATGACGCGCTGGCTGCGCATGCCCGTGACGAGCTCGGGCTTTCTGAAACGCAGAGTGCACGGCCAGTTCAGGCGGCGCTGACTTCGGCGGCCAGCTTTGCCGTCGGTGCGGCGTTGCCGCTGGTGGCCGCCGCTGTGGTGCCTATTGCCCGTCTGATTCCCGTGGTCTCCATCACTTCGCTGGTCTTTCTCGCCATCCTCGGCGGTTTGGCCGCACGCGTGGGCGGCGCGAGTGCCATGGTGGGGGCGACGCGGGTCACGTTCTGGGGCGCGCTGGCCATGGCGCTGACCGCAGGCGTAGGCATTCTGTTCGGCGCAGCGGGTTGAATGTCTGTTGAGTGGATGACCCGACAAGGATGCGGATGACCATGCACCTGCTGATCTGGCTGTTGGTTGGCGTAGTGGCTCTGACCGTGCTGGCAGTGGCCGCGGGGCAACTGGGCTGGTTGCATGGCACGATGCCCACTGACCTGGGTGTGCGCGACGACCGGCTGAAGCCACCGTCCGCTACCGAGAACAGCGTGAGCAGCCAGGCCGCACTTTATTCCGCTCACCCGCAGCGCAAATATGCTGATATCACGCCGCTGGTCGTGCAGGGTGGTGACGGCCCGGCCACGCTGGCACGGATCAAGGTGATCGTGACGGGCATGGACGGTGCGCGGGTGGTGACCAGCGAGCCCGATTACCTTTATGCGCAGTTCACCACGAAGGTTCTGCAGTTCGTGGATGATGTGGAATTCTGGTTTGACCCGGTGAACAACGTGATCCAGGTCCGTTCGGGGTCCCGCGTTGGCCGCGGTGATCTGGGCGTCAATCGCAAGCGCATCGAGGCGGTGCGCAACGCGTTGACGACCCAGCGCTGAATACGAGCGTCTGCAACAGAAAATTCACGCGAGCAGAGTCTCAAATTCCAGTAATGGGCTGCGATCGTACTGATGTGTAGCCGTGTCGCCGCGCCGGAGTATCCGCCAGTTAATTTTCGCATTCCTGTATCCGGCTCCCACGCATTGAACAGATGCAGCAGGTCGCATTTGCACATGCGTGGGCGTGTCGATTACTGCTGGTAGTATCCATGCATTCAGCAAATGGCGCAGGCATGACAAAAAAACACGGCAAAACAGTATCCCTGGTCCTGGGCAGTGGCGGCGCGCGCGGCTTCGCCCATGTCGGAGTCATCCGCTGGCTCGAGGAACACGATTACAAGATTGCCTCCATATCCGGCTGTTCGATAGGCGCGCTCATCGGCGGCGCGTATGCCGCGGGCAAGCTCGATGCGTTCGAGCAATGGGTGTGTTCGGTCGGCAAGGCCGATATCTTCAAATTGCTGGATCTGTCGTGGGGCGGGAACGGTTTTTTCAAGGGCGAGCGGCTGATGGATGCCCTGAAAAAATTTGTCGGTGACCAACAGATCGAAGACCTGCCCATCACCTATACCGCGGTGGCGGCTGATGTCGCCAGCGAAAAAGAAATCTGGATACGCTCGGGCAGTCTGGCCGATGCCATCCGCGCATCGATCGCGATGCCGTTGTTTTTCACACCCTTCAAGCTGCGCGGCGCTGATCTGGTTGATGGCGGCGTATTGAATCCCGTGCCGGTGGCGCCTACGCTGAGCGATGACACCGAGTTGACCATTGCGGTGAATCTGGTGGGCCCGCCGCAAGGGATTACGGAAGAGGCCAGGGCAGCAGAGCCCTCTGCAACGGCGGACGTATCAATGTTGCCCGAGCGCCTGCAAAAATTGATCGGCTCGGTTCGGGAAATAGCGGCAAAACCAATCATGCCGGACTGGCGTGTTTACGACATGGCCAACAGCGCGCTGGATGCGATGCAGAGCACCATCGCGCGTCACCGGCTGGCCGATTACCGACCCGATCACACCATCGTCATCGCCCGGGACGCCTGCGGTACGCTGGAGTTCAACCGTGCCCTGGAAATGGTGGAATTCGGCTATAAAAAAGCGCAAGAGCGCCTGGGCTAGGCATCCTGGATGCCGTAGCGCGTAGGGCGGAATACCGCGTCGCCGGCTTGTATCCGCGACCCAGGATTATTTAAAGCCGTAGAGCTTCGCCGGATTGTCCACCAGTATCTTCTTGCGCAGCGCCGCGTCCGGCGTCCATTCATTGAACAGATCAAGCAGGTGCCCGTCCTCGGGCATGTCCTTGTCCAGCCGCGGATGCGGCCAGTCGGTGCCCCAGATGATCTGATCGGGATTGGCGCTGACCAGCGCTTCGTGGATGGCACGGGCATTGTCGTAATCCGGATATTGCGTGGATACGCGGTAGGCACCCGACACCTTCACCCAGATGCGACCTTCGCCGAGCAGCCGGCACATGGACTGTACGCCGGGTTGATCGGGCCCCAGCGCCGCGTCGATGTTGCCCATGTGGTCAAGCACCACCGGCAGCTTCCAGTTCTTGAAATAACGCATGACCTTGTAGAGTTCATTGGCGTCCATCATGAACTGCGCATTGAGTCCGAGGTCGGCCATGATGGGTGACAGCTTCTCGAAAGACGACATGCCCAGCGGGCTGAAACCGATGCCGTGCGGTACGTGGTGGAAACGCAGCGACTTGATGCCGATATCCGCCATGCGCTTGATTTCGTTGCGCGTGGCGTCGGGTTTGACGATGGCAGTACCGCGCAGCCGCTTCGGTTCGCGTTCCAGTGCGTCGAGCACCGCGCTGTTGTCGGTGGCGTAGGGGTGCGCCTGCACCGCCACGCCGTAGCGCATGCCCAGCGCATCGAGCATCTGCAACAGGTTTTCCAGCGGCGCGTCGGGCGGTGTGTAGGAGCGCTCCGATGCGAACGGAAACTGGTCCGCCGGGCCGAAGATGTGGAAATGGGTGTCGCAGCCGCCCTTGGGTGTGGGAATTTTCGGCGCGCGCGTATCGGCAACGGGGGGCATGCAGGGCAGGAGGTCCATGGTGTTTCCAGTGCGTTGAATGAACCGCGATGGTAGTGGTTTGGGCGTTGATGCTCAACGCCGGATGGCTATAATCAGGCCAATCAACCACTTCTCGCGACCACCTCACGAGACCACCTTACGGAATCCGATCATGCTTCCTGCCAATCGCCTGCCCTATGTGCCCATCATCGACCGTCCGCCGCTGAAACTGCCTGCAGGCACGCGCCTGGTGGTGTGGCCAGTGATCAACGTTGAAGTGTGGGACATCGGCCGCCCGATGCCACGGCAGGTGCTGCCGCCGCCGACCCACATCACGCGGCTGCCGGATGTCGCGCACTGGGCCTGGCATGAATACGGCATGCGCGTCGGTTACTGGCGCCTGCAACAACTATTCGATGATCTCGACATCAAGGGTTCGCTGTTCACCAACGGCCGCGTGTGCAAAGACTATGCGCGTGTCGCCGAAGCAGCGCTGAAATCCGGCTGGGAATTCGTCGGCCATTCCTGGGACCAGCAGCCCACCCATGTCGAGAAAGACCAGCGCGCGATGATCCGGCGCACGGTGAAGGCAATCAAATCATTCACCGGCAAGGCGCCGGTGGGCTGGCTGTCGCCGGGCCTGACCGAGACGCTGTACACGCCGGATTACCTCGCCGAGGCCGGCATCAAATACATCGCCGACTGGCTGGTCGATGACGAGCCGGTACCGGTCAAGACCGCGCACGGCACGGTGCTGGGCATGCCGTATTCGCTGGAACTGAACGACATCGCGATGATGATGGTGCAGCACCACGCCGCCGCCGAATTCGAATCACGCTGTACAGACCAGTTCGAACGGCTCTACGAAGAAGGCAAGTCACGCGCCAAGATCATGGCGATTGCGCTGCATCCGTACATCTCCGGCGTGCCGCACCGGATCAACACCGTGGAGCGCGTGTTCCGCAAGCTGCGCAAGGAGAAAGGTGTGGTGTTCTGGAGCGGGGAGCAGATCATGAATTGGTATGGGAAGGCGAGCGGAGTGGGGGCGAAGGGCGGGGCACAACAGCGAGTAACGAGAAAAAAGTAAATAAAAACAACAAGTTACAGAAATATTGTTACAATATTATTCAATTAATATCAACGGGTTACTGCATTATTTGTCGGATTTATAGTTTTTGTTATTACCCCGTTACGATACGGCTGATTGTGATAACAAATTGAATCAAATGGGAAAAATGGGGGGGCAGGTCGGGATGTTATCCGGCGTTTCTGTCGTGTAAAACTAATTAGGCGCTCATGAAACATCCTTCATCACTGGAGGCTCTGAAGAGCCACCCCTTCGTCGCTCTCGCGCTCAGAGAGGGGTTTCTGATTCAGAAGACCCTTGGTCCGAAACATCCGGCTCGGCTGGAACCGGACTATTCGCGTGATCCCGACGAACACGAGTTCTACCTACTACGGGTCGGCAAGTGTCTGGCAGATCTACTTACCTGCTGCGACCATCTGGATCACATCCCCAGCTACTTGGCTAACTATCGCGAAACGGCAGCAATGAAGAAGGTGGGCCTGAATCGGCACGAGTACATCGTATTGCACGTCGAAGGCTACCTCATCCGTGTTGGCGGCCTCCAGGATCGATGTCTCAAGCTAATCGACGCCGTCTTCCATCTGCTGAATGACGACCGAAACGCAACAGAGCACATTGTTCTAAAGAACATAAAGGTCAAGAGGACAAAAGTAACTGGAGCGATGAAAACCATCGCAAAGCTAGTTCAGACTTATGCGGCAAAGCGCAATGACATTGTGCATCACGCGTCATACACAGACGACAGTCTCCGGATTCTTGAGATGTACCATTTGGTGCAACGATCAGACGAGTTGGATGGCGGTAAGAAGAAGACCAATTACTCCGAGCACATTAAGGAAATGACCGCTGAGGTCGTTAGAGACAAGCGGAAAGAATTTGTGACGTTCAATGCCACCCTCGCTGCTGCGCTTCCGGCGTTACTGGAAAGCCTCCAGCGCGTTTACGATGTCGAGCGGCAGAAACTTAAGGCATATGTTTCCGCTTGAGCGCCTAACCCGGCGCTCAAGCGGACGGCGCCGCCGCTGCTTAGCTCTACGTTAGGCGTCACAGTAACCTCCACATCATGCCGCCGAGCAAAGAAGCCCAAGCCGCACTCGCAGCCGCCGTCGACGGTTGGTTCAAGAACTTCGCAGGAACGAGCGCCCTAGATGTCGCTCGCGACCTCCCGCTTGAGCACTCTCTCGTGATGCGACTCTTCGAGGAGTTGGCCGAGACAGGCCATGGCTCAATCAATGCTGATGTAACACTCTACCAAGTGAGCTTTGATCCAGAGAACATCGCTGCTGGCTTCAAGCACGAGCCAGTCGTAACTCACATCTTCTTTCCGTCTAAGCAGGCGCTCCGCGAGGCGTTCTACTCATCAAGTCTGAATCGCCCCGGGTTTCATGGAGGCTGGTTGGTTTAAGTTAATGCCAGAGAAGAGGTCTTCTTGGCGAGTTGCAGATAGTAGTTTGCCTCAGCTTCTGCCGGTGGAATATAGCCTATTGGTTCGAG
>Ga0209491_10003873_pt1 | contig 23981 bp, 22 predicted proteins | sample BON02_FD_187213 | JGI IMG/M metagenome (GOLD analysis project Ga0209491, IMG submission 187213) | Freshwater microbial communities from Lake Bonney liftoff mats and glacier meltwater in Antarctica - BON-02 (SPAdes) (version 2) | ecosystem: Environmental > Aquatic > Freshwater > Ice > Glacier... | reverse complement strand
GCCACCGTCCGACGAGAGCCGCCCGCCATCAAAGGCAGCGCTCACCTTTTTGCGACAAATGGCTGTAAATGCGAACCGTGTATCGATAGGATCGGCCATGACGGGTGTGGCACTTTCTGTCCGAGGGTAATATGGTTTTTTAACGCCCATTCATTACCCAATTTCAGCCAGTTATGCCATGCCTGTTAGCCCCGAATTACCACGCTCGTGAATAAGATGGGCTAAAGGCATTAAATAGATCTTTTGAAAAGGTTTTTAGCTTGGGTTCAATGCGGTTTTGTTGACTCCATTTTTTCTTCAAGAATTGTAGTTCACCGAGTTCAGGCAACTTTTCGCGCCTATAATGTTTGCGAGACCAAAACCACATTTGTAGTAATTCGCCACCCGATGCGGGTCGGTGCGGTCGCGCAATGCAGGCGAGTATCTGCATCGCAGCTATTAAGTCATTATCGGTTACCCTTACAACTGGGCGTTCTGGCGTGGCGATGCCTTCATTCGACATAGCTAAAGCGCCAGTTCTGCTAGCGCCTTCACCGCCGCGTCGCTGGCAAGGTGGCCATAATGTCGCTCGATCATTTCGGCACTTGTGCCGGAAATTTGAGCGATAGTTAGCAAAGGAAGCCCTGCGCTCACAAGGTCGGTAATCGTGCTGTGCCGCAATGTGTAGGCAGTCGCTTCACTGGGCAGGCCAGCTGACGCAACAGCCGCCGCAATCGGCAGCTTCCAGCTTTCTTTGTTCCACGGCTTACCATTGGCGCGCATGAACAGCGGAGCGCTCGGTAATTTGTCAGACGCTTGGGCTGTCAGCAACTTTGCCGCATCACTTGGCAATTGGATACGCCGGGGCTTGCCGGTCTTGTCCTTGCCGATTGTCAATTCCTTAGTGCGCTTGTCGAAGTCTCCAGCGGTGAGCGCGGCCATCGCGCCGGGGCGCAGTGGCAATAGGCAGAGCGCGCGAACAAAGGGCGCGGCATCCGCTTCGATTTGCTCTAACAGCTTCCGCCGCTGCCCTCGGTCTAGGTATAGGGTGCGCCGCCCGTTCGCATTGGGGATTGATTTTAACGCTTCCTGCCAAGCCGCTTCTGAATTTGGCGCGCCGGGTGATAGCACCTTGGCAAGCGCAGCCCGTAACACTGCCATATCCCGATTGACGGTTGAAGGCGCACGCTCGCGCACTCGCTTTTCGCCTTGCTTGCGACGACTTACCAATGACGGCTTTTGCTCAAGCTGCTTGCGCCATTCCGCCAAATGGCGACGGCGCAATTTGTCGAGCTTCACTTTAGCGAGCGGATCAGCATAGACATATCGGGCAAACCGGGCCTCCGCTTCCGGTCGGCTGGCAGCATAAGCGCGGCAGGCGTCCGCCACGGTTTCAATTTTAGCTCGAATTTCGCCGCCTGCTTCAACCAACTCCGCGACCGCCTCAGCTTCTTTCTTTGCCGCCGCAAATCTCGCATTGCCTGCCAAAGCGCCAAAGTCTCCGAGTGACTTTACGCGATATTTGCTGGAGTCCTCGTCATAGACGCGAGCAATCCAAGTTCCTGCGCCGCCCCGTTTCGAAGGACGAAAACCCAGAAAGCAGCCCGCGCGCAATCTCTGCCAATGAGGCTCTCTCTGAGCCTTAAGCCGTTCCCGTTCGCCAACCTTGCTCAGATCAAATGCCATCAACCAGCCGCCTTTTCCAAAAGTATGTAATACGTATGGAATACAATGTCGGACATACAAGGTCAATCAAAGACAGTAAATACTACTTCTCTGGGCTTTCAGTGTCCATCCGCATCCTGCAAAGTCGCCTACCCCTGCACTCCGAAGGCAGAGGTCACAGATTCGAATTCTGTCGGGTGCACCATTATTTCAATGTTTTTTGCCACAAGACAATGACACTCTGTGTCAGTCCGATGTCGGCATCAGCCATATTTACCCGATGAGCCACTAGATCATCATCACGGCCCAATATCCGGGATCACCGCTCGATATCCGGCCGTTTCTCCAGTTCAGCCAGCAGCTGGATGATCTCGTCATCTTCGGTTTGATCAAAATTGCTGTAGAAGGCACCGACCGCACCAAAATTGACCGGGGAGGCGAGGCAGATGAACTCGTCACACAGAGCAGCCAGAGCCTCCAGCGTTGCCGGCGGTGCAACCGGGACGGCGAGAATGACTTTTTCCGGGCTGTTTCGGCGCACACCCTCGAGCGCCGCTCGCACCGTGCCGCCCGTGGCAATGCCATCGTCGACGACGATGACAGTCCTGCCAGTCAGACTGATCGGCTTCCGGTCGCCGCAATAGATCAGGCTGCGGCGTTCGATTTCTTTCAGCTGCCGCTGCATTTCGGCGCGAATATAATCCGGATTGGGGTCGATCTGGCGAACCACATCCTCGTTGAGGACAAGATGCGGATGGTCGCCGTCGATGACGGCACCCAGTCCGAATTCCTTCCAGCCCTCTGCGCCAATTTTGCGGACCATCAGCAGGTCCAGCGGGGCGTTCAGCGCTTTGGCGACTTCATAGGCGACCGGAACGCCGCCACGCGGCAGCGCGACAATGACGGGATAGTCCCGGGCCTTGTCGATCAGCCTTGCGGCGAGCGCGCGGCCAGCCGCGCGCCGGTCGGCAAACGGGAGGGTGATCTGATCCATGGGATTTCCTTCGGGCGTCCTAGTTGAGATAAGCAGCAAACCAGGCGCTGGCATGGATGATGACTTCCTCCAGCGTTCCGGGCTCTTCGAACAAATGGCTGGCGCCATCGATGATCGTCATGCGTTTTGGCACGGACAGGGCATCAAAGGCTTCTATGTTCAGGTCGATCACCTGACCGTCGAGACTGCCGACAATCAGCAGCGTCGGTGCGCGGACTTTGCCGAGCCACTCCCCAGCGAGATCAGGACGTCCGCCCCTTGAGACGACAGCGGCTATATCAGGCTCGTCGCGTGCCGCTGCGACCAGGGCTGCCCCCGCGCCCGTGCTTGCGCCAAAATAGCCGATCGGCATCATTTGCAATCCGGGTTGCGCCCGCACCCAGCGGGCGGCCATCGACAGACGAGCGGCGAGCAGCGCAATGTCAAACACATTGGCCCGGTCCAGCTCTTCATCGGGGGTGAGCAGATCCAGCAGCAGCGTTGCAAAACCATCTTCCTGCAGCGCCCTGGCCACATGATTGTTGCGCGGGCTCTTGCGCCCGCTGCCGCTGCCATGGGCGAAGACAATCATGCCCGATGCGTATTTTGGTATGGTCAGAATCGCCTTTAGGCCGAGCGGCGGGATCGCTATTTCCCGGGATGTGATTGCGTTGGGAAGATCGTCGGCCATGGCAGCTTCCTTACAGACCGAAGGGATAGGTTTCGGGCGCACCGCGCGGTTTTTCGTGCCCGAGCGGCGTTATCGCCCTGGTCGTTTCAAACCACACATAGGCATCAAACTGGTCGGCCAATATGGCTTCGAAATAGTGGCTCAGCAGCTCGGTTTCGGGCCGGTAGACGACACCGATGGCGCGCTCCAGCAAAGGCTCTCGCAACATATGCGCAAATTTCTGCCGGTCGGGGCCACGCCAGTCGGTCAGCGAACGGGCATAGCCGGTTTGGCGAAATGCATGTTCGTAGCTGTCCGGGCGCGAAGGGCGGACCGTCTTTATCTGCATGTCAGCGCCCCAGTCGCTGGCCGCAGCGACGGTGCCATTGTCGGTGCCAAAGCCGATCAGAACCGCATCATCGCCATAAGCAATGCGGCATAATTGGCCGATATTAAATTCACCGCGCCAGCCCATTGCGGTTGCCGAGGCATCGCCAATGTGGGAATTATGCGCCCAGACAACCGCTTTGGCGCCAAAACCGCGATGGGCGATCACGGCCTGCAAGGTTTCGAACATATGCCGGTCGCGCAGGTTCCAGGAGGCTGCACCCCCCTGATAGATGGCGCGATAATAGCGTTCGGCCGCCGCCACGATCTTGGCATTCTGCGCGACATCAAACCATTTTTCGCCATCCTCTTGCAGATAGTCCATCCGGTTCTCGAACAGGCGGCGCAACTGATCGACCGCCGCTTCCTCGCAATCTTGCAGGCCGCCATGAACCACGGCCTTGCCATATTCGGTCGGATGATCCTGCCACGGCGTCAGGCAGCCTTAGCGCCAGCGGGCTTTTTCGGCTTCATCAGGGTCAACCCGGTCGAGATATTCCAATACGGAGGCGATCGATTCACTGAGGCTGTAAACATCCAGTCCGTGGAAGGATGCCTGGCAGACCAAGTCCCGGCTTCCATTATAGCCGCGCAGCCAGTCGGCGAACGCCAAGACCTCCTGATTGCGCCACATCCAGGTCGGAAAGCGGACAAAGGAATCGCCGCGTCTGGGGCGCGGGTCGTGATGGCGCACATAGCCATCGATCCGGGCCGCATCGGGCCAGTCCGCCTCGACCGCCACGACGGTAAAGCCATGTTCCTCGATCAGGCGGCGTGTGATCGCCGCGCGGGCGCTGTAAAATTCCGATGTACCGTGCGTCGCCTCTCCGAGCAGGACCACCCGGGCGTCAGCAAAACGGTCAAAAAATTCGCCAAACTCCTCCTGATTTTCGGGAGCGGGTAGCGGCTCGGCATGGTCGCGCAAGGCCTCGACCAGCTCGTCTGACGGGCTGCGGCGCTGCTGATCCCAATTGAGCGGCTTGTTCATCACAAATCCTTCGCGGTTCGGGCGATCGATCAGTGATATTGCTAAAGCCAGACCGCAGCGGAGTCGTTCCGTAATGTTACGGAATGGCCCGATGCCATGCTGGGGATGTCATTTTCTTGCCTAAATTTGCCGAACCACTGGCTGCTGATCATTTGAGATAGCAGCCCCTGGGCGGTTCCAACGGATCCAGGCTTTAATCCAGCGGCCGCACGTCAAAGGCGAAGCTGATCCGCTTGCCTTGCGAAACGAACGGGATCGTACGGTGATGGAAATGCGATGGCATCAGCAACAGTATGCCGGCTTCCGGCGCGATCCGCAGCGTCTCCGGATAGCGATCCGCCAGCGACTGCGGCGGGGCCAGTTCGATGCAGCCGGCGCCGTCACCATCGGTCGAAAATTGGTCCGGAATGGTAATATAATAGACGCCGCTGAGCCAGCCGCCGCGATGCGTGTGCCATTCTTCATAGGCGCCGCTGCCCTGGATCAGCCCCCAGGCGCGCAATTGCGCGCTGACCGGACGACATTGCAGCCATGGATCATCGGCGGAGGCGGACGCAATCCGATGGGCGACATCGCGGTCGATCTGCACCGTGATCGCGGCGAGCAAGGCCTGCATCAAATCGGGTCGCTGACCGTTCATCAGATGGTGGATGCGGGTGGCACCGCGCATCGCCAGTTCGTCGGTCGGCACATCGGTAATCGGATAGGGATTGGCCAGCAGTTCTTCGGCCAGCGCTGCGTTGAAGGCGTTGAGATCGGCAAATCCCGCAGGAACGTCCAGCGTGGCTTGCGTGACCTTTTCCGGCGTGAACAGCAGCGCGCGGGCCGCATCATCCTGCCCGGCCGCCGCCAATAGCCGGCCGCGATCGAGGCATAGCTGGACGTGGCGCGCGCCCTTTGCCCACAGATCGTCGCAGAGGATTTTATATGCATCGAACCGGTCGCCGTCGCGCAATATTCGGCCGAGTTGAAACGCGGCTTCGCGATGTTTGGGGTCTTCGTCCAGCGCCAAGCGGAAATCGCGTTCGGCAAGATCGCGCTGCTCCAGACCCAGTGCCGCCATGCCGTGCAGATAATGGCTGTTCGCCGACCGGCTGCCGGCGGTATCGTCAATCAGCGCCAAGACATCGGCATAGCGCTCCAGCCGGTTCCAGCAGCGTGCCAGACCCAATCGCGCATCGTCGTGAACGGGATCGATCTGCAACGCCGCTTCGAACGCCGATGCTGCACCGGCGAATTCGAACCGGTCGAGCAGAATATTGCCAATATTGATGCGGATCGCGGCATTGGATGGCGCGCGTATTGCGGCACGGCCAAGCAAAGAAAACGCCGCATCCGGATCAGCAACCTGACCAGATACGGCGTCATGCCATTTGATAGATGTCCCATGGCCGAGGCTGGTGGCATCATTAGAGCCGCTGCCAGCCACAATTATCGGTTCTGAAAAATCAGGACAGCGCATCACCATCGGCCGCGCCGCTGAACGCCGACTGGGTCAGTGCAACGTCGAGCCTGGTTATCGTCGGTTCGCTCCAGACAGATTTGCCACTTTCAGCTGATCCAGCCGCATCGCGCCCAGACTCGACCGAAATGTCATTCTTGTTCGAAATCTTGTCGTTCACTTCATATTCCTTCGTCGTGTATTCAAAGCTATTTCTGCCAGTTGGAAGAATTCAAACGCCCATCCAATCTTAGCTCGTCACCGATAAAGCAAAAGAAACCAAATATCAAAAAATTAGCTTATCCTGCCAACGACTGCGGGACCGCGGTCGACCGGTATAATCAGGACATCGTATCGGCTTCACCTATGATCGTAGTGCCCGTCTCGGTCATCGCGACTTCGAGCCGAGTCATCGTCGGTTCGCTCCAGACAGATTTGGACGGAATCTTCCGTTTGCCCGAATCCTGTCCCGCCTGCTCTGTATCTTTGCTGTTTTCCATCATAAACTGCCTCCCGCCAACCGGTGTAATTTCTCGAACCACGCCGACAAGCAGCCCTTCGGAACACTATTGTTGCGTGGTCAGAAATTCCAACCTATCCATCGCCAACGAGTTTGGCAATTGCGAAGACGTGCATTCGGTTGAGAGGCAATGTCACTCGTCGACTGTTGAAAGAAAATCCTGCGTAATATGAGATCTCTGGACATGCATCCCGACCGCTATCCTCAACCGAAAAATGAATATCTGGTTGCGTCGCGTCAGGGCATTTATCGGGTCGAGCATGGCAGGCACAAGATGCTAATTGCCGGCTGCTATTTTGGCATGACGATAAGCGGCGGATATATTTATTGCTTCCAGACCGCATCGCTTGCCGAGGCCGATAAAGATCCCAATTGTGGCAGGCTGGTGCGCTATGGCTTTCACGACAATGGGGTTGGTGATGCTGAAGTCCTGTACGACGGGCTGGATTACAATGGCCACCAGATTGATTTTTTTGACGGGTCACTCTGGCTGGTCGACAGCGGCCACCAGCAGATATTGGAATTTGATTCCGGCTGGAACGCAACCGCTCACCCCATCGGTCCGCCGGTCGAACGGCGCAGCGAGTCGGATGTCCATATCAATTCTTTCCACGGTCGGGGCGACCGGATTTTCCTGATGTTTCACAATGGCCATCGCGGAATCCCGAGCGAAATTGTCGAATATGACCGCGCCTTTCGCGAAATCCGGCGCACCGCTCTGTCCTCGACCGCTTGCCATGATGTGGTACAACTGGAAGATTGTTCGCTGCTATATTGCGAATCGATCAAGGGGCAGATCACCGTCATGGGCGGCGCAAGCTACAAGATAGACGAATTATACACGCGCGGACTGGCCGTCGGCGATGATGAGATTGCCGTTGGCAGTTCGCTCTATGGCATGCGGGCTTCGCGCCAGATGTTACCCGGTTTCGTGACCTTTCTGGACCGCGCCTATAATCGTGTCAGCCGCCTGCATCTGCCGGCCGCACCGACACAGATCCGGCGACTGGGCGGTCATGCCCTGTCGCTGTCGATGCCGCGATGAGCAAGGGCGTGATGCCTTGCTATCATGTTTTCGGGCTGCGTATTGCCTCTGCATTGCCGCTGCGCAATCTGGCTGCGCTGCTCGACCGCAGCGGCGCTGACCCTGACGTGACCATCCATCTCACCGCGGCCGACGATATACCCGAACGAGGAGGTCGCCCGCAGTTCGATGTCGATGACAATGGCGTGACACTGACCATGCACGGGACCGCCCGCTATCGGGTCGAGGCCGGCCAGCGGGTGACGGTAACGCCGCATCGCACCGCCTCGGAACGCAATGTGGTGCTGTATCTGCTGGGATCGGTGGTCGGCATATTATGCCACCAGCGCCGTCTGATCCCGCTACACGCCAGCGCAATATTGGTGAACGGCCGCGCGATAGCCTTTTGCGGACATTCGGGGATTGGGGAATCAACGCTGGTGTCGCATCTTGCCGCACGCGGTCACGCGATGCTGTGCGACGATGTCTGCGTCGTCAAGTTTGACGATTCGGGTCGTCCGCATGCATTTCCGGGATTGCCGACGGCGCGCTTGTGGCGCGATGCGGCGGAACATCTCGGACATGACTGCGCGGAGCTTGATCTGGTCATCGATGGACGCGACAAATATCATACGCCGCGAAATCTCATGGTCGCCGACGGGCCGTTCCCGCTCGACCGCATCTACATGATCCACGATGGTCGGGGCGAAGGCGAGATGCCGTTCGCGCCGCTGAAAGGTGTCCAGGCGGTGCAGACGCTGATCAACGAAACCTATCGTAAAGTCTATCTGAACCCGATGGGCCTGTCCGCCACCAATATCATGCAGACCACCAAAATTGCCCGCCACGCACAGATATACACGATGCACCGCCGCCGCGGCTATGACGTGCTTGCAGCGGAGATCGATTTGCTCGAACGCCATTTGGGACAGCCATGATCTGCTATTCCCCGACCGTCTTCTTTTCTCAACATAAGGATCAGCCGTGAATACGACTCTGGATACACTGGTGGTAAAATGCGAAGATACGCTCTGGGACGAGGTCGATGACGAAATGGTCGCGATGAATCTGGAAAATGGCGCCTTTTACGGCCTCAGTCCAGTGGCCACCGTTATCATGAAATATATCGAAGAACCGCGCCGGGTGCGCGCAATTCGCGATCATTTACTCACGCAATATGAAGTCGATGCCGAAACCTGCAAGACACAGCTTCTCGCTCTGCTCGATCAAATGGCCGCCGAGCAGTTGATCGAATATCGCGACGACGCTGGACCAGGAAGCGGCAGCCTGTGACTGCGATAGCAGGCCTGTGGCGGTTCGACGGGCAGCCCGATGTCGCTGCCGATTGCAGCCGCATGCTTGCTGCGCAGAAAATTTATGGCCCGCATCACGGCGCGCAATGGGATAATGGTGTCGTCGCCATGGGCCGCCAGCTGTTCCGCATGCTGCCCGAGGACAGCGCCGATCGTGGACCGGTTGAATGCCGCGACGGGCAGATGGTGATGGTCGCCGATGTCAGGCTCGATAATCGCGACGAGCTGATCGCTGCGCTGCATCTGTCGGCGGAAAAATTCCGGCACGCCTGCGACGCGGAGATTCTGCTCGCCTGTCTCAATCGCTGGTCCGAAGCCGCGCTCGACCGCGTTGTTGGCGACTTCGCGTTCGCAATGTGGGACGATCGCCGCCACCAGCTGACGCTGGCGCGTGATTTCATGGGACAAAAGCCGCTACATTATCACAGCGGCAAGGATTTTTTCGCCTTCTCGTCCATGGCCAAGGGGCTGCACACGCTGCCCGAAATCCCTTATGCTCCCGATCAACAGACCGTCGCCGAATTTGTCGCGCTGATGCCGCAAGCGGGGCCGGGCAGTTTCTTCCAGGATATTTCCCGGGTCGAGCAAGGCCAGATTGTGACAGTGTCTCGCAAGGGCATCTCGAAGCGAAGCTATTGGAACCCGCACCGCCCCGAGCGCGGCGGGAGCGTCCCTCGCGACGTGGTCGAAGGTATCCGTCATCATCTCGATCAGGCCACCAAGGCGCAGCTGCGCGGTGCCAATGGCGCGGTTGCCAGCCATCTCAGTTCGGGCTTCGACAGTTCCGCCGTCACCGCGACCGCAGCGCGGCTGCTCGCGGCGGAGGGTGGGCGTGTCACCGCCTTTACATCGGTGCCGTCGGTCGATCCGGAGGCAGAGCCGGATGACCGGCGGATTTTCGACGAGGGGCCGCTTGCCGCGGCCACCGCCGCGCTCTACCCGAATGTCGAGCATGTCCTGCTGCGCACCGGCCATATCTCGCCGTTCGACGATTTCGACCGCAGTTTCTATCTGTTCGAACGGCCCAAGCTGAACCCGTGCAACTGGGTGTGGCTGCGCCAGATCACCCAGGAAGCCCATGACCGCAAGCTCGGCGTGGTGCTGCACGGGACGATGGGCGACATGACCTTCAGCTATTTTGGTCTGCAACTGCTGCCGGAATTGCTGCGCCAGGGGCGCTGGATCCGGCTGGCGCGCGAATATGCCGGGTTGCGGCGCGAGACCGGGATGCGATTTAGGGGAATTGCCGGACACACCGTCGGCCCCTATCTACCAAGCGGCCTGTGGGATCGACTGAAGACCCATTTTCACGGCTATCATGAAGATGTCCACTTTCACACTGCGATCAATCCGCAACGCTTTGCCGAGTTGAATCTTGCCGAGCGAGCCAAGGCGCGGGATCATGATTTAAGCTATCGCCCGCGCAAGGATTCATTCGCCGACCGCAAATGGGTGCTCAGCCGCACCGACCCCGGCAACAACAACAAGGGGACGCTTGGTGGCTGGGGTGTCGACCTGCGCGACCCGACCGCCGATCGCCGCCTCGTCGAATATTGTCTGAGCATTCCGACCGACCAATATCTGGTGGATGGGGTGACCCGGGCGGTTGGCAAGGCAGCGCTGCGCGACCGTCTGCCCGACGCGGTGCTGGACGCGCCCAAGCGCGGCTATCAGGCGAGTGACTGGCATATTGGCCTGACCGGCGCGCAAGCCAGCGCCATGATCGAGCTCGATCTGATCTCCGGCTGCGATGCGGCGAAGCGGACGCTCGATATCAAGCGGATGCAAGAGCTTCTCGCAGACCTCCCGACCGGCGACTGGCACGATCCGCAGGTCATTCGCGCCTATCGGCTGGCGCTGTTGCGCGGCATGTCGGCCGGACATTTCCTGCGCAAGGCGTCGGGATCAAACGGCTAGCTTTCGCTGACGGCAAAATCGTGCGGCTCTTTGTCGTCAAAATATCGGTCATAGGCCTGCTGCAAGCCGCGCTCGAAATTGCGCGTATAGCGCTTCGTATCGAACAACGGTTCGGTCAGCCGATTGCTGGCGAGCCGGTCCGTGATCTGCTTGAGCCTGCCGCGGTTTGTCGCGAGTTCCAGGATCAGGGCTTCATAGTCCGGTTCCGTCGTCGTGATCAGTTCGGCCAGTCCAACGGCATTCAACAAACTGGCCGCAACCCGCGCGGCGAACTGTTGCCCCTGTTTGGTCACCACCGGCAGGCCTGCCCAGAGGGCATCACTGGCGGTGGTGTGAGCGTTACAATTGAACGTGTCGAGGAACAGATCGGCATGCTGGTGGCGGGCGAGATGGTCGGCATGCGGGATCCTGTCGGCAAAGACCAGACGGGACGGATCGACCCCTCGGGCTTCGGCCTCTTTTTTCAGATTTCGCTCGGCCCATTTGTTAGATCTCAACAGCCAGAGCACGCTGTCATCGACCTGCCGCAATAGCCGCATCCAGATGTCGAATTCTTTGGGGCTGATTTTGTAATTATTGTTGAAACAACAGAAAATAAAGCCATGCTCGGGCAAACCGAAATCCGCGTGGGTGGTGCTGGTCGCGGCAATCTCGCGGGCATCATCATTCGGTTGATAGCTGTGCGGAAGATAGATCAGCCGCTCGCTGTAGAAGCGCCGTTGATCGGCTGGAATGATCGTCGGATCGGCTATCAGATAGTCGATGAACGTCGTCGCCATCGTGCCGGGATAGCCAAGATAGCTGATCTGGATCGGCGCAAGACGATATTGGAAGAGGCCCGACCGCGTATGTTGCGTATAGCCCTTGAGGTCGATGGCGACATCAAGACCGTGGGAACGCGCCAGATCGACAAGAGCAGCATCCGACAATGCCGTGACATCGCAGAAATGATCGACATCGCCCTCGGCGCGCCGGCGCCATTCACCGCTGTTGCTGCCACCATAGCTATAGGCAAAAAGCTCAAACCGCGCGGCATCATGTTCGGGCAGCAGGCCCGCCATCAGACAGAGCGTGGCATGATCATGGAAATCTGCGCTGAAATAACCGATCCGCAGCCGTTCGGGACGAACATCCGGTTTGCCAGCAAGCGGTATCGGTGCCTGTTTATATTCCGCCACAGCCCAATTTTGCGACCGCGCCATTTGCCGCGCAGCATCATCCTCTGCGGACAGCATCATGAATGGGTTTATCGCTTGCGCGGTGAGGCCCAATCGCGCGCAGACGCCGCCGAGCTGATCGATATGGCGCCAATCGCAGATCTGCTGGCGCTGCAGAATCAACCTTGCCTCGGCTATATTATGATCGGGATTGAGCGCGACCGCCTGTTGATAGGCGCCGATCGCCTCGTCTGGCCGGTCCTGCTTCTGCAGCGCATTGCCCATATTATACTGGGCATCTGCATGACCGGGATTGCGGGCGAGCGCACGCTGATAGGCGGAAATCGCCGCGTCGGGCTTGCCCTGATCCTGCAACGCATTGCCGATATTATTATGGGCATCAGCATGATCCGGCTTGAGCGCAAGCGCGCGCTGAAAGGCAGCAATCGCCTCATCAAGCCTGCCCTGTTTCTGCAGTACATTGCCAATATTATTATACGCCTCGCCATAATCCGACTTGATCGCGAGTGCGCGCTGATAGGCAGCGATCGCCGCATCGAGCCGACCCTGTTTCTGCAGCGCATTGCCGATGCTGAATTGCGCCTCGGCATAGTCGGGCCTGAGCGCCAATGCGCGGCGATAGGACGCGATGGCCTCGTCGAGCTTGCCGCGTTCCGCCTGTGCATTGCCCATATTATAGCAGGCGTCTGGATGATCCGATTTAATCGCAAGCGCGCGCTGATAGGCGGCAATCGCCTGATCGAGCTTGCCCTGTTTCTGCAGCATATTGCCCATATTAACATGGGCATCGGGATAATCCGGATTGAGCTTTATCGCCCGGGAAAATCCCTGCTCTGCCTCGTGCGTCCGGCCGAGCCCGATATTGGCGGCACCGAAGATATTCCACAGAATGAACGAAGACGGAAAACTCTCGGCCAGCGCCTGCGCCCGCTCGGCAACGGCGGCAAATTGCCCTGCCTGATAGAGAGCGATCAGCGCGTTCATCTGATCTTGCGGCGGATTGGTCACCATATTGCGTTCATGCGATCCGGAATAGTGAGCGCAGGCGCCTGCTCTCCCGACAATTTGGACATTGTTCCTCCGTCACTGGTGCGAATCCGGTCGGTTACTTCCGATGTTCCCCATCGCGGATCGGAATTGAGAAACATAGATTATGGCTAGCGCTTGCCCGCCGCGATTCCCCGGGCCAAAATACCGTTCGCAATCTCGGCAATCTCGACCGCGGATTTTTCTTCCGACCAGATGCCGTAGCGCATGCCGAGGAAAACATTCATGCCCATGATCGCCCAGGCATGGGCCTCCTCGAGTTCGCCGCGGAAATCCCCGGCAGCACTGCCTTCCTGGAGGCGTTCGTAAATCCGCGCCGCCGTTTCTTCATAATGGGAGCGATAGCTTTCCGGATCGACAAATTCGGCTTCGTCGATGATCCGGTAGATTTCCTTATGCTCGCGAGCGAAGGTCATGAACGCCTCGAGCGCCTGCTTTTCCCGTTCCAGCGCATCCTGCCATTCGGTCATCGCGCCTGCGGCATGGCTCTTCACCCGCGCGCTCATGTCCTTGACCAATGCGCTGAACAGCTCGTCCTTGGAATCGAAATAGGTGTAGAAACTGCCGAGCGCGGTGCCAGCCCGCTGGGTAATCCCGGTGATCGAGGCTTCGTGAAAGCCCTTCTCGCCAAATTCCAGCGCCGCCGCGTCGAGCAATTTGCGCTTGGTCCGCAACCCGCGTGCGGTGCGCGGCTGTTTGTCTTTGGACTCAGTATGTTCGGTATATTCAGTGGCCATAATGTCACGGCTAACCGCATTTTACCGGATATGCAAATTTCTAAGTTGAAATTCGATTCATGTTTCAATATAGAGCCCTTCACGACCTGGGAATGCCAGGCATTAATTCTAGGGAGAGGCTCTCATGAAATTTCAGCACACCGTTAGCTATGCAGCGATCATCACCGGTCTTGCGGGCGGATTAATCGCTCCAGCCACCGTCAATGCCCAGACCAGCGAGTCGGCCAATCAGGGCTCGGACGATGGCTTTATCGTTGTCACCGCCCGCCGCCGCGAAGAGCGGCTGATTGATGTTCCGATCGCGATCACCTCTTATTCGGCGGAAAAACTGGAACAGCAGGGCGCAGCCGATATTACCGATATTGGATTGACGACGCCCAATACGACGCTGGAATCCTCTCGCGGTACCAACTCGACCCTCTCCGCCTTCATTCGCGGCATTGGCCAACAGGATCCGGTTTCGGGTTTTGAGCAGGGCGTCGGGATCTATCTCGATGATGTCTATCTCAACCGGCCACAAGCAGCGGTTCTCGATATCTATGATGTCGAACGGATCGAAGTATTGCGCGGTCCACAGGGCACGCTTTATGGTCGCAACACGATTGGCGGCGCGGTCAAATATGTGACCAAGCAGCTGCCGCAGGATCCTTCGTTCAAGGCGCGGGTGACCTATGGCACTTATGACCAGGCCGAAGCGGTCGTCACCGCCAGCATGCCGATTTCCGACATCGTCCGCATCGGCGCATCGGGCGCGCGGCTTTCCCGTGGTGGCTTCGGCGACAATCTGACCAATGGTCTTGAAAATTATAACAAGGACTTGTGGGCCGGTCGCGGCTCGCTTGAAATAGGCGGCTATGGCGAGCCCGTCCTGATCCGGATTTCCGGCGACTATACCAAGGACGAAAGCAATCCACGCGGCGGCCATCGGCTGATTCCGGGTGCTGTTTCAGGCGCGCCGGTGCTTGACAATGTGTTTGATACACGCGGCGGTCTCAACGATCCGGTCCAGAATATCGAAGCTTATGGCCTGTCGATGAATATCTCGGCCAATCTCAGCGATACCGTCACCTTCCGGTCGATCAGTGCCTGGCGCAAGGACGACACGGCCACGCCGATTGATTTTGACGCACTGCCAGCGGTCGATCTCGACGTACCGGGCATCTATCGCAACGAACAGATCAGCCAGGAATTCCAGCTGCTGTATGAAGGCGACAAGCTCAACGGCCTGGTTGGCTTCTACTATCTGGATGCCAAGGCAGATACATTGTTCGATGTCCGCCTGTTCACGACCTTCGCCGGCCTCACCGCCTTTACCGAAGCCGATGTCGATACCGAAACCTATGCGGTTTTCGCCGACTTCACCTATGACTTCACCGAGCAGTTCAGTCTCTCGCTCGGCGGCCGCTATACCTGGGACGAGCGGACAGCCAGCATCTTGCGGCAAAATTACCTCGGCGGCGGATCGCCGACATTTGGCGGCGCGGGCATTCCGTTTGGCGCACCCGGCACCGATTTCCAGGGAGGCGCCAAGTTCAAGAAATTTACACCGCGTGTTTCGCTGAGCTACAAGCCGACGCCCGACCATAATATCTATGCAAGCTTTTCGCAGGGCTTCAAGGGCGGCGGATTTGACCCGCGCGGGGTTGGCGTGAATGCGCCGACTACCAATGCCAATGGAGTGCCCAGCGATAGCGAAGTCGCTGCCTTCCTCAGCTTCCGTCCGGAATCGGTCGACAGCTATGAAGTCGGCTATAAGGGCAGCCTGCTTGACGGCGCTCTGAACGTCGCGATCGCCAGCTTCTATACCGATTATAAGGATGTGCAGATTCCCGGTTCGGTCGCCTGCCGCGTTGGCGGCCTGCCCTCCTTCTGCGGTGTGATCAACAACGCCGGCAAGGCCACTCTGAAGGGGCTAGAGTTTGAAGCGGATGCGCGGCTTGGCCAGGATCTGGTTGCCAGTGGTGACCGGTTGAACCTGTCCGGCTCGCTTGGCTATATTGACGCAAAATATGACGAATATATCACCAACATCGGCGGCGTGCCAACCGATGTCGCGCAGTTCCGTTCGGTGCAGAATACGCCAGAATGGACCGCCAGCGGTACATTTTCCTATTCTACGCCAGTAGGAGAAGGCGACCTCTATTTCGGGACAACCCTGTCGTATCGCAGCAAGGTCAATCAGTTTGAAGTAGCCAACCCCTTTATCGACCAGAAGGGATTTGCCCTATGGGATGCCAACCTTGTTTACAACGCGCCGGACAAACGCTGGAGCATTGGCCTGCACGGCAAGAACCTGACCAACAAGAAATACAAGACGTCGGGCTATACATTTGTGGCCGCCAATCCAACGACCGGCGTGATCATCCCTGGAGCCAACGGCCAACCGATTGGTACGCTTGGCCCTGAAGGCACGCTGACCGCATTTTACGGCAATCCGCGCCAAGTCTTTGTCACCGCCGGGGTGAAATTCTGAACGACATCTAGGCAGATATGATGAAATATGCCGACCATGTCTATCTCAGTGCAGACGACCGGCTGAATCTTTACGCCCGGTTCTATCGCGGCAACGGTCCAACGTTGCTGATGATGCACGGCCTGACGCGAAACAGTGCTGATTTTGAACCTTTGATCGAGGCGCTGGATGGCAAATATCAGGTGATTGCCGTGGATCAACGGGGACGTGGTCGATCGGACCACGACCCGGAGCCGGGGAATTACAGTCCGGCGGTCTATGCGGCGGATATGTTCAGACTGCTGGACGAACTGGCAATCGGGAAAGCCGTGCTGATCGGCACATCGATGGGCGGATTGATTGCCATGGTCATGGCCGCCATGGCCCCGCATCGGGTGAGCGGGCTGATATTGAACGATATCGGCCCGGATGTGGAGCAAAGCGGCCTCGACCGGATCCAGGCCTATGTCGGTGCGCTGGAACCCTTTGCCAATTGGGAAGCCGCCGCTGCCCATTGCAAACGGATCAACATTGACGCCTTCACCGATGTGGATGATGGCTTCTGGATGGAATTCGCCCGGCACACTTGCACCCAAATGACCGATGGACGCGTCGGCTTCGCCTATGATCCATCCATCTCGGAAGGGTTTTCGGACGGCAGCGCCAATGTGGCACCGCCCGATCTCTGGCCGATGTGGGACCTGCTGGCGGCGATCCCGCTGCTGTCGATCCGGGGCGCGATATCGGATATCTTGTCCGCGCGCACCGTCGCTGAAATGCAGCGTCGCCACCCGGACAATTTTACCGCGATTGAAATTCCCAACCGTGGCCATGCGCCGATGCTCGACGAACCGGAAGCACTCGCGGCAATCGATCTTTTCCTCCAGTCGCTGGAAAGCTGAATGGCGGTTTCGAAATCTGCGAAAGTGACTTCGCCCAATATCGCGCTCGGCATGTTGCTGATCGTCTATATTTTCAATTTCGTCGACCGCCAGATACTGGCGATCCTGGCCGGTCCGATCCAGGCCGATCTCGGGCTCAGCGACACGCAGATGGGGCTGCTCGGCGGCGTTGCGTTCGCCTTGCTCTATTCCACGCTGGCGGTGCCGCTGGCCTGGGTTGCGGACAAGACCAATCGCAGCTGGGTGATTACCATTTCGCTGGTGATATGGAGCGGATTCACCGCTGTCTCCGGCCTCGCCCAAGGTTTCTGGTCGATATTTCTGGCGCGACTGGGCGTCGGCATTGGCGAGGCCGGCGGTGTCGCGCCTTCCTATGCGGTGATCTCCGACCATTTCCCGAGCGAGAAACGCGCCCGGGCGCTGGCGATCTATTCGCTCGGCATCCCTTTGGGATCGGCCACCGGAGTGGTTGCGGGCGGTTATATCGCGGCCACCGTCGACTGGCGTCTGGCCTTTTTTGTCGTCGGGCTTGCCGGCGTGATCATCGCACCCTTCTTCAAATATTTCGTCCGCGACAAGGTCAAAAAACCGGCACCAGCCGATCAAACAATGGCCCCTTATAGCTTCAAGGGCACTGTTGTCCTGCTGGCAAAGAAAAAGGCCTTCTGGTTTCTCGCCTTTGGCGCCGCGTCCAGCTCGATGCTTGGCTATGGCATTGCCTTCTGGCTGCCCAGCCTGTTGCAGCGCAGCTTCGGCCTGAGCCTGATCGAAACATCCCTGTTCTTTGGCGCGATTTTGCTGATCGGCGGGGTTGCCGGTGTGCTCGGCGGCGGCATGATCGGTGACTGGCTCGGCAAAAACAACAAGGCCGCTTATGGGCTGGTGCCAGCGGCCGCCTTCCTGCTCGCGGTGCCATTATTCGCTGCCGGTATCATGAGCGGCTCTGCCACCACCGCCTTCATCCTGTTCCTGATCCCGCAGGCGCTGGCCTATTTCTGGCTCGGACCGGTGCTGTCCGCGGTCCAGCATCTGGTGCCAGCCGATTCCCGTGCGACCGCATCGGCCCTGTTCCTGCTGATCAACAATCTGATCGGCATCGGCGGCGGGATATTCTTCCTCGGTGCCCTGTCCGACAGCCTCACGCCGATCTACGGCGAAGACGGGCTGCGCTATTCGATGCTCTACTCGCTGATCTTCTATGTCATCGCCGCTGCGCTGATGGCGCTCGCCGCCAAGCCGCTGAAAAGCGAATGGATCGAGGAAGGCTGAAATCAGCTTGCGCGCACCGCATAACAGTCACGGTAATAGGTCAGCTTGCCATCCGCGACCTTGTACAGGCCAACCCCCTCGATATCGCCATCCGGACGCTTCCAGAGCCAGCGCGACCAGGCGACATGTTCATCGCCGGCAATTTCCAGAACCTCGAAATGCATCTTCTTGTCGGCCAGTTCTTTGGTCAGATGGTGCAGCAAGGCCGCAATCGCCTCTATGCCTTCGACCCGGCCAATCGCCGGGTCTTCGAACACCGCATCGTCGGCGAACAACGGGATCAGCTTGCTATAGTCATTGTCGTTCTGAATCTGCCAGAATTTCTCGATCAGCTGTTTTGCCTGTGCCATTTCCAATCTCTCAATCGCTCATGATCGCATTATATTTCAGCGTCTGTTTTTGCAGCGCCGCTGCAAACGCCTGTTCCAGCTTTTCCATCATCGTCGGGAACCCTTCGCGGTCGACAAAGGCCAGCGGATATCCCGCCTGCTGGCGCTTGCGCTTTTCCAGCATGTCGGAAAATTCGGGATGGTTGGTCAGGAAAATATCGGGCCTCCAGTCTTTGGTCATCGCAAAAGTCTTGCGATAATCGGCGACAATCCCCTGATATTGTGGCGGCCCGACCAGACGGTTGGCGGCGACCGTTGCCGAACAGAAAAATAGCGCTTGATAGGTTTGACCGCTCTGCACGACCGGCATGGTCCAGGAGGTGCAGCCGCGGCTGTGTCCCGGCGTGATATGCGCGGTCAGCGTGACATTGCCGAGCGTCAGCCTCTCGCCGTCGGCAATGATCCGGTCAACCTTGACCGGTGGCGCGTTCATCGCGCGGTCTTCCTCGGACCCCAGATAGAAGCCGCCTTCCAGCGCCGATCGATCACCCTCGCTCGCGACCATTTGCGCGCCGGTCATCGCCTTGAGCTCGGCCAGACCGCCGCTATGATCGATATGGGCGTGGCTGTTGAGCAGGATCTTGACGTCCTTTGGATCAAAACCCAATGTGCGGATCGCGTCGGCGACATATTGGCCCTCGCCCGGCATGCCGCCGTCGATCACGATATGGCCGGCGTCGGTCGGGATGAAATACATGCCAAGCCCTTCGGTCCCGACAAAATATATGCCCATCTTGCTGGTGCCGATGATCTGATAGGGGGTGACAGCGGCATACCAGCTGGGGAAGCTCTGCCGAAAGTCGAACTCCTCCGGAATCTCGTCATCGACCAGATTGGCGATGCTATCCAGCACATCGAGATTGGCCGTGTCCGGCGCGGCTGGCGCTACCGCTGAGTCCTGCGTTACCGGGGCGCAAGCCGCCAGTGTTCCTGCCAATATTCCTGCAATCCAGCGCATATCTGTCTCCTCCGTATCGCCACTTGCTAATGGGTGAGAGAGGAATGCGCAATATCCGCGCTATCGTTCGAAAAACCGGACCGTCTCGTCATCCATCGGGAACATCAGCTCGATCCTTGTCTCCCCGGCTCTGGTATCCTGCACCGAGCCAAATTGCGCGATCACCGAGAATAAAGACAGGCGATTTTCGCCAACCTGGAAGATCGTCGGGATCACCGCCTGATTGAGATTGATCGACCCCATGTCGACATTCTGGATCCGTTCGTGCGACGCCAGCCGTCTGGCCAGCGCCGAGAGCTGCTCGTCTCCGCCCAGCTCCAATATCTCGGTGCGCAGGCGCGAGAGGGACAGCACCGCGACCTCGTCCCAATTCTCGATCAGGTCGAGACCGGCGCAGTTGATCAATATGTCGATCAGATTGGCTGGCGCGTCGGGGCTGGCCAGCGCGAGGATCATCTGCGCGCCCTGGTTGCTGCCGGCCACATTCCAGTGGCGATCGATGGCATAGCCGGGGAAGGGATCATGATGGTCCAGCATCGTCGCGATCGCCTGATGGACCGGAGCCAGTTCCGGCGCGTCGTCGGACAGACTGGGATAGACTGGCGCAAAACCGGCTGCATGGAGCGCCTGATTGGCGGCGGGACGGGGCAGCTGCAGGGCTTCGGCAAGGCGCAGCACCATCGTCCGGCTCGGGTTGGCGCGGCCCGATTCGAGAAAACTGAGATGGCGGGCGGACATCTCGGCCTCGAGGCTGAGGTCGAGCTGGCTGAACCGGCGGGTCTTGCGCCAGTCCTTCAATATCGCACCAAATTCCGACGGCATGACAGTCTCCTTCGCAAACCCTATGCACCTTCATGCCAGCAAGTCGCAGCGCATGCACTTACCCGCGAGGTAATTGTTTTCCCTACTGGCCGCTGGTCTAACCCGATCAGCACAAAAGGGAGAATATAATGTCATCCATGGCAGCAGCGCGGTTGATGCGCATCATCGGCTGGATATCGATCATCAGCGCGGCCCTGTTCGCCTGGGCCAGCGTCAGCGATCCGACCGGCGCCAATCATCTGTTTTTCACCCATGCGTCGGCCGGCGACGCGGGCCTTGCCGGGATCGCAACAGCGAAAGCCAAGCTCGCGCTGGCGATTGCCGGCGGCCTGTTCGGTGGTCTGATGGGATTTTATATTTTCATCTCGGCACCCGGCGTGGAGCAGGCCAATGCCATGATCCGGCGGGGTACCGTCGCTGCGTTTCTGATCTGGTTCCTGATCGACAGCAGCGCATCCTTTGGCACTGGCAATGCGGCCAATGTCCTGATCAATATCGCGATATTGGCGCTTTATATGGGGCCCGTTCTGCTCGTGCGGCAGGCAGCGGCCAAATAGACGATCCGGCAGAGTCCCGCTCGCGCCGAGCCTGTCGAGCTGCGTTGCACTGAAAATTGCCGATTGCCCCGGAAAGGTCCTTCGACAGGCTCAGGACGAACGGTGGCCGCTAGACCCGCCCGTTGACATCCTTGACCCACGGACCAAAGGGTGAATTGCCGAGCATCGCCACCTGGGTCTGGGCGCTGATCTGGTTGATCGCTACTTGCGGCTTGGGACCGGGGTGGACGGGAAGACGCAGCGGTCTCTTGCCCGGTGCCATCGCGATCACCCCGGCGATCGCGCGCGGAACGTCCATCGGATCGGCAGACCCGCCGCCATTGCGCAACGCGCCATCGACCAGCGCCTGATAGGCCGCCTTGCGTTTGTCATCGGCGCGCTCCAGCATTGGCGCGGTATATATATTGCCATTTCCCCAGATTTTCGTCGGGAAACCGCCGGGCTGGACGATAGTGACATCGACGCCGTGCGGGACCAGTTCATAAGCCATTTGCTCGCTCATCGACTCCACCGCAAATTTGGTCGAACTATACAGCCCCATGCCCGGCACCATCACCCGGCCGAGCTGTGACGAGACATTGATGATCAAGCCGGATTTCTTCGCCCGCATCTTTGGCAGAGCGGCGCGGGCGACCCGCTGATAACCCATGACATTGGTGTCGAACAGCAGCTGCATCGTTTCGATATCCTGCAGCTCGACCGGCGCGCCGGTGCCGATCCCGGCATTGTTGATGACGACATCCATCGCGCCACCATTCAGCCGTTCGGCCTCGGCGACCGCCTTGTTGACGGATTCTTCCGATAAAACGTCCAGTTCCAATATGGTGATATCGAGATTCTTGTCCTTGGCGGTCTTTGCCAGAGTGTCCGCCTCGGCGCGCGGCAGATTGCGCATCGTGGCAAATACCTTCGCGCCCATTTCGGCATAGAGAAGCGCGCCCAGATTGCCGAAGCCGGAGGAACAGCCGGTGATCAGCACCGACTTGCCGGTCAGATCCGGCTTGCCCTCGGCGGCGGCGGTCGCCGGACCGGCGGAGAGCGCGAATCCGGTGGCGGCGGTGGCACCAAGCAACTGGCGGCGATTGAGAGAAATTTTGCTGCTTTTTTCAGACATGGAAGGACTCCTAAATTTCAAAATCACTGCTACACTAGCATGAAATCCGTTTCCAAGTGAACGGGATAAGCGGGAGAGCGACATGGAGATTATAAAAGCCAGCGAAGCGGTGGGCGCGATTGTCGAACATGTCGATGTCACCAGGCTGAGCGATCAGCAATTTGCCGAACTCCGCCGCGCGTTTTTCGATCATGGCACATTATTCTTCCGCGACCAGAAGCTGACCCCCGAGGAGCATATCGCCTTTGCCGAGCGCTGGGGCGCGATCGACTTCAACCGCTTTTTCAAGAGGCGCGAGGGCTATCCGGAAATCGCCGAAGTGCTCAAGGAAGCGGACCAGCAGCTCAATATCGGCGGCGGCTGGCACACCGATCACAGCTATGATGACGCGCCGGCGATGGGATCGATCCTCTACGCGCTGGAAATCCCGCCAAGCGGCGGCGATACGTTATTCGCGGGGATGGCGGCGGCCTATGAGGCGCTGGATGATGCGATGAAAGAGCGGATCAGCGATCTGAAAGCGCGGCACGGCAATGCCCATGTTTTTGGCGAAGCCAGCGAATATCGCAAGGCGATTGGCGACCGCTATACCAATGCCGATCAGGCCGGGCAGACGGCGATCCATCCGGTGGTGCTGCGCCATCCCGAAACCGGGGCCAAGGGGCTTTATGTCAATCCCGGCTTCACGCTGGAAATCGTCGATATGGAAGCGGAGGAGAGCAAGGCGCTGCTGCAGCAATTATACGCCCATATCATGCAGGACCGCTTTCACCACCGCCACGTCTGGCGCGAGGGTGATCTGGCGATGTGGGATAACCGCGCGACCTGGCATTATGCGCTGAATGATTATCAGGGGCATAGAAGGTATCTCAACCGGATCACGATCGAGGGTGTGGCATTGGGATAGCTTTTTGCGAATTTCGGGTGAGCGGTTTTGCGGGTCTGCGCAGGGCGCAAAAGCGGATGCTGGAGATAGAGTGGCCGTCGGTCAGTTAACGCCCCAATAGCAGTCATACGCTCGCTAACCGCAAATGACCTGAAGCCGCCTTTGCGAACCTCTTGGTCGCAACCTTTTCCTGCAAAAATTGACTCTGATTTTCAAAAGCTTAGGCTTGGGGTAAGTTCACACACATATCTGGCCAGCCAAATTAAACAACCATCCGGTGCAGACAGGGCAAAAAGGGCCAAAAAATGAAAATTACAGAACAGAAAAGGCAAATACCAGCCGGCAAAAGAACCTATGAAAGGCCTGTATTAATTCATTTGAGCGGCACATCGGACACTCATGGTAAGAATTTTTTTCAATCTTTCGAGATTCGAAGTCCGGGTTCCATGGACTCTTCGGGCGCTAGTTAGTCTGGCCACCAAGCAGCAAGACAACGCGGGATAATGCATCCCGGGTCGCTATAGAGAGGCGTCATGGCTTCGCGGTGCAGACAGATTGTCGAGCCACGGCTGACAATATGCTATCCACCGTCCCGGTCCGCCCTTCGCCGATGCTATCCATCACTATGCCTCAAGCGCGACCTTGCCTCCTGACGACCCGGTTGCAAAAAGCCGAAAGGCGGGCGGCAAAGATTGTGTTTGACTAGCGGGCTCTTGGTTGAGACAATTGCACCAACGCGTGTCAGTTCGATGCGCAGCCCCAAGACGGTTGAAGATACCGTCCCCCCCCCCCC
>Ga0209491_10003871_pt1 | contig 23986 bp, 21 predicted proteins | sample BON02_FD_187213 | JGI IMG/M metagenome (GOLD analysis project Ga0209491, IMG submission 187213) | Freshwater microbial communities from Lake Bonney liftoff mats and glacier meltwater in Antarctica - BON-02 (SPAdes) (version 2) | ecosystem: Environmental > Aquatic > Freshwater > Ice > Glacier... | reverse complement strand
GCGGAGGTGCGGAGGAGTCCGACGGGGCTTTTGCGCGAGGTCTGGATTTCGAGGTGCAGGTTGCCGGATTTCGTTCGCATGGCCATAAATTAGACAGGAACTTCATTAATGGCAATGATTAAAATTTCAAATGCATGGCTACATTTGAAATATTGAAATAGCTGAAATGTAGGAATTGAAAGGGCTGCAGGCCGAAATCAACGGAAGATTAAGGGGGAAAGTCCGCATAGACCAGCACATACCAATCTCCCGCTGACGCGTGCGGGATATCGATCACCCGGTTAGATCCAGGGCCGGAGGCGTCAGAAATCTCAAAGTTGCTTCTGGACGGTGGGCCGCCTCTCGAGGCGAAGATTTCTACACGGTTGCCTATGCCCGAATTGGTGAATGAAAGGGCGAGGGACCCGCTCTCCGCGACAGGAATCCTGAAAAGCAATACTTGCCTATCACCAATAAGCTCCCCTTGAAATGGAGTCCCGATTGAGAGGTTTACCGGCTCCAACTTCGCGACCTAGAACACGTAGTCAACACCGACGAGGACGGAAGGCTTACCGACGACCACCGAATATTTCCCGGTAGTCGGGAGTGTGATGAGGGAGGAGCTTTCGGCAACCTGGTCGAGTCCCACCCAACCATCTGGTCCCCAAAGGGAGTAGCGCACCCCGGAAGACGTCCCTCCGAGGACGTCGAGCGAAACTTGATCACCCACGGTTGCCGAGAATGTCCAGAAATCCCATTCCGAGACAGATTCCAGGTGTCCATTGGTTCGCTGGTTTAGAACTAACGGCGATTCTGAGATTTGCGCGGGCTGGACGATGACGTCGAGATCCAGGTTCTGGTTGTCAGAATAGAGACTGTCAGGAACGGCGACAAAAAGATACTTCGACCCGTCGGGAACTCTGATGAATGAACTGGGGCTGAGAGCGGAAACGATTCCGAAATCGTCCGGGACATCGGTTTCTTGGTTTTGGAAGTAAGTGGGACCCGTCAGAAGCTGATGTCCACTATCGAGAGAGCCAGATACCCTCTTCCGGACTGACGAGTCCAGGAAGACATTCGAGGAACTGAAAACTCCCGCTTGACTGCTCTCAGGAGAAAAAAATTCTGAGTCGATACCCGCCCTCCAGGCCCCTTCACTTCGGAGAAGCAGGTGCCCCCTTTCCGGTATCTCGAACGGGAGTTCGTCCAGATTTACGATGAGCGGTGCGATTGCCAAATCCTGATCGTCTGTCAGGAGATAGGCACCGAGCGGATCGACGGGAAAACTCTGACCGGCGAGAAGGAACGGTTTCCCGTCAGGTTGCACTGGCAGGTCGGGAATTTCGTCTTCAATCCTTAGCCACGTCTCCGACACATCGCCGAAATCACTTCGGCCATCGCTCCCCTCAGGGGACAGTGCGAGGTCTATAAAATCGCCGGGGTTTATAATGGCGTAGTAGACTCTGACTTCACCAACCGAATCTTGTCCGGGGACGATTCTCGAGTCCACTTCTACGCCGTTGATGTGGAGGCTTCCCCGGACCCCGCCGCCGTTCACGTTTGTCATAAACGCATTCCATATCAAGGCGAGCGGCATCGGGTGCGTGATTTCGTCTGCTTTCCAGCGCCTGACCGGCCAATATTCTTCTCCGGGCGTGCTGTTGGAACCGTTGGGAGACGCCGTCTCGCGACAGACACTCAAGTTTGGTGCGCCGACCAGACTCAGACTCCAGCACTCACCACTCCACTGCTGGCTCTCTCCATTAAATGGGGTGACAAGGCTCGATCCCCCATTGAACGGGATGAACCCGCCTACGGGATCGTAATCAGGGCCACCACCGTCGGTGCTGTAGTTCCGGTAGCCGCTACTCCACCCATACTGCCCTTGGATTCCGGAGAATTCATGTATCGAATGGGCGACCACTGATTCTCCGAGTTTGATGTCGGCTCCTTGGTCACGCGAATGCCGGATCTGCTCCGGAGAAAGGGGCTGGTCGTAGATTCTGATCTCATTCAACGCGCCGTTGAGGTTGCCGTCGACGGTATAGTTCGAACGTCCAAACCAATTGTTCACGTCATTGAGGTCTGCCAGTTGCAAGCTGGTAGATGTCTGACCAATAGACACTCCATTGTGAAAAAGTTCTATCCGTCCAGGATTCGACGGATCGTTCGTCGAATTGCCATCAGCATCGAATACAACTGCGAAGTGGTAAACTGTTTCAAAGATAGTTGGAAGAGTATCGCTGTCGATCCGGTCGTGAATTCCCAGTGAATTCTCGAAGGCGTGGACAGATTGAGTTCCTGGCATTGTGGAGCGGTTGGCTATATAGCAGAAATAGCTTGTTGAACCCCAAAGATAGCTTCGGGGCTAAAGCCCAAAGCTATCTTTGGGGTTCCGTTGGCTGTGTCCCCAGGCGAAATTATTTCTCCAGCACTCCCCCCGCCAAAATCGAAAATACGCTGCCATGTCTGAATCCCATCAATGGATACCCATCCTTCCACCGTCATATCCGTAAGAGACGAGATCATCCCGTTAGGAAGATCGACGTAGGCGGCATTACTTGAGTCGCCGCCAGCTAGTTTCAGTGCTCTTCCGGTGAGGGTATACCCACTACCGCGGATCACACCGTCGGCACCGCCCACTGTGTCAGATACAGTCACTCCGCTTACTTCTTCGAAGCTGTAACGATGGATAGGGTCGGGAACGTCTCCGTCTTGAGAATAGGCAACCTGTGCGGAAAAGAAGAGCGCAGAGAGACTCGCCAGCAGAAGCAGTCTTCTTTCCAGGAATCCGAGGATTGCTCGTGGCGTGCTGTTTCCGCCAGTGGCTTGAAAAAATCGATGTGGTATCATGGGTAAGGGGGTGGGAGGGAATGGCACTTGGTTGAGGAGATTTGGAATAACTCAGGATTGGATCTCTTATTGACTTTTGTTTATTTTTTTATCGAACGATTTTTCATCGTAATAAAGTGCATCCGAGACCGTCAAGCTTTTAGAACTTCCAAAAATGGGGTGACGCGCTCATCGACCTAGAGTCTGACGTGGGAAAAGCCTTTCCCCCCGGTGAATCCCTGGCGGTCTTCCCCTCCCCTTTCTCCTAAGGGGCACGGCCCCTTAAGGTCCCGGATCTGGCAGCGGGAGCTGCGATCGGAATGAGGCTCCCCACCGCGGAGGGAACAGATCGTGGTCGAACTGTCCCCTCCCCCGCTTTCGAAGTGTCCGGCTTCATCGGCGGACTCCCCCACCCTTGCTCGTGTCTCGACCGGGCTGGGAAGATCCACCGAGCAAGCTTCGAGATTTTGGATAAAATTGACGAACCGGTTTGTCTCCGCTCCCCCTCCCCTGCTGAAGCAGGTCTGCCCTCGTTTCTTGCTCCCTGCCGGTCGGCGTTCGCCACCGCCCTCACTCCGCCCCAAATAAAATCCGGCATAAAATGGCGTCCCGCCATCTCATCCGCCCCGGCTTTATCGCCGGAAAGAGAAGTGCGGGGAAGTGTGCCTGCCGCAATTTCAAGAAATCCCTCCCACCGACGGATGACCGGTAAACCCACCCCCCGGTCTCCTTTCAGGTGCTGACGCATCCGCCTTTTTCTGACTTGCGAGCTAGCTCTTGGCTTCCTGTTGAATGTCGTCTGCCACGAGTTTCCAGAAGGAGCTCTTACGGCTGTGGTTTTTGTGGAGAGCTTGCAAGTATGAGGTGTGATTCGGATGGTTATTCCATGAGTCGATCTTTGGCGCGAGTCCGTGAAGATTGGCCAGGTAACGTGCCGCATGAGGATAGGCTTTCAGATAGGCACGCGCCAAAATTGAATCGGCGAGAGTTCGCCAAATGAGACTGGCAGCGAGGGGGTAATCCTTCCCCTCGAAGCTCTTTGCGGCGGTAGCCAGGAAATCGTAAAAATCACCATTCAGCTGGTCGTGGCGGGAGAGGAGGAACTCATTGGCGAGCAAATATTGATCAGTCTCTTGAAGAAATCGGAGCGAACTCTGGCTGAGCGTTTTTTCTGAAACGATGGTGGCGGAGGCTTTCTTGAGGAGCGCCTTTCGCTCGGCTTCATCGGTAAAATCAGACAGTGTTTTTAATCGAGTGACGCTGGGGCTTTCAAGAAATTGAGATACCCGGAGGTCCTTGGCTTTTACCGGCTCCCCTATCGTCAGATAAGTCGCGACGGCGATATCTCGTAGCTTGTCGAGATCGCAAGCGCGGACGATGCCAAGCCATTCATCAAAATGAGTGGCAAGGTCTCTGTGGCGACCAGCTGACTGATAGACTTCGGCTAGTTCGCAAAGATTCGCGGCGTAGTAGTGATCGCTTACCTTTCGGAGTTCGGCTTCGAATTGTTCCGGATTTTTCAACTGGGCGGCGAGTGCCTCGGTAAGGATTCGACTCTGCGGGTTCTCTTCGTTGCTGCTACGATAGAAGTCGTAGAGAGACTCGAGGCTTTCAGGAGTGAGGAACTCACCTGCGCGATCTGCGATAGCATCGCGGACGCCGTAGTCGTTGGAGGTGTAGAGCTTCTTGAAAGTTTTGATCAGAAGATTCTGGTCGGTCACTTTTTGAGCAACTTCTACAAGGAGGTCCGTAGCGGAATGCTTGAAAACATATCCCATGCTGCCATTGGAATCATCTGCCATTTCCATGAGCTTTGAGTCGGCTTCGAAAAAGCTGACTAACGCCTTCAGCGTTTCCTGTGGATCAAGCCCCGGCTTGCGGAGGAGATCCAGAAGTGAGTCGAGTTCGCTGGCGAAATGCGAGGCTGAAGAGCGATGATAAAAGCGGGTGCGCCGCTTGATCCCGTTGAGCTTTCGCTTGAAGGTGGCGATTGCTTCGTCTGCCGATGTGGTGAGGCTTTCAATCACCTGCTCCGCATCCTTGGACCACTCGGCGAGATCGAGCAAAGCCTTGGCGAGTATTTCGGGAGGGAGCTTTGGGAGTCGTGCAGTGGCTTTGGAGCGGAGGGCGGAATTCATCGCGGGTTGGATCGTTTTGTGGACTGGTGGACTTGTGGAGAATGTGATCAGCATCACGAACTCTTCCAGTTGCACAACCCTAAGTTGCTGGAAGTTGCGTCGGATTACAGAATTGGCGGAGTCTTCGGATTTTGTCTTCTCGCCTTGCAGGGAGTTGCTTAAATTGCGGAGTATGGAATTCGATGAAGACAAAATCGACGAAGCAGCACTTGCTATGCTGCACCTGACTTCGTTTCGTGAAAAGGGCGGCCCTACCCGGGCCTGGAAAGGACTGGATTGGGATGCCTTGGATCGTCTCTTTGAAAAGGGTTTGATCGCCGATCCGAAAGGCAAGGCCAAGTCGGTCTGGTTCAGCGAAGAAGGTGCGAAGGCGGCAGAAGAGGCGTTTATTCGTCTCTTCTCCAAGAATGATAAAAGTTTACGAAGTTGACAAAGTCACCTGCTCAGATGAAGATCCCCTTATGACGACAGCGCAGAAGACGAAGGGCGCATTTCCTTCCCGGGTATCCGAGCTTCCGGGGAATCAGAGATTGCTCGCAAAGAAATTCCAGCCTGCCCTTGCAGAGGCGGCCAAGGAGCATGGAGCTTTGGACCTGATTCGGATGCTCTCCGCAGCTTTGGGAGAAGAATTAGCGACCCACCCGAAGCCCAATGCACGTCTTGCGATGGCCCAGGCTCGTGGACTCGCGGCACGTGAGGAATTGAAGGTTGCCGACGGGGGAAGCTTGTCGGCCGAGGAGGCGGGCAAACGCCTCGGAATCACCAAAGCGGCTGTTCTCAAGCGGTTCCAAAAAGGTCAAATTCTGGGTTGGCGTGAAGCGCGTCAAAAAGCGGTGCGCCTCCCTCTTTGGCAATTCACAGAGGACAATGTGCTTCCAGGTCTGCCCGAAATTTTGAAGACATTTTTAGACGCTCCCTGGATCGATGATTGGGGGAAGATCGTATTTTTTCTCAGACCGCTTTCTAGCATGAAGGGCCAGCGGCCTCTCGATCTTTTGCGTAAGGGTGACACCCAGCGCGTGGTCTGGGCGGCAGAGGGAATGACTGAGTAAAGTCTGATGTCTGAATCCCGCCCGATTCGACTGCCAGCTGCTGATTTCAATGGCAGGCTGCTTCCGACAGTTGTTCTCAAAAACTGGAATGGCTTGCGGGTTCACAGCATCCCCCGTCGTGCTGTCCAATTTCGACTGATCCCATCTCATCGATTTTCGCATCCAGATGCGAGCGAAGGGTTGATCTACCTGGCGGAGGATTTGGAAACCTGTCTTTGGGAGAGTTTTGGTGACGCGATCCTGAATCCGGGCTCGTTGATTCCTCGCTCTCAATGGATGAACAAGCGGGTAAGCGAAATTCAGATTAAGGAAAATTTGAAGGTGGTGGATCTTACCGAGACGAAAACCCGAAGCGCACTCAAGGTCGATCTCAGTGCGCTCAAGCACACTGATCTGGAGGTGCCGCAGGCATGGGGCCTTGCGATCCAGAATCACCCCGCGCAAGTTGATGGCTTCTATTACAACAGCCGGTTCACGAACGAACGATGTCTTGTGTTATTTGATCGAAAAGGAATGAGCTCAAATCTCAAGAGCAAGAAAATGGGGGACTTGAGTGACCTTCAGGCTGCCAGTCTCTTCTTGGACGAAAATGACATCGCGCTGGTTTAGGCAACCTTGAGAGTCATCCGGAAATCACGTTCCAGCTATATCGACTACGGGACTTCTGCGAAGCCCGTGTGCTACGAAGATTTGTTCTTTTTCAGCCAGGCCCGCAGAGCAGCCGCTGTGATGTCCTGTTGGGTGTAGGGGGCATCCTTGGCGAGTTTGCGCTCCATGGAGGCGCGCAGGAGTCCCTGGGCCACTGAGGTCGGGAGGCGGAAGTTCACGTTGACGAGCGGGTCGTCGTCGGGAGTCGGCCTTGGAGTTTCATGAAGGACAGGTTTGGATTCAGGCACCGGAGCTTCGGCAATCGGAGGAGGAGCCGGCTCTTTTTCCTCGGACTTCGGGGCGGGCGCGGGCGCTTCGTTTGTTGCGACCGGGACCTCAGGCACTTTGGGAACCTCCTCGGGCGTGGTGGGGCCTTTTTTGATGAAGTCCAAGGCGGCGCTGGAATCAAGCGCTGACCCCATAGATCGTCTTTTTTGCGTGGTCGATGACATCTTCGAATAGTGTTGTGATTTCTCTTTTTGCTTCTCTGGCGGATGAACCCATCCGCCAGACGACGGTCCCCTGCCCTGCCGCATCCGCATAGGCGGAGCGAAGGCCGAGACCTTGGGAGACATGGATGCCGAGTTCTTCGGCGGTATTCAGCAGCTCCTGAGAGAGGCGGAGTCGCTTCTGAATCTTGTTCGGGATCAAGATCGCCTCCGGTCGATCTCCGCCAAGGATGCTGCGAGCTTGTTTCAGAACCTTGACCGCATCATTGGCGGCGCGGAGATCCAAGACGGATGGGCCGCAAGGTAAGAGGGCGAGGTGAGCCTTGAGCATGATCGCCCGGGTGACTTCAGAGAGTCCTGCCGGGCCATCAATTACAAGGGCCTCGTATTTCTCCTCCAACTCCGGAATGCGTTCGATGATTTCATCCGGGGTCTGGAGTCGCTCAATGGGGAGATCAGGTTCGGCTTCATGAGCCCAAATGGTGGAGGAACTCTGAACATCGGAGTCCACCAAGCAAACATCGACCTGATTTTCTCTGAGCCAGATAGCGAAATGGGTGGCGATGGTGGACTTACCCACTCCCCCCTTCGAATTTACGGTGGCGACGATCATGTTCAGATCTTTAAAGTATTCTGACTTTAAAGCAAGCCTTATTGTCAGTCTGCTTGAACGCTTAAAAGCAAGAGAGCAAGAGAGCAAGAGAGCAAGAGAGCAAGAGAGCAAGCGAGCAAGCGAGCAAGAGAGCAAGCGAGCAAGCGAGCAAGAGAGCAAGAGAGCAAGAGAGCAAGAGAGCAAGCAAGGAAACAGACTTGAAAGAAGGCAAGGAAGCTGGCGACATTGCAAGAAAGAAAGAAAGTAACAAGGCAAGAAAGATGGAAAGCGAGCAAAAAAGGAAGAAAGCTAACAAGAAAGCTTGCTTTCAGGAAAGAATGGCTAGTGAGATCCGGCCTCCGCTCGAAATGATGAAAGCTTGAAAGAATGCTTTCTTTTCATGATGATCATGGCTTGCAGTCGCAAGACTGCACAACCAATCGCGCCTCGAAAGTGGGGCGACTAAAATGCTCTCAATCCTTGTAGATTGGAGACTCTTGTCGAAATCTTGCTTTCATGAAAGAAAGAAAGCATTGATGAACAAAATCCTCTCATTCGTCATCGGTGCTGTCTTCTTCCGCAATCTTCACGATCTCAAATTCACTGACAAAACAGTGTGTTTCCCGGTTTCGGTTCGCGGCGGAGCTTGGTTGCGCAGCGATTTCCTCGATCCGATGCTGCGCCATATCGCGCAGAAGTTTGGGCAAGCGATGGCCTCGAAGGGTTACTCCAATGTCTCCGAATTCTGCCAAAAGTTCGTGACTATTTTCGCCGTCGATCTTCATTCTAAGGTCGAAATAGGGGAGGGTGGTGTAGGTCCCACGGGCATCTTTTAGCACGATGGAGGGGACGGAATGACTATTTCTCTTGATGCCGGAGTAGGGTGTTTCGGAGGAGGCAGAATTCATGGCTGTCGATTGGAACGGATTCGGAGTCGGGTGATTTTTTGAAGAAAGCTGGCGATGCGGTGAAGCCGTCGCCGGTTCGGCACATGCTTGGTTCGGAGAGTAGAGCTAACTTTTGCCATTTTTGAGGTGAGCTTGCCTGGAAGGGAGCGGAGGCTTTCGGCGAAACGAGTCTTGGCGAGGTCGGGCTTGATGCGTTTTAGGAATTCCCGGGCGAGTTCCCGCCGCTGGTCGTTTCGCTCCAGCGAGCGTTCAAGCTGCTCCCGATTGGCGAGGAAGATGGTGTGATCGGTCTTGAAACGAGTATTGGAAACATACCACTGCTGGGGATCGGCAATGACGGATGCGCCATGGCCCATGACGACGATGGAGGAATCTACGCTGGAGCCTTGGGATTTGTGAGAGGTGACGGCGTGGCCGTGGCTCAGGTTGAAGAACTCCGGCTCGATGGTCTTGCCATTGTCGAGGGTGATTTGGCCGGTCTCCTGCGAAAGGTCCGCCACGTAGGCGGTTTCTCCGTTGTTCTTGCGCGAACCCTTATGATTTGAGCGGAAGAGGAGGCGGTCGCCGATGGCGATTTCGATCTCTTGGGCTTCTCCGACATCGAAAGCTCTCTGCTGTTTTCGAGTAACGGTGAATTGTTTACCCTTCTGGTTTTCGACAACGATTCCGTTGTCGCGAACTGCAACCACTTTAACGGTTTCCCCGGCGGCAAAATCCTTGGTGCGGGTGTGGAAGTTGAGGAGAAAATCCGGCTTGTAGAGATGCCAGGCGGTTTTCTTGGCATCGGTCCAGGAAAGGGTCGAGAAGGAGAGCCGAGTAATCGATTTTTCGTCGAGAAGTCCGCGCTCTTTGAGCGTTTTGCGAGCGATCTTGTTGAACTCGTCAATCTCTCCCCAGGTGGGAATGACGACAAGGGGGCGTTGGCCGGCCTCCAAGTCATCGGCGTATTTGGTGGCAGCCATGGCCATGAGGATCTCTTGATCTGTCTCGCTGATAACACGTCCCGATTTGTCTGCGATGCGGAACGCTTTGGCGAAGTCCTTTCGGGCGAGGGCTTCCGAGAAACGTTTGTCGTTTCGTGAGATCTGACGCCGGACTTTTGACATCCGGGCGGTGGGAATTTCCGCTCCATCGACGATGGAGCGAAGAGCATTTCCTCGGCTGACTGCTTCATGCTGTTTGGCATCACCGATCAAGAGAAGCCTCGCCCGATTTTTTGCAGCGATTCGAGTGAGTTTTGCCAACTGGACGGTGGAGAGCATTCCGGCTTCATCGACGAGGATGATTCGCCCTTTCGTCTGTTCTTGGAGTCGTTCATCGACGAGAAGTCGCTGAACCGTGGTGGCACTTTTGAAGCCGCTTTCTTTGAGGCCGTCGCGGGCTTTTCCGGTAGGAGCGAAGGCCATGAATTCACGGCCTTGGTCGGCCACGTGAGCTTTCTGAAGTTCTTCAAGAACGAAAGTTTTTCCGGTGCCGGCATCGCCGATGAGAACGATGACACCATCTTGAGAGTCCAGAAGTTGCTTGGCAGCTTGGAGTTGATCTGCCTCAAGCTTTCCCGAGAGAGCTTTGGTATCGCCGAGGCGGAACCATTGATCTTCTTGGTCGCGGACGTGGCTGATGGCCGCAAATTCTTCCTCGCGAATGCTGTGCAGCGTGCATTCAGCGGTGTCCGAGTCATGGATGAGGTCGGGATGCTTTAGGAAGGCCTTATGGAGATCATTGTGGCTCAGGGAGCCGTCCGTGAGTTCGTAGGCGGCAGCGAGGGCATCGGTGTCCCGCGCGACGCTCATACGCTCGAAGACGTGATCGAGGCCGGTCTGGATGGCCAGTGTGGGATCAGCCTTGAAGCGGGAGGGGAGGGGACTTTGGGCGTTTGAAACAAGTTTTTGAAGTTGCTCGCGTTCTTGGGGCGAGAGTTCAGCCATTTGGAGCCGATGGACGTCTTCGGTGGAAATCTCGGCGAGCTTGGCGTCGCGGGTTTGGCGGACGATGACATCGACCTCCTTCTTGGTGGGATTTCTCTTGTGGGTCTTCTTGAACTCCCGGACCTCGGCATCGACTTGCTGGGTGCGTTGGGAGAATCGTTCGCGGAGATGTTCGACGCCCTTGATCTCGAATCCGGCCGCATGGTGGGAGTGGGTTTCGTAGCCGAGAGCGTGAAGGCGGTTGGCGAGATCGTTGTAGAGGACTTGGCGGAAGTAAGGTGAGCCGATGAGCATCTCCCGCTCCTGCAAAGCGTAGTAGCCCTCGCGTTTGCGATCATAGGTGACGTTTGGGAATACAGCGTGAGTGTGGAGTTGGGGATCCAAGGCTCGGCTGGCATCATGATGGAAGAGGGCTGCGACAAATTCTCCGGTGATGCGGGAGCGATCCTCGTGAGCGGCTTTTCCCTCCCGATCTCGTAGAGCAGCCCAGCCCTGCATTTCAGCGAGGGTCGTTTTGACAGACTCCCGGAATGCATCATCGACCCGTTGGTCTCCACCGACCATTGCGAGGATGGATACGTCCTTTGGAGCCGAGAGTTGTATGTCGATGAGGGAGCGGCGGGATTGCCTTTGCCGGGGTGTCAATTGCTCGCCGGAATGCGGGTGCTGATTTGTTCGGAGGTCCTCGAAGGCTTTGTCAAAGTCCACCTTTTCCAACTCCAATCGATCCGCAACGTGGCCAAACCATTCGCCCTGGCGTTCTTCCTCATCCTCAAACCAGTAGTCGTTCTTTTTAAGATGGGTCGCCAGATAAGTGGCTCCATCCTTCATGACCTTGCCTGTGATCATCCCTGGTCAAGGAGCGCTTTGAGTTCTAGGAGGGACGGCAACCAGAGGCTGCGAGTGAGCCAGACAATCCCGCCGATCATGGGCCATTTGATCAGGCCAGGCAGTCTGAAGAAGCGACGGATCAGTCGTTCACAAAGAGCGAAAAAAGTTCCGAAGGCGTATCCGATAATGGTTCCGAAGGCGAACATGGCAGGTATTCAGGGTTTTGAGATTGGTGAAAACGTGGGGTTTTGAAGAAATAAAGAATCGAGAGGCAAAGCCCTATGGACTTCGTCCATGAGGAACTCGGCACACAACAAGAGGCACAACAGCATACACAACAAAAGTGGATTTTTGGCCGCTTGTTCGGGGTTGCGTTGTGCCGTTGTTGTGTTCATTCTCATTTGAGAGTTTACAAAAAGCAACACCCAAGGAATCTTCTTTTGTCAGCCGAAACCATGGAAGAGCATCAGCCAACCTTGCAAAGTATTCTTGAACCCGTGCGTGCGGAGATTGCCGAATTGAGAGCGAAGCATTGGCCTTTTCGGAAGATTCAAACTTGGCTCAAAGAAGAACGCGGAATCGCAGTTTTCCACACGACGATTTTTGATTTCTGCAAGGTGAGAAAAATCAAAAAAGGGAAGGGGGAGACGGCAACGTCTACTCAAGAGAGAAGAACGGCACCTCGTCATCATTCAGCTCCTCTGCCAAACATAAAACCTTCCAGCCGGGAGACTAATACCCGGATAAAACTTGATAGCACTGACTTCGATTTCGGTGCCTGACTAGAAAACAAGACAGAATAAAAATGACCAAAATGAAGCGCGTGATCATGGCGCAAGGATCAAAAGGGGGAGTGGGAAAGACCACGTTCATTTCCGCTCTCATGGAATGGTATGCCGCAAATAAAGTTCCGGTGAGAGCCTTGGACTTCGACATTGAAAATGCTCAGGCTTCCGGCCTCCAACACTTTTGGCCATCCGTCGAGAAGTTCGACATCCACCGTCGCGGGGCGCTTGATGCAATTCTTGAAATCATCGAGGACAAGAAGCACGATGTAATGGTCATTGACCAAGCGGCGGCATCAGGAAAACCGGTCTTTGAGTGGTGGAGAGAGATGGCTGGAGAAATTGGAGAGATGGGTGTGGCGTTCACCTCGGTTGCGGTCGTGACTTCTGATCCTGGCTCTCAAGTGTCCGCTCTGAAATGGGCCCAGGAATTCAAAAAGGATACCGACTACCTGATCGTAAAGAATCAGATGAATGATCCGGATGAAACGTTCGGAGCTTGGGAAGGATCTGACAATGTCGTGAAATTCCGAAAATCCCTCAGCCCCAGGGAAATCATTTTGGAGAGCAGACTCTCGGAATTCGAGGAACTCAGCAGAGAATCTGGAATTCGTCTATCCACGATCGCTGATGGCGAAGCCGAAGGTCTTCTCGGCGAACTACGTTGGCGGATGAGGGCCAAGGGCTATCGGTCCCGTATTTTCGAGGAATTAGAAGGAGTGAAGGATATTCTACTTCCGGCGGAGGAGAAAGAATGAGCAACACCCATTTGGAGCGCATCGCTGATCTTCTTCCAGAGGATCAGCGCGAGCATTGGCTCCGAATATCGAGCCGACTCCCGAACGCAAACAAGGACTCGCAGGATGAGCTTTGGCTCTTGGCTGAACTCATCGCAATGGTGGGCCTTGCGATGAGAGACCAGCCTCGGGAAGGGGAGGGGACTTTGGTTGCTTCCACTGACGGAAGGTCAAGAGACGTTGCCGAAAAGGAAAGGCAGACTGCTGCAACGATGGAGCGACTGGCCAAGTCTATCGGAGAGCTAAAAAAGAATCAGAAGGGCACTGGCAGGCCTGTCGGAATTCCGCTTGCGATTTTCATACTGATGATAACGGTGCTTTTGCTCTTGGTTCAATCATGGCTGATTTGGCAGGTAGCGGTGAAGCTAGGACTTCACTTTTAGGTGCCGAAATGATCAATACCCGGCGAGTTTTAGTAGTTCACTCGTGGAGATACCAAGCCCTGCGGCAATGAGTTCGATTGTTTCAAGATTTGGGCTGCTTTCGCCACGTTCGATTGCGCCGATGCTGCCGGGGTGGGATTCCGCGAGTTCGGCGAGAGTCTCCCGACTCATTTCCATAACGCCGCGTAATTGAACGACAGCCCGGCCAAAATCACGGGCGATCTTGGGAGCTTTGTCATTGGGGCTTTTTCGGCGACGGGACACTTACCCCATCATAATTGCGGCATACGGCTAGCCTGACCATATGGCTAGCCATACATTGAGCATTGCCAGCGCTCACCACAGTCACTATTCGTGGAGCACAATTATGACGGTGTTTCTTTTAGGATTGGATGAGGACTGGGTGAGCCAAATTGATGCCATCGTGCAACGATGCGGCCATCAAACACGGGTATTCGGAGATTCCCAGCACTTGGTGGAGGTCATGAGGTATTCAGAGACAGACGTTGATGTGGTCGTTATACAGATAGTTGAAAGGGGGGCATCCGTTCCAATCTTGAGACATCATCTGGGAGAGGCTGGATGGACTGGCCCCGTGGTTGCGATCAGAAACCCGTCCGAAGAAACAGAGAGCCGATTGGAAAAACTACTAGGGCAACTGGGACAATCTCTTGCGTGATAACCAACTTGTTGGAGCGTGCTCCTGAAAAACTACAAAGAGGTTGTTGAGAAGCTGGAAGATCGAGTGCATCGAAACGCGAATTGTTCGAGATAGGTGGGGGAGGTGAGATCAGGGATTTTCTGATCGAAATTTTCCTGGCAGGACAGGTTTATTTCGGAGATTTGCCGACGAAATCTGGAATTCGAAAATCGTTTTTGGCCAGTCGAAATGTTTGACTTCACTGATGCCAGCTCCCGCCCCCTTTGCCGCAGATCCCAAAAGGCAAGCTCATGACCTCGTCGATGCAATCCGTTATCAGATTTTTCTCAGTTTGCAGACATGGCTCAAGCTGCAGCCGGGAGAGGCACTCTTTTTGGAAGGGGCTGAGGACTTCGATAAGGTAGGGGAGGGACGGGGGCAGGCGACTCAAGTAAAGCGGGAGGGTGGCTCGGTCTCGCTTGGTCAGCAAAAGATCAGGGATGTGATCTCGAACTACTGGACACTGCGAGAAGCTGAAAATGATCGAGAAGTCAAATTCGTGTATCACACGACCGCTTCAGTTTGCGAAGAACTCTCATCGTCCTGGAAACCGGAAAAGGGTCTCGAAATCTGGATGGCGAGTGCTCGGAGCAAAAAAATCGATACTCGCTTGGTGAAGTTTTTAAAAAGTGCCACTGGCTTCTCTGATTCACTGGCTGCATTTCTGAAAAATGCATCGGAGGAACAAATTCTTCAAGAATTGGTGAAACCTATGGCTTGGCATTGCGCGCAACCCAATCCGGCAGATCTGGAGGAAATTTTGACAGAAGAGGTGCATTCACTCATGGGGCCTAGAGGACTGGTATTAGGACAGAGTCGTGAATTCATGCAGTCACTGGTTTTCGAAGTGTGGGCAAACGCTTCTGATAAGAATGCCAAACCACTCACAAAGATGCTCCTCGATGAGCGGATCGAGCAAGGATCTGTCGGAACTTTACCGATTAACGTGCTCAATAATTTCGCGAGGATGTTGGAGGAAGCCAAGATTTCAGGGAGTTCTCATCCAGCACCGGAGATCATCGAAACAAAGAATGAGCTGCGGATTCCGTCTCTCCCTTCGGGGCTCTATCAAAGGGATAGTTTGACCTCTGTTGCTCACGCGAAGTTATTGGAGTCTAAAACCTTGCTGCTGACCGGGTCGTCGGGAATGGGGAAAACGACCCTCGCGATCATGATTGCGGGAAAATTGGAGATGCCAATCTTGTGGCAACGCTTTGACTCAGAAAATGTGACCGGCCAAATCAAACGAAAACTCGAAGAGGTTAGAAATCAAACGAATCGGAAGCCGGACTCATGCCTTGTTGTTCTCGATAATTTGCCGATCAAGGAGCCGGGTCATCAGCGGTGGAGCGAGGATCTACGATCATGCACAACTTTACTGAGTTCCACTGGAGGACTTTTGCTGATGACAACCCAAGCCGAGGTTTCGGAAAATGAGGCCTCCTTGCTCCTGTCGGAATGTAAGCCGGCTGTGCTTAAGATTCCAAAGTTCGATAAGTTTGAAGTCCGCTATCTCGCCGAGTTGCTGGGATGTCCGGAGGAGCTATCGGAAGAGTGGGCTACTATCGCCCGGCTTCAAGCGAGTGGTCACCCTCAATTGGTTAACGCTCATTTGCACAAGCTGAAAGAGAGTCAGTGGCCACCACCGCATCAAGAGTCAGTGGGCGCCACCGCAGCGGCAATCTCTGATCAGCGGCAATTGCAAAGTCGCTTGATCTCACTCCTGCCTGAGAAGGAAAAGACCCTGGCCTATCGTCTTTCGATGGTGGGATCTGTTTTCCGCCGAGAGCATTCCTTGAGAATCGCAAATCTCCCTGAGTCAATATCACTACCGGGCGAAGTCTTCGATCATCTGCTCGGACCTTGGATCGAGAGTTATGGCGACGGCCTTTTTCAGCTTTCTGAACTTTTGTCAGGTTCAGGAGAATCGATTTACCCAGAAGATGAAAAGAGGAGATTGAATTTGGGAATTGCCGAGACATTCGTCGGGGTAACTCCGTGCTCACCCTATGAACTCGCGGTCGCCTTCAAACATTTCGTTCATGCAGGTGAACTTAGCCGCGGTGCTGACGTGGTAAGTTGGATTCACCTCAGCAATGATTCCCGAGCCATGGAGGAATTTACTTTGTCTGTTATCTGGTATGCAAATTTCCCTCTCGATACCGATGATTTGGATTCACTGGGTCACGAAAAAGCGGTCGTATTCCTGATTTTAAAACTGGAAGTCCTTTCACTTTTGAAGCGGGAAGAGGAGACCTCAGAACAAGCTCTGATCTTGGCAGAATGGGTCTTCTCTGCGCCACAGGAGCGTAGTCACTTAGCGAGGATGCTGGCCGCCACCAAGCTACTGGGAACAAAAAATGTAGATTTTTCTTCAGACACGGTTCGAGGAATCATCGGAGCTTTTGTGGAGATTGAAGTGGAGAATCCAGAGTTTTGCACAGGCCTTGAGATTGGTCATTGCGGTCCCGAGGTTGCGGATCGTTACGATTTTTCCCGCCCCGTCGAGTTTGTCGTCCTGTTGTTGGCAACTCAGGTGAAAGGAAACCTGAAGACCGTAGCCTTTCTGGAATTAATGACTCAAGGGAAGCCCGAGGTCATCGCTTGCTTGCGGCAAGTCTTTGCAACAGCTCCTGATGTTTTACAATCGGTCGTTCATGGTGTCTGGCTGCCCTTGGAGAGTCAGCCGTCGGAAGCTACCAACGTGATTGCTACGCTCGGACAAGTTTTGGAAATTGCAGAAGCCGGAGAGTTGGAAGATCTATCAGCATTTGCATCCGGTGCGATCGCGCTTGTGCAGGATCGATTTCTTGATGACCCAGGGAACGCGATGAGGACCTTGGACTCCGTGAAGCCTGACCTTTTCAGCCACTGGTCTATCGTGGCACTTAGGGCAGAGATTCTTTTCAACCGGAAAATGTATGGGGAGTCCCTGGCAGTCTGGATGGATTTTCCCGAGGAAAAACTCACACCAGAGCTAACCCGGGTTCTGGGGTTAAATTTGTCTCTCGCCACCCGGATCGCGGCAATTTCTGCGGCCCATTGTGACAAGGCTACTCAAGCGGCTGGCCTCTTTAAGAAGGCTCTCGAATTCCTAACTACTGATATTTACGACGCATATCAGACCGGACTTGTTGTCGATTCGGCGTGGATGTATTGGAAGTCTGGAGACTGGTCTATGGCGGTGCAGTTGATTGCAGACGCGACTGAACGAGTCGCTTGTCTTATTGATCGACCAACGCCACGTGGTTTTCAGGTTAGTAAAATATTGGGAGCGACGGTGCTCCACTGTACCAGCGAGATCGATGGCCATGGAACGACGAGATTGACAACTCCACCGATTCCCGGGGTGGCGAGTATGATTGAAATCAGTGATTTGATTTTAGCTCTTCCAACGAATCCGGTTCCTGAGCTGAAGTTACTCGTAGCAAGGCTGGAGAGTCTCTCAGGGCTGGGATACGATTTGACTGATCGGTGGAGCAGTGATTTTGAGAAAATTACGATGACTCCTTTCTTCTTCCAAAGAGCACAGCACATGGTTGAACGCGCTTTTCTGGAACAGAACTTAAACAATTTGGGCGACCTCTTGGAGGATTTTGGAAATGAAGTTTACCGAGGCTATCAAGCCCAGCATCCGGGATCGCCTGATCACATGAAACTCCCAAAAGTGGTGTTAGAGCCGGTCCACGGGATGGCTCCCTTCATTCTCGCGCTCTGGGGTAGGGGGGATGCCCATGGATCTCACCAAGTTGCTCAAGTGAAGGACTGGCTTGCGGACCTAAGCAGTCGTCCATGGGCGAAATCAAACTGCCAGTGGATGAGGGCGTATGTTTCATATGTTGAAGAGGGTGCTGCTCTTAGTTTGGCTGGTGTCGAGTCCTTCGCAGCTCTCTTAGCTCCTGATGTTAAAGCTACCCGGCTTCTCCAAGCACAGTTTTCATGTCTGAAACAGTTCCACAGTTCTCCTTGGTTTCTTGTGTCAGCAGGAGCGATTTGCGCCCAGATATTCGAGTCTTGGCGTAGGCAGCTCAAAAAGCGTTTTCAGTTTTATGCTCCCAACGTCAATCTTCCGCCCCTTGAAGCCTTATTGGAGATTTCTGATCCAGAGTTGAAGGATTTGGCAGAGTGTCTGAGAGTAGCCGGCAAGTCTCTGAATATGACGATCCCAACCGAAGTTGAAGTGTTTTTCAGCGAACTTGAGAGTCAGGTTCCTGCGGTCTATCAGAAAAAATATCGGAACCATGGGAAGTCCGTAACGTAAGATGAAAAGTTGAGAAGGGATTTCTCATGAGCCTTAAATGTCAGGTAGATTGGATTTGCGATTATGAGAGCTAGATGAGAGCCGGCCTCATTTTCGACAGCCGATTTGATTGAAAGGCAATGGGCGGTCGCGTATTTGAGCGTCTAACTCTCCAAAGGTACCCAATGTATCACGAGATTTGAGGTGACTCTGGGTGGTTTTAGATCATCCAGGTGCGCTCAGGGTCATCGAGACAGTGCGCGTCTCCTTCCAGGAAGCAGTTGCGGTTGTCTGCGATGCTTCCCGCCTCCCGGAAAATCTCGTCGATTGTTTCCTCCAGCTCCTGGGCGTTTTGGTAAGGAATCGTGAGGTCGTATTCATTGGCATCTTTGCGCAAACGTTTCATGCCGTATCCACTGAGAACATCGTCTTCGATTTCTTCACGGGATTTTTTCATTCCTCTCACGAATTTGCTGTTCCGCCTGACTTCAAGCCAGAGACGAATCTTCATGACTTGAGGCTTTTCGGCCGTTTTTTGGTAGGGTCCGATTTCGACCTGACGATGCCGAAGATATTTGTAGAGAGTGGCCTTGCTGATGCTCAGATTGTCGGCGATCTCGTTGGCACCAAGCTTTCCTTGTTTGTAGAGGGATTCAGCAGCCAGGGCTTTCTTCTCGGCCTCTTTAGACATGCCTTTGGGGCGGCCTCCTGTTCGTCCTCGTGCTCTGGCGGCCGTGAGTCCTGCCATGGTGCGTTCACGAATCACATCACGTTCAAATTCTGCAAGGGATGCAAAAATGTTGAAGACAAGGCGTCCTTGCGAAGTGGTAGTATCGACTGGATCGTGGAGACTTTTGAGGCCAATTCCTTTTTCGATGAGTCCGGTCACTACTTCAACCAGGTGTTTTAGGGAGCGACCCAGTCTATCAAGTTTCCAGATGACAATGACATCTCCCTTGCGGGCGTGCTCGAGGAGTTTGTTCAATTCGACCCGCTCTGTTTTCGATCCACTGGCTTTTTCGACGAACATTTTCCGGCACCCTTGTTTTTTGAGAGCGTCGATTTGAAGATCGGGATTTTGTTCGGAGGTGCTGACGCGTGCGTATCCCAGTTTCATGCCGTAAGTTTAGCAAACTTAACGAAAAACGAAAAGATGAACCCTGATTTCGTGAACCAGTTTCTTTGACTTGAATAAGGAGAGATTTCCCTTTGAGATTCGTCCCGACCGACAGTTCATAAAAACGGTCGTTTTTTTATACTCTCCTTCCACTCGCTTGCCATGCCCAGAATGAACATCCTCAATAAGCTGGAGCAGGAGGACCATGATTTTCCTCCTCGCTTTAGTGGTGCTGAACGAAAGCAGTTTTTCGGACTCTCGATGTCACTCAGCAAAATCTTGGAGAGTCTGGGAAGCCCGACGAACCAGGTTTTCTTTTTACTGGCCTGTGGATACTTCAGGGCGACCAAACGCTTCTTCACGGTAGATCCTCACCAAGAGGATCTCCGCTACGTTTGTGGGAAGCTTGGCTTCTCGGCCGATGAGATTTCGCTGAAGAACTACCATCGTGCCACTGCGATGCGGAATCGCAGGAAGATTCTCTCGCACTACGGATTCCGGGAATTTGAGGAAGTGCGCTCCGTTCTTGAAATTGAGATTGAGTCAATGGTGCACTCCCAGCTCAAGCCGAGGCTGATTTTCTTTCGCGCGATCGATATTCTCCTCGAACAAAAATCGGTGCTGCCGAGCAGTGATGCCTTGAGCAAGTTGATTCTCAAAAGTCTCAATCATCGTCGCCGAGAGCTGGTGAAGATCATCGACCAGTGCCTCTCGACCGAGACGAAGGCGATGTTGGATGAGCTTCTGGAAAAAGGAGTCGGTCGCAACGATGAACCGCTCAACCGCTTTCGGCTCACTCTTTTGAAGCGATGTTCCCAGTCTACCAAACCAGGGAAGATCAAGGAAAGTGTCGCAGACTTGAAGTTGATTCAGAATCTTCAGGAACAAGTCCGCCCCGTGCTGGAGAAGCGCGGACTTCCACATGACGGCATCAGCTATTTTGCTAACAGCGTCATTCGGTCGGACACCTTCAAGGTGACACGACGTGCCAATGAAGATCGCTACCTCCACCTGATCGCGTTCATCACTCATCAATTTTACCGACTTCATGACAACCTGATCGATGTGCTTCTGACCACAACGCAGTCGGCGATCAATCTGGCCCAGAGGGAACACAAAGAGCGATGCTATGACCAGCGAGCTGCTCGTGGCGAGGCCGTTAAGCTGCTCATGGATCAACTCGACAAAAGTTTGCAGGTCATCAAATCGGTGGACGGAATTGCGGAGAATCTGGAACTCGATGATGCCGAAAAAATCGGCGAGATTCGTTCTCTCTTGCGAGGGTCACGCGAAACCCAGGAGGAAGTTTCCGCATTCGAGGAAGAGCTTCAATCAGACCTCGCCGAACCGGACTATCTTGATGTCCTGGAAGAGAAAAGTCTTCGGATGCAAAACCGGGTCTCACCGATTCTAAAGGGCATCAAGTTCAGTTCGCAAAGCGATGGCCGCTCCCTGAATCAGGCCATTGAACACTTCCGAGACAAGGATGGGATACTCGATGAGAACGCGCCCATGGAGTTCCTCAAACCCGATGAGCGCACTGCGGTCATGATGGGGAAGTTTCGGATCTCACTCTACAAGGCACTCCTCTTCATTCATGTCAGAATCGGGATCAAAGCCGGGACGCTCAACCTCGAACACTCCTACAAATATCGCCCGTTGGAGGATTACTTGATTTCCAACGAGCGGTGGAAAAAAGACAAGGATCGACTCCTGGAACGTGCCGGGCTCAGCGGGTTCACCGATCATGAGAAATCACTCAAAAATCTGGATGATGAACTCTTTGACCAATACCAAAAAACCAATGGCCGGATTGGTGACGGAAGCAACGAGCACGTCAGTTTTACCAAGAGCGGCTTGCTTCGAGTAGCGACCCCGAAGCTCGAAGAAACTGACATTGAACCGCTGCAGGAACTCTTTCCCGAAAGGCAATACATCTCGCTCTGTGAAGTTCTCGCAACCGTGGATCGTCACAGCCATTTCCTCGATGAGTTCCAGCATTGGCAACAACGATACAACCGAAGCAAGCCCTCCAAGGGAACCTTCATTGCCGCTATTTCAGCTTTGGGATGTGACATTGGAACCGGCAAGATTTTGAAAATATCGCGCGAAGTCAATGGCTCTGAATTAGAGAATACCGTGAATTGGTATTTTCATCCCGAAGGCCTCCAAAGCGTGAACGACCGGCTTCTGAGCTTCATGAATCAGCTGGAACTCGGCAATGTCTACCGTCGCACAGATGAGGTCCTGCATACCTCAAGTGATGGACAGCAGTTTGAAGTTCGGAGTGAATCCCTCAACGCGAATTACTCTCACAAGTATTCGAGAAAAACCAGAGCCGCCAGTGTCCACAGCTTTATTGACGAGCGCCATCTGCTCTTTCACACCCTGGTCGTCAGTGCGGCCGAACGTGAAAGCGCCTGGGTCATCGACGGACTCATGCACAACGACGTCATTAAGAGTGAGATCCATTCCACTGATACCCATGGCTACACCGAAGCCATTTTTGGAGTCATGCATCTGCTCGGAATTTCTTACGCACCGAGGATCAAGAACTTCAAAATCCAGAAGCTCTACCTCTTCAAGTCCCGCAAGGAATCAGATCGCACCTCTTGGAAAATCACCCCGGACGGTTACATCAACGGCGAACTCATCGACAAGAACTGGGACGACATTCTTCGATTCATCGTCACCATCAAGTTGAAGGAAACTTCCGCATCGGATCTCTTTCGCCGTCTCAACTCCTACTCCCAGAAACACGCTCTTTACACCGCACTCAAGGCATTCGGAAGAATCCTCAAATCGATCTTTATCCTCCGCTACATTGACGACCTTGAGCTTCGACAGTCCATCGAGAAAGAGCTCAACAAAGTCGAGAGTTCCAATCGCTTTTCCCGTGAGGTTTCAGTCGGGAATGGTCGCGAAATTCTTCAAGCAGATCGTCAGGAACAGGAAATTGCGCAAGGCTGTAAGCGTCTCGTCAAGAACGCCATCGTCTGCTGGAACTACCTCTATTTGACCCAGAAAATCGCGGAAGAAAGCAACCCGGAGAAGCAAGCTGAAATGCTGCGGTCGGTCGCTGCAGGCTCAGTCGTGTCATGGCGTCACATCAACCTGCTCGGCGAGTATGACTTCTCAGAAGAAAAGCTCCGCGATTCCTTCGGAATCAAGCCCCCGAAATCAGGCAACATTCCAGCAAAGGAAACCTGGAAGGAAAAATCAGGCTAAACCATTGGCCTTAGGAGATCCCAGAGAATTGCCGTGATACATTGGGTACCTTTGGAGAGTTAGACCCAACTCCATGGGTGCGTTCTCATCGAGCACTCCATCCTTGTCTCTGAAGTGATCGATGGCCTGATTCAGGGAGCTGCCGTCGCTTTGCGAGCTGAACTTGATGCCCTTTAGAATCGGCGAGACCCGGTTTTGCATTCGAAGACTTTTTTCTTCCAAGACATCAAGATAGTCCGGTTCGCCGAGGTCCGATTGGAGTTGTTCCTCGACTGCGGAAACTTCTTCCTCGGTGTCGCGCGTCCCTTTTAAAAGAGAACGGATTTCCACGATCTTTTCGGCATCATCAAGTTCCAAGTTCTCTGCAATTCAGTTCACCGATTTAATGACCTGTAAGCTCTTGTCGAGTTGGTCCATCAGCAGCTTCACAGCCTCACCACGCCCAGCGCGCTGTTCATAGCAGCGCTCTTTGTGCTCCCTCTGGACCAGATTGATGGCCGACTGCGTCGTCGTCAGGAGAACATCGATCAGATTGTCATGAAGTCGGTAAAACTGGTGGGTGATGAATGCGATCAGGTGGAGGTAGCGGTCTTCCTCCGCACGCCGCGTGACATCGAAGGTGTTCGATCTGATCACGCTGTTGGCGTAGTAGCGGATGCCATCATGCGAGAGGCCGAGATTCACCAGCACCGGGCGAACTTGTTCCTGGAGGCTGCGAATCGACTCCAGGTCACCGACGCTCTCCTTGATTTTTTCTGGCTTGGTGGACTGCGAGCATCTCTTCAGGAGTGTCAGCTGAAACCGGTTACTCGGTTCGTCGCCATCATTGGAAACCTTCTCCAGAAGCTGATCCAGTAGTCCACGCGTTTCAGCAGAGAGATTCTGGTCGATGATTTTTACCAGCTCTTGTCGCCGGTGGTTGATCGCTTCCAGAATCAGCTTTCCCAACGCATCGCTGCTTGGCAACGCGACTTTCTGTTCGGCGAGAATATCGACAGCGCGATGGAAAATGAGTCTCGGCTTGAGTTGCGAGCGCACCATTGATGCGATCTCGGTTTCAAGATTTCCACGGGCTTGGTCAAACTCCTGAAATCCGTAATGGGAAAGAATCAATCTCCGGTGCCGCATTGCAGTGGCTCGATGATAGGCATCAATGCAAACCGCCTCGGGTTGATCCCCTAATTTTGCGCAAACGTATTCGAGATCTCGTGGATGGGGAGCCTGGGAGAAAAATCGTCTGGCGGCTCGGAAGGTAACTGATTAGCGGCTTGAGGGTGGTGAGGTCATGGGCGCGCCGCGCAGGAGAGCCGCCAGGCCTTGGGCCACATCTTGCCCTCGCAGCTTGAGGGTCGCGGTGATGCTTTTGAGCGTTTCAAATT
>Ga0209491_10003868_pt1 | contig 23987 bp, 15 predicted proteins | sample BON02_FD_187213 | JGI IMG/M metagenome (GOLD analysis project Ga0209491, IMG submission 187213) | Freshwater microbial communities from Lake Bonney liftoff mats and glacier meltwater in Antarctica - BON-02 (SPAdes) (version 2) | ecosystem: Environmental > Aquatic > Freshwater > Ice > Glacier... | reverse complement strand
CTGGCGAAAGCCCCATTTTTATTCGAGGAAACCACACTGATCAAAGTAAAGAAACAATGCCAAGGATTTTCCTTTCCGGCATATTTGATAAGCAGAAACCCTATCGTGGTGAAGGAAGTGGCAGACCGCAAATCGTAAAGACGATGTTGTCAACCGATAATCCGCTAACCTCCAGGGTAATGGTGAACCGACTTTGGCACCATGTATTCGGCAAAGGCATTGTAGAGACTGTTGATAATTTTGGACTTCAGGGAAAATTGCCTACAAACCCCGAACTGTTGGATTTTCTATCCTTACAATTTGTTCAGAATTCCTGGTCCATAAAGACAATGATTAAAAATATGGTGCTAACAGAGGCTTTTCAAAGAAATACAGTTGATGGCAGTATAGCGAAAGATCCAGACAATTTGTATTTGACCAGGTATTCAGTCAGACGGCTGGCTGCAGAGGGTATCAGGGATGCTATTTTGGCAGCTGCTGGAACTTTAGATACTTATATGTATGGAGCGCCAGTACCTGTCCATCTAACTTCCTTTATGCAGGGGAGAGGAAGGCCGCGGGAATCAGGTCCCCTGGATGGAGATGGAAGAAGATCAGTATACCTGGAAGTCAGGAGGAATTTCCTTGACCGTATGATGACCGCATTTGACCGGCCAACACCATTTACGACTTTCGGAAAACGTGATGTGACCAATGTTCCTGCCCAGTCCTTGTTTCTGATGAACGACCCTTTTATTGCCGAACAGGCAGGATTCATGGCCAATAAATTATTGGTTAAAGCGCAATTGTCTGAAAATGAAAAAATCACAGCAGCTTATTTAAGCACCTTTTCAAGACCGCCAACGGCTGATGAAACCAGTAAAGGTTTGGCTTTCCTAAAAGAAACCAGAGCTGTAGTGCCTGATAATTCGGAAACCGATGGAAAGGTTGACTTTTTAGTTTGGAAGGAATATTGCCATGCGCTGTTCAATATGAAAGCATTTATTTACTTACTGTAAACCCATGAAAAATCATAAGCCTTTTCTCAACAAATCCTTAAGTAGGAGAGAAATGTTAAAAATTAGCAGGTGTGGATTTGGATCACTTGCACTAATGGGAATGATGGGAGGTTTAGGTACTGCCTGCCGGTCTGCGGACAGCCAATCACAACAAATCTTGACCCAACTAGCCAAAGCGCCTAATTTCCTACCAAAAGCAAAAAATGTCATCTTTTTATATATGGATGGAGGGGTATCTCAAGTCGATTCATTTGACCCAAAACCGCGTCTTGCCAAGGAAAATGGTATGGATCCCAAGTTTAAAATAGATGCAACACAGTTCAATAACAATGGTAAAATCCTGAAAAGCCCTTGGGATTTTAAGCAATATGGAGAATCTGGGATGGCTGTGAGTGAATTGTTTCCTCATATAGCTGGCTGCGCAGATGATTTAGCCTTGATTAGGTCGATGGTTTCCGATTTTCCTGAACACACCAATGCCAATTATTTTCTACACACAGGCAGTGGCCTGCAAGGAAGGCCGAGTATGGGGGCATGGGTAAATTATGGATTAGGGACAGAAAACAGCAATTTACCAGGTTATGTGGTTTTGGATGGGGGACTAATTCCTCCTGGAGGAGTTGATAATTTTAAAAATGGTTTCCTACCCGCCGATTATCAGGCTTCTATTATGAAAACTGGAAATAATCCAGTGGCGAATATTAAGCCCGACAGCAGTTTATCAAGCCACCAAAAGCAAAAGTTGGATTTTATTAAAGAAATGGATGCGAAAGAGGAAGGGAAGTCAAACGAAATAGAGGCAGCTATCAAAAATTATGAATTGGCTTATCACATGCAATCCTCCGTGCCAGAATTGACCGAATTTTCGGCGGAAACGAAAGCTACGCAGCAGTTGTACGGATTATTTGATGAGGATTTAAATACAAGAAATTATGGTGCCCAGTGCTTAATGGCCAGGAGACTGGTAGAAAGAGGCGTTCGTTTTGTGGAGCTTACTTGTCCTTATATGAGTGGCATTGATAGGTGGGACCAACACCAAAGTCTAAAGGATGGCCATGAGCGGAATGCCCATGCGGTGGATCAACCTATTGCAGGCCTTTTGAAAGATTTAAAATCCAGAGGACTGTTAGAAGAAACTTTGGTGGTTTGGTCTGGGGAGTTTGGTCGAACACCCTTTGCTCAAGGGGCTGATGGGAGAGACCATAATCCTTCTGCATTTAGTATGTGGATGGCTGGAGCAGGTGTCAAAGGAGGAACCATATATGGACAAACTGATGAGTATGGATATAGGGTGGTGGAAAATCCCGTGACTATTCATGACCTTCATGCCACCATTCTTCACCTATTGGGTGTGGATCATAAGCAGTTGACCTACCATTTTGGAGGCAGAGATTTCAGGCTGACGGATGTACACGGAAATGTAGTCAAAGATATACTGGCGTGAAAACTAAAATAAGGTAATGGATAAATTCAAAGGCTTTTGCTAAGGGTGTTTGCGATATATCAATGTCAATGATCGCCATGTAAAGTGAAAGCTATGCCCAAAAGTGGTTCATTTTTTTTACGCGAAATAGGCATTTGGATTAAATGTGAATGCGATATTGATTAAGTTTAAGATAAAATACATTAGAAACACCAATAAATTGTTGATTCAGATTACACAATAGAAAATCTATTGCCTATTTCGAATAAGACAAAAAATATTCACTACCCTTACGCGCATATTCTTAAATCTATGAAAACAAATAAACCTTTTTACCTTGTTTTGTTTGCTACTGTTTTAGCTGTATTCGTCTCGCAAAACCTACTTGGGCAAAATGAGTTAAAGAATCCTTTAAGAGTAAGGAATACGGACAAGCTGAATTTTGCAAATGTTGCTGCTCAAATACCAGTTATAGATACTGCCTTTCCAGGTGGGAATGTTGTCATCGAAAAAATTTTAGGTGATACAGTTTTTTTTAAACCTGACCTTAGGGACACCAAAAGTGAATGGTTTTATTGGTGTTTTAGTGTTAAGAACAATACCAATAAAAAATGGTTTTTTAAGGCCACAAAACCCAATTATTTAACCAATCTAGGTGCTGCCTACAGTACTGACGGTGGTTTTAAATGGAATTGGATTGATAAAGAGGATCATCTAGGGCCAGATCTTTTTAGCTTTAACTTCTCAGGAAATAATGAGCCTATTCTATTTAGCATGGGCATGGCTTATACCCAGAAAAACTTTGATAGGTTTATGTTGAAGTACAGTGATTCAAAATATTTAAGGAAGTCCGTGCTCACAACAACAAGAGCAGGGAGAGACGTAGAAAAGCTACTAATCAGCAATTTTGATCACCAACCAAAGGTTAGGGTTTTGTTTACTGCCAGGGCCCATGCGGGAGAAATGATGAGCAATTACCTCATTGAAGGGATGATTGACGCAATGTTATCTAAAAACACTACCATGGCCAAACTACTCGAAAATGTGGAGGTTATGATTGTTCCATTTTTGGATAAAGATGGGGTAGAACAAGGGGATCAGGGCAAGAATAGAAGTCCTAGAGACCATAACAGGGATTATTCTGGCGTCAGTATTTATCAAAGTACTAAGACAATTAGGGAAGAAATACCGAATTGGATAGATGGATTGCCATGGATAGGAATAGACCTTCATAATCCGTGGATCAAGGGAGAACACAATGAGTGGGTCTATTTTGTAGGAAATGAAAACATGAGGGTTTCTGAAGCCCAAGAAAAATTTGTAAATATATTGGTTACGTCACAAAAAGGTCCACTTGAAATTAACAATAAAACGGGTTTTCTTGCTTATGGTACTGCGTGGAACAAAGGAAGCAATTATGAGCAAGGGGCTTCATTTAGCAAATGGGCATCAGGTTTTTTAGACACCGGATTAATGATGACTACAACATTAGAGTTTCCCTTTGCCCTTAATAACGATCAAATTGTAACCCAAGAAAACGCCAGATTATTTGGTCAGGATTTAATATTCGCGCTTGATGAATTTATTGAAAGGCCCTGAGTGGACTTAAGCAATTGGATAAGAATGGTTTTTAACCACCAGTCTTAACTCATGACACACCATTCATTTGATCACATAGTCTGGCCTGGTTGAAAACAGGCGACTCGTGCCGAGTGCCAAAACAACAATATTATTGAACAAAACAGATCCACTCACAGTCAATAGAACCGTTTATAATCAATGAAAACTAAAGTTCTTGCGATGGTAACCTAAAATCAATCACATATATATGATTAATAAGTCAGCCAGCAAATACAAAAGGTTGACCTATAAGTTTTTTGATGGAGATGGCAAGCCGGTTAATATCTGGGGCAACTCTGTGGGTGCCGATCAGGGCGTAAGTCAGAGTCAGGTCACGGCACATGCTTTGATCAATTATGAAAAAGAATTGAGAAATGGCGCAGATAAGATTTATATATTGGGCGGAGCTAAGATAATGAACAATACCTATACCGATTATCGGGAGTTCTCTAAATCGTCTTTTTTCGCAAAATTGAATTACTCATTTGACAACAGGTATTTGTTAGAAGTCACAGCTAGAGGAGACGGATCGAGTAAATTTGCTCCAACAAACAAGTGGGGTTTTTTCCCATCTGGTGCTTTTGCTTGGAATGTTCACAATGAAGCATTTATGGGTGGATTGGTTAGTTCAGGCCTAATTAATACCCTGAAATTCAGGGCTTCATACGGTCTTGTAGGAAATGAAAATGTAGATCCTTATTTGTGGCAAGAAGTAGTAAATACTTGGGGTTGGACCATGAGAGTGCCTAATCCTAATTTTAGCTGGGAGAAACAGCGTCAATCAAATTTCGGTTTGGATTTGACCACTTTTCAAAACAGGTTGAACTTTACAGCTGAGTATTACCACAAGTTTTCTTATGATCTAATCTATTCTAACTTTCCTGTACCTCCATTGACGGGGTCCTATTACCTAACTTCTTCAGTAAATATCGGAGAAGTTGAGAACAAGGGATGGGAATTTTCCGCCAATTATTCTGACAAGGTCGGAGAAGTAGATTATAGCGTTGGTGGTATTTTATTTGACAATCAAAACCGTGTTCTTAAAGCTGGTTACAACCGTTCTGATACCCTTATATTTAAGAGCAATCAGGATAAAATCTGGTATGAAGGGATTGCTATTGACAACTATTTCGGTTATGAAAGCAATGGTTTTTTCCAGACTTGGGAAGAGGTAGATGCTACGGAAGCAAAATTACCTAACACTTATCCTGGAGATATCAGATATGCAGATAGAAACGAAGATGGCGTAATTAACGATGAGGATAAAATTAACCTTGGAAATCCATTTCCTCACATGAATTACTCTATTAATTTTAACCTAAGATTTCGTCGTTGGGATTTTAACTTTCTAGGACAAGGTGTAGGTGAAAGGTTAGGTAGATTGAATGGTCAGGAAGGTTATCCAGTATTGATGGATGGGTCTAACAATAACTTGGGAGCACCCAGAGATTATTATATGAACAATAGATGGACGCCTGACAACCCGAACAGCAGGTTCCCAAGAGTTTGGACTGGTACCAGCCCAAATGCTGTACTTAGTGATGTATGGCTTAGTAACGCTGCCTTCTTTAGGGTGAAAATGTTGCAATTAGGTTATACCATCCCTAAAATCGGAAGAAATATTAAGAGTGTAAGGGTTTACTTTAATGCTCAGGATGCGATCACCTTTACTAAGTGGGAAGGTTTAGAGCCAGAAAGAGATGGAGGGAATGGCAACTACCCCAGAATGGCTACTTTTAGCTTGGGAGTTAAAGCCACTATAAATTAAAAAGGAAAACCATGAGAAAATTATTTATAATTATAGGAATTATAGGAATCAGCTTGTCAGGTTGTGTAGAATTTCTTGACAAAACAGATCCCACAGCCACTTCCTTTGTGGAATTCTTTAACGATGAAGAGGATTTACGAAGGGTAGTATACAGTAGTTATCTGGATGTTTTTACGAATCCGGGAGTGCATCAGACGCTATTTTATATGACCGAGGGAAAATCTGACAATGCATACAGCAGAGTAGATGGTCACCACCACCAGAGAATTGCTAACGGGAATATCAACAGTACTACGTCTGCATTTTTGTATTATTATGAATTGCAAATGAAGCATCTTGGGAGGTTAAATACCTTTGTAGCGAATGCAGATATTCCCTACGTAGAGGACGAAGCTGTTCGGACAAAATATAAAAGCATATTGGAGGCCGTTAGAGTATGGCATTATTTTAAATTAACGTTCCGATGGGGAGATGTTCCATTCCATTTGAAGCCAGCTGATTTGGTAGATGCCCTTCAGCCCACGACTCCTAAGGAAGAAATTCTTAACCAGCTTTTCCCTTTGGCCGATGAAATTGCTTCCCGTTTACCTGCAGATGAGTATACATCAGATAAGTACATGTTTAATAGGTACTCTTTCAAAGGAATAACTATGAGACATGCACTTTATAATGAAAGGTATGAGCTAGCTGCGAGGTTAGCAAAAGAGATCATGGATAGTGAAAAGTATGCGCTTTACCCAAATTATGGTGACCTATTTCAATATGAAGGAGCGTCTACCAATAATGAAGTAATTGTTCATATGGATAAACAAAGTTTTGGTAATAGAGCTACAAATTCATTTAGAGATATGGGCCCACATTATCGTACAGGAAATGGTCAATCCTATGTAGTGCCTGTAAAGGCTCTAGTAGATTCTTACTGGACCCTTCAGGGCAGACCTATCGCTAATTGTCCGTTACATACTGAAGAAGAGTATTTGTTGAATCCTAATCTTAACAGGGATCCTCGGTATGAATCCAGTATTATGGGGCAAGGAGATGACTTTTACGGTGAGCCTATAGATATTTACAACACCAATAATCCAATGTATTTTGAAAACCAAAGGGCGAGTAAATCCGGTTATTGGTTCAAAAAATACGTTTCTGAGGCAGACGCTTTCAGGTCAGGAGGTAACTTTTATTTTGGATTGCTGCGTTATGCTGAGGCAAAAATCATGATGAACGACATTGATGCATTGGCATTGGAAAGCATCAATATGGTGAGAGAAAGAGCAGGATTGGACATGACAATTGCGGATGTTACAGGAAGTGAATACAGCAACTTTAATCAGGAAGATTGGATCAATCTGATCAGAAATGAAAGGAGAATTGAATTTGCAGGAGAAGGCCTGAGATACGAGGATATAATCCGCTGGAAAATTGCTGAGGTTGTTCTGAACGAACCTGCATTAGGACATACACGCATGGAAAATGGTGAAATGGTCTCGATTAAAATTGAGGACCGTTCTTTTCAACCACACAATTACAGGTGGCCTTTCCACGAAAACAGCTTAAGAGTTGAACCCGGATTAACTCAAAATCCAGGTTACTAATTGAATGTTGCTTAATTGAATAGAAAAAGGCTCACTTTTAAAGTGGGCCTTTTTTTTTAATAACCACTTAGCGTTATAGTATTATAAAAGTTTTAGGCTTTTCTGGGGAGTAGGTTGGATTGGTATATACCAGTATTTACAAGGCTATTAATAACTTTAATTTTTAAAACCATTGTAAACCTTATAGATTAGTGCTGGGAGCAAAGTAAATATAAGCGTAATTGTAAAGATACTGATTTGTTTAAATTGAAATAACCAAATGAGACATAATTTCAAAAAAATCACCTTTGTTCTTCTAATGTTACTTGTAAAATTTGTTTCAGTTCAAGGACAGGATAAATTAAGGATTATTAAAGATCAGGAAGAACCAATTTCTATTACAGCCCCAGAACTTAAAAACCTAGATTTTGATTTGTCCACTGGTGGATTAAAGGTAGCCCCTAGGCTTGAAACTTACTATGTAATTCAATCCAACAGAGAGCATCCAAAACTTGCTGATGAAAAAGGCTGGACCTATCAACACCATTCTGATATAGCTGCTTGGCATGGTAGATTATATGTCGGATGGAATTCTTGTGAAATTGATGAAGATACATGGCCCTCCCGAGAGTTAATAAGCTCCTCAGTAAATGGGGAAGATTGGACAAAGCCAATTGAAATGTTTCCACAAGGAGTTTCCACGCCTTTAAGAATGTACTTTTATCTTGCACCAAATGGACGGATGCTGATAATAGCCGGGCTCAGGGAAAACCATGAGAAAACGAAGGAGCGAGATAAGAAGGCACTTATTGTAAGAGAACTTCATTCGAATCATACTTTAGGTGATGTCTTTACTTTAAAATCAGCCTCTACAACTAATTCCAAGATTCCATTGACATTTGAAAAAAGTCCAGACATTGGATTCATTGAAGCGTGCAGGCATTTGTTATCTGACAACGTGTTTTTACAACAACAAGATTATGGGAATATGGTCGACTCGGCAGAGCGCATGAAATGGAACAATCCAGAAAATTGGGTAGGAGATGACGAATTAAAAAAAGATGCGGATGATTTTGGTAAAGGAATGAGCTTCTTTGTCAGGAAAGATGGCGCACTAGTAGGGCTTGGTAAAAAAAGATGGGTAACTATCTCCTATGATAATGGAATTACTTGGTCGCAGCCAACACGACCAGAATCACTTATAACCGGAAATGGAAAGGTTTGGGGACAGCGTACTTCTGATGGTCGATATGCTTTAATTTATAATCCTGATTTAAAACGCCGTTGGCCTCTAGTAATGCTTACAAGTGTTGATGGGATTACTTTCCAGGATCCTTTGGTTCTTAATAGGGACTTACCGCAAAAAAGGTATGAAGGATTACACAAAGATCCCGGCTTAAGTTATCATCGCGGACTTTCAAAATGGAACAATGACGGCTCCTTTAAGGACAATGCGTTGTGGTTGGTTTACAGTCTTAATAAAGAAGACATTTGCGTTATAAGGGTGCCTATAATCAAGACAAATAACTGATATATAATTTGAATTTCTTTACTGAAGGAGATAAAAAAATTGAACGCTGCGTTAATAATTGAGTATTGTTCCTGACGACTGGAATAACCAAGCATAAAGGGATTTATTAACTTATTGGAGTTTTTTGAAGACATACCCACATCGCATAGGACATGATTTTATCAGTTATTGTGGTCTCAAAGTGATGTTTCAATCCAATAAATTTATAGTCGAATACCTTACTTTTTGTAAATGAAAATTGTAATCGGCGTTTTTGATAGCATCGTTGGATTGATACACTTGAAAGAAATAGAAATCATTCCCTCGTGAATAAAACTTCCGTTAGATTTTTCAAGTTCTTCTAAATAAAAGAAGGTTTCGTAAAGCGCTCAAATCAAAAAGACAATACAATGCTAGGATGACACAATTCAATTCTTATTTAAAAAATATTTTTTACTGGTAATTTTCTTTTATATTTTTAAATTTTTAAGTATCATTATACCAACTTACGGCAATAAACTAACCATAAACCTTCTTTTTTCTTAAAAGTCCAGAATTATTTAACGATTTATTCTATGTCTTTGCTTATAAAGAGAATTTTATCTAATTTGATAAAGATCAGTAATTATTGGTATAAATGATACAATATTTATGTCAATTGCACATAATGATTGAATTGTTATATTAGCTCTTCTAAAAGGATAATAGTATGTTTTTAATAGGTTTAATTCAATAATTTAGGGGTGAATTTACCTTTTTAGACTAAAGATTAAAAGGATAGGTAAACGTAGTTTTACGAACCATTCTATTGATGCTTAATCCCAATTGACCCAAAAACCAATTAATTATAAATTCCCTGACAGGTTAAATGGGAAACTTTCAATCTAATAACTAAAAAAATGTTTAAGCCTTATGTAAAGAAACAAAGCAAATAATGAAAAAGCCATCTATAAATAGATGGCCTTCACAAAAACGATAGACAAATGGGTAAGTTTCTCAGGTTCATCCATTTGATCTAATTTAATGCAGTTCATAAAACAACACTTAAGCCTACAAAGTTATGAAAAAACGACTACTCTCGGGGTATTTGTCAATCAAAATATTGATATTCCTAATGGCTATTCAGCTATTTTACCCTAATATTCATAAAGGGCATGCGCATGCCCTTTATGAAGAAGTGCCTACCTCCATTAAATCTTCTGAACGCAATACACCAACATTAAATTTGATGGCAGATGTTACGGTAACAGGTACAGTAACGGATCAAAATGGTGAACCTATTCCTGGGGCTACTATTTCTTTGCCGGGGACTACCATAGGCACCGCTACAGACTTGGATGGCAAATATTCTTTAACGGTACCGGAAACAGCTGAATTGGTTTTTTCCTTTATAGGATTTGAGAGCCAGCGGATAAAAATCGGTGACCGTTCCATTATCAATGTATCTTTGTTAGAGTCTACTTCTTCGTTGGATGAGGTGGTAGTGGTTGGGTTTGGTACCCAGAAAAGAGCCAATGTTACTGGTGCTGTGAGTACCGTTTCAGGAGAGGATCTTGCCAGAAGACCTGTAACCAATACTGCTTCAGCTCTTCAGGGGACAACACCAGGGCTTTCCATCCAGAACAACGGTGGTGCACCAGGAGCTGAAAGTACCAGTATCAGGATAAGGGGGGTAGGAACATTAAATAATTCCAATCCTTTGATCCTTGTAGATGGGGTGGAACAATCGCTTAGTACGGTGGAGCCAAACAACATTGCGTCCATTACTGTATTAAAGGATGCCGCTTCTTCCGCCATTTATGGTTCTAGAGCAGCAAATGGCGTAATTCTAGTAACCACTAAAAGAGGTGAAGATGGTGCTGTCAAGATTACCTACAATAATTTTGTGGGATGGCAAAACCCAAATTTCTTTCCTGAACCAACAGATCCGGTTACCTGGATGAGGTTAGAAAATGAGGCCCAGGCCAATGTGGGAGCAAATCCAACCTATAGTGAAACCTATATTGAGAATGTGGCTGCAGGTACTAATCCTTTGCAATATCCTTTTGCGGATTATGAAGGTGGAATCTTTAATCGAAATGCTTTGCAGCAAAGGCACTCCGTTTCTCTTTCTAGTGGTGGGAAATCCGGAAGAATATTCGCATCTGTCAATTATTCTGATACAGATGGGATCCTTCAAAACTTCAACAACAAGCAGGTGACCATGCGGATAAATTCCGACATGTATGCTACTGATAAGTTGACGATTAAAACCAACCTGATGTATAGAAACAGAGGGTTTAGTGGACCGGGATTTACCGGACAGCGCATTACACAAGCCCTATTGCATATCAATAGAAATATTGTGATGGAATATCCCGACGGAACTTATGACCTTGTTTCAGGCCAATGGAATGCACGAGCAATGGCACAAGAGGGGGAAACAAGCAATATTAGTGATGATGTTTTTGGTCAGTTAGGCTTTGCTTATACCATCAATGAAGCCTTGTCTCTGGAAGGAAACGTAACCCTTAACACCGAATCTACTGATGGTTTTGTATTTCAGAACAGTTTGGCAGGGATGAGGAATTACCTGACAGGTGACTTGGTAAACGTTGGCGGTTGGTTTGCAACTTCAAAACTTTCCGAAAGTCAGATGAATCAACGGGAATTGAGTCAAAGATTGTATCTTAATTATGACCAAACCTTTGACAAGCACAGTATTCAAGGAACTGTTGGATATGAGGAAATCTACAATCGGTACAAACAAATTTCCGCTTCTAGAGACAACTTCTATAGCAATGACTTGCGAGATATCAACGCAGGTGACATTCAAAACCAAACAACAAGTGGCTATTCCCAAGAGTGGAGGCTAAGGTCATTTTTCGGAAGGGCAAATTATAGTTTTGACGACAAGTACATGTTCCAGGCCAATGTCAGGTATGATGGCTCCTCCAGATTTGGAGAAGGCAAACGATGGGGAGTTTTTCCTTCCTTCTCGGCCGGCTGGAGAATATCAGAAGAAGATTTCCTAAAGGATGAGGATCTTTTCAGCAATTTAAGATTGAGAGGGTCTTGGGGCCAGTTAGGTAACCAAAGAATAGGTCTTTACAGGTATCTCAATACCTATAACCTAAACAATGGCTACCAGTTCAATAACAATCTGGTGCCGGGAACAGCCATCACTAGGGCAGGAAATCCTGATATTACCTGGGAAACAACCACCATGTCCAATGTTGGATTAGATATGGGATTTATGGATGACAGGATCGAGGTAATTGCTGAGTATTTTTATAAATACACGGATGATATTTTGATTGAATTGCCTATCCCAAGAACGATTGGTTACAATGCTCCGGTTCAAAACGCAGCAGCGGTATCCAACAAAGGTTGGGAATTGGCCATCAATTACCATGGTACACCTGCCCCAGACAATGGATTCCAGTACTCCGTAGGTTTGAATTTTTCAGATGTAGTCAATAAAATTGAAGACTTGAAAGGTACAGGACCATTTTTCCCTGACAAATTTACCGTATGGACAGAAGGAGAATCAATCAATTCCTTAAGAGGTTTAAAATCCCCGGGTATTTATAAATCCCAAGCGGATTTAGACAAATATCCAGCGACCATTTTCCCTACCGTTACTATTGGAGACGTTATTTATGAGGACTTAAATGGGGACGGCGTTATTTCTCAATCGCTGTATCCAGCTGGCGACCAATACATCATGGGGAATGAAGACCCTAGGTATGAGTTTGGGGTTCGGTTTAGTGCCTCTTATAAAGGATTTGATTTTTCTATGTTTTGGCAAGGAGTCCTTCGTCAGCAGCATTCATTGGATGGGGCGCTGATGGAAGGTCCGAATTACACGAATTTTATTCCTTTGACCATGGCAAGAGAAGCTTATCACCCGGAAAGAAATCCAAATGGCACATGGCCTATGGTAAGGTCTGGAAATTCAGCCAATTTAATGGAGTCAGATTTCTGGTTACAGAACACCAGTTATCTTAGGTTAAAGAATTTCCAATTGGGGTATACCATTCCTCAAAATCTTGTAGCCAATCTTAGGGTTTATATATCCGGTGAGAACATGTTGACTTTTACAGAAACAGAGCTGTTCGATCCAGAAACACCTAGAGGAAGAAGTCAGTTCTTCCCGCATAGCAAACTTTTCAGTGGTGGCATAAACGTCAGGTTTTAATCTAAAAAAGGAAAAGCGATGAAATTAATAAATAAAACAATAAAATATATAGGGCTATCTTATTTGGCTTTTGGCATGTTTAGCTGTGACCAAGGGCTTGATTTGATTCCACCTGGGGAGGTCTCAGAACTTATTTACTGGCAACAGGAAAAAGATGCAAATCTTGCGGTAAACGGGATTTACACGGAGCTGGATGGTCAGACAATGGTCAAAGAACTGGATGGCGCAACGGATATTGGATTTCGAGCACCTTCCGGACCTGGTTCCCTGCATGATGTAAGTATGGGGTCCTTTGATCCGGTCAACGGGGCGATAGGATCTCAATGGGACAGGTATTACAGAGGGATTCAGCGAGCAAACAATGTGCTGGCAAATATCGACAGAATAGAGCAGGGAGACCAAGAATTATTGGCCAGGTACAAGGCAGAAGCCAGGTTTTTACGTGCTTTCTTTTACACCCAATTAAGCAGTCTCTGGGGGGATGTGCCACTTATTTTAGTGCCACTGGAAATTACAGATCAAATTGGAAGAACAGCAAAGTCTGAAGTGGTTGATTTTGTCATTGCTGAGTTAGATCAGATTATTCAGGGTAACCAGTTGCCCATGAGTTATTCTCAAGAGGTGGGTAGGGCTACGCTAGGCGCCGCTATGGCATTGAAAGCCAGGGTAGCTATCAGAAATGAAAGATATACCATTGCAAGGGATGCTTCCATGGCAGTAATGGATTTAGGGATCTATGAACTCTATCCTGACTATGGAAAATTATTTAACTATGCTGGGCAGAATTCTTCAGAAGTGATCTTTGATAGACAATATGCTGTTGGTGGAGATACCTACAATGCATTTTCCTATGCAGCGGCTTCTATAGGTGGAGGCTCAGTTGTTGAGCCTGTCCACAATTTGTTTTTAAAGTATGGATACAAAGGGCCTCAAAATCCCAACGATCCTTTTGAGAACATCGATCCACGGTGGAATTTCACGACTTATTACACCGGTCAGCCAATTGGCACCAGTAACTTTAACTCATTGCCGGATAGTCCCACAGCCGATAGGGTGAGGTCTTCGGAATTTTCTACGGTTAATGGTTATAACTTGAAGAAGTGGGTGGATTTTGAAGCGGACGGTGCCAATCCCAATACAGGTGCTATCAATATGATTTTGATACGCTATGCAGATGTGCTGCTTATGTATGCAGAATCCAAAATTGAATTGAATGAGATCGATGATTCAGTGTACGACGCCATCAATATGGTAAGGGAGAGACCAACTGTAGAAATGCCTCCTATAGCATCAGGCAAATCCCAAGAAGAGTTAAGAGCAATCATCAGGGACGAAAGAGCGGTTGAATTTGCTTTTGAGGGACTTAGGTTGTTTGACATGAATCGATGGAAAATTGGAGAGGACAAGATAGGCACCGTAGAAGGTCTTTATTACCTTAATACCACCAGTGGTGAGTGGGAAACCATCACCAGTGGTTTGACCAGGACATTTAGACCTGATCGAGATTATTTATGGCCTATCCCACAAGCAGAGATTGATATCAATGATAACATCACGCAAAACCCTAATTATTAAGGATACGCTGAATTTATCAAGTTAAAGACTTTGATTTAAAGTTGAATAAAAACCCACAAACGATTCGTTTGTGGGTTTTTTGGTTTAAGCCGAATTGGCAATAGCAATGGTATTGCGTTGAGGAGTTAATTTTTAAGAAATGGCAGGGTGAATGCTATTGATGGGAATAGGTCAATTTGCACCTTATTCCCTCTGTTCATTTTTGTCTTGACACAAAAACGAACCAAAAAAGTCAAGGCTGTCAAATCTTATTTCAAATGATGGGGTGTGGTTTAAAGAATAAAGCTCTTTTACGCTGCCATCATTTGATTTTTGAATCAGGATTCCAGGCTAAAAAGGAGTGGATCTCCTGGCCGGAGCTAACTCATTTTCTTAACGCCTTCCACCCAAATCCAAAAACCATAACCTTTGAATGCCGGTAAAGCCTAATATAAGGTGCTATCAAAGAAGGCTACGATTACCGATAATTGCATCTCATATATTGTCAGTAATTTTCTATTCCAAAAATGCCTAAAGGCCTTCAACAATAATAAACACGTGTGACAACCCGTGTATATAGTAAAAATTACCCCCTGATTTTGGAGGTATTGTTGCCTGTTTTGAGCAACAATGCTGACAAAATCATACTTTTTAAGCGTTATAGTTTTTCTATACCTAATTTTAAACGTTTAATCAGGATTTGATGGAAATAGGTCAATTTGCATCTTGATTTCCTTTGTTCATAAGTATTGGGAAGCCTGTTCTGAATTTTCTTTCCAATTGGTAAAACAATTGTATTTGATTAATTAGAGAAACGGAAAATGTTACAATAGTAAAACGTACAATTTTTGTATCTTAGACAAAAAAATAACATGGGACAAGAGGCGCTAAAATTAGAACTTATAGAATGGCTAACCAAGCTTGAGGACAAGGAGACCATGGAATATTTGAAAATTGTAAAGGATTCAAAATCCACTTATGTTTCCTGCTTCTTCTTTAAAGCCTGGATTGAGAAAAGCAGTTTTATGTAGACAGACAACAATTTTTTATCAAATAAAGGATAATACTGTTTATTTAACCTATTTACACATTAATAGAAAAGACATAAGCAAATTAAAATAGTGCACGAAAGCCTAAACATGTTGTAGTGCTTACCCTTTTTTCAGGATTCTATCGCCTTAGTGCTTGAAAATTTGGTGATCAGAAGTGGGGAGGGGAACTTCAGAACTCCCTGATTTAATAAAATTTATCCAAGCGTCAATATCTGAAGTGGGTGTTTGAATATTTTACCGCAAAATTCCGCCTTTTTGGCAGCTCATTTGAATTCTGATATGCTCCATTTGACCAAAAACTGACGACGAAAAACCTCAGAACCGGAACAATGAATAAAAAATATGCATCAATGTATTTCGTGATTGGGGAATCGAGGATAACAATGTGACTATGTACTAAACAAGCCGTAAAAGGGGGTACAGCCAGAAAGATTTCGACTGCAACCATCAGGTTAAAACAAACCACCGCATAATTCCCTAATTTAGGCACAGAGCCAGTGCAATTATTAAAGTAACATAAATCTGGGTATCCTCTTATACCCTCCAATGAATATTTATTTCAAGGCCTTTAGCAACGCTTGATACCTTTGCATTATGCGCAATTTTGGCCTTCTTGAATAGCTACTAAACAATTCCAAGGAGTTATGGCTAAAATGACTTGGTAAGAAGTCATTATCCAGCTATTTTTATAGTTAGCATGACAATACTATTTTAACCTAAATAAGAAATGAAATCAATAACAAAGCTCTTTTTTTTTGCCATCTTTTCCATTTGTATTATCGGCTGTAAGCAACAAAATAAGCAAGCAGCCCAAACGGTTGAAAAACCTTTAAATACAGCAATAATTCCGGTTCCAAAACTTGAAGATGACAGCTACGATTGGTTAGTGCGTCATAACGATGTGCCTGAAGTAAAAGATTACCCTTGATTTCTGCCATCCAAACGATGTTGGATATCAAATTTGGGGCGAGGGTTTACGCCCATATATTGATAGTATCGAAGGTTAAGGTTTAGGAAGGTTAAGCTTATCAGAGAATATCTTTGAGGTTTTTGCATTTAGAGATTTGAATATTTACATTAATGACAATAAAACTTTAAAGACTATTGTTCCTGATTGAAATAAAAATTCAAGAATTAATTCGAAATAAAGTTCCTACAGAAATGCACCTTTACCCAAAAGGAAATCATGGATTTGTGTTGAGTTCACCTGCTGAGGAATGGATGCAGCCTCTCTTTGGTTGGATGAATAAAAGTGGCATAGTTAATTAAATGGTGATTTTAAATCCTATAAAGGAATTAAAGACCCTTTGGCCATCAAGGTAAGAGGCATGCTACACTAAGGGTTAGTGTGCCCCGAAGCTGTGGTAATCCAGTTTGATGAAGGGTCGCTGATGGTTTACTAAATATTACTACTTTTAAAAGTATTAATAGGGGTAAGCTATCAGGCTCTACTCTACTGCTTCATATAAGAAAAATCATTTTGTAAAAATTAATATTATGGAAAACACAAAGTATTCTAAGTTATATCGAATAATTCATTGGACAATAGCTGTTTCATTTCTTCTATTGTTAATTACAATATTTTTGCGGTTAACTTGGATGAATAAATTTAATGTGGCAGCTATCATACAGGATTACCTGAGTGGTACCGACCAGGTTTTATCTCAGGAACAACTCATTGATTTAGCAAAAAAGATAAGACAACCAATGTGGAATTGGCATATTTACATTGGTTATGTTTTGGTAGGTCTATTTAGCATTCGTTTCCTACTTCCTGCATTCGGACATATGAAGATCCAAAATCCTTTTGGTAAAACCCTGTCCACAAAAATGAAATTTCAGAAATGGACCTATATTATATTTTATTTCTTTGTCATTGTTTCGCTTGTTACTGGACTCATTATAGAATTAGGACCAAAAGAATTTAAAAAGCCAATGGAAGAAATCCACGTTCTAGGTATTTATTACCTGATTGCCTTTATTGGAATCCATTTGGCAGGAGTACTAATAGCAGAATTTACTGACCAAAAAGGAATTATTTCAAGGATAGTAAGTGGGTCGAAAAGGGAAAAATAATTTAGCCCATGAGCACAATACCTAAGCATTCAAACGGCTGGAACAGGCAAGTCTAAATGCCATTTTAAAGGTAATTGTTAAGGATTAGAGTGACGATGGGGAATGGTTTTCCCTTTCGTTTTAGGGCTGTGAGATTTATTAAGTTCGATATTGACAAATGGGTTGCCAAAATCATATTCGGATATTTTAAACGGAATAATTACTGTAATAGCTATTTTTGCTGTTACTATATTGTTCTCACGTTGGGAAAAAATTACATTATTTGAAATAGGTGTTGTGCCAAACCGTAAGCTTTTATCAATTAAAATTACAAGAGATATGGAAATTAAAGTGAAAATAATCGAGTTGAAAACGGTAAACGAATTGGATTTTTATTGGACAAATAAGGATTATTTAAACCTTCTTAAGGAATTCGATTATCCTGATGTTGAAAAAATTAAAGAAAATGAAATTTTGGAATACTTGTTTATGGCTATTTCTGATTTTGAACCAGCAAATGCTGCGGAAATCTTATTGAAATACAAAATGAGTGACAAATTAAATGATGGACAAATCCAAAATCTATCACATGAAATGTTAATAGATAAAGTGGCTGAACATTATGTGGAACCTGCTTTTCATTTTGACCTCTTTAATATAAATCAATTTTTACGTAAAGCATATAATGGAAGATTTCCAGATACAGAAGCAACAGTAATAACTGCCAGTTTTCAAGGCGTAAATTTAGATTCTGAAATAACTAAAGAAATACTGATTAAATCTTTATGTTATGGGTTAAAGAAAAGTAATTTAATAGTAAGACTTTTTGCTGATCAAATAGAAGGCACTGAGCCTTTTGATGATGCTGGAAAAGTCATTTGGGATTACAGAAAATCAAGTGAAAATACTATGGAAATCATTACCTCAAAAAATTGGATTGACAAGGAGGATTTTGAACAGATGGAATTTGAGACAGATGTAATATTTTTTGATGAAGAATAAGACGAAAAGCTAACAAAAGCTATATGTAATGTGGGGTTTGGTGCTGAATTGAAAGTGAGATAGGAGGGACTCTTTGTAAACGCATATTTCTAGACGAGAAATCCATCCAGCAAATCCACGGAAATTTACCCCCATGTTGGAATAAATACTTTCGAAAACATGAAAACCTTATTAGATTGAGGGATTGTTACATGGTAAATAAAGTGTAGGATGAACTTAAGCAGTTGGCAACAAGCCGAAAAAATCGGAACGGAATTAACTTTTCTTGACATAGGACAATAATATTCTCAATCGTAAAAGGGAAAAAAGGAGAATTTGAATAAGCAAACCAAAATTTTTCGGAATGGTTCTCTTGAAAACATAAATCCCAAAGTAGCAGTTATCGTTCCGACGGTATTGTTTGGACACTTAGTAGTAATTAAACAACTGACGAAAGGAAATTGACAACAAACAAAGAACAAAAGCGACCTATCATAACCAAGCACTTTAACGACTGGAACCGTCTGGTAAAAACACCCTATTGAACGAAGGGGGTCTTGGAATTAGGTGACGATGGGGGAAATTTTTTCCCCTCTTGTGTTTTTAGCGCTGAGAGGTTGAAAAGTGGATGGGTTTAGGTTGTTTGCTTGTTTTCAGCGTTTAATTAGCTGAATGAACAGAAGCCATATGAGGTTTAGTCAGTGAGTTTTACATGTGCTGGATAGATCCCCATGAAAACCAAATAAAGAACGCCATCGGTAAGCCGTATAAGCCAAAACTTCATAGCCTTTTCGGTATTTAACTGGATGCGGTTTATTGATTGGGGTGCTGAAAGTCTTTTTATTGCTATTTTTAAAGGTATTAATTGGAGTAAGGTATCACGTGCTACTCTACTGAGCAATTGGATCTTTAAATCTTCAGAAGAAATAATCAATGAAAGGTAGGGTAACACGCCAATTGGCAGCGGTCATGTTTACAGATATTGTTGGTTATACGGCGTTGATGCAAAAAGATGAGGCTGTGGCAGTGAGGATCAGGACCCGGCACCGGGAGGTTTTCGAAGGCCAGCATAAAATCCACAACGGAGAAATCATACAATATTATGGGGACGGTGCGCTTAGTGTTTTCAAAAGTGCCATTGAAGCAGCAAATTGCGCTATCGAAATCCAAAGACTTTTGCAAGAAGGTGATCCAGTACCAGTGCGAATAGGTTTGCACATGGGCGATATTGTATATAGTGAAACGGAACTGTATGGGGACGGAGTAAATTTTGCTTCACGGATTGAAAGCATGAGCGTGGCGGGTGGCATTCTATTGTCGGAGAAATTAAATGATGAGCTAAAAAACCACCCCACTATTGCTACAACATTACTTGGTCATTTTGAACTAAAGAACATAGCAAAACCCGTTGAGGTATTTGCTGTTTGCAATGAAGGAATTAAGGTACCCCAACTCCAGGAATTAAAAGGCAAACAAAAAGTTACCTATAAAACAATTGCAGTGTTGCCCTTTGCAAATAGGAGTGCGAGTGCTGAGAACGAATATTTCAGTGATGGTATTACGGAAGAGATCATCAATGCTCTGGCAAAAATTAAGCGTCTGAAAGTTACTTCTAGAACTTCCTCTTTCTTCTTCAAGAATAAAAATGTTCCAATCAAACAAATAGCGAAAGAGTTGGATGTCTCTGCCATCCTTGAAGGTAGTGTCCGCTTATCTGGTGATACAATGAGAATTGCCGCACAGTTGATCCAAACAGAGGAAGATTTTCATTTTTGGTCGGAAACATGGGATAGGAAATTGGAGAATATTTTTGAGGTCCAAGACGAAATCAGTCTTTTGATAGCGGATAAGTTGAGAGAGCAATTTGGGCACTTTGAAATAAGTGAACATCTCGTAACCAAACCGACAGACAGGATCAGTGCCTATGAATACTGCCTAAAAGCAAAATTTTGCAAGAACAAATGGAATCCGAAAGATGTGGAAACGGCCATTTCCTATTATGATAAGGCTTTAAAAGTTGACGCCAACTATTCTGAAGCCTTGGTTGGAAAAGCGGACTGTTATAGTTTTTTAGGTACAACTGGATTTTTGCCATTTGAAGAAGGGTGGGGGAGAACAATTCAATATACGAACCAAGCGATCGAATTAAACAATCAATCGTCAGGTGTTTATTATCAATTGTCAAATCAAGCTTTTTTTATAGCATGTGATTACGATAAATCGCTCACCCAAATGAAAAGAGCGATTGAGATCAATCCAAATAATGCCGATGCACAACAATTTATATCCTTTTTATACATCATTGCAGGCAAGAAGGATAAAGCACAAGATCATCTCGATATTGCACTTAGCATCAATCCACTTTCAGATGAGACCCATTTTTTCCGAGCCTATTTCCATTATATGATTGATGATTATCCAATGGCCTTGGAAATGTTCAATCGCTGTTTATCTAGTAATGACAAAAATATCCCTGCGCACTCAATAAAAACACTGTGCCTTTTGAAATTAGGTAAATACGAGGAGGTGATCACTTACTTTGACAATGTGCCAGAAGATGCAATTATTGAAGGAGAAAAAACTGGCGCCATTGCATTGGCTTATGCAATGAAAAAGGACAAAGCCAATGCCTCCCGCTATCAACACCTTTTAGAGGAACTAGCCAAAGCACCCAATGGATTTACGGCCGATTCCTATGGGTTTTTGATGCACGTCGTTTTAGGTGATTTCGATGAGGCATTTCAATGGGTGGACAATGCCCTTCAAAACAAGTCTTCTTTATTGCTCCTTCGTTACACCGATCCTTTGGTTCATGAGTTGAGGAGAGATTCAAGATATGCGAAATATCATAAAGTCATTTTCCCTAAATGCAATGATGTTCAATCTGCGGGTGCCAAAAAGGTTTTGTTAGATGACGAAGCTACTGGAACTTACAAAAGCCGATTACTAGACCTTTTCGATGCTGAAAAACCTTACTTGGATAGTGATTTGTCGTTACGATCCTTAGAAATCATTTAGAAATGCATCCGAATCAACTCTCGTGGTTGCTCAATGAGAGTATCGGTAAAAATTTTAGCGAGTTTGTCAACCATTATCGAGTGAAAGCTTTTAAGGAAAATGCGAATGCCCCTAAAAATTCTCATTTGTCTCTGTTAGGCTTGGCTTATGACAGTGGGTTTAATTCTAAAACCGTATTTAATACTTATTTTAAAAAAGAAACAGGTTTAACACCAAAGCAGTTTCTTAAGAATCAGAATTAGAGGTATTCTCAATAGGTTCGGATTTATAATCACGAACATTTTACCAAAGCCCTCGACTTACTTTTGCTTCATCAATTAAAACAAAATCTATAACGTCAAAAAACACTAAACGATGAAAGCGATAGTAAGTACAGGATACGGATCAGCAGATGTTCTTCAACTACAAGAAGTAGCAAAGCCTATTCCTAAGGATAATGAAGTTCTGATAAAAGTATACGCAGCTTCCGTAACCAGAGGCGGAAGTATAATGCGCACAGGCAAGCCTTATTTTGCCCGTTTATTCTTAGGCCTGTTGAAACCAAAGAACCCCATTCCGGGAACGGGCTTTGCCGGAGTGGTGGAAGCAGCTGGGAAAGATGCCACGGTTTTTAAGGAAGGCGACCGGGTTTTCGGAGAGTCTATAGTGATATATGGTACACAAGTTGAGTACCTGTGTCTTCCCGAAGATGGTGTGATTACCACCATGCCGCATAATATGACTTTTGAAGAAGCTGCTCCAGTTTGTGACGGGCCATTAACATCCATTAATTTCCTAAAGGATTTGGCTGAAATAAAACCGGGACAAAAAGTGTTGATCAACGGCGCTTCCGGAAGCTTAGGAACCTCTGCGGTACAGCTTGCCAAATACTATGGTGCCGAAGTAACTGGAATATGTAGCACCACGAATATTGAAATGGTTAAGTCATTAGGTGCCGATCAGGTTATTGACTACACGAAACAGAACTTTTCTAATAATGAGCAAACTTATGACATCATCTACGATACAATAGGGCAGTTTTCATTTTCAGCATGCAAAAGTTCTTTGACTGAAAAGGGAATTTATGTTTCACCAGTACTGGGGATGCCTCTCCTTTTCCAAATGTTATGGACGTTAATATCTGGAAGTAAGAAAGCAAAGTTTTCAGCCACTGGGATAAGACCCGTTGCTGAACTTAAGCTACTATTTGAGGAAATAAAGGAGATCATTGAAGCAGGTAAACTAAAATCAATCATGGATAGAAGTTATCCCTTGGAACAAGCAGGACATGCCCATAGGTATATTGATAAAGGGCATAAGAGAGGGAATGTAGTTTTAGTTATGGAACATTAAAATACACAAACTGCCGATTACAAAACCCCAATTTAGTAATAGCGAATCGGCCTGAAATAGTAGGACAATGAAACTGACAAAGCAAATACTCAGGATAGTATTTATCCTTGCAAGCATAGGCTCTTTGGCGTTCGTACCATGGATTTTGGTAAAGGCTTGGGTATTGCCATTACCGGGTACAATTCAAGAGCAAGTAAATGAAGCAATTGGTCATGGCTTTGATGGAATGATTGTCTACGTGGATAAAGCAGGCAAGCCACCAGAATTTTATACAGCTGGCTGGCATGACAGGAAAAAGAAAATACCTGCCCGCCCAGATGCCTTATTCAAGATTGCCAGTATTGGCAAATTATACGTCGCTGTTGCTATCGCGAAATTGGCTAAAGACAAACGTTTGTCTTTGGATAATACGCTCGCTGATTACTCCCCGGAACTTGTGGGAAGAATTAAAAATGCAGAAAAGATCACTTTGAGATTGATGGTGCAACACCGTTCTGGTATTCCCAACTTTATCGACCATCCTGCTTATTGGGAAAATCGACCGAATTTCAATGAAGAAGCACTTGAATTAGCAATTGACATGCCGGCTAGTTTTGAACCAGGTGCAGCTTATGAATATTCGAACACCAATTATCTGTTGCTTACCGAAATCATTGATCAAGTGTTGGGGTATAACCATAACCAATATATTAAGGAGGAGATTTTGATACCACTCGAGCTAAACAATACTTTTGCTTCGCTTAGTGAAGTGAATATAGACGATGTAATGAGTGGCTATTACGTTGGGGAGGAGCAAGATTTTAAGACGGAGGAACAAGGAATGTTAGCTACAGCAGCCGGCGTGGGCATATTCTTGAGAGCATTAAACGATGGTTCATTGTTTGATGAAGGGGAACAGGAAATCTATTCCTCGATTTACGTCTAC
>Ga0209491_10003863_pt1 | contig 24004 bp, 24 predicted proteins | sample BON02_FD_187213 | JGI IMG/M metagenome (GOLD analysis project Ga0209491, IMG submission 187213) | Freshwater microbial communities from Lake Bonney liftoff mats and glacier meltwater in Antarctica - BON-02 (SPAdes) (version 2) | ecosystem: Environmental > Aquatic > Freshwater > Ice > Glacier... | reverse complement strand
TCATTATATATTTTACAAAACGTCAAGTATGAGTAAACCGAAGTTTATTAAATTAGCAGGCTTTAAAGGGAATTATAACACGTGTCCATCTGAAGAAATAGAGCGGTTTGTAGATAAAAACAAGTAGGTGCCTAACCTAGCGTATAAAATTTATAGTATATATTCTTCTGGAACACGAACAATGTAATCCCTGGCGATTTCATCTTTTAATTGATTAAACGCAATGGTGAAATTGAAATTATTGTCTTTGAAATCAACCAATCGTCCATCGTGATATCGAAATTTGAATTTCGCCTTTTTTATTTTATCGATGGGTGGATGATACTGAGATACATTTTGTAAAAATCCGTTTCTCGAATCGAATATTTGACTAGACTGACCATTGGCTGTTACAGGTATTTTAGCAAAAGCCGAATTCACTCGTCCATTGTAATCATTCTGATATGTGTTATTTGTTCGTTCTACATAAGGCTTTAATTCATCAATTGTATTGAATTTGTCAAATTCCATATATATAGCACTGTCACCAAAAATAGAAATAGTATTGGGTGAAGCAATGTAATATGCGTAATAATTTGCCCCTGGAAGAAGAACAACACCTGACGCATCTGGAGTTAACCATACATTACTAGTATCATAGTTGAACAATACGTTTCCACTCGTTTCTATCGTAGTATAGTTTTCTTTTTGAAAACCCAAATAAGATGGTAGACCCCATTTAGTATATTGTTCCCAAACATTCGGAGATTGGTGTTCGGTGACTATAGAATTACATTGGACTGAGTAGTCTACTTTTACATTAAAAGGTAGTCTGAAGTTGTCACGGGTATTACCAAAGAACATTTTTTGCCCGACTTTATCGTAACGAACTTTAAAGTTCGTATATGTGGTAGCCCCTATACTTACACTAGACGGATCCGTCAATAAATAATCACTTATAGATTGGTTCATTAAATTTTCCAACTCATATGCCATCTCATCGGGACTATAAAATCCTTCTTGAATAGTAATAGTATATGGATTATTGATATTGTTGTATAAAGCTAAATAAACCTCGGTTGGTAAGAAAGAATTGCCTAGAATTATATAAAACTGTAATTGAGTATTTTGTTGATTATTACTAAATACATATTGATTTGTTGGTAATTGAATTTCGACTAATCTTAAGGATTGAACATTTGATAAAGTTTCTGGTAATTCAACTTCAAAGTGATTTGATTGGGGCCATTTATTTATATCTCTATCTTCACTATGAATAGTTACCAATTTACGGTCTAAAACATATGTATTTTGTCTTCTTATTAACTGATGTTGATTATTTACATTAAATTGTGGATATCGACTCATATATGATAAAAAGAGAAATAATTTATACGAATATTACCACATTTAGACAATATACAGTTGAAATAATATAGTTCGACTGTATATTTACAATTATTTTTGAATCATTTGTATTTTGTAAATTAAAAATAATGCTATAATTTATATGAAAGGTAAAAATAAAGGAAATAATAAATATGTCCAACGAGGAGGGGAGGACCCTTTGCTTATAAAGGATTCGACTATAGATAACAAACAAATGCCATTACCGATTAAAAGAATTCCATATGATGTTAAGATTTTTTCATTCTTATGTATAATGGGAATCTTAATACGTGTTATTTTCGCACAAGCATCTAAAGATTATGCCACGGCTACGGTATATGGCTATGGGTTCAGTATTTTAGCATTATTCGGTCTATTAATTAGTTCATTTGCGATTTCATATAAAGAACAACTATCGCAGGGTGTCTGGGGGTTTTTCAAGTTAATTTTTAAAAATGCGCTTCCGTTGATTCTAAATATTAGTATAATTGCTTTAATATTATTCCAAAACATTTCGTTTTACAGTCAAATTAATAGCGGAAAGGTCGCTGATGAATATTATCAGTTCTCTGGGGTATCTTCTTTTTTAATATTAATTCAATCCATTTTAGTGATTAATTATTTAATGGATATATTATCAGGTGCGCAAAGTAAAAATAATTCTCAAAAAGGAGGCATTATGGCTGCGTTAGCGAGTGAGTTGAATAGTATTATCTTAATATTATCTGTTATAAACATAGGTATTATTGGCGTTCTTCACGTTATCTTAAAATATTTTTCCACAGATGGTTGAATACATATAATTTACTACTTGCTCTAAATATATAATATTTTATACGTCAACCCATATTCAGTCTTGTTTTCCCATATTCCGGATATTTTTAATACAAATGAATTATAATTATTTAGTTCGTTTACGTTAGTTGGAAATAATTTTATATTACCACTACTTAATGTTTCGTACAAGATTTTTCGTTGTTTTTTTTGGTTACCATATTTATTTAAAAGACTAGATTCAATATCATATATTTTATTCAACATTTCGCTATTACTGTTAACATCATATATGAATTTTATTTTTTTAAAATAATCTTCTTTGTTAGTATGTTTTAATTGTAAAAGTAAACATAACCCGGATATCATAAAGTTTTCAGTAGAATATATTAGTTTGATAAAATTACTGTTTTCCATTACTATATTTTGAATAGGCTCAGTGTAATATACATTTAATATATTAAACTGATTTTCCTTTATAACTATATTCATTGTGGTAATATAGTTGTTTGTATTTCTTTATTCTTTTTTTATTTATATATAATTTTTTATTACTAATTAAAGATTATATAGTAGTTTATGTTATACATTATATGAAATTTTTAGATACACATTTTGATGATTATATTCAAACCGCAAATAAAGTATCTTTACACCCGACTTTAAAAAAAAAGTTCGATTCATTTCCTAGTGAGATAAATGAATTAAAGAATGTTATAATTTATGGTCCTTCTGGGGTAGGAAAATATACTCAACTTTTACTTGCGATAAAAAAATATAGTCCAAGTGAATTGAAATATGAGAAGAAACTTACGATTACTTATAATAAAGTAAATTATTATTTCAAAATAAGTGATATTCATTTTGAAATTGATATGGCTCTATTAGGATGTAATTCAAAATTATTATGGAATGATATATATACAAATATAATAGACGTCTTATCAGCGCGAACAATTAAGACAGGAATTATTGTTTGTAAAAATTTTCATAAAATTCATAGTGAACTACTGGACTGTTTTTATAGTTATATTCAACAACAAAATACAAATGTAAATTTGATATACTTTATATTAACCGAAGGAGTTTCTTTTATACCTGATAATATTGTTAATATATTTCATATAATCTCTCTTCCGAGACCTCTGCGAATCAATTATAATAAAATATTAGGGAAGAAACTATCCAGTGAATCTAGTATAAGTACAATATATAATATAAAAAGTCTTGTTACTGATACAAAGTCGTTTGCTTTGAATACTGGAAGTTATGTAGATAAATTGTATGAATTGATTAATAATCCAAATGAACTCAAATTTATTCAGTTTAGAGATGTTATATACGACATATTTATATATGATATGGAAATTGGAAATGTTATTTTATTGTTATTGAAAAAAATTATCAATAATCATACAATTTCTTCAGAAACTATATCTACAATACATCTGGAAACCTTCTCCTTTCTACAGCTTTATAACAATAATTATAGACCTATTTATCATTTAGAGAATTATCTATATAGTCTAATAAACAAAATACATGGATTTTAATCAAGCGTGTTTACATTTACAATTAACTAGTCCATTTTCTCTCGTTGAATTAAAAAAGCAATATAGAATGATGGCATTAAAATACCATCCAGATAAACATTTTCCAGATACTGACTATTTCTATGCAAATAAGTTCAAAGAGATTCAAGCATCATATGAATATTTGGATGCTTTCTTGGAAGAAAATAAAACAATTCCTTTACCACTTGGGAATGATTATAATTCTTTATTTACTGAATTTCTCTCTTCCTTCTTTACAAATAGTCATCCAGACATCCAAACAATAATACAAACAATAATAGGTGATTGTCATAATCTGTCAGTCAAGTTGTTTGAGAATATGGACAAGGAACGAGCAATTAAAATATTTGAATTTATTAATACATATCAACATATTCTATATATTAGTAGTGAAACTGTTGAAAAAATAAAGAATATCATCAATGAAAAAATGGAAAACGACAATATTGTTATATTAAATCCTAGTTTGGATGATTTAATGAATGATAATATTTATATGTTAGAATTTGAAAGAGAGAAATACTACGTTCCTTTGTGGCACGACGAACTATATTATAAACATAATAATAATGATTTGGTAATTAAATGTATACCTGAATTACCTGAGAACATTTCTCTCAACGACAATAATAATATTCTAATAACCCTATACGAAACTATCTCTAACGTAATTAATCAAGAGTATATTCAGTGTCCAGTTGGGACAAAGTGTTATTATATACCAGTTAAAGAACTGAAGATACAGAAAAGGCAGAAATATATCATAAAACAACAAGGAATTTCCATTATTCATTCCGATAATGTGTATGACAATAGTGAAAAATCGGATATTGTATTTATAATTCACCTATCATAGATTTAGAATACATCCATTGTTTATCAAAACACACTCGGAAAAAATGAAGTCCGATTATGGAGGCAATCATTACAATAATAAAAAGTGTATAATTTACTGTTGCTCTAAAATAAATCTTCACCATGTATTAAAAATCTTGCACATTTTTCTATCATTCGAACATTCACAGCATTACCTAACTGTTTATATATATATTTTTCATCATACTGAAAAGAATCATTGAAAGACTGTAATCTTAATAATTCTAAAGGAGTTAATTTTCTATTTTTGGGACCATAAATAGGAATCATAGACATTGCTACTAATGTGGGAATGTAGTCACATTTTTTTATTATCTAATAAAAAAATCATTTGTATTTTTACTAGATGTTTTATTTTTTACAATATATACCATGATACACACCAAAAATTTCGGTTGATGTGTTTTATCCCCGGAAACATAGGCACGGCATTCCTGATTTTTGGATTTCGCTTTTTTTGGACATGATTTTCATGTAGGTAAATTGTGCTACATACTTTTCGTTTTTAAAAATTCCAAAAAGGGCGATGTAGGTTATGTAGACGACTACCTACATATGAAGGGGGTCTTTTTGAAGAAAAAAAAAGGGTTTGTTTTTGATAATAGTAGGTATTTTACTTTTTACATATTTTCTAATTTGATTTTCGATTTTAAAAAATTACACAAGGTTTTTATGTGTGTTTTTTTATTTTCAGGAAAATGAATTGAAAAAAACGTGAAAAAATGATTTAGAGCATAATGCTCTGATTTTATTTTTGGTGTTTTCAAATTTGTTACTGTAATTTTTATACATTTATGTGAAAGGATTTAGGCATTTTTTATGTAACTCTAATATAGAGTTCCAATGGATACCAATTTAATGCCAAAATCATGCCGAAATTTCTATTGTAAAAAATGTGACTTTATATGTAGTAAAGAAAGTAATTGGAATATACATATAAATACATCTAAACACAAGAATGGGTACATTGGAGTTACAAATGATACCAATTTAATGCCAAAAAATGCCAAAAAATGCCAGAATACTTTTGTGTGTCAATGTGGAAATACGTATAAATTTAGACAAGGATTATATAAACATAAACAGAAATGTTTGGTACTTCAAGATGATGCTAATCAACAAAATATAATTACAAATATTCAAACTACAAATATTCAAACTACAAATACTCAAACTACAAATATTGAAAAACATGACATAACCCATAAATTAGTCGAGTTAATTATGTCAAAAAACCAGGAATTTATAACGGAAATAGTGTGTAATATGAAACAGTCAAATAAGGATATTATGGAAAAAATGATGGAAATTATACCTAATATTGGGTCAGGTAATAATAATAATAATAGTTTCAATACTCAAAATTTTAACATCCAAATGTTTTTGAATGAGCATTGTAAAAATGCTATGAATTTGACTGATTTTATAAATTCGTTACCTATTACATCTGAAACATATGATAGTACAATAGAAAACGGATTGACCAAGACGATAACAAATATGTTAGTCAACGGACTTAGTCAGTTAGATATATTAGATCGTCCGATTCATTGTACTGACGCTACTAGGAAGATATTGTATGTGAAAGATGATAATATATGGGAAAAGGATACAGAATTAATACGAATGTTTTTGGGTATAAAGACTCTTGCTAGGAAACAAAGAATGATGATAAATAAATGGCAAGATGTGAATGAAGGATGGGAAACAGATGATTACATTCAAACAAAACTGACTACATTGGTTAGTCATTCAATGATGAATATAGAATCAGATGAAAAAGAAATGAATAAAATATTTCGTGCGATTGGTAAACAAACCTATTTATCGAATGAAATAAAAAAAGAATACAAATAAGCATTCCATCTTAATGTAAATAAAAAATGATTATTTAGTTACATTACAAACTACTATTGACTATTACTGTTACTATTTGTTTTTGTTGGTTTTATGTTTTGATTTACTCCTTCTTCTTAACAATCTTCTTAATCACCTTCTTAACTGGTTCGGGAACAACTTCCTTCGCAACTTCTGCTGTTACTAGTGCCTTGACATTTTCCTCCTCATCTGAGTCCTCGACTGTGGTAGATACTGGTTCTTCATATTGCTCCCCCTCATCATCATCTGGTAGCGTTTGCTTAACAAGGCGTTCCTTGTCTTCATCAGATAGTTGAATATGACAAGTACCTTTCATAGTTGCCTTAGGCTTAACAACACCTTGAAACAGCTTCCAAGTGACACCAAACTTACCATTAGCAAACCAAATACCACCGCATAGTAAAACTACTGCTACACGAGAACCCTTAGCAATAAGGTCCTTTGGATTAATATTACTATTATCTGGGTCTGGGAAAATTGCGCGTTGATTTACATCATATAATTCAGTCTTCCATTCACCCTCCCAATACGGAATCTTCACCTTGATAGTAGGCGCACGATTAGTATCAGGTTCACCTGTATTCTTATCCTTGGGGTACTTTAGCATAGGGGTCCAGAGAGCATCAATCGCATCCTCACTCATCTTGGTCTTACCAAACCACTCCTTGGCATTTACGATAGCATCGTTCTTAATCTTAGTCTCAAACTCAATCATGTTATTCATAAAATTAGTTGTATCTTCCTTGGCATACTCTTCATTTGGAAACTGAAGAGCCAAATCGTATGAAACCTTACCACTCTTTTCATCAATATACTCATTCACACCCCATGTCAACATAAGAGGAGTTGAAATATAAGTCGCACTATTAGCCCCCGCATTCAAAATACCAACACTCTTAGCACCTCTGGCATCAACCTTTGGCTTGGAGTACTTAATATCGGAAGTGGGATTAAAACTGGCACCTGAAAGAATCGTCTTAGAACTCATTGTCATCTGTGTATTTAACTAATATAACTGTTCAATCTTTAAATCAATTTTTTTTTATTATAAAAAGAAATCGAATTAAAATACAACTATATGATATATATACAATTAAATATATGATTTATTTTACACTTGTATTATCGATATAGAAATATCAAATGAGAACTACGCGTTGCTCTAAACGAGAAATATTAGAAAAATATGGAAGCATAAAAACAAATAAGAATGTGTTACACTGATATGGTAAGAGAGAAAATATGAATAATAACTATATAAATATATATATATAGTTATTATATTAATGACAGATATAGAAGTTCCCGAATTATATTTAAAAAATATTGACGTTTTAAAAAAATGTACAAAAAAGAAAATAAACTCTAGTACAGTTGTTACGTTAGAAATGACAGATTATGAGTTATTAAAACGAGAAAAATATAAGATTTCACAATTAAAAGATATATGTGGGTTTTATAAATTGAAAAAAAATGGAAATAAGAATGAACTAATAAATAGGATTTATAATCATTTAAAATATTCTCTCTTTGCGATAAAAATACAGAAGTTAATACGTGGATATTTATTACGACGATATATTATATTAGCGGGACCTGCTCTAAGGGATCGTAGTATATGTATAAATGATACAGACTTTGCTACTTTAGAACCGATAATAGAAATTCCATATAACCAGTTTTTTAGTTTTTCAGATACAAACAACAGCATTTATGGGTGTGATATAACTTCTCTATATGGATTGATATATAAAAAATCAAAATACGATATTTACTCAAATAAACAGATATTAAATCCATATAATCGAACCCACATTGATTCTGAATTAATAGATAATTTCTCTCGTTATCTACGTTTAGCAAAGGTTACTAAGATAGAACATATTGTTGTTGAGGAAGAAATAGTTGTAGATCCTGTTAAACAATTAGAAATGAAAATAATCGAACTTTTTCAATATATAAATGAGTTAGGTAATTATGCAGATAGTAATTGGTTCACAAATTTATCTAGACATATGATTGTATTGTTTATTCGCGAGGTATATGACATATGGAATTATAGAGCACAACTAACCGAACAAATAATGAGGGATATTGTCCCACCACACGGAAATCCATTTATCGGAATGAATTTACATTTAGCTCAAACCCAAGATAACGAACATTTAAGAAAACAGGCAATAAAAATAATCGAATATTTGGTGAAATCTGGACGCACACAAGAAACATGTTCTTTAGGCGCATATTATGTTTTAGCAGCATTAACTTTAGTAAGCGAAGACGCGAGAAACGCATTACCATGGCTATATCAATCCGTAGCCCATTAACCTTTTTTAGTTTACACCCTTGGTAATTTACACCCTTGAAGAATTAAATCCGCATAGCGGATTCATTCTCCAAGTAAGATTACCAGTAATGATTTGAAATCAAGCACCTCGCGGAGGTGCGGTTTTAAATCTTCACCGGTATAAAACGCCGTTTTTCAATATATTTATTCATAGTATATATACTGAATGCCCTCACATAAAAGCGAAGATTATAAGATTACAGCAGTTAAGTTTCATTTAGAAAACGATAGTTCCTTTGTAAAGACCTGTAAAATAATTCCCCCGTATATGTTAGACCCTGTATTGTGTAAAAACCCAGATTACAAAACTACTCATAATACCGAGTACAATAAACATAGAAGTAATACATTATATTCACACGTAAAATCTAAATATACACAGATAAAAATTCAAGTTCACCACATATTGCCCCCCCGAGACGATAAGCGTCCAAATGCGTGCGATTCGCCATTACAACCTTGTTGATTTTTTTTGCCGTCAAAAACGGCGTTTTAAATTACCAAGGGTGTAATTCACAAAAATATTATTTTTGAAAAATATTGCTTATTGTTATTTAGGAATTATTTATGATGATAACCAATCATAAATAATATATATATTGCGTTAAATGGCTTAAAAAGATATATGGTATTAGTGTATAATGGTAAGAACTACTAAGACTACTACTCCCGCTACTACTCCCGCTACTCCTGCTACTCCTGCTGTACCTAAGACAGCATCAAAGGCATCTAAGGTTGCTACTCCTATTGATGTAGCCACTGTTCAGGAGGCTGTTTCTATTCCGGTTGAGGAGGCAACTGCCTCATTAGATGCTGTCTCTACTGTATTTGAGCAGTTTTCTGAATTTATGGTAAAGCTTCAGGCTGTAAGCGCTCACATGTCAAGCCTCAGAACCGAGTTCCGTGGTCTTGAGCGCCATGTCACTCGTGACCTCAAGGCTGCTGCCAAGATTAACCAAAAGCGTAAGAGAAAGTCTGGAAACCGTGCCCCTTCTGGTTTCGTTAAGCCTACTCTTATCTCTAATGAGTTGGCTGCTTTCCTTGGAAAGCCCGAGGGAACTGAGATGGCCCGTACCGAGGTAACTCGTGAGATTAATGCTTACATTCGCGAACACAAGCTCCAGGACAAGGAGAATGGTCGTAAGATTATCGCAGACAAGAAGCTTACTGGTCTTCTCAAGCTTAAGAAGGGTGATGACCTTACATACTTTAACCTCCAAAAGTATATGTCTCCTCACTTCGCCAAGGCATCTGACAAGATTGCTGCGGCGGCGGCAGCAATCACTGCTTAAGTTCTAACTATTATACAATAAAAACATACAATAAAAACATATAATAAAAACATTATATATCAAATATGTCATTTGATATATAAAAAACATTTTTACATTACACAAATTCATCATTTGCCTCAATCCGCAAATATAAAGTCCTCTTTTGCCATAATTAATTTTAAATTACTTTTATTTATTGGTCCGTTTAATATTTTTAGGTTTTCATATTGTTTATATTCAGGCATATTTGTCAAGTTAAACATATCCTGAATATCATATAATTCAGATATATTTTTAATATAGGTAGTATTATCATATAACCATTCGTAAAAATCTAATTTATCACTATGTTTATATTTTTTAAAATACATTACTGTCTTTAAAAGAGTGGTCTCATTATCAATATTATAATCTGTTCCCGATACAATACAAATGCTTTGAAATTCATTCATTGTTAAATTCAGTTCGACAAGCATATTTTTTAAATCATACATAATTACAGTTCTTTTTAGTAAACTTATATATCTTAGTACACGCTTACATCCATATACAAACAAGTCCATATCTTCACTTAAACAAGCATATGCTTTGTTTTTACAAACCATTTTAGCACATAACTTCTCTGCTTCGCCTGGAGCTTCGACATACGATACACCATATGATTGGATTAAAAGTTTCACATTTTCTATATCCGTATGACGAAGACGAACAAATTCTTTTTTCAAAGACTCCATACTATCTCTTATTTCCTTTCTATCTTCTTCTGACGCATCTAATGTATCACGTAATCTAATTTCCAATTCTTTATATTTCAACTCGGCGTCTTTTTTATTATTTTTTCGTTGTTGTAACAATTCATTCTTTTCTTTTGGTGGTTTTCCGTCAAATACAAATAATGGGATAATATTATATTCTCGGAATATTGATATCATCAAATAAAAGTTTTCAAGTAGAACATTCTCTCCTATGAATCGATACAAATATATACTTGTATCGATTACTATTTTTTTACCACGCAAGTCATTTAAACTGATTTGTTTTATTGAGTTGCTACAGTTAGTCTGTAAATATTTATTTAGATATTTAATACCCATTTATGTATATTATAATTATCACAAATAACGACAACATTAACATAATCAATTTTTATTTAATTTTACATCAATACATCTTGAATGTTATTATATGTCATTCTTAACGTTCGAGACATAGTATATCCACCTTTTAAAAACGATTTTTCAATAGCAACTATATTTTTGTTAATATATGAATTTTTACAACATTTGTATATAAATTCTAAATACGAGTCCAAATTACTAGGCGTTTTTTTGAATTGAATTAATAAATTGTTATTTGTAGAACACCAAATCAAAAACTCACTATAATTATTCATCAACAAACTAGTAATTATATAATAACTAAATACGGACGTTTTCTCCTTATACAGATAATTACATATACCAATATTATCGCTAGTTTTATCTGTTATTAATTTGTATTTTAAATCCATAAAATGTAATATTTTTAATGCTTGAATTAGAGAATGTTTAGATTCATTTTCCATATTTATTTTAAAAGAATGAGTAAACGTTTTAAAATTTATATTATGTGTTGATTGAAGAGACATATATGTATAAATCATAGTATTTATAGTTCTAGCCCAAAATTCACAATAGCTTTCGTATAAATTAAATTCAATATTCACATTAAACAAGTCTTTGAGTTTTTTATTCACCATATGTAAATTCATATCAGAAAAATCCAAACCGAAATTATGAAATGTTTCATGAATAAATACTTTGAACCATTCTTCACTTCGATATAACACAATCTCTGTATTTTCTTTACACCCAGTAGTGTAAGCACTATTTATATGTTCTGTATTTAAAATAACTAACTGGTTATTGGGTAATTGTTTTTCGAACGATGTAAGGTATATATATACTGATAATGTTTTCGAACATTTTTTACTAGAATATTCATCCAGAATATAAAGCCACATATACATCATATGAATGTGTTTATGTAATACTACTATTTCGGATGGTTTCATTTCTTCTGTTAATACAACATACACGTTAATCAATCTACCTTTTATTTTACATGTAAATTGTAAATTGTATGTCGCATTGTCCTCTACAAACTGTTGAATATGTTTTGGAAAAAAATGACTATCATACATAGATGGTTTGGGTATTTGTGTAATCATCTGGATTTTGGTTGTTGTATAATTAAAATATTTTCCTTTTGTTTTTTTTGAAACATATTCATCCGATTCAACGATATAATCATAGAAATCATATAAGATTTTATTAATTCTCTTATTATTAATACTATTATTTGTCAAATAATCATAATTGAGTCCAGTCATTTAATATATAAATATAAATATTTTTAATATTAAATTTTTAATTTATTTGAAACCATTTATGTTTGGTTTATTATTCAATACTCAATCTACTTCGAACAAGCATTAATGAATTTGCTATTTCGGGCTCCATACCCTTTTTATAATGCTGTAGTTTTGCCTTTTTAGTTTGTAGTAAAGCTTGTTTTAAATCAGTTTTATCTTGACTAAATTTAGCATATATTCCATTTTCTAATAATGTTTCCTCGTTTCCTCCATAAAAACTTGGGTCTATTTTAATATCCTTTGACCTTAATATTTCTCCTTTATGTTTTCCTGTTTTAGAACCAGCAACTCTTGCTAATTCAACATCTTCAGATATCTTAGAACCACTGTCTAGAGAGAAATACAAGTAAAAATCAGGGTTCGTATTTTTAAATTTATTTGCTTGATAATAATGTTCTACTGTCTTCCACTTATGACCGTCTAATTCGAATAGTGCTACATATTCATTGTCTAGTTTCCTTCTCCATTCATTTATATCAGCCAATTGTGAGAATTCTTTAATCCTTTCTATTGGTATTTTCTCTCCACTACCTTTCCCAGGTAATGGTTTATCATTTGATTTATTATAGAACTGAAATACAATCGAGTTATCGTATAGAGTATTTTCTTTTTCTTTAATTACATCCACGTCTAATTCAATAGGTTCATCAATGCCCAATTCATCGTTAAACAATTTGAACTGAGGAATAATTTTATAGGGTCCGGATGTTCCCTGTAAACAGTTTTTAGCAACATCCAATTTAATCGCATACGGAACCTGTTTGAAAGTAAATATTCTATGATGTTTATATGTAATTAATTTATAATGAACGCCAGTGTAATCAAGTAATATATAGTAGGCCGGTTCAAATGTTCCGATATCTTCTAAAATAGGGTCATTTAATTGGCCACACTGTAATACATTATTTTTGTCTCCTGCTTTCCATGCTTCACTTGAAAATATTACTAATTTAACATTCAAAACACGTTCCAATGTAGAAATCGACCAGGTATCTGCCCAGAATTCACATGTTTTAATTACCTTTTTCAAATCTTCAACTGAATGGACTTTTTTCATAAATTTAAATTCAGTCATCAATTCTTTTGATATTTTTGTTTCAGATTTCATTAATTTATATTTGGTAGCTACTTCTTTGGCATTTTCGACTATTTTTAGTTGTTCATCACGTTCTTTGGAATTTCGTAATCTATCTCTTAACTCATTATTTAATTTACTGAGTTCCTTCATCGCAGACTCCCCATCTTGAACCGCACTAACAAACATTTTATATTTTTCTTTATAATTTTCATATAATTCTGATGTGACTTCGTCAGACAGTTTTCGTCTTAATTCCATAACGCTTATGTCTTTATCTACGGATTTAAATGCGTCTCGTATCACAGCAAATAAACAATCGCCATCTCCCTCATTATCTACCAACTGGTATGAATTGCTCTTTAAAAATTCTTGTACCCAAGGTTGTCCTTTTTCCAATATATACTCTTTACTTTCTTTTTCCATTTCATCGGAAGTTTGTAGAGGTAATATGGTTTCACTCTCTTGGTCTGAGTCTGCCGACGGCTCATCTTTGTCTGCCGACGGCTCATCTAGGTCTTTGTCTTCGTCTTTGTCTTTGTCTTTGTCTTTGTCTTCGTCTTTGTCTTTGTCTTTGTCTTTGTCTTTGTCTTCGTCGTTGTCTTTCACTGTCATCGTCTTCCCTTTTTTCGTAGAAGTTTTTTTATCACCAACCAGTAACTCACGTGTCACGAATTTGTATAATAGTGGCTCATCAATTTGTGTTAAATCGATATCTCCATCTTCATCAACTATATTCGGTAACTGTTCTGATAAAATCTCATATACTCCAATTTGTTTTGACACCTTATCATCTTTAACTAAATAAATCGGATAATAAATAATATTGTCATCAATAAACGCATATTTGGCTTGACCTAGAGCAATAATAATATCTTCTCCTAAAATATTAATTTCGTACATAGAAGCATCGAAACTTTTATCTTCCGAGTCTAGTTTTTTAAGCTCGGGGTAATTTATATTTGGATTTAATATAGAATTAACCATTATATAGTAATTATATATTAAGTATTTATGTTTTTTATCTGTTAAGTTTGTAATTCCAATAAAAATTGTATCTATCTAATCAAAATCAATAAATTTTCCAAAATAGGAATCTGTTATAAGTTCTTGTAAATAATGCCAAAACCGTTTTCGGTTATAAACAATCAACGAATTATCACTATTATTTTCAAACTGAATAATCAGTTCAATCAATTCATCCTTTTTTAACCTTCTTTTTGGAATATTATAATAATTTAGTATGTGATGTAATTGTTTCAAATTATAATTCTCGAAATAATCTATGTGTTGTGACATTACATTATCAGTTGTATCATCAAACCACTCAGCATGTTCTTTGAAATCAGAAAAAAAACAATCGTTATTCAATATATTATCAACTTCATTTTTTTCCTCTGGACCACATACATAATTATTTTCTTTTATTTCATATATTACTTCTTTTATTTCAATTGGTTCAGTCGTTATATTCACTTGTTCGATTGAATTCATTACATATACATTGTAATTCCATTTAATTCTTTTTACGTATATTTATTTTATTTTACATTATTCTACTTTAACTTGTCTAGAATATCCATATGCTTGAACTTTGTTTTTGACGAAATACCCGTACAAATTTTTGTATCGACCATCTTAATCTTTACTACATTGTTATATATTTCATCCCAATCACCGTACGTTTTTAGCACATGAACCGAAATATTAGTAAGAAGAATATACAAATTTTCCACCAATTCCTCATTCTCTGTAATCTTGTTGCTGTTTTTCATATTATCTTCATTTACAATCATATTCTGTATATTTTTTATATTGTCAAATATAAATTCCAATGTGATAACGTTGTTCTTATATAAACTTATAAGGAACATACTCATAGCACGTCTTTTTTCATTTACAATATTCATCTCACAAAACTTGTCATAGTTCTCATCGGGTGAAACAAATTCCATTTTTTCAAATAGTTTCATAAACTCATTAATATTAAAGGTAATAATATCGGTCATAAATTCATACCTATTTTGTAGTGCGCTAGCCAACTTCGCATATACATTACTATTGAATTTATTAGAAGTAGCCATATTAAATATAGCATATCCAATTTTATTAATATATTCAGCATCATATTTTTCATTATCATTGATTTCATCTAGTGTAACAAATAACTTTTCAATAATCTTGTCATAGGTTTTTTCAGTTAATTTATTAATTAACAGACGAATACCATCGATTTCTTTTTCAATTCCATCCGTTTTGACAAATTCTGTCTTTTGAAAACTACGAAGACATTGCCAATCATCTGACTTGATTTCATCAGCAGGTCTTCTTTTCTTTTTATAATTAGGCTTCTCAGTATTATTCGTAAAGGACGGAGTCTTCACATAATTAGGAGCTCCTACTTGTTGAGAAAGGGTGTTAATTAGTTCAATTGTGTTTTCTGGTAATACAAACCCATTATTATTTGCCCATTTAAAATTTTCAAAATCCGAGATAGTATAAACTACTGTAGCCATTGTTATGAGATATATAGTTAACAAATTTATTATTTTATATCAATTTTATCGTAAATAATAAATATTGTTTCGAATATACTTAAATATTAAAATATGATTATATTATGGATCCTACTAATATAGAAGTGAATAATTGGGACGAATTAAATTTAAAGGATGATTTATTACGTGGAATATACAGCTACGGGTTTGAGAAACCGAGCCCCATTCAAAAAAAGGGTATTCTTCCTATTTTAAATGGCAAAGATGTAATCGCACAGGCTCAGTCGGGGACTGGAAAAACTGGTGTATTTACAGTGTCTATGCTTCAAACTGTAGACTTGTCTGTAACTGAAGTACAGGGATTAATTTTGGCACCCACGCACGAATTAGCAATTCAAATTCATACAGTTATTTCAAAACTAGGTTCATTTATGGAGAATTTAAAATGTTCTTTATTAATTGGAGGACATTCAATGGAACAAAATGTAAATGAATTACAGAATAAACCACATATTGTCGTTGGAACACCTGGGCGTATTCATGATTTAATTCGCAGAAGAAAAATAAACACAAAAACAATTAAAATGTTGATATTAGATGAAGCAGATGAAATGTTATCCACTGGATTTAAGGAACAAATTTACAATATTTTTAAATTTTTAGGGAACGGTGTTCAAATCGCATTGTTTAGTGCGACTCTTCCAGTCGAGATTCAATCGTTAACCGAAAAATTTATGCGTGACCCAGTGAAGATTTTGGTAAAAACAGAGAGTGTTACACTAGAAGGTATTAAACAATATTACGTTGCTCTCGAGTCAGATGTCGATAAATATGAGACAATAAAGGATTTGTATGAATCCATAGCAGTAAGTCAATGTATTATATATTGTAATAGTATCAATAGAGTAAATGACTTATGTGAGGCGTTAACTAAAGATAATTTTCCAGTATGCTGTATTCATAGTGGTATGGACAAGAACGAGAGAACAAAGGCATATAAAGAATTTACAACCGGTTCTTCCCGTGTATTAATTTCTTCTAATTTGACTGCTCGAGGCATTGATGTTCAACAAGTTAGTACTGTGATTAATTTCGATTTGCCAAAAGATATTCATACTTATATCCATAGAATAGGTAGGTCTGGTAGATGGGGGAGAAAAGGAATGGGGATTAACTTTATTACTAGAAGAGACATTAGAAAAATGAAGGAAATCGAACAATATTATGACACGCAAATAGATGAATTGCCTGCTTCGATTAGAATCGTACATGAGTAATACAATAGTCAAGTCATAAAATAATCAATTCGTATAGAATCGATTTATTAATTAATCAAATATACTAATTAATGAATTCAACATTTGAACTACCTATTTTCTATTTGGAAAACAAGGAAAAAATAGACAATAATATAATCGATGATTTAGAATTATTGGAATTAAATGAGGAAAGCGAAGAGAGAAAATGTCTCTTGGAAACAATCATTAAACCTAAATCAAAAATTGGAGTTGAAAATTTGAATAAACTGTGTGAATATTATACTAATAATAAATTATTCTTAAAACAAACCCAATCTATACTCGGTTCATGGAAAAAAGACGATAAACTCGAAACAAAACAAAAACAATATGATGATTTCTACGATTTATGGAAAAATATAAAAAACGATGAAAATTTCACAGACAGGTATTACTATGTTGATATGAATTTTTTCAAGTTCTTAAATCATTCTCCACAATTTCTTCAATTACTTAGTCTTTATAATTTAGTAAGTCCGATACTGAGTCTTATTTTACCGATTATTTTACTGTTAGTGCCTTTTTTTATGTTGAAATTTAGTGGAATAACGATAACATTACAGAGCTATTACAAAGTGTTGGTTAATATTTTTTCAAAACATGCTTTAGGAAATGTATTTACTATAATGGAGGATATTTCTTGGGAAAAGCGTGTCTATGCGATTATTTCAGTAGTCTTTTATTTCTTCTCCATTTACCAAAACTCCATTGTTTGTTATCGATTTTACAAGAACTTCCAATCAATTCACACTGATTTATTTTTATTGAGAGATTATTTAACGTCCACCATTGAAAATATGAATATGATTGAGTCTTATTGTGTAAAGCATAATACATATTTGCCGTTTTTACAAACGATATATCCTCACAAAGAGTATTGTATGAAATTATTAGCCGAACTAAATGTAATAACTGAATTTGATATAAAGAAACTACCTACAAAATCGCGCCAAGTAGGATACATAATGAAATACTTTTACGAATTTCATATAAATAAGGACATACATAATACGATAGAGTTTAGTTTCGGTATGAACTCTTTTATGGAACATATGAACGGATTAAATGAACTACGTAGAGAGAAATTAATCAATAAATGTAAACTAGGTAAAAAAACAAAAATGAATAAAGCATATTTCCCCTATTTAATTTATAGTGACCCGGTGAAGAATGATATAGATTTAAGCAAAAATATTGCCATTACTGGACCAAACGCTTCTGGAAAAACGACTATATTGAAGACTGTTTTATTTAATTTGATTTTCTCTCAAAGTTTCGGATATGGATTCTATTCTAGCGCAACAATTACTCCATACAATCATATTCATTGTTATTTGAATATACCAGACACATCCGGAAGAGATAGTCTATTTCAAGCCGAAGCAAGAAGATGTAAGGAAATAATTGAAAGTTTAGAAGATGGTAAGAAACATTTCTGTATATTTGACGAATTGTTTTCTGGAACGAATCCAAACGAGGCATGTGCTAGTTCTTATGGTTTTATTAAGTATTTAATAAATCAGAAAAATATTGATTTTATATTGACGACGCATCTAATAGACTTGTGTAAAAAGTTGGAACCAATTATGGAGAATAAACACATGGATGTAACGAAGACGGACGAATTTAATTTTATGTATACATATCAAATTATAACTGGTATTTCTAACGTCAAAGGAGGATTAAAAGTGTTATTTGATTTACATTATCCGGATTATATTTTAGATGAGTCAAATAAAGTTTTGAAAGAAATGTAAAATACGTTTACATATTATTTAATTAATATCTAGATTAAATAATAATGTTTGAAATTTTAACAAATCCTAGTACCTTGCTTTGTTTAGGCGTTGTATTTTTATTAATATCTGTATTATTTTTTTATTTTAAGAGAAGTATTTCTCTTTTAGAAAGAGCACAAATGGAACAAGCTAGAATTTTACAATCATTTATTACTAATATGGAAATGTCGCATCAGATGTCACATCAATTACCACCGCATACAAGACAAAATATAAATTCTATAGATACGAATAATCATCAGTCTGTTTCAAATGAACAGTCGTTAATTGATGTTTCTGATGAAGGCGACAGTGATGACGAGAGTAATAGTGACAGTGACGAGGATAGTAATAGTGACAGTGATGATGGTCACGCGGACAGTGATGATGGTCACTCGGACAGTGATGATGATGACAAGAATTTATCTTATAAAATGCCTATTGTAGAAATCGACCAACTAGAAAATAATGATGATATAAAAATTATTCATTTACAAGACAATAATTTAGAAGAATTTCATCCAGAAATATTAGAAATTATTGAAATACATAATTATGATGAAGACAATGAAGACAATGAAGACGATGAAGACGATGATGATGATTCTAGTATAGGCGATGATTCTAATCGTTCTTTATCAGAAGAGGAACCACAAATTGTCGAAAATGTTAAAAAAGAAAATACATATCTTGCTGATTTTAAGAATCTAAGTGTACAAACTTTAAGACAAATCGCAGAAGACAGCAAGTTGGTTAAAAAGGGAGAAAAAAAGACAAAAAAAGAATTACTTAGTTTATTAGAAAATACAAAGGAATAAATTGAAATACATTTTCTCTCTACCTAATATAAATGAGTTGGGGAACATGTTATGCTGGTTCTAATAATATTCATTTCGACTTCCCACCGATTATGGCAGATGGAAGAAATTTCGCAAAATGGCAACCTGGAGCAGTAATCAATCAACAACTTCGTCAAGAAAATAACATCAAGTCGAATTGGCAATACAGACAATATTTAACAGAAAACGCGAATTCTATTATAAAATCGAATCAACTTGAAGCTTGTGATGAATGCTGCTATTGTCCTGCTTTAAGAACAGGAGAGCCTATTTCAAATACTCCATTTTTATACAAATCATGTATGGATAAATCTCAACCATACGGGTATGAAGACAGTGACTTGAAGAATGTATATTTATCTTCTTATCAACTTCAAGCAAGAATGATTGCGCCATCGATTACACAAGAGCAATTATTACAACAGAAATACCCGAATCCGAATTAAGCAAATCGTTCAATAAGCATTGTAACATATTTATTGAATTTAGTAAATAAACAAATAACACATATCTAGGTATAATGAAGTTATTAAGTATTGATGTTGGAATAAAGAATCTCGCTCTTTGTTTGTTTGATATAGAAAACAAGGATAAATATGAAATTGAAAAGTGGAATGTAGTAAGTTTATGTAATGAAGCCATAGTAAATTGTTCATGTGGAAAAAAAGCAACTTATTGCTACGATAAAAATTACTATTGTAAAAAACATAGCAAAGAGTCCGGTCGTACTATCAGTCCAGCCGAATTGGAAATAAAGAAATTGAAAAAGAAAAAAATAGGCGATATAAAAGAGACATTAATAACCCACCAAATAGAGTTTGACCCCAAGAAAAGTAAAGTCTCATTATTGGAATACTTGGAATCGGAATTTGAAAAGAAATACGTGCTCCCATTTTCAAATACGGTGAAAACAACTGACTTGAGTCTAATTGAGATTGGTATTAATTTGAAAAAAACATTGGACGAGTTATATGGAGAGACCAAAATAGATACTGTTATTATTGAAAATCAAATAAGCCCTATAGCAAATCGCATGAAAACACTACAGGGAATGATTGCTCAATATTTTATAATGAACGAGACAACCGATATTCATTTCATATCGGCGGCTAACAAATTAAAGGACTATGTTTCTAAAAAAACCACATATAGCGAGAGAAAAGGATTGGGAATTGAAATATGTGAAGAATTGTTAATTAATAATGAATTATTTGGAAATCATTTAGACATGTTTCACAAACACAAAAAAAAAGATGATTTAGCGGATTGTTTTCTACAAGGCATTTGGTATTTAAGAGATAAAATTATATATAATTAATGTGTTTGATTTAAAATTAAAAGTTCTAATTAATTCATAATGAGTGAACCCGAAATTATTGATATTAGTAATTTTGATTCTGAAGACACGATTAATATAAATAATTCAAATAATATAGGAGGTAAATCATCTAATTTTGGTTCAGGGATTGAGTTATTAATGAACGACAAGAAGAAAAATTCCATGGGCGGAGGAAACAGTAGAGCATATAGTGATATTGATGTGAATGATTTAAATAATTTAGAAGATGAATTGAACAATTTGTCATTACCTAAAAAGACTACACATACTGCGAAATCTAGCATATTTTCTAGTTCTTTTAAATTAAAAGATGAACCAAATGATAATGACGACGACAATATTAGTATATCTGAACCCTTAAATTTGGGTGCTTCAACTAAAGAGCAATCTTTTGAAGATAAAAAAACATGGGATGGTTATGGCAAGTTTAATGATATTCCAATAAATCCAGATATCACAAAATCCCAAGCAGAACCCAAAATGAGTCGCGAAGAAGCATTGAAAGAGAAATTTACTTATTTACAAAAGTTGGAAGGTTTAGAGAGAAAGGGTGTTAAACTTACCAAGAAATATGATATGGAATCAAATCTTCTTGAAATGAAGGGTGAATATGAAACAATTGTAGCAGAGAAGGAGAAGAAGAATGCTGTAAAATTTCAAGGGAAAATGCTAATGGCGTGTATTACAGGTCTAGAGTTTTTGAATAATAAATTTGACCCATTTGACGTAAAATTGGATGGATGGTCAGAGCAAATCAATGAAAACATTGACGATTATGACGATATTTTTGCTGAATTACATGAAAAATATAAGTCAAAAGCAACTATGGCTCCAGAATTAAAACTGCTCTTTCAACTGGGTGGCAGTGCATTGATGGTTCATATGACAAATAGTATGTTCAAATCTGCTATGCCTGGAATGGATGATATTATGCGTCAAAATCCAGATTTGATGCAACAATTTACAAGTGCTGCTGTAAACTCAATGGGACAGACGAATCCCGGATTAGGTGGTTTTATGTCCTCTATGATGGGTGGACAGCAACAGCAACCGCAACAGCAACAGCGACAGCAACAGCAACAGCAACCGCAACAGCAACAGCAACAGCAACAGCAACAGCAACCTCGATATAACCCACACCAACAATTTATGCCTCAGTCTAATGGATCACCACCCCCACCAATTGCTACACAAGGACCGACGTCAGCTCCTCCACCAATTAGACCAGGGTACGTACCTCTTTCAAATAGACCAGATATTAACGCAAGTCGTGATATTCCACCATTAGAGCAATCCAGAAGACCTGAAATGAAGGGACCTAGTGATATTTCCAATATTTTATCAGGTCTTAAAGTGAAAAAGACGGAAGTAAATATTCAAAATGATAGGGATGAGAAAGGAAGTACGATTAGCATTAGTGAATTAAAGGAGATGCAAAACGATAATATGCCTTTGAGGTCTAAACGTAGAAAATCAGAACGCAATACTGTAAGTCTTGACATCTAAAGAAAATTAGTATCTTCCAATTTCATAAAATATAACAAACAAATAAATTGATAAATATATATTATTTTCATTATTATATATTTATTTATGTTTGAAAATGGTATATACATCAGTCATAATTTATTTATTTGATATAGTTTTATCATATCAAATATTCCTATGTTATCATAAATATTTACGGACACACTAATATCAGGTAGGGAAATAGACGAGTCTATTCTTATTTTGGATTCATCTATCATAATACTCATACTACTAGGTATACTACCATCAGTTAAAACATTGATATACAGCGTATTACATACTATATTTATAATTTTTTCCATATCACTTGTTTTCTTAGACTTTTTCCTTTTGAATTGTGGTTGAATATCGATTCTATAATTTAGATTCCCATTACTACTAATATATTCAATTACTTTATCACAAACACTATAGGGCTTATCAGTTTTTACATAGCTGTTACATATGGTATCATGATTAAAAATAGTTTCATTTGTTTTATTTTCATTGTTTACATTATATTTAATAATTTGATTATACAATTTGTTATTTCTATAATCAGTGTATGTTATATTCATACGCATATACTGATTATTTATACTATAATATAATATAACAAAATATTTTTATGTCTATTTTGTGTAAATAGGTTATACACATTGAATTCATAATATTGATTTTACATTTTTTGATTATTTTTTGCCGTTAAACCAGGCGTTTTAAATCTTCAAAAATGTAAAGGTAGAATGAATAATAGTAACTATATGAACACTTCTTCAAATGACGAAATATTTATTATATTCGTAATAAACGATAAATTTGTTCGATGGGAGATGTTTTCTCCAAATGCGACAGTAAGTGATATTTATACGGTATTACAAAATAAATATCATATTCGATATTGTACATTACAATTGAACGACGTATATTTATCACTACATAATTGGATTAAATTATATGATATATGTGAGACAGACACTGCTACATTGTATATTACAACGCCCGATAAAAAATATACTCTATCTAAGAGCATTTTTTAATCTACCTTTTAGAAATCATTATCCAATTGTCTAATTAGAGACTAACATAATTGAATATTGTAAGTGTATACTAGTTTTCACTTTTATTTTCAGCTTCCATACGTAAGTATATTGGTAAATTGTT
>Ga0209491_10003862_pt1 | contig 24004 bp, 24 predicted proteins | sample BON02_FD_187213 | JGI IMG/M metagenome (GOLD analysis project Ga0209491, IMG submission 187213) | Freshwater microbial communities from Lake Bonney liftoff mats and glacier meltwater in Antarctica - BON-02 (SPAdes) (version 2) | ecosystem: Environmental > Aquatic > Freshwater > Ice > Glacier... | reverse complement strand
TTGACTGTCGTTCCATAAAATCTACCCATAGCTAAACGTCCTGTTTTTGGTCTAATTGATTGATTGGCGTATTTTACTTGGTTTTTTGAAAATGGGAAGTTAATTCTGGCTCGATCCTAAGCGTATTGGTGTGGCACTGCTCTCTCGTTGGCATAAAGTCACCACGCCTGCTCGTAAATTTATTTTTTAGCTCTTGCTGCTTATTTTTTGTCTGCGCAATTTTATCAGCCACAATCTGAATAGATGCGTCCACTTGAGCTTCCAGTTGATTCAAAACCTGACAAACAGACACAGGGAGCTTATGATCATAACTGCTAGCACGGCGTAGTTCTCCCTGAAGTTTGATCAATACGGCGAGATGCTCTTCGTCAGATAAAGGTGCTTCCGGTGCAGTTGCAACGTTTTGAGTTGGTCTTGGAGATGGTGTAGAGGCGACATAGCTTTCGCCCGGCAATGTTATCGGCATTATTTCCTGCCGCACAGCATCCTGCAATTTAGTTTGAATCGGCCTAAACGTTTCATCTTTTTTCGCTAAAATATCTAAGACATTCATCAGGTCTTGAAGGGCGGCTATCATCTGCGGATCATAACTTCTCTCACCTTTGGGTTCTTCTGGCTGAACTGGATGAATGTCGTTAAAGTTAGAGTAAAAAGCCTGACCAAAATCATCCGGCATAAAATCCAACGTTTCAGCGTCATTATTAAGCCATGCTATATCCTGTGAGGTCAACTTGTAGTTTTTAATCAAATGTAGATCTTTCGTTGGATCCATTTTCATTCCAAACTGCACATAGACTGCTCCAGCTTTCGTTCCTTGGAAGCAATAGTCACCCATGTCCTGAATCGATACGTGTTGAACTCCACCGGTAAGGTGTTGTCTATGACTTTGATTCACTGGATTCGGCATCATGATCTCCTCATATAAGCGTTTAATAACATGTTTATTTATTATTGAGCTGGATTATACACGATTGTAAACTAAATGTACAAATAAAAAGTTTTATCAGCTCGAGGCTTAATTTTGTTATACTCTTGACTTGATAATTAAGTATATAAAATAAAAAGGAAATCAACATGCAAGGCATGGCTTTTGAATGGGCTATCATCGGTGCAGGTCCCGCCGGTATTGCTGCAATCGGCAAGCTGCTCGACCAGGGCGTCCATCCTCAACACATCGCATGGATTGATCCCGAATTTAGTGTGGGTGATTTTGGTACGCGATGGCTGAACGTATCAAGTAACACACGCGTTGGATTGTTTACTCAATTTTTTGAACGCTGTGCTTCGTTTAACTATGCGTCTGCACCTGATTTTGAAATTAATCACATCAACCCCGCACACACCTGTTGTTTAGCTTTAGCAGCCGAGCCCTTGCAATGGATTTCGGATCATCTCAAACATACCGTTCACGCACTCCAACACCACGTACAGCATTTAAAATTACATGACCGACGCTGGCATATTCAACTTGAATCGCAAACCATTCAGGCCAAAAATATTATTTTGGCGACCGGTTCCGAGCCTAAAACTTTATCGTACCCAAACATCAAAACAATACCTTTAGATATTGCTTTAAATCCAGAGCTTTTAGCCTCAACTTGCCATACTAACAATACCGTTGCTGTATTTGGTGCATCCCACTCGGCGATTCTTATTATACAGTCGTTATTAGAGCGCTGTGATGTGAAACGCGTGATTAATTTTTATTTATCGCCGTTGCGTTACGCCGTGTATTTGGACGATTGGATTTTATTTGATAATACGGGCCTCAAAGGCCATGCAGCAATTTGGGCGCGAGAGCATATTGATGGAAAATTACCCCATAAATTAACACGACTTATTTCAAACGAAGAAAATATTCAAGAACATTTACCGCAGTGCACACACGCGGTTTACGCCACAGGATTTCAGCAACGCCAGATTCCTATCGAAGGCATGCGCAACTTAGATTACAACGATCGCAGTGGCATTATAGCACCCGGCTTATTTGGCTTTGGCATTGGCTTTCCTGAGGCCAAAGTTGACCGCTTTGGCACGCTGGAATATCGCGTAGGACTATGGAAATTTATGGAGTATCTTGAGCGCGTGCTACCCGTTTGGTTGAAATATGGCTGCTAATAAGGGTTTTATGCAGCTTGCGATTTATCCTGCTCAATCAGAGTAAGCAAAAAACCTTGATTAGACTCCAATAGCTTGATAGCTTCTCTTGAGCATTACAAAAATGCACACTATAAAATTCCATCTGCTGGGAGATAAAATGAGTTTATTAGATTTGAGCGCACTGAAAAGAGCAATCGATGCATTTTCCCGTACTTGCCATGCAGTGACTGATCAAAGCAAAATAAGTCAGCTTTCTCCTGATCTTCAGGATGCACTCAAAGCCGGTGTGATTCAAAACTTTGAGTTTTCGTATGAAATAGCTTGGAAGTTTATTAAGCGCTGGCTTGAAAAGAATTATAGCAGTAGTTATGTTGATGGAATAACACGACGTGAGTTATTTCGTTTGGCTGCTGAAAGTCACTTGATTGATAATGTGGAAACCTGGATGACGTATCATCAGGCGCGCAACCAAACATCCCACACATATGATCAAAAGATTGCATTGGAAGTCTATCATATTTCTCTAAGTTTTTTAGATGTTGTTGAAACACTTTATCAGCAATTACAGAAAAAAAATGATGAATAATAAATCATGATTGATATAAAAAATAAGCATTTAGACCTTGTGAAAAAAATTCTACAGGAACATGTTCCTGGTGTTCCCGTCTGGATTTTTGGATCGCGCATCAAAGGTACTGCAAAAACTTATTCAGATCTGGATTTAGTCATTGTTGACCAGCATAAAATGCCCATAGAAAACTATTTTAAAATTAAGGATGCATTCGAAGAATCAACGCTTCCATACAGAGTTGATGTTTTGGATTGGCATCGTATTAGTCCATCATTCAGGCAACTCATTCAACAAGATTATGTTTCAATACCTACGGACCTATGAACCCAGTGGGGCTTATTCTAAATTAACACAAATGATCGCAGTGGTATTATGGCACCGGGCTTGTTTGGTTGAAATATGGCTGCTAATAAGGGTTTTATGCAGCCTGCGATTTATCCTGCTCAATCGTTAATTTAAAGCCGAGCCCTTTAAGAACAATCCCAAATGTATCCAAACGCGGGTTACCTTTTTTAGACAAAATATTATAGAGGTTTTGGCGATTTAAATGCGTTTTACGAGCGAGTTCGGTCATACCTCCTTGTGCATCTGCAATATTACGTAAGGCAACAAGCAATGCTTCTGCATCATTATCTAGCTGATATTCTTCGATAGCTACTTGCAAGTATCCATAAGCCTCATTCGGATCTTTTAATGAAGCGATCAGATAATCATGGTAGCTTGCTGTATTTTTAATTAACTTGGCTTCATTCATGATTTCTCTCCAATAATTCCTGCCAATAAGTTTTGGCCGTCTTAATGTCATTTACTTGATTACTTTTATCTCCGCCACACAACAAAATAACAATCACGTCACCTTCTTCTACAAAATAAATACGATACCCTGCCCCAAAATCAAACCTTAACTCCAAGACTCCTTTACCAACAGACCGATGGTCTCCAAAGTTACCTTTTTCCACTCTATCCAATCTTGTTTTTATACGATGTCGTGTTACTGGATCTTTAAGTCCATTAACCCATGCTTCAAACGGAACGACACCGGATGGTGTAATATAATTTCGTAAAATGCGATTTTTTATTTCTTTCATGATTGATTGTCGCCTATAAACGACAAATAGTCAATTCGCTTATAGGTCAGGACGAGATCACGTGTGCTTACATATACTTCCAATCGCCTACGTCCCGAGACGTGTTCGCGGGATCCAGGAATAAGGCTAAATTGGTAGTGCCAACGCTTTGTTGATTTATTTTTACTCACACCTACGGTTGCCCTGGCAAACTTATCCTTGGCTCATCCGCAAAAAACACCCATATTCTCAATCGATATTATTAGGAGTTACGCATTGACCGGGATCTAACACTCTGAACGACATAATAAGACTATTATCAAACCAAGTAGGCTAAAAAATTTACTTAATTAAGAAGATTCTCATCTTAATTAAAAAATGTTCGTCATAATTTATTAAGAAAAGCCTTTCTGTAAACGTCAGAGTTCGCGCTACTAACGCTTTTCATTAACTAATTCAATCATAATGACTATATTAAATTCATAAATAGAGTTTTAATCTTACCCACTTTTGTCAATGCGTAACTTCTAATTATTATAACCGGGCGTGTTGGAACGGCCCAACGTAGCATCATCATCTTCTTTGTTTTCATCTGGCTTCATCTCTAGTGATGTAGTAGGTATAGTAGGTATAGTAGGTATAGCTGCATTAAGCGCCTCTTTCGCCTGCTGTGTACGCAATGCACTCTGAGCCTCATAAATAGAATCACCCACGGCGCTGGAGAGATCGTTTAAAGCTCGAGACAAAGGTTCGTCTATCTTATCCTGATGGTTTATTAACAATGTATTTATTCTATCCTTAACCTCAGTTAATATTGCAATATTTTTTTGTGTTTTCTCAACTGGACTTAACTCTTCGTCGTCAGGTTCGGGGACTTCATGTGTATTCGATGTAGGAGCCGCACCCATGCCAGCACCAGGCGCCCCTACCGTAGGCTCAGGAGCACTCGCTTGTATACCTGTTTCGTCCATAGCATTCTGTAATGCAACACGAACCTGTTTGAGCTGAGGTTCATTACCTTTCAATCCAGCTAGAATCGTAGCAATTGCTTGCAGTTCGTCATAGATTGCTTGTTTATGAGTATCATCTGAGCTGATTACTGGAACCGGCTCATCGGCTGAGTCGACAGTCGATTCATCTACCGCTGAAGGATCTTCCAAATCATCAGTTAAATCTGAGGATAATAATGACTCAGCCGATGACTCTGATTTGTCACTTTCTGAGCGGATATCGGAGTCATTCTCGTCCGCGGCTGTTTTTACTGCTGCTTGTACTTTTGGCTTATTTTTCCACCGCCGAGCTAAACGTTTCAGGACAATTACTGAGCCCACCATTTTCTTTAAAATATCATGCTTATTCTTAATACTTTCTAGCAATGCATCCTTCTTCTCCATTTTATCTCGTTCAATTTTATCCGCCAGCCCAACTGGTGCAACTTTATTAAACCAAGATCGAGATTTCACCCATTTCACTTCCTCAGTAGACAAAACACCCTCAGGGAGCATGTCACCGCGATGACTCCGAGCCTTATAATTAGCCGATGTCATGTAATAAAATTCACCCTTATCCTCATAAATCATATAGTCTCGAAGTGAACCTCCAACCTTTATCTGAATAGCTTTAGCTTGTGCATAACCCATGCCATCACTCCAAACTTTTAAAATACATATCTATTTAGATTATAGGATACTTACAAAATTATGCACACAAAATGAAAATCATGCTTCTTTCTTAAAGATATTTTTCAGCTACTTGTCAGCACAAAAAAACGGGACTAAAACTAGTCCCGTTTAAGATGACAACCTTATTTAGTTAAAGATTTACGCTGTTTGTTGGGTTCCGAGGAGATATAAGTTCCTCTAAACTTGATTCCAAATCTAAAAGCTCCTTCTGCGCCGCCACTAGATCCGGCTCATTCAATGTAGGCGTTTTAGCAATAGTAGCTACATTATCTCGCGCTTTATCAAGACCAAATTCAAGCTCAATAACCTGCGCCGCAATATCTTGTTTGAACGCTTTAGTTATCGCTTGTTTCAGCTGTTCATTACAGAGTTTATATGCCTCTTGATGATTCCGATTACTCGGTGCGCTACGTATTTCCTCCGCAAATTTATCCTTTTCTACCCTCCACGCCTTATACTCTGTAAGCCCCGTAGGATCACCACGCTGCACCACCTCCTGATGCTGATGCTTATAGCCCACGAAGTTCAGAAGCCTCTCAACTAACCCTTCTGAGTGCTCTGCTTCAGGTTTAGTGTTGGAAGACACCTGTTCTGAAAAACTCTCGTTCTCGCTGGAGTCTGTACTCAACGTTGACGACGTATCATCAGATAAGCCCTTCGCCTCATCTCCCCTACGTTTGAAGCGCTCTTTAACCGACTGATAAAACGATGGGGCATTAGCTTTGGCTTGTAGTTTGCTAACGAGTTTTTCAGCCGCATCAAGCTTCACATTGAGCACCTCACGCTGCTCAGCAATTGCCTTGTATTCCTCACTATCTGTATCACTTGGTAGGCTATTACTCAATGCCTCTTTTTTTCGCTTCAACTGTTCATGCTGAGCCTTAGCTTCTTCTAAATTCAATCCGAACACACCTTGTCTAACAGAGGTTCCAGTAACTTTCAGTTGCTCTACCTTCGTTAGGCCAGCTGCATCAATCGCATTATCAAGGACAACTTTAGCAACTTCTGCATTATTGATTATATCCATCGCAAACCCATGTGATTTTCCTGACATGTGATGTTTTTTACCAGCTTTGAATTGTTGTCTTACACAGTCAACAAGCTCAGCTTGAGCTTGACTTACATCCTGCTTAAAACCCTGCAAAGCTTCTACGCCTAGGAAATTAAGATTTTGCACAGCCGTATTGCCAGTTTCACGTTTTTTACCAATGTCTCCCAATGCCAGAACTCGACTATCTTCTGTTTCTAGTATCGCCTGAGCTCTGGTCTCCATTGCCGGACGGATATGCTCGTCCGCATATTTAATAAGTCCTTTGTCCCCCTCTTCCAAATATTGTTGAAATTGTGACGCCTCCCCGTCGTCTAATTTCTCACCCTGAATTTTAAGTGCAATTATTTTTCTCAAATGCTTATACTCAAAAACATTTTCACCTGGATCTTTAAGTTCCTCTACTATTTCAGACAATACAAGCGCATTCTCTAATTTAGCAGCAAGATTATTAGCCTCATCCTGAGTAAGATTTGTCTTATCGCTACCATTTTGCTCATAAGTTAAAATACCTGTCAGCATTCGATTTTTAGCTTGGTCAGCATTCACCTGTTTCACAAGAGCAACGGTACCCTTACAAAAGTCAACTAAACCCTTAGCCGCAGCTTTGCTTATCTTACCCTCATTAAACGCAAAGTCGATCACTACAAGCAATCCAACACCAAGGACAACAACAGCCCCGATACCTGTAGCAGTTAAAGCACCACCTGCGGTTAAAAGACCGGCACTTATAAGCCCCGTCTCCATCGTTAATCCAGTACCAGTCATCCATGAAAAAGCACTGGCACCCCAAGAGCCCATCGTTGCTCCGGCACCAACACCCCAAGAACTTATCGCTGATCCAGCACTCGTAAATCCAGAACCTATCGTTGATCCAGCGCCATTAAACCAAGCCTCTATCGCTGCCAGATCAGATATGGCATTTGCAGTTGCAGCTCCTGAGTTAATCCATCCGTACATGAAGTAACCTGCTGTAGCGAGGGTAGCAGTCACTCCTACCCCTGCAGCTGCATTTTTTTTGGTTATGCCGTTTTTAAATGCTGTTAAACGCGCTCCAGCCGCTGTCATCTGCTTGCTTATCGTCTCCATACCAGACTTCTGCATATCTAAAAACTGTGCGGAATTCATGCGCGGGTCGTATGCAGCATCAACAATGATTCGCCAGCCTCGCTCCATGACTTTACAGTCTTCTATCTGAGCTTCAAGTTCTGCTTTATCCGCAACTTGTGTACCTCCAGACGCGTTTCCTATACCGACAAGCTGACTTTGTATAGATTTGATTTGATCTTTGTAATAATCAGGCAGATCTTTCGCGGCTATCGTTTTTTGATCAATGCCGTAAACACCCACCGTAACTCTCCGAACTAAGAATGCCTGTTTCATTGTATCAGGCACAAGTTCTTTAAATTGATTTTTATAGCTCTTATCTGCTCTATCTCTCGATGCCAAATCGCCAAGTCGTCCAAACAAGCCCTCATTTTTTAAAATGGCTGGTTTATTTATTTCATAAGCATCGTCATTGATTTTTCTCATTTGAGTCATATATTGCTCCTTCACGACGTCACTTGACAGATCAATCGGAGGAATAACATTAACTTCACTAATGTATTTATTCTTGAAATCCTCTATTACCACAGCTTTTATTGCTTCAACATCAGAAACCCCTACATTACTTGGTATATTACCCGTCAGGAGCCCAATCGTTGGAATAGTAACCGTATACGAACGAGTGCCGTTACTTTCAGGCCCGAATACAATCTCGTCACGTGCGTTAACCAGCGCTTCAATATCTTGCTGATGTTTTACACCTTTCACAGCCTCTTGCTTCTCTTTTCGAACCTTTAGAGGCTCTGCAATCCAGCGGTCAAATACACTTTGTCGTGCCTCGTTCACTTCTGCAGCATTTTCTTCTAATTCAGTAGTAGCCTTCCTCCCTGAAGCAAAAATCGTAGCAAGTTCAGATTGATTGAATAAATCATCACTGTCAACAAAACTGAGTGAGGAGTTATCATCTGGAACTTGATCGCGCTCCCATTCAGCCGAAGCAACGTCAAATGCCTCTTTTTCTTTTGCATACACTCCACTAAGATCCTTATTTGTTTGTGATAACAGTGGTGGTTTTGGTCTTATGGGCTGGCCAGCTTTGTTGCGCTTAACTAAACTGTCATCGTACAAGGTTTCATTGTTTTCGTCACTCATGTCCATCTCCTGAAAATTTGATCGTCAGAGTAAGTATAGACCATATTCACAAAAGTCAAATGCATGCCTTAGAGTTCTATTTTGGCGCTAATTAATTGCGGGTTGTGGTAAGCAGGAAGGGGTGTGGAGGGCTGGCGACATGCCAACAATAGACAGCACGATTAACCTGCTCGATAGATGGCATGCCACAAGAAAAACTAAGCGGCTTGTTGCTTAATCTCTTGATCGATAATATTCCAAGAGCGGTCATATTCCCGCTTTAAATCATACGACGTTTGTAAGTTAATCCAAAACTCGGCCGTCGTACCGAATAATTTAGACAACCTTAAAGCAGTTTCCGGTGTAATCGCGCGCTTACCATTCAAAATAGAGGTAATACGATTTGCAGGAACATGTAACTTCATGGCAAATTGATTAGCCGACAAACCCAAAGCATCCAGCTCATCTCTTAGTATTTCACCCGGGTGTATTGCTCGCATTTTATTCGACATAAAACCTCCAACTCAATGATAATCAACGATCTCAACATGATAGGGCTCGTTGCCAATCCACTCAAAACAAACTCTCCACTGCATATTGACCCTAATACTATACTGACCTTTTCTATCACCACCTAAAACTTCAAACCGATTGCTAGGCAAATGCATTAAATCTTCCAAACAGGTTGCATGATCCAAAACCTCAAGCCGCCTTTCAGCTTGCTTAATAAAACCGTGCCATTTTTTTACGCGCTCCCCCTGATAGAGTTGACGCGTTTCTTTGTTCTTAAATGATCGTATCATAATAACAAGACATGCTACGTAGTATGTATAGTGTAGCATACGCGCTTATTTTTACAAACGTAGCGGTGGAGAACCAGGGCGAGATCACGTGTGACTTTAAATATTGCTAGGAGTCTACGGCCCTGGGTAGAGAATGCTCATGCACCTGACATCCGGGAAGATAGAAATATGGTGATGGTGGTTATGCCTGCGAAGGCTGATAACCCTTGATAAGCTGTTCAAATATTTCGGAAATGCGCTGTATATTGAGCCAGTAAAGAACGAATCATTGTTTGATAATGCGTATGCTGTTTTTTAGCTGCTTCTTTAAAAAAATCAACGCTGTCTCTCGTTTTTTCATACATACCTCTCCCCTTTCGCCAACTCGCTTAAATGAGCTTTAGCATCTTGTAATTGCCAAGTCTTCACCTTTTATCTCCTTAGCTAGTCTCACAGACGAATAGGATCAAATCCCTTTATTTTACACATGGCATTATAAATAGACTTACCCCCTATTTTTATTTCTTGCAATACAGGTTGCAGCAATGGGCGTTGCTTAACATGCAATGTTACAACAGCAATCCATCGCGTAAATAAGCATCCAACGTCACAATACGTCCGGGTATCTTCAACTCAGCCATCGCGGCAGCCAAGGCCCTCTCCTCTCGCTGCTTTGTTTCGAGGTTAGTCATATCCCAGGTCACCTGAATCAGCTCTTTTTTACCCTGGCGGGTATGGACCAAAAAATCCACTTCATAACGCTCTTGGGTTAAATAATAATAAACGGTCGCGCCCTGTCGACGTAAATCAAGGTAAATTAAATTTTCAAATAACCGACCCAAATCTTTCGTATGCTCTAAGGTCATGGCACGTATTAATCCGGTATCAATTGCATATATTTTTTTAGGGTTAACGCGCACTTTACGAATAGACTCTGAATACAAAGGAACTGAAAAAGCTAAAAATGCGTCTTCAATATGCTGCGCATAATCATACAGACTGTCTTTGTTAATTTTATATCCCTGGCTTTTTAACTCATTATAAAATTTATTAATCGAAAACGGTTTAGCAACATTTGCTATCATCGTAACAATCATGTATTTAATCACCTCTGGATTAACAATGTTGTGCCGCTCGACAATATCCCGATAGGTGACAATGGTGACATAATCCTGCAATGTCTGATAACGTACACCTTGGTCGTAATCAATCACTTCAGGAAAACCACCCACCTCAAGATAATGACGAATATTTTAGTCCGTATAATACGCTCTAAAAACAGGGGGGGCATCTGAAATGGTTCAGATTCTTAACAAATTATGCCAAGAATTTATAACGCTTCCCATGGATTTATTATTTCAATAGGCGTGTGAATAAAATCCTTGGTGTTCCGTGTCACCAGTGTAAAAGAATGAACATGAGCCGTTGCAGCGAGCAATCCATCTATCGCAGGCAAAACATACCCCTTGATATTACCTTGTAAACGCCCCCACATATCAGCCACTTTTGTGTCAATCGTTACAATGCGCTCTTCAAAATATGCCAGTAGCTCAACCTCCAACCAATGAGAAATTTTTTCTTGCCGCTCTAGGCTTTGAATCCCAGAGATCCCTTTTCTAATTTCACCGAGTGTAATAACACTTATATATAATTTTTCATCATCCATGCCATCAATCCATTTAACCACGGATGGATGAGGTGTTTTTTTTACCAGCTCAGATATAATATTGGTATCAAGTAAATAACTCATAACTCTATATCTCTCATAAAACTATTGTCACGTTCTAATTCAAGATCTACACCCGCCAAAGGTGACTGCCTTAAAAAAGACGTCAGTTTTTGCTTGGGTTTTTTTAGTTTTTTATATTGTTGTGTCGATAAAACAACAACGGTAGGCTTACCTCTTAACGTTATTTCTTGGGGCGCGCCAGAAGAAGCCTTTTTCACCAACTCGCTTAAATGAGCTTTAGCATCTTGTAATTGCCAAGTCTTCATCGTTCATCTCCTTAACTAGTCTAACTAGTCTAACTAGTTGCATTATAGACCCGTAACACAATGAAAGCAAAACACCTCACTCGTCCGCACAGTACGTTCTAAATACTTTGGCCGTTTTCTCAGCAATGCCATGCAAAATATGCTCACTTTCAGCAAGGCCATCCAACCATCGCGTAATTCGACCTTTGTAGTCTTTAATCGCGGGGGACTGGTAACGCATGCAAAGATGAATGGCGCTGATCAGATTCAACTGCATTTGTATGGTTTCAGTATGCTTGGCGAGTTTAAGCAAGCCTTGGATTAAATGATGCTCACTTATCATCGTATCCGCCTGCTGTGCCGCTCGGTGTAATGTTAGATGCTGGGAGCTCAACATAAGATAATGCTGTTGATGTTGCTCCGGTATCGCTTGAAATCCTCGCTTATGATTTTGAAAACTCGCATCAAATTTTATGTCTGCGTGCTCAAAAACAAAAGCTTCCAGGTGCGAAAGTGTGTTCTCCGGTTGATTAAAATCAAACGGCAAGGTTTCATGCGCTTCTGTATCGTCAGCCAAATCCCAATAGGTCATTTGGAGCTCATGGGATGCAATCACCCCTGTCACAACACCGTCATAACCTTGCTCAGCCAAGGCCATGATTTGCGTACGTGATGGTGGGGTGCGATATAAAACATACGCTGCGGTTTTACCTTGACTCACAGGAAAAACAACGCTCGATGAAGCGTTCGTGCCATAATATATAGCTTCGAGCAAATAAAGCGGTATGGCCCGGGCCAACATCCCTTCTGTATTTTCAAGATCACGAACAAGCGGTACTGTTGATTTTTCTGATGCTTTTGATTCGCAGGAAAACTGTATGATTGCGATTTTTTTACCCGATTGTGACGTATCAAAACCGTGCTTGATATTCCAGCCATAACACCAAAGCGGGTAATCTATTGATTCGAACTTAATGTTTAAGTTTTGTTCCGCATCCTCGTCTAAAATAGATGTAAGCGGTTGCTCTAAGTTTGAAAATTCAATTTTATACCAATCTAAACGCTCTACAACATCAGGGCGATTGATTGCATAAAGCTTGTGTAATAATTGCTGACCTTCAGATACTTGTTTTAATTCGAGATAAACTTGTAAAAGATTCAGTCCCGTTTCAATATCATGCTGCTCGGGGTTGTAACGCGGTACAATCAGTTCAAGCGCGTCAAGAAGAAATCCATTTTTACCTAGATCAGATGAAATACGGGTGAGTACATGCGGTGCGTATGCCTGCGCTAAAATTTCTTCATAATACGTACGGGCCGTGTTGATGTTTTTGTTTGCAATATAATATTCACCTAACCATAGTTTAGCGATCCAGCCACCAAAACGTTTGTTAAGTTCTTTGTAGGCCGCTAAGTTAGGCGGCTCATGTGTGAGACCATCTGATGCAAGCTGTTCTGTTCGAATGTCCAGCCACCACGTGATCGCATTGTCTTGATTCGGATCGGCCATGAGCGACTCTTCGAGCGTGATGAGTGCTTCAGCTTTTTTATCGAGTCCCACTTGGGCTTTCGCTAAATTAGCTAATACATATGGATGTCTTGAATGATGGTTTAAATAATCTAAAAATAAAATTTCAGCTTCAGCACACCTCTTGGTGTTGAATAAAACGGCTCCGTACAAACAAACAGCCCGATCAGGTATCGTATCAATCTCCATCAAACGCTTCGCAGCATCTTCAAGATGCGCATGAAATTCATCATTGAGCGCAATCATGATGGTCGAAGCTAAGTCGTCAGGCTTGTCCCACCCCTTCTGAATCATGTTAGGTAACATGGTATTGATATATTCCGAACGAGGGATATAAATTTTTTGCCCCGCTTCATCAAATATTTCAATCATCGCATCTTGATTCATAACCGTTGACACCTTTATCGACTGCATGTGTATTATGGAAGTATAACACGATTTATCTTTAACCTTTTTTTAACATTTTTTACGCCCTAAATCTTTAAAAAAAACATAAAGCTATATCATGTTCTTTTTTTGTGCTATTATAGACTTTATTTATCTTCTTTCTTGATTACGGAGACATGCACATGCGCTTATCCTCAAATATTCAAAAAAAACTAGGCCTTAATCCCCGTTTTTTTTTAGAGCATGATGCAGACACCATTCAAACAAAGCTTGCTTCAAGCTTACGTCAACATGCCATTCAACACCTTCGTCAGTCTCATGACGTGGTTGCCAAAAGTTTTCGTGGTGAATACATTAAGTCTGGTTTAGGCCACCCAAAGCAATTTTTAGATGCTCAAGCTAAAAACCGAGCATGGGGTACCTACCTTGAGGCCACTGCTCTAGGGGAACAGCTTGGGTGCAATATTATTGTTACACCGGTTAAAAAAGGCGTGCATCAAAAACCTATCTGTTTATATCGAGCAGAGGATAAAAACGCAAAAACCATCCATCTGTACAACAGTAATAATACCCACTGGTACATCGATAATAAGACGCGAGGCGATGGTAACTGTTTGTATAATGCCTTCGCTCAAGCTTTACAAAAACATGTTCAAGCCGAATACCCAAAGCCTCAAACACAATCACATGCAGGCTTATTCCAAATAAAACGTGATCTTGTACAGAGTATCAAACAACAAAAGTACTTATTAGCATCCATACAAAAACAATCCACCCCCAACGAACATGAAGCTATGTTTAAAGAGGAGCAAGCGCGAATCAATCAACTTTCACCTCAAGAAAAACAGCAAATTCAAGAGGACCACATGCTTGCATTAAAACTCGCTTATGAAGATATGGGGTATACACACGCTAACCCAACGAGCTTTAAGACCGTACTAGAAGAAATATCAGAAAAACAAAATTTTATTGCATAAAAATAATTTAAATTATACTCTTTGATAAAAAACACTACAAAAATACACACGAGTTCATATGAACCCAACAGATTTAATCAACAAGCAGTTTTATACGCAACTCACAACACTGCCTTTTGTTGAGAAAATTATACTCTATGGCTCACGTGCGCGTGGTGATTTTCAACCACGCTCGGATATTGATTTAGCTATATACAGCCCGCATGCGAGTATTCATAACTGGCAACAAATATTAAACATTATTGATGAAGCCGATACTTTATTAGCGATCGATTGTGTACAATACGATACGTTAGCTCTCGACAATCCACTCAAACAAGCAATCGATCGCGATGGAATCACGCTCTATGAAACCAATATCAAATCATGACAAGCTTACTTTATCGTTCCAACAAGTAGAGCAAGCACTCGTTGCACTCAAGCAAATGGTTGATAAACCCATGCAATCCGACCGTAGTAATATTGATGCGTGTATCCAACGTTTTGAATTTACGGTTGAGTTATTCTGGAAGTTATTAAAACGTATTATTGAATCTCGTGGAGGCACCCCCACCTATCCCAAAGACGTGTTACGTGAGGCATTTAAAGGCCAACTCATCCATGATGAATCTATATGGTTACGTATGCTTCAAGATCGGAATTTAACATCACATACGTATAATCAAGATTTAGCCGATGAAATTTATCAGCGCATCAAAACCTATTATCCCATGATTCATGAAACCTACGACCAACTTAAAATTTATCAAAATTAACCACAAAATCTGTCTATTAAGATGCTGCTATGCACCTAATAAAATTTCTATTTTTTTCTTGTGCCTTTCCTCTAAATACGTTAGTGTTTCGTCAACGCTCCAATCATGTTAAATAGGGATCTTTACATGCCCGTCCACGTTTCTTTTCTTTCTATTTTTTTACGGCGCATTCAAGTCAAATATGTATTAATTACACTTAGCTTATATTCAACATCTATTTTTGCAGCACCCAACTTATTTGCAACAAATCCAGCTTCTGAAGAATTTGTAAATGAACAAATCAATATAACTAAAACTCAATTGCAAGCAGAAATTAGCTCCATTCCCAAGGGAAGCACTGGAGCTACCGGTGCTACCGGCGCGACAGGTGCAACCGGGGCGACCGGTCCTACCGGAGCTACAGGTGCAGCGGGAACCAACGGAACTGATGGTGCCACAGGTGCGACCGGTCCTACCGGCGCTACCGGTGCAGCTGGAATAGACGGTGCTACCGGCGCTACCGGTGCAGCTGGAATAGACGGTGCTACCGGAGCTACAGGTGCGGCTGGAATAGACGGTACCGATGGTGCCACAGGTGCGACTGGTCCTACCGGTGCTACAGGTGCGGCCGGAACAGACGGTACCGATGGGGCCACAGGTGCGACCGGTCCTACCGGTGCTACAGGTGCAGCCGGAACAGACGGTACTGATGGGGCGACCGGTCCTCCCGGTGCCACAGGTGCAGCCGGAACAGACGGTACTGATGGGGCGACCGGTCCTACCGGCGCTACAGGTGCAGCCGGAACAGACGGTACCGATGGGGCCACAGGTGCGACCGGTCCTACCGGTGCCACAGGTGCTGCGGGAACCAACGGAACTGATGGTGCCACAGGTGCAGCGGGAACCAACGGAACTGATGGTGCGATAGGTGCGACCGGTGCTACCGGAGCTACAGGTGCGGCTGGAATAGACGGTACCGATGGTGCCACAGGTGCGACCGGTCCTACCGGTGCCACAGGTGCCGCGGGAACCAACGGAACTGATGGTGCCACAGGTGCCGCGGGAACCAACGGAACTGATGGTGCCACAGGTGCAGCGGGAACCAACGGAACTGATGGTGCGATAGGTGCGACCGGTCCTACCGGCGCTACAGGTGCAGCCGGAACAGACGGTACTGATGGGGCCACAGGTGCGACCGGTGCTACAGGCGCGACAGGAGCAACCGGGGCAACTGGAGCAACGGGAAGTGCCGATGTTTACAGTGCAGGAACAGGCATTGATATCACTGGCACAACCATCAGCCAAACACCAAGCTATAGCATTGGACAGCTTCATCAAGGTGGTATTATTTTTTACTTAGATGCGACGGCTCAACATGGGTTAGCTGTGGCACTAGTAGATCAAAGCCCAGGGGGAGGGTCCCCATTGGCATCTGGCGGTGTGAATTACCGCATCTCAGGTGTTGGCATTGGTTCTGGAGTTATAAATACAGCTGCTTTTTTGGCTTTACATCAAGGAACTACATCCGCTCCTTACCTTGTTACATCCTACGGCATAACGACAGGGGGGGTTAATTGTAGTTATTCAATTAACACGGCTAGGAGCCCGGTGTTCAACTGCATCGGTGGTTGGTTCCTATTTTCAATGGATGAAGCCGGAGTTTTAGCGTCAAACCTCACAACTGTCAACGCCGGGATAGCAAATGCCAATGGTGCTCCAATAAACACCACCGCGGATTATTGGACATCAACCAGCAGTTGTGGGTCTGAGGCTTCTTTTAAAATAAAGCTAGGGAACAGTAACACAATATGCTCTAATAATGGCCAAGCAAATTCTGTACGGGCCATTCGTCAGTTTTGACAACGTCAGAATAAACCAAGCCTAACGCGGTGCCATACGCAGCGCGCCATCTAAACGAATCGTTTCGCCGTTGATCATGCTGTTTTCAATGATATGTGCAGCCAATGATGCAAATTCTTCAGGCTTGCCAAGGCGTTTAGGAAACGGTACGGATTCGGCCAAACTTGCTTGAACCTCTTCCGGCATATTGAGTAACAAAGGTGTCGCGATAAGTCCAGGCGCTATAGTATTCACCCGTATACCACTCGCAGCTAATTCACGTGCGGCAGGCAGTGTGAGTGCTACAATGCCGCCTTTGGATGCACTGTAGGCTGTTTGCCCTATTTGACCTTCATAAGCTGCAATGGAGGCCGTATTAATAATAACGCCCTGCTCTTCAGTATCTAATACTTCTGGCGCTTGTATAATTGCTTCAGCAAATACGCGCATGACATTGAACGTGCCGACCAAATTAATATCAATCACTTGTTTGAATGCATCCAGCGGCATAGCACCCTGCTTGCCGACCATGCGCCCTGCTGGCGCAATACCCGCACATTGAACACAAACACGTGGCAAGCCTATACGCTTTATCGTTTCAGCCAACGCGGCTTCGACCGCCTCATCGGAACGCACATCACACGCGATAGCATGTGCATCATCCGCATCCGCGTGCACGTCCCACACCATAACCACTGCACCGCGTGCACGAAAATATTCAGCACACGCACGCCCCATACCCGAGGCCCCACCGGTGACAACCACACGTTGTTGTTCTAAATTCATAATCATCACATCCTGTTAGATCAAAATAAAATTTATTAAAAAAACTGCATGATTAAAAATGCGCATGCAATGCCCAGCATCACGGACAAAAACCAACGACCGCCGGGTAAGATATGATGATCTGATAATCGATGCTTATAACGTCCACTGTAAAGCATGAGTAACGGTAAGATCATCAGTAAGATGATGCACCAAACGCCCGCATAAGCCAGTGCGGTAATAAAAATACCGGGCTTAATTAAGACAATCAATAACGGCGGTAAAAAACAGAGCGCATGAATCAAGACACTGTCTTTGCCTTGTTTGGTTTTACTCAAACCATCGGCAATGAAATCAGCCAAACTAATTGATACAGACAAAAACGACGTGAGCACATAGACCGAAACAAACATACTCGCGATGTATTTCATCCACGAATTATGAGCAACATGCGTTATCGCAAGCATAAGGCTTGAACTTGAGTTACTCGATTCTGCCATTGCAATTAAACCGTGCTCTCCCCCGCGCGGAAGCACGCCTTGGACAATACAAAGCCAAAGCAAGAAAATCGCAAACGGCACCAAGCTACCGGCTAATACAATAAATTTTAATGCTTTTCTGTCTGAATGCAGGTACTCACGTAGTGTAGGCAAGATTGTCGCGTAACCAAACGAGGTGACCATGACAATAAAGGCACTGTTACGTATGGAAAAATCGCCTTCATATAATTTTTCTATGCGAATTTGAGGGGCAAGCGCTGTGGCAATAAGAATAAAAATCGTCAGCTTAATGCCCATAAATAAACGGTTGGCCATATCAACCGCCCCCATGCCACGGCAAACAATACTACCCAGCAAAAGTAGCGTGATGATCGTCGCAAACGCACGCGGTACATGAAAATCAATTGCTTTAAAAAACGTTTGAAGCACCCCACTCGCACTTGCGAGATACGCGCAAATCAAACTGTACATCAGTAACAAATAGAGCAAGCTCGTGACGGTTTTACCCCAAGCTCCCAACGTGCTTTCAGCCATGGTGATTAAGTTACTTCCGGGCTTGAACCATAAATTAACTTCAAGCACAGCAAACGCACCAATGGTCATGCACAACCAAGCGATGGTTAAAAGCAATGCACTAAACCGAAATGACTCATGTGCACTGACAATGGGAATAGCGAGCATGCCGGCACCAATACAGGTACCTAAAATCATAAGCATGCCGCCGATTATATTTTTTGATTGCATTCAAATTATCTTAAAATTTCTAGGGAACATGAGTGTAACACGAAGCACCAACTGCACTCCTAGTTCTCTTTTAAATAACTTCTTAATCATGCGTTTTAACCCCTAATCGAAAATAAATGATCGTTGCAAATCGATATGGTAGAATGCGCCACATCTATTTTTCCAACCGAGATTTTATCGTGGAAAAGACGTACTCGCCAAAAGATATAGAACATACCTGTTATGAAACCTGGGAAAGCCGCGACTATTTTAGTCCGCAAGGTTCCAATAAACCTTATTGCATGATGTTACCGCCCCCAAACGTTACGGGAACGCTGCACATGGGCCATGGTTTTCAAGACACGCTCATGGACGCCATGGCACGTTACCAACGCATGTGTGGCAAGCGCACCTTGTGGCAACCGGGTGTTGACCATGCAGGTATCTCAACACAACTCGTGGTCGAGAAAAAACTGCAACAAGAAAACCTATCGCGTAAAGAAATGGGCCGCGATGCATTTTTAGACCGTGTGTGGCAATGGAAAGAAGAGTCCGGCGATACCATCATGAGTCAAATGCGCCGCATGGGTTGCTCAACCGATTGGTCACGCACACGCTTTACGATGGACGAAGGCTTTTCTAAAGCCGTTAATAAAGTATTTGTTCAGCTTTATGACGAAGGTTTGTTATATCGCGGCAACCGGCTTGTCAATTGGGATCCAAAGCTTGGCACCGCAGTTTCAGATCTCGAAGTCATCACCGAAACCGAAGACGGTCATTTATGGCATATTCGTTATCCGTTGGTTGATTCTTCTGATGAGGTTGTGATTATTGCGACAACACGTCCCGAAACCCTGCTCGGCGACGCCGCCATTGCCGTCCATCCTGATGACACACGCTACCAAGCATTGATTGGAAAACATGTGCATTTGCCCCTGTGCAATCGCATGATACCAATTATTGCTGATGATTATGTAGACCCTGAATTTGGTAGTGGCTGCGTTAAAATTACACCCGCACATGATTTTAATGACTATGAAGTCGGCAAACGTCACAACTTGCCGATGACCACGATTTTGACCAAAAAAGGCAGCATTAATAAGCACGCACCCCTCGCCTATCAAGGCATGGATCGCTTTGTTGCCCGTGAACAGATTATTAAAGATTTGGATCAAGCCGGTCTGCTTGAAAAAATAGAACCGCATCAGCTTAATATTCCTCGTGGCGAAAAATCAAACACGATTATTGAGCCGCTGCTGACCGACCAGTGGTATATCCAAATGGAACCGCTGGCTAAACCTGCGCTGGATGTAGTTCGTCAAGGGCAAGTCCGTTTTGTTCCTGATAATTGGACAAAAACGTATGAACACTGGATGGAAAACATTCAAGACTGGTGCATTAGCCGTCAACTTTGGTGGGGACATCGCATACCCGCTTGGTACGACATCCACGGAAAAGTATACGTTGGATACACAGAGAAAGACGTTCGTTTTAAATACAAACTCGATGACGAGTTGGTATTAAAACAAGATGAAGATGTCTTAGATACTTGGTTCTCTTCGTCTCTTTGGCCTTTTGTAGCACTGGGCTGGCCTGAGAAAACCCCTGATTTCGAAGATTTCTTTCCAACATCGGCCTTGTTTACCGGATTTGATATTCTCTTTTTCTGGGTGGCCCGTATGATCATGATGAGCCTCAAATTCACCGGTAAAATTCCGTTTCCTGAAGTTTTTGTCACGGGCTTGGTCTGTGACCAAGACGGGAAAAAAATGTCTAAATCCAAAGGCAACGTACTGGATCCGATGGATATTATTGACGGCATTAGTCTCGAAGATCTACTTGAAAAACGCGCTGCAAATCACGTGCTAGACTCCACCCAAAAGAAAATCATCGCCAGTACAAAAAAAGAATTTCCAGAGGGCATTGAGGCGTTTGGAACCGATGCGCTACGCTTTTCGTTTTGTGCGATTGCCTCCAATGCACGCGCCATGCGTTTTGATATCGCACGCGTCGAAGGCTACCGAAATTTCTGTAATAAACTTTGGAATGCCACACGCTACGTCCTCATGCACACCGAAGAAGACAGCGTTGATTTAGGCGATGGTGCGTTCCAATACAGCTCGGCCGATCGCTGGATTTATTCGCGGTTGCAACACGCCATCGAGCGCACGCATCAACATTATGGACAATATCGCTTTGATTTATTAGCCAATAATTTGTATGAATTTGTATGGTATGAGTACTGTGATTGGTACCTCGAGCTCTCCAAACCCGTGCTCTATGACACCCAAGCGTTAGGTGCCATGAAACGTGGCACACGCCGAACGTTAATCTCGGTGTTATTTCACATTGTGAAACTGCTTCATCCGATTATGCCGTTCATCACCGAAACGATCTTCCAACGCTTGAATAAACTCACGAGCGAAGGTGGTGAAACGTTGATGCTCAGCTCGTTTCCTGAAGTCCAGACAAGAAGCATTGATTTAGAGCTTGAAGCTGAAATCGCCTGGCTACAAACCGTGGTGCAGTCTATTCGTACGATTCGAAGTGAAATGGGTATCAGCCCGTCGGTTTATATCCCACTCTACCTTCGGCACATCACACCTGAAACCGAAGAAAAACTTGAGAAGCACATGACCCTTTTCATGACACTAACCAAAGTTGAGAAGATTCATCGACTCACAGAAAGCGATGCAGTACCTGTATCGGCTTCTGCGGTGGTCGGTGAATTGGAGCTACTCATCCCCATGGCCGGTCTTATTAAAAAAGATGATGAACTCGCACGTCTTGAAAAAATATTGAAGAAACTTGATAAAGACATCGCACTGGCTACAGGAAAGCTTAATAACCCTCGCTTCACCGACAAAGCGCCTGAAGATGTGGTCATCAAAGAGCGCGAAAAGCTTGAGCAAGCTGAACGCGCACGTGAAAAAACACTGCATCACCAAGCCAAAATCGAAGCTTTATAGCTGCCGTATAGAGGTATTAGAATAAAAGCGTAATTCAGGATGGCGTTTCTCTGAATTACGCTTTATAATCACGTTTCTAGTAGGGCCCATAGCTCAGTTGGTTAGAGCACCGGACTCATAATCCGTTGGTCCAAGGTTCAAGTCCTTGTGGGCCCACCAATTTAAACCTTTAAAATCAATAACTTGCAATTGATTGCCTGAAGCCCGTAAAATCCCTTGTGGGGATTTTGTGGGGCACAGTCGACACAAACTCATAAACTAACGACTTTATGACTCTGCGCCATAGCTTTTTCTTTTCGATTATTCGGATTACGAAGCAATGTGAGTACCACCCCACTTTGCTGTTTTTCGCAAACCTTATTTGCCGCTTCATACAGATTCTGCAACTCAGCTGACGAATAATGTGTGGTGATTCGGCCGGAGCGATGTCCGAGCAAATCTTGCCGATCTTCAAAACTTACCCCGACAGAGCGTAAACGTCTACCGAAGGTATGTTTTAGATCGTGCACACGCACAAATGTTAAATCAGCTTTTTTTCGCGCTTCTTTCCAGCCTGTATTATTGATACGGGTTATCGGATTGCCTCTGAACGTAAACACATATTGATCATGCTTACCTCGCTGACTTTCAACCGCCGCTTTTGCCCCTTCATTACAGACTATCAAGCGCTCATCGCCATTTTTAACCAGTTCTGGTGGAACAATGAACACCAGCAAATAGGGTATCTGTGGGATCTTAATCTCCCAATCCCATTGCAACCGACACACTTCTTGCTCACGACATCCAGTATTCACGGCAAATAATGCCATTTTTTCTAAATGCGCAGGTAATTCAGCAAAGAGTCGGTGTTGTTCATCCCAGCTTAACGGATAAGGCTTACGCAGATCATGCTCCAGCAACAACTTGATCTTGGGCGCATTTGCCAACCAAGTCAGTCCATATTCATCAATCCATTCTGTCGCAGCCAAATTACAGATACGACGAACGACTTTAAGACCATGGTTAATGGTTCTTGTTTTAACCCCATCCTTTCGTCGCCCTTCAATAAACGGCTGCATAATTCCCATATGAATTGAATCTAATGGCATTTTTCCAATGTATTGCACAAGAACCCGTAAGCGTCCTGCATCAGAATCAATGCTCCGCTTATGCTGGTTTTCCTCCAAAAACTTAATCGCAGCTTCCGTAAATGTGCGCTTGGGTCTAACACCAAACACACTCGCTTGCCTTATTTCTTCGATACATTTTGCATAGTACTTTTCTGCTTCTTCGAGGTTACCCGTGCCAGTACTCTCTCGAATTCGGCATCCGAAGATCGCTTTATCGATATGCCAGTAGTTCCCTCTTTTAAAGAGACCTGGCGATTTTTTTCGTCCCATTGTCCCAAACTCCTCTGTCTGGTTACCGCAGGACGACCACTACACTGTATATAATCGTCCACCCAGGCATCCAAATCAAGTCTATCGAAAGCTATTCCTTGTGATCCGATCGGAAGCTCGGTCATATTTGGCCTAACTTCATCGTTAAAGCGATGACGATCCATTCCTAAATAAGCGGGCGCATCCCTAAGCCGGATGAGTCTAGGCAACAACTGCACGATGCAACTCATAGTTAAACTCCATAAAAAAATAGGTTTTTTAAATATTGAATCAAACAATAAAACAACGATTCGAGATCATTAAAACACGATTCGTTGTTTTTACGCAACTAGGCGCTTCAACTGAAAAGATCAGAACAAGATCAGTTTTCTGACACCCGTATTTTCTACCCCTCCCTAACTTCATCAGATCATGTTAATCTAGGCACAATTCTGACCAATTGAAATTTAATCATGAAATCGATATGCGTTTATTTAGGTGCAAAACCGGGTTTAAATAATCATCTCTCACACGCTGCTGTTGAGTTAGGTCAAACTATTGCTGCTCGTGGCCTACGGTTAGTTTATGGTGGGTCAAGCCATGGCTTAATGGGAACATTAGCGCAGGCCGTACTCGAGCACGGTGGCCAAGTTACGGGAATCATTCCCAAAACGCTTCTTGAGCAAGAAACGCCACTAGTACGCCATTCCATTAATTCTGGCCAATGGGGGTAATGACTGGATAAAGCCTTTTGAGCTTTATTCGCGCATCATCGGTTGTAAACTGCCAATCAACTGCAGAATTTCTTTCATTTCGTTCCTT
>Ga0209491_10003859_pt1 | contig 24012 bp, 25 predicted proteins | sample BON02_FD_187213 | JGI IMG/M metagenome (GOLD analysis project Ga0209491, IMG submission 187213) | Freshwater microbial communities from Lake Bonney liftoff mats and glacier meltwater in Antarctica - BON-02 (SPAdes) (version 2) | ecosystem: Environmental > Aquatic > Freshwater > Ice > Glacier... | reverse complement strand
AGATTTGTGACCTAGTTCCAGGCGGCGACAAAGTCGGTGACGAATTTCTGTCCGGCGTCCGCGCTGGCATGGGCTTCTGAAATGGCGCGGAGTTGGGAGTTCGAACCAAAGACGAGATCAAGTGATGTGGCGGTCCATTTGACCTCATTGGTCTTGGTGTCGCGGCCTTCGAAGAAATACTCGCACTGGGGCGATTTTTGCCACTCAGTGTTTATGTCGAGCAGGTTCACAAAGAAGTCATTGCTCAGGGTCCCCGGCTGCCCGGTGAAGACCCCGAGTCCGGGATCGCCGACATTGGTATTTAGAACCCGCATGCCGCCGGTGAGCACGATGAGATCCGACCACGAAATTTTCTGGTCATATTTCTGTTTGATCGGCCAGAGCAATCGACGCGCTTCGTCGAGGTTGGCGTTGTCAGGCCAGCTGTTCAGAGGGGCGAAGAGCTGGGTGCCGTCCGATGCGCCACTGCGACCGACAGCGACACGGTGGGTCCCCGCACTGTGCCACGCCATCAGGATGAAGAACGGCCCGTAGGTCCCGTAGTCGGCCGGCCACCAGTCCTGCGAAGTCGTGATCAGCGTTTTGATGTCCTTCTTAAGGGCATCGAGGTCGAGCTTGTTGAACTCCTCGGCGTAGTTGAACTTCTCACCCAGCGGGTTCCCCTCGGCTGAATTCTGGTGAAGGATGCTCAGCCTGAGCATATCCGGCCACCAGTCCCCGTTGGACATCGCCCCGGCGGCGGTGTTTCTGTAAGGACCAGCCGCCACGCCCATCACGGGGCATTTGCTCATCGCGTCGGTGGATTTGTCAGATGTCGACTGGGCGAGTGCCGGATCTCCGCTGAGAATCAGGAGGATGCTCCATGGGACAATGAATGTCTTTAGGTGGGGGGTTTTCATGAGGCGAATGAGGGGGTGATTGCGACAACCGCCCGAGTCGAAACTTAACATGCACAGGGAAGTCACCCTTCACCATGGGGTCTTCACCCCATAGGTGGGGGTATGCCCCATATCAATACGCTCAGGCCGGAGGATAATGTTATCGGTCACTCGGGCAGAGCGTGATTTCTCCGCATCCAGCACCACCGAAGATTGCTCAACATCCAACTTCCATGTTCCTCAGACAAATCACCCATTCGCATCACCCTAATTACTTAACCTGCTAGATATTAGTGAGTTAAATATCGAAAAATCCTCATGTTTTACTCGACTTTGCACGAGGGCGGGCAGGTCTTTCATTCGAAGAAACTCTCCCGCCGACTCCTCGCTCCTTTCCTTTCTCTCCGCGATCTCGACGCACTCGCAAGGGAAACCCGATCCGGGATCCGCGAATCGCCCAGAATGGACCCTTCGACATTCCTCCAAACTCTCTCCGGCGCAGTTGCCCCGGGGCTTGCCTCCCACAATCAAATCGCCATCGGTTTGTCTCGGCGAACCGGCCCGTCCATCAGCAGTCAGGCGGTCCATGGACGCTTCTCGGAGGGGTCCACGGCTTTCCTCACCGGAGTGATGCACCGGCTCTTCGGTGAACGCTTCTCTTCGCCGTTTTCCACCGGAGGTCCTGGCGTGTGATCCGCCTGGTGGAGGACTCCCCGGTCCAAACCATGCCCAAAGCCAACGCCGCGATCTTCCCTGCCTGTGGTAACAGACATCGCAGCACCGCCGGAGTGAAGATCGATTTCGGCTACGATCTCCTCGCCGGCATCGTGATCTCCCATTCCCTTCACAGCGCGACCGAACAGGACAAAACTATCGGACGCGAGTTCCTCATCCAGTTGCTGAAAGACGACCTCGTGTTGCGGGACACGGGCTACTTCTCCCTGGCAGAGTTCCTTGAAATAGAACGACTTGAGGAATTTTGACTCACACGAGTCCCCTTGACCTTGGGCGTGTTCACCGAGGCGGGCGAACGAATCGAATCCGTGCTTCGCAGGAACCGGGGAGGGATCCTCGACGTCCGCGTCAAGGCCGGAGCAGAGGGCAAAGCTTATCGATTGGTGGCCGTGCGGGCCACCGGAAAAGTGGCCCGGCAACGACGTCAAATGCGTCGCGAGGAAGCCGCCGCCAAAGGCGTCGAACCCGACCCGGTCGGACTGCTCCGCGACGGCTGGCATCTGATGCTCACCAACCTGCCGACCGAAGACTTTCCGCCCACTCTTTTGCGGGCGGTCTACCGGGCGCGCTGGGGGGGTGGAACCGAGCGTAGCGAGATAGCCAGCCAAGAAGAAATCCGATTTACCGCTGGCAAATCCAGTTCCGCGCATGGAAGCAGGCGCAGAATCTCGATAAAGCCCTCAACCGCAAAAGCAGCGAGGCCCATCTCATGGCCATCGTCCTCGTGGCGATGATCAATCACCTCTTGGGCATGCGCGCCGCGCAGATCCTGCTCAAAACAAAGGCCACCATCGATCTGAGCTACGAGAAACTCTACGACGCCCTCGCTCTATACCAGGCGACCGCGTAAAGGTGGGAGGAGATACTAACATTCAACCCATTTCCAAAATACGTCCAGCGGGACAAGCGCAAACGCCAATCGCCCGTCAATGCTGGATCGTGGGCTTAACTTGACGCGAATGCGCAAAGGCCTCTGTGAGGCGCTCATTGATGGGCTCGGTCGAGCCGCCCTCAGGAACGCTTTGGACGATGGGTGCCTGGCAGCCACTAGGGAATCTTCATCGCGATTCCTTATTGGGCGATGGCTCCAGTTCGGCTCCGAGTGACACGCGCACCTCGGAGACGCGCTCAGTAAACCGGGCGCGATCATGCCCGGAGAGGATGGACCGAGTGCCCACCTCGGCAATGCAGCACACCTGTTCATCAAGGATTCGCCGTCGCTTCGTATCGTCTGTCTGACTGCCGATAACCTCGAGCGCGCCCAGCATCCGCAGCATGATGGCGACATTGCCTTCCGCACTGCTGCGTATCTGATCGAAGGACGCTGAAACGAGGCTCGCAAAGGTAGGTCCGATGGTAATCACTCTCAGTTCTCCATCCTCATACCGGTGCGACGGCGGGATATCCCTGGTCGCGAGCCGTGACAGAATCGCGGTCAAATAATCCACGCACATCACGGCCGTCGTGGTGTCATTGATGCCGGGTGAGAGTGATCTCAAGGCAATGTCAACTAACTGCCTGATGCCAAAGCCGGAGTCCTGCGCAACGGTTCGGTGGCGGTCGATGCCATACGCATTCTGCAACTCGGCGATCATCTCGTCGCCTGGCGGATCGTCTTGCGCGAGCGAGACCAGTGGCGTGTCCTCGACCACAAACTCGCCAATGCCGCACTCCATCCGCACGACCGTCTTATGCTCCCTGGCCACACGCAGGAGCGTGGCGTCGTCGAGGCTCTGAATGTAGCCATTTGCCTTAACCGGGACCGCCTTCCATTTCCGCTCCGGCAGAGTGTGCGGGGCCTGATCTTCAACGTTGTCCGCCGGCCCCTCTCCAAGCTTTTCCGGGAAGAGCCGGTCAACGGCCTCGATCGTCTCAGCGGCCACTGACGCAATAATGCTCGATGCCTGGATCGACGAGGCGATGTGATGAATGAAAAAAATCAGGGTGACGATGCCGCAGATCGCGAGAACCACGGCGAATGTTACCGAAAGGCTCGGAACAAATACGCCCTCGTCTCCGCCGCGGATGGTGCGCAGGACGATCAAACAATAGGTGAAAATGCCGGTGAACATTCCGAGCACGACCTGCGTGACCAGGTCCCCCGTAAAGTTCCGCAGGATACGCGAAGTGTATTGGCTGGAGGCCAACGCCAGCGTCACCAGGGTCATTGAAAAGGTGACCCCCACCACCGTCATCATCGAACCCGCAATCGTCGAGAGCATTCCGCGCGCTCCCTCCGCGCCGGCGCCAAACAGGCGTGGCCAGCGAGCCAGCCAGCTTTGACTCCCGCTGGAATCCATATCGATCAACGCCACCGCGAGGAAGATGCTGACGGCGACCATCAGTGAAGGCACAAACCAAAAGCTCGTCCGCACCTGAATCCAAAGCCGTCTGATCTTATTCATAATTTAGCCCTCCATCAGTGCCGTTCGGCCTCAAAGTTCTTTGCGGATGTCCTTCAACTCTTTCACGCGCGCCTCATCGACGGTCGGATAGCTCATCCCAAGTCCCTTCATCGTATCAACAATGATCTGCGAAATGATGAGCCGCGCATTCTTCTTGCTGTCGGCGGGAACAACATACCAGGGCGCCTCCCTGGTGCTCGTCGCGTTCAAGCACGCTTCATACGCTTTCATGTAATCATCCCAGCGCTTCCGCTCGCTCACATCCGCGAGGCTGAACTTCCAGTTCTTGTCCGGCTCGTCGATGCGGTCCTTAAAACGCTCTGCTTGTTCGTCCTTAGAGAGGTGGAGAAAAAACTTAATGATCCGGGTGCCATTGCGGTGGAGATGGGCCTCATGATCTGCGATGGACCGATACCGCTCTTCCCAAATGGCCCGCTTCGCGATTGACCCTTCCGGCAATCCTTGACCGCGCAGGATTTCCGGGTGCACGCGAACAATGAGCACCTCCTCGTAATAAGACCGGTTGAAAATGCCGATCCGTCCGCGTTCCGGGAGGCGGCAGGTCGTGCGCCAGAGAAAGTCGTGCTCCAGTTCCTCGGCGCTCGGCTGTTGAAAACTGAAAACCTGACAGCCCTGCGGATTGACCCCGGACATGACGTGACGAATGGCCCCATCCTTGCCGGCCCCGTCCATCGCCTGAAAGATAAGAAGGATCGCATGGCGATTCGAGGCGTACTGCAGGCGTTGCAGATCACTTAGCTCTTCAATGCCCTCATCGAGCCTTTTGTGATAGTGTTTCTTCGACTTGAAGAAAGGTTTCACCTTCGTCGCGCGATCGCTGAGTTTGAACTCTTCGTCAGGCGGCACCTGGAAGTCTGTGGGATTGATTTTCGTCTTCATGATTGATCGCTTCAGTTCTTATTCTCGGCTGTCAAAACGGCCTTGGTAGGGCGAGCGCTGGTCGCGGCCCCCAGAAGATTCTCTTCCTCGTCCACCGGCTTGGCCTGACGGGCCTGTTCCTCAAGAATGCCAGCATCGTTGGACAACCCGGCTTCGGCCTTGGTGGACACAGCATCCAGTTCTTCCAGAAGCGGTGACTCGCCTGAGGATTTGAGCGATCCAGCTTCCTGCGTCACCTCCTGCTTCCCGTCGAGCATCGTGACGGGGATGCCGCGCGGAAAAACAACCCCGTCCACGACCTCCACTTCCGGAGCATTGAACCAACCGGTGGCCTCCATGACGCTCTGGAGTCGCTCGCGGATCTCCTCGTCGAGGGCGGGTGGCTGCACGGCCACCTTTGCCGGCCCGGGAGAAAGCTCCTCTTCCTGGGGAGCAGGTGGAAGCTGCGGCCCGGGCGCGTCTTCCTGCCCCATGACCGGCGTCGCCAGCACGCTCCAGCAGAGGAATCCTGACGTCGCAGCACGCAACACTCGAAGATGGCGGCGGGTCGCTCGTTGCACCAGTAAACGCAGGATCCAGAGACTGGAACCCAGGTTGCCCCGGAGTTGTTTGAGTATATTCATGATTCACCTCTGGGGCTGGCGGCGAGGGGTCGGTGTTCCGCTTGCGCTGCGCAAAAGCAGACTCCGAACACGCCTATACAACTGGAGAGATAAATCCACAGCAGGAACGCCATGACGCCGCCCAGTGTGCCGTAAAGCACGTTGAAATGCGCGAATTCGATCACGTAAAACAGAAACAGCCATTCGCCAATCCAAATCAAGACCGTCGCGGCGAGCGCTCCGATCCACACCTCGGAGAACTTGGTGGGTCGATTGGCGGCCAGCCGGTAAATCATCAGGACCCCGCAGAACAAAACGAGCCAGGGCAGGAAACTGAACATCAAGGCAAGCGTCCAGTCGGGAAATTCGAGATATGTGGCGAGCCAGCGGCGGGCCAGCCGCGCGATGCCCGGCAGCAGGATGCCTAGAAAGGCAGCGCTCATCGTGATACCGAGCAGGCCGAGGCTTTTCAAAGGCAATCGCCACCAACTGTAGGGTGGCGAATGCCAGATGCGATTCGTGGTCCGAATCAGGGTGCGCAGGAATTTCAGCGAGCCCCAGACCAATAGTGGAAACGCTGCCAAGTTGATCTCCCCGCGCTTTTCCAGCACGCCGAGGATACCCGACAGTACACGGCGTTCCTGTTCGGCGGTGAGAGGGACATATTGTTCAATCCATTGAACGACCTCGTTCGCCGCCATCTCGCGCTCAACGAGCAGTGACCCTGCACTCACCAACATGAAGACCAGCGGCAGGAGTGACAGCAACAGGTAGTAGGCGAAAGCGGCGGCGCGCTGGTCGCCATCCTCTTCCGCCCAACGAGCCCGGGCTCCTTTGATGGTTCGCCACCATTGATTGCTTTTCATTAGGCAACCCTGTTCGCATCGGCTTGAAGTGGTTTGTCGAAACCACCAGCGCCGGAAGCGAGCTGCGGGCGGCCGACGATGACAATGAAGTTCATACGATTTCGACCTTATTTATCACTCAAGCGCCCCAGTTCGTGATCGAGAAATCTTTCCAGTTTCTCCGCCGCGCCATTGACGGCCTGCTCGATGTGATCCGCCTGGTCGGTTACGGCAACGGGCTGCATTCCTTCCAAACGCGCTTCCATGACGCAGCGTTTGTCGGTGCCACCTTTGTGGCTGCTGTTCTCGTCGCTGAGATGGACTTCCACGCGGGTGATGTGGTCGGCGAAGCGCTCCAACGCGCTCTCCACCGCTCCCAGGGTTTCCAGGGTCAGTTCGTCGCCGCCTTCAATGTTGTTGTCTGTGTTGATCTGGATTTTCATTGTTTTGTTTGTCCTTGTTAAAAGCGGAAAGTCGCCGCTGCTCCCGTCATCGTAGGCATCCGGTCGGCCGCAACCACCACGACGCGACCGCCGGTTTTGAGGACCAACTCGCCGAGATCGTCAAGCAGATCATCCACCTCGGGATGGCTCAAAGTTTTGACATCCACTTCTCCGGTCGCGCCGTCGATTCGCCCTGGAATCCGGCGATCCGCCTCGATCAGCAGGGTGGCGATCCGTCCGGCCACCGCAGCCTGCGCCAGCTGCTTCACGTCGTCCAGGCCGAGGCCTTTGGATTTGGCCACCGCAAATTCGTCGATCAACTCCGCCAGCCCCGCTTCATGCCGCGGTTGGAAAATGTGCCACGCGCGTTCGCGGAACTCGGTCATTGTCTGCGCGTCAGGATGAACTGTAATTCCTTCCTCCAACAGGAACGTGTTCTGGCTATGCTTGCGGAAGTGACCTTGATGTTCGGGCAGCGCAGCGAGAATCAAGGGCAGGCCCGAGGGTTGTGAATGTGATTCCAGAATCGCGCGATCCACTTTGTGAAAGAACCGTTCCGTATCGATGTCCATCTCATCCTTCTTATCGCCGTGCCCGTGCCGCATCGCCACACTGGCACCGCCGGTTCCTCCGTAGGAAGCGACGGTTTGATGCGGCTCGGTCAACTCCTCGCCCAACGCTCCCGTGAGGGTGCGCGGAACTCCGGGCGCGAGCGCGATTTCATCGAGCGCATCGCGAGTGCCCTCGAACAGTTTGATCTCGTGGAGACTTAGCGCCAGCACTTGAAAGCGATCCGCCGATTGCAAAAAGCTCAACAGCGGCTTGGTGTGAAAACTGTCAGCGACAACGGCGAGTTCGGGCGTCGGGCGTTGCAGTCCAAAAACCTGGAAGAAACCCGGCGCTCCGAATACTACCAATCCTTCGGTGGTGTGGTTCCAGAAATCATGATCGCGGGAAAGCGTCTCGAAAGGCTCCAGCAGCGCACGAATCTCCTCAGTCGAATATTTTTTCTGCAAGGACAGGTCGAGTTCCTTGACCAGATGGCGAAAGCGAAGCGGGTCTCCCTGATTACCGGGAGAATGCCGGTGGGTGGGCTGATAAAGCGAGAGGAACGGAGATTCGTGAGCATGTAAAAGTGAAGCGCGAAAGTCACTGGTGAGCAATTTCATGATGTCTTAATCGTGGTGAATGTGTTATCTGATCTAGAGGAGCCGATCACTCGCCTTCAGGCTTTCCGGCAGGTTTCCGGGTGTTCCAGTCGACTCGCAGCTTATTGACGACCTGCTCCACGCCGACGGTGTCGGCAGCCGTTTCAACCACCCTCCGCCGCTGATAGACGGTGTCCGTCATTCCGGTCAGGGTCACGACGCCATCCTTCACTGCGGCATTGATCTCGGTGGACTGGAGCTCTGAATCCAACTCATAAAAAAGAGTGAGGACTGCCTCGACCACGGTGTCGGACGCCCACTCGGGTCCGTCGACCCGAAGGGAGCTATACATATAGCTCGCACCCGGCAGAGTAGTTGCGGTCCTTTCAGCCGATGATTTCGCTCCAATGCTATGCACCGTTCCGCTCAAAGTGATGTTTCCGTCGATGCTGTCTATCGAGATCCCCGATCCGTCGAGGCGTGAATCCTGCCTGTAGGCGTCGGAAAGTGACCGTTTCAGTTCATCGTCCGTGAGGAAAAGCGGATCATGAGCCCTTTCCATTATTGGTCTCAGTTCGGGCGAGACAACAAGGTCATCACTGTTGCTCGTGTGAGCCCCGCTGATCTCGACAGCGGATATGAGCCGGTTCTTTTCGGCATAGGAGTCGACCGCGCCATTGATATTTGCCACTCCATCATGGATCGATATTTTTACAAACTGATCCTCCACTAATGGATTGATCTTGAGGTGCAAGGCAATTTGCTGCCTGATCTCTTCGTCACCGGGTTGATCCAAAGGCTCAACCCTGAGGTCGTTCACCACGCTACGGACTCCCATGACCATAGAAGCCATCTTTTCCGCGAGGCGCTTCAACGAGAAGGACCTGACAGTTCCGATCAGTGTCACGACTCCATCATTGACCCTAAACTGAAAGACGTCCTCCTGCTCGGGACGATGCAGGGAAAACAGCCTCGAGAGGTCACCCTCGATAACGTCATCCCCTCGATTCACCTCTTTCACTTCAAGATGGTTCACGATAGCACGAACTCCTCTGACTGTGCCGGCTGCTTCGTCGACAAGGTTTTTAACGACCAGGCTGTCCACCTGACCGCTCAGGGTCACGATACCGTCTTTGACCTCGACCTTCGCTTCCATGTTCGAAGTAGGCTCAAAATCGAGGAATGCGGTGGCAACTCCCTTCTCAATCTTGCTGTCGTCGGGGACGGCGGATTGTGCGGGCAATTTGGGAATCATGAGGAACGCGGCGATAAGAAGTAGTGGGATAGTTTTCAAGGGAAGTACGGGGTGGAATTAAGGTGCTGATGATAATTACTGGTCGGAGACCTCAAGGGCTGTTCCGCGGCGAACCCGTATCGCCATCGGGCCAATAACCATCGATTTGGTAGTGTCTGTGCAACGCTGTTTCGTAATCGCGGGTGATGAGGGATTCCTCGGTGTATTCTGGAGATTGTTTGATGGCGTCACGGGAAAGATTGACGAAGACTTTCGATTCGCTCCAGCTCACGCGCTCGATCCACTGCGGTGAAACCAGAACCTTTTTGCCAGGCCACCAATTTCTGGTATCAACGACCAGGTAACGGATCGCCCAGGTCTCATCATCGATGATAAAATCTTCGACATGGCCAATCTCGCCGTCAGTGGCGTGAATGTGATAGCCGGCGACTTCGTGAGTGCTGCGCAAATGGGAATCACTGGTATCCTCCTCATCCACGACCGGAACAGCCCAAGGGCCTTGACCATGCACCGGGGTGGGAAATGCTCCCCAAGTGGCTGGTCCGCCCCAATACGATGGCCATCCGTAATACCCGGCGTAATCCATCTCGAACTGGTGTGATACGGGCTTGTCGCTGTTCAGCGAGGGACTGTCTTCGATTTGCTTTTTGGTCAAATCAATCGCGATGTGGTGATCCTCTTGGATGACTGCAACCAACGCATAGGGAGATATCATAACACGTCGGCCGGAAAGCCAGTTCCCCGTGTCTGCGACCAGATAGCGGATGGTCCAATGCACGTCATCAAAATAGAATTCTTGGACCTCTCCGAATTCACCATCGAGGCTGTCCAGTTTGTATCCCTTTAGTGTTTTAGATTTGTTTAACATAACTGTTTTGGTTGTTTGCGTTTCACTTTTTCTGTTGGCTTCGCGCCAAGAGGATGTTTGTGAATTGTGAAATCGGTTGCCGGGGTTGCCCTTAGTTGGAACGGACGACTTTCCAAGATTGCGCCAGCGGAGGCGGCTGCGCCATGGGGTGTTACCCTACCTGAGACCTTCAAGATCGCCGGAACCCGATTGGTGGACGGCATGTTCCCAGCGCTACTACTGGTGTGGGGTGAAAGTCAGCCGGCCGGTGATGACTCCCGATACCTTATTCGCCCGGCTTGAGTAGGTGAACACCCCATAGCAATTTGCCAGGGCCTTGGCTAAACTACCAACCTTAAGCAACTCGAAATCAAGGGGGATGGGAATATCATCAAGCGAAAACTGGTTCGCCCATCGAAACCTATGAAAGCACACTTGAAAGCACACTCGATCCAACTCCAATTGATCCCGCTTGCCTGTTTTGCTGCAATTGGGGCATTTTTACAGCCTGTTCTGAGGAGACCATCGATCCGGAAGCTACAGAAGCGGTGTCGCAGGTGGAAGCTGCCGCCGGTGAGGCGATTGAGCAGGCCAGAGAATCAACCAAGGAAACCGAGAAGCTCACCCCTGGCGCAACCGAGCAGGATAGGGCACTTGCTAATGCGGTCGAAGAATCGGCCATCGCAGCTGCTAATGAATTAGAGGCCCGCGCCAGCGAGGCCGCTGCCGAAATTAGAGAAGCGGTCCGGGACGCAGGTCCTGACGTAAAACCGGAGCCGCAGCCGCAGCTCGCACCTGATCCAGCGTCCGGAGCGGAGTAAATTTCTACCATCCAACCTCATTCACGGTTACAACAATCCGTCCACAGGAATGCCTGCCGAAGCCCTCACCTATCAGTGGCCCCATTGTAATTCGAATATTCAAATTGACGATTCGGTCATCGGGGAAAAAGTGGATTGTCCGAAGTGTAACGGGTCTTTTCGTCCCGAAATTCCCGTAGCGAAGCAAGTTGCAGCCGATCCGGATGCTGACAGGGAAAGTGCCGTTTTTAAAAGCGCCGATGATGAATCGACTCTAGAAGTGATTCATCCTGCGGTCTTTCGCCGGCATTTTTTCGCTTCTTTGTTTTGCGCGGGTCTGGCGAGGGAGGGGATACATCTCTAAGCTTTCTTCATTACGAAGCTCAGAATAAAGAGGATGACCGCAATGACTGCGATAACGTAGGCAATGTTCAACGCCACGCTCATCACACCTGTAGCACCGAGAACTCCGGCTATGAGGTCTATTACTAAAAGGATAACTGCCCATCTTATCATATTATGGTTTTCTTTCTATTCGTTGATTCTGTGCACACTACACGACAAGAATTGAGGGATATTTCGGCTGATCAATCCAGTGTAGAAATGCCCGTATCTCAACAACGAAATCCTCCTTATTGCCGAAGATCTGCGAAATCCGGTCGAGTCCGAGGCGGAAGAAGTTCTTCCTTTTTTGCTTGGCGGTCAGCTTCGTCTTTGACTTCATCTCGCAACCCCATCCATAGCTGAACATGAATGTCAGGGTGAGCACCCCGAAGAGTTTTTCGATCTTCCGGGGGTCCGACATGTGCGTCGTTTCCAGGTCGAAGCCACGTTTCTTGAAGTGGCTGAAGACTTGCTCGATTCCCCATCGGCGCCGGTAGAGCGCCAGCGCCTCCTTTCCATGAAAGCGATTGCTCGCCAGATAGAGAAATTCGTCCCGAGTGTTCTTTCCGTGGATGGGGCAACCGGAAAAGAACAGCTCGAAGCCCCATATCTCCCTGCGGCACGGGCTTTTCGGCGGACGCTTCGATGCCGGGAGTCCGCCCACCAGTGTGTTGCCCTTGATCCTAACGACATATCCAACATCCTGGTCTTCAAGCCATTGCAGCCACGCTTTTCCGATGAACTCTCGATCCATGGTGAGCACCTTGACCTCGGACGCGGGGAGTATCCGGAGAAGGCGCTTCATCAGGTCGATCCGGTGTATCGCCTTGGAGTTGCCACACTTGGTGGCACGGGGAAGTGCCTTCCCGATGACAGGAATGGCAACCTTGTCGAGCACGATGGCGACGACGAGAAGGTTGAGGTGGGTTCTTCCATACTTCCAGTTGGTCCGATCCATCGAGAGCACCCCGCCGCCTTCGGGTTTGGAAAGTTTGGCGACCACCAGCCGGGCGATGTCGTCAAAGGGCATCGCGAAGTGGAGGAAGAAGTTCTGGAATCGTCGATAGAGGCTCTCGTCCTTCAGGTCGCCCGAGGCTTCCGCAGAGAGCTTGGCGAGGTTGACGGTGCGGTTGCGCACGATCGAAACGATGAGGTACCCAAGGCATTCGAGGCGGGCGTTTTTCCAAGAAGGGAGGGCGGAGCGGAGACGGTCAATGAGAGAGGCATTTAGCATGGAAAACATGCCGCAAACCCCAAATGTCAAGAAGCATATTAATATAAATGAATTATTGTTAACCAGTTAAGTTGCCTGTTTTTGTCGTGTAGTGTGCCAATTCCTGCCGGACCCGAGAGGAATGATCGGCGGAGGCCCGCGTGAAGGGAAGGACAGTGAGAGGCGCAATGAATTCCGCGACGACACGCAAGTGGCGCTGGACCGCTGCCGAGTGAAGTGCCCCGTAAAGCAGTTCGTGATAGCTTATCGCAGACAGGAAAACGGTGCCCGGACCGTGCTTCGCGAAATGGGCGAGCACCCCGAGCCTTCCCTTCATGAAATGAACGCCGGTGTCGGTATCGAGCAGGAACATTAGAATTTTACTATTTATTCGGCTGCAAATTACTTAACCCCCATATTTTTCAGGCTCGAAATATTAAATTGAAAACACTGGACCTAATTATTAACCTGTCCCTCGAATTATCTGGCATTCAAAACGGGTTCCTGAATCTCAATCTGCGGTTTTTTGTCCATTGATGAATTCGGCTTTCTGTCTCAAATCAACGTAGCTCGTTTCCGTAGTGTGAGAGGACGGTACTTCGCTTGAGTCTGGCGTCCTATAAACTGGGGGTTTAGGGGGGGGGATGTTGGTAAAGCAAGGAGTTTTGCCTCTTTTTTAGGTCAAAAATCTGATCGAGATATAAATTTAAAAGTCAATTTCCCAACCGCGTAAGGCGCATTTCTATTCGCCGTGCGCTTGAATCAGGTTTAAGAAAATCAGCAGCCTTTGGTTCAGCATCTGCGTTCGGGAGGATAGTCTGGCCTGCTGAATAGCATCGAATATTAACCTTTCCAAGTATATCCCGGTGCTCGTGCGTTTCAATGTATCGCTCCCACTGCATGCGGACGGCCAAGGCCCTTAACAGGCCGAGGTCGTTGTTCGATCCTGGAGAGAGCGAAGAAATATCGGATCGGGTTCCCGCCAGAATTTCGGGTAAGCTTTTGTCGAGGTTTCCGCGACGCTCGATGGGCACGCCATCCGTGTGACCGATGATCTCCAAGGTGTCTACTTTGACGCGGCCCTCTTCCTGCCGATCGACAATTTCACCCGCTAGGCGAGCGAACTCATTCTGATTCAGTCCTTCGATAAATGCCGGACCCATCACGCTGCTGCCAGACCCGAACCGATATTCCTCCTTCTGCTCGCTAATCTGGATGTTTGGTGGCTTGTTTAGATCCGTGTTCTCGCGGCGAAGATCCTCGTTCTCACGTATGAGCTTTTTGATCCCCTCAGGGTCACTGCCGATGGTTCCGATCAGCTTCGCCATCTGCTGCTGGAGGTTCTCAAGTTGACGCTTCAGGTCCTCATTCTCCTTCAAAATGCGTTCCATTTCCGCCTGCTGGTTCGCTGATCCCATAAGCCGAGAAAGCCGTTCTTGAAGATCCTTTGTCCGGGACCGCAAGAATTCGATTTGAGACACACCGGTGTCGCAGGTCTCTGACAGCGCGGCAATCACGTCAGATGGGCGGACATTCGTTCCAATGGGTTCAAGTTCCAGTGCATTACGAAGGCGATTGATAGGCTCCCGAACGTGGAGCAGGTCATTGCCAACGGCGTGAACCAGCACTCGCTCGTCCTTCCCTACATTGTTTTCCGGGAGCAGGACACAAAAAACCACTGCCACGATCGCAATAGCGATGATGAACAGTGTCAGGAAGAGATCCGCGACACTCGGCCAGTAGCTTTGCACAGGGATATCGTCGTCCGGGTCCGACATAGCCAATTATACTCTACGGAACATACGATTTAAGAACCCTGGCTTCCTGGTGTCCTCCGCCTTGATGGAAATTGGAGGTTCTGCATCGGCAGAGGAAGGATCGTTGATAGGCATTTCCGGATCGACCAACACAGTGTTTTCCTGTATAGTTGCATTATCATTCAACTCTATTTCCTTCGTCGGCTCCGGGTCCCGACGAGAAGAGAGCGGTGAAATCGGTGAGGATTTAAGGCTCTTACCCCCTTTAAGGGAAGGTGAAGATTCTGGAGTTGGATCGGATTGGGGTAAAATCCTCGGATCGGACGAAGGAGAGTCGCGGAAGGAGTCAGACCTACGAATTTTCATCTGAGACATCGCCTCCGCTGCAACTGAGTGAACTGCTTTCACTGCGGCCTGCTCAAGTTCAGACTTTTGCACCAGAGACTCGTCGATACGCGCAAGTGCTTTCGGAATCGCATTCGTAGCCTCGCTTAATCCTTCGCGAGCTTCGGAGAGGGTAGAATCAATACGCTCAATCGCTGCCGGAATCGCATTCGTAGCCTCGCTCAATTTTAGGCTGGCGTCAGAAAGGGTGGAATCAATACGCACAAGCGTTGCAGGGATCGCCTTGGTGGACTCGGTGATCTGTTCCCCCGTCTCCGTGAGGGTTTTTTTTATCAGGTCCAGAGTCGTGCAGGTATTATCTCGAATAACCTGGTGGGTTGAGGCGACTTCGATCTTCTGTTCGCTCAGAGATTTTTCGAGTTCGAATTGCATCTTTGCGATGCCGCTATCAAAGGACTTTCGGGCCACGTCAATTGCCTGCTTCGGCAGATCAGAAATAACGGATTTGAGATTGTCTATCGTTTTATCAACAGACTCGCGATCTTCCCGGTGGTCGACTTTTACGCTTTCAATAGTTTTAGATATCTCCTCTAGAGTCTTAATCATCTCTCCCCGGCCCTTCTCATGGTCATCGGTGATCTTGTTAATTTGATCCGAGATCTCTTGCATAATCTCGTTAGTTCTCTCGAAGATGCCTTCGAACCCGTTCACCGCTCCGTAGAGAGGGGATTTCTTGCCAAGCGTGCGAGTCAAAGTGGTAGCGATCGCGTTGGACTTTGAAGCCAACGCGTCGGCTGCGGTGGACATCTTGGCGACTCCGCTGTCGAGTCCGATCAGGGTGGGGGCAATACTTTCGATGAACTCGGTGAGGCGAACTACGACCATGTCGAATTTCTCTTCTCGATCGCCGATCGTTTTGGCCAAGGAACCAAAGGTGGTTCGAACCTCCGCGTATTCGTCGGCGATCGAGCGGGGCCGGTAACGGGGCATTACCGTTCCCATGGCGAAGCGGTCGAGTTCGAGGGTGTAACGGTTCAATCCGAGCGAATACATTCCACGAAACGCCACCACAACAATAGTGGCGACCAATGCAACCAGACTTGGAAGAAACGCGTCTCCTAGATTATGCATAAGCGAGTTCACCAGTTCAGTGCTCTCGGCGACATGGCTCAGATTGGGGACGTCGGTCAACGGCATCGCGCCCTCCGAGGGGCTGATTCGGAACTGAAAGGCTTTGAGGATGGGTTTGACTGAAAAGAGGGTCCCGACTATCCCGATCACCAGAAGCAGTGTTGCAATGCCGGCGCTTAACCTCACCGCTACTTTAGATCTCTCCCTACGAGATACAAGAACATGGAGTTCAGTGAGCGTGGTTGCGCGGCAGCCGACCCAAGCCGACCAGCAGGCGCGAATGATGTCGGCAACCCCAGACTCGTTGCCGATGCGTCGGCTTCGTAGCCACTGGGAAAGATCATGCTCTGAATAAGTGTGCGAGCCCTCCCAAGACTCCGATGATGTAAGTTTCGACTCGGCGCTTTTGATCAAAGCGCGATCGCGACTGGTAGAGGAATGGGCTACCCAAGCCGCGCCGACGCCGATCATGCCGACGAAACCAGCAAAGACGCCGAAAATCATGGGCCACTGTGTCGTGGTGATCTGAGCGAGAATGAGGTCCATGGTTGGAATTGTTCGACTAGGAGCGAACGACCCAGATCTCCGCTCGGCGGTTTTTTGCCTTGCCTGAATCGGTCGTGTTGGAATCGACCGGAAATACCGGGCCAAGACCGGCAGAGCGAGCATCCACCTTGGAACGGCGGAGTTCGGTGGCAACGGTTTCGGCCCGATCCTTGGAGAGCGGCATGTTGATTTCCACCCCCCCATCGCTATCAGTGAAGCCGAGAATTACCACCTTGTGGGTGGAATACTTTTCAAAAACGAACCGGGGAAGGCGCTCCAAGTCAGCCTGGGCCTTGAGATCAAGAAGTGCTCTGCCGACCTCAAAACGAAAATTCGTGGATAGGCGGATGGCGGAGCTGATCGTATCCGAGCCGATGGCAGTTCCAAGTGCCGCAAGGATTTCCGGAGGAACGTCCTCCTGGCTGCCGGTCAGTCGAAGGTCCACGAAACCTTGATTCGCGACCACGTTCTGGCCTTCATTCGAGGTGGCGAATTTCACCAACTGGAGGGCTTCATCCTCGGCCATAGGACGGGTCCAAGCGACAATCCTGAAGCTGTAAAGGTAGTCCTCGGTGGCGATAGTGAACGGACTTGGTTTTAGGGCGAGCGTTTCCTCGGTCGCTTGAACGGCAAGGCGCTTCGCTCGCAGGTTGTTATCTTCTTCGTGGTAGAGACCTAGACTGAGAAGGTTACGGTCGGAAAGTGCGGCCTGCTCGCCCGATGATTCTCCCGCTCCTGTGACAGGGAAGCCGAAGTGAAGCGACTTTGTCCGGATTGACGATCCCTCGGGGCCGGCAGCGACTCGGAACGGGATCGGTGAGCCAATCGTGACCTTGGAAATCGGGTTGTCAGGGTGAACCAATAGTGTCAGAGCATCTAAGGCAACCACCTCCGCAACCGAGCGACTCTCACGAAAGTCGCCGCTGAAGTTTCCGATATCCGCAGAGGACGGCGGACGGTCGGCAAAGAATACCGAGCATTCGCCGTCTGCCAGCATCTTGAAGCCTGCTTCCACAAGAGTAGACAAAACGAGGATCTTTCGCCCGTCGGCAGCGGAAAGATAGTAGCTTCCGTCCTCACCCGGAACGATCTCACTGTCGGACCAAGCTGCCGCAAGTGGAGCCGCCAAATCTCCGGCTAAAATACCGGATGCTGCAATCACGAGATCTGCCTGGTCTCTTTGAAAGGGCAGGGGCGGTGGTGGCGCGAAACGATTAAGCTTGTCCTGAGCGGCTTGCAAACGGGTGACGATTTGCCCCAGGGTCAATCGAATGGCTTTGCTCTCCAGATTTGGCTCCGATGGCGTCGCCGGTGAAGCGAGTCGCCGGGCGCGTGCTTGGCTTTCGCTCACTTCAGATAGGAATTCCTCGCAGACTTCGGCCGACTGCGGAGCCTTGGCGATGACGATCTCTAGCTGTAGTTCGGCGTCGTCGTCCAATCGGTTGAGTTTGCTTACGAGGCTCTTGGCATCGGCAGCGATTACCCCGGATCCTTGCTTCGGACGATCCAGTGTTTCCAGGGTGCTCCGCACATTCGACATCTGTGTTGTGATCCGCTTCAGGGCATTGGCGACCTCCATCGGCTCCTTCGACGCGATTGCGTCGGAAGCCTGTTTCTCAAGATCGGACGTTGCTGCTTGAAGTGGCTTGGGATCGGTTGGTGCTGATGCTGAAGCCCCCGACGCCTCCGCCTTGGTTTCGATGCTCTGAAGTTCGGCCTCCAGGGGAGCGAGGCGTGCCCGAAGATCCGTGAGCGCCTTTTCGGCCGGGTTGCCTCCTCCGAAGGCTGTCAGGAGGAGAACTACAACCACGAGTGCGACGGAACCAGCGTAAACGAGATTGGATCGGCCGTTGGTAAGTCCGTCAATCAGTCCCACATCCTCGCGGTGAATTTGACAGGACTCGTTGCCGCAGGGATCCACCGCGCCGGGTCTAACCCTGAAGATCTCGCGGGAGACCGAGTTAGGGCACTTTTTAGTAGGGTCGCCGCAGCGAAAAAACTTCGGAATCATCGCTTCAGTAGGTCGTGGATTTGCTTCCTTTGTTTTACCCAAGCAGCAAACTGTGGGCTGGCCGCACCGAGTTTTTTCAACTGGGAAGCATCCTCGCTCTCCAGCTTCGAGCGAAGGGCCTGCGCCTGGTCGTTATCGAGACTGGCAGCAGACGCCGCGACAGCGTCGCTAACACGATAAATGGTGACAATGTCAGCCGAGTTAGCCAGAGCGGCGATACTCTCGCCGATTACGATGGGCTCTATTCCATCCTCAGTTTGTTGAATTAGAACCACCTGGTCGTCCGATTCCTGTATAAGGGCTCCTCCACCGTTGGGCGTCTGGATTTGTGTGCCAAGCCAAAGAGTCGAGCGCATAGTTCCTTGAAGCTCGTCCGGCGGCGGGAGCAGTAGCGGGGGGCGTTGGCCCTTCTCGCCACTCGGATCGATATTTGTGAAATAGGCGGTATCTCCCTGTGTGTCGTGCGAGAGGGATTCCTTATACTTTGCTTCCAGACGATGGACGACGGAGGCAAACCGTGCGGCCATCCAATAGCTCACAAAGAGCATGCGGATCTGGGTGGGGTCGTCGTGATAGTAGACTCCCTGAACGGCAGTGTTGCCCGCTTCGAGAAGCGGCTTCACCATGTCGGCCAATTTTGGTCCAAACGGGTGTCCGTTAGGGAGACCGATGACAAGGCCCGATCGAGGCATTGAAGGCATCCCGGGATCCTGCCGAAGCGACTTTGGCTGCATCTCGGCGTTTGAAAACGCGAGGTTGCACGTCGCGCTATTAATGAATGCCAAAAGCTCGCCACTAAACTTTTCAGAGTCTTCATTGTGGCGCTTCTGGATAATGTCGAGGACATTGCCTGAAAGGACCGAGTCCCTGTGTGTCCGGTCCCTTACAGTGTCATGGATCTGTTCAACTCGTTTGAAAAGGACACTATCGGAGGAGTCCCGGAGTTGAGCCTTCTGGTCGTCGGTCAAATGGCCGAGCCTCGGAATTTGGTTATTCCCGAGCGTGTCCATGAGCGAATGCTCAAGCAGTTCGTCACAGGCATTCCCGATCAGTGTAGATTCGAGTCGCTGATCCTTGAGATGTGCTTCCAGATTCTCAAGCGACAACTCGGCCTTGTTCGCAACTACGCCTTCCTGAGCCTGTCCAGGCCCCTGTAGCATTTGAGTGAGATCACGATGAAGGTGGTCGCGACGCTTTTCCGCCTCACCCGACCATTCCTGGAGTTTTCCTGCCGCCAGTTGATAGTCGCTCGCAAGCTGTCCGAGGATTCCAGCAACAGAGTTAGCTAACTCCCGATCCTCCCCCTTAGCGCGAGAACGAAGTTCGTCCCGAAGAATACTAGCGAGATCGTTTTGATGGGCGAGAGCAAGCTGTTCCTGCTTGAATGGACGAGAAAGCAGAGTCATTTTGAGCCACTCGGCTTTTCGCTTGTCCATCCTGCGCCGGAGGGAGTCGTTGTTCGACGCGGTGTCGCTCTCGTCGCCGGACACCTGACGAACTTTCTCCTGCACCTGTATGAGCAGGTCATGCACGTAAGATAGCCCTAGGGGCCGGTCCTTTCGGGTCCACGCGCGGCGGATTATTTCGTGAATCCCATCTGTGACACGTTCGAGACGCTGTGTGCGTTTTGAAGCAAGATCCCGGAAAATCAAATCCACTCCTCGCTCGTCCACCGCGGTGGCAAATCTTTGTCGGAGTTCGTCTTCGTAGGTCGCCAGATCGAGATCCTTGAATCCCTCACGCTTCTTTCCGCTGTGGTAGCGATTGAAGTCCGCGTTGAGACAATCGATCAAGCCGGGTAGGTCAGTGTTAACTGCCCGCTCTGCGTCGATGACCGCTGTCAATTCGGTGAGAGCCTCGGAATGTCCGGGGATTCCAGATGTCAGCTTTTCGCTACCAAAGCCGAGCGTATCGCTCCAATTCTGGAAAAGAAGCTTGCGAAAACTAGAAATGAAGAGATCGCGTGCCAGTAACTCCCTCACAGCCTCGATTGGCACTTCCCACCTTCTCATTCCGACGCTTCCAAAGCGGTAGGACCGGAGCAGGTTGCTTACAGGTTCACCTTGATAATTAGAGATCTTGTCTTCTCCCGTGACGGCTTTCTGCTGGGTGGGATCCAAGTGGCCGGAAACGTAGCTGTAGATCCGCTCGAAGGCTGCCTCCGCAACGATCTGGTGCTGCTGCGTTAAAGATAGGAGCTGGTTCTTGCTGCTCAACTGAGAGCTAAGGATGATTTGGGTAATCGGCTCGTCCCCCGAGAATGCTGCGCCTTCGCTCGCACTACCCAAAAGGGTTGGTCTAAACCTTCCACAGCAGAGCGCATTCAGATCCCGAAGTGCCGCGCTTTGGTTTTGATGAAAGTAGCCGACCTGGGCGTCTTCGAAGTCTCGGTCGGTGACATACAAATAAAGAAAGATCGGGAATCCTCCCTCGACACTTGCGTTCGGGAACGTGGTTCGGAGCATCGTGACGAGATCGACGATTCCCCCACTGCCGGTCCCACCCGCTAATGATGCGAAAATGTGGATTGCGCATTGGTTTCCATTCGAGAGCATCGGAGTGATTTTGTCCTCGCATACCGCCTTTCTAATCCGATCCGCATTTCGGGCAAAAAGCAGACGCCCGAGGCGGCGGCGCTGGTTGGCGCCCTGAATGCCTTGAGCGCCTTCTAGAAAGGCTTGGAGTCGATCGACGTCGCCGATCCAGCGTGCCACATCTCGACGCAGCGCCATCTCTCGGGCGTTGATTGATTCACCGTCGTCCTTGAGGTAGAGAAAAGACGATGGCTTGAGCCTCAGATCATTCCCAAAGTAGACCCAGTTCCTTCGCTCATTGGTGACATCCTTACTTGAGTCAATGTAGAGAAAGTCCCATTTTTGGCCATTGTCTCTTAGAGATTTTGCATCCTTGCTCCGATTTGCGAGGACCTTTTGGAGTTCCGCAATGCTCTTTCCGCCCTGGCCGCCAAGGCCAATAAAGAGATGATTTTTCATAGTGGGGAGAGGTTAGAAACTAGGGCTTGGGATTCACCCTGATGTCTTCGATAGCCCGGATGGCCCCAAAAACGAACGGGATAAGAACCGATAGGCCGAGTAGCCACAAGCACGCGGTCTTCAGCTCCCCTAGCTTCGGCATCAGCATCGCGTTAGCCGTATCCAGCGCGTGATTGACTTGAAGTGTTGCTGCGGTTGCGGTCCATTCGTTCTCGCTGGAAACCGTTCTGGGAAACGAAGCGGGGGCTATCTTCAACGCGTCTACGGTTTCGGATGCGATGTCATCCGCGCCCTTCGTGTCGAGAGGGACACCGAAAATGAAAGGCGGCTTCGTGCCCAAAGAGCTACGGGCCTCCTCCCCGGCGACGCTCGCGAGCACGACAGCATCCTCCGGGGTATTCAGACGGACCTGATCGCCGGACTGATCGGGTGGAGTCAAATCCTGCTGGCCCTGCTTCGGTTCCAGTCGGCTCCATGTTTCCACGATTACGGAGCGTTTGAGACGACTGGAGTCCGCGATCGTTTTAGCAAGACTGATCCGTTGCTGTTTGAACCATTCCTCCATTCCTGCTACCGTCCGAATATTGAAAACCGCATACGCAGCCAAGGCTGCGAAAAGTAGGACCGTCGCTAAAAAGCCACCGTGGCCGCTCAGGCTCCACTCCTTGTTCCATGCGCGGCCCCAGAGCGACCCGATCAAGAAAATGAATACGATGAAGGTAATGGCAACCCAGATCCAAGTAGCCACGCTGGATGAACCCAAGGCGAAGCGAAAGACGAACTCGAAGAGGTCAAATAGAGTCATGATTTGTGGGCTAGGTTCTGCATATGCAAAGTGACGGAAATCCTAAAGGTTGGGAAGCTTTAAATGGGGGAGAATCTTGGCTAAAGTGCCGGGACCGATGCCCGGCACATTGAGGAGATCCACTTGGGCGTGGAAGGGTCGATGCTCAATGATCCGGTTCGCGAGGGCGTCGCCGATGTCAGGAAGCTGCATTAGTTCATCACTAGCTGAGGTGTTCGGATCGACCAATTCGCCTGGAGCCAGTTGGGCGTCGCCAACCGCTATCGCCAGTTCCTCATCTTCAGAACGTTGGGCTTTCCGCTCGTCAGGTAAGGATTCCCAGTTGGTCTTGCTCCAAATACCTCGTCGGGCCGAAGCAGCTTGCAGCTCAAGATCAGCCAAGTGAGCCCGATATTCGTCCTGCGACCGGCCGTCGTGCGTTTCCCGGGAAACGCCGAAGGCTCGAGCGAGTCCGGACCGAACTAAATCCGAGGCCAGGTCGGCTCCTTGGCTGGTCGTGACAAAGGCGTAGATCCGCTTGTATCTGCCATCGCCTCGGGCGTCGGCAAACGTTGTATGGATGGTAAATGGTTCGGAGAGCGCATCTATGACAGATTTTGCTGCCGATTCACGAAAGCCTTTAGCTGAGCTGATTGCCTTTCGGGAATCAGGATCGATGGCGGTGATTCCGAAATAGCGGCGCTGCGCACGGAGCCTACGCTCGTCGGTGGCGTCGGTGACATGCCATTCGAGGCAGTCTGCTCCATATAGGCGCACGGTGAACTCCGTTTTGTCGGGTGTTCGGACCAAGAAACTGTCTCTGTCGGCCCAATCCGTAGGGACTATGATGCAGTTCTCGATTATTGTAAGCGGTTCCGCTGCCCAGGATAGGGTGCATGGAAGCAGGGCTGCCACAATCACCACCCACTTATTTATCGGGCGGGGGATGCTAGGAATTTCCTCATTCAAGTCTTCCGCAGCCATGTCGCCCTTGAGCCAAGGTTGGCGGGGGGTGAGAGTGAGGAAGAGCGAATACATCATGGCTTGTTTCGTATAAAACCCAGAAATTGCGGTGGCGTCAAAGGTATTCGAAGATCTAGACCGGATTTCAACCACAAAATTCGCAGGACCAGGTTATTTATCCGGCCGTAAATTACTTGATTTCCATATTTTTCAGTCTTGAGAGGTGAGGAGACTCCGCCGGGGACTCTCTTCATCCTTCCGCCGCCCGAGCCAAGAAGCGGGCGTGCGCTTCGCCCCTTGTGGCGCGATCTCATTATGCGCGTCTGGGGCGAGGATCCGCACAAATGTCCCTGCGGCCCTGGAATGATGAGCCGAGCGGCGGTGGCAGCCGCGAGACGGACCGATCCGAAGGAGCGGCCCTGGAGCGCAGCGGAAGGGTGAGGGAGCCGGAGGAGGCGACCGATTCAACGTGGTGGGAACAATGATTCGTCGTAGCGAGGTCGAGTTCTTTTTGAGGCTCCACGGTCTTTGGGAGGGGATTGTCGCCCTGCCGCCGCCGCCGGACCCGCCATTCGACATCGAGACGATGGAGCCCATCGAGGTGCCGCCCCACGCGATTTGGCGCGACGACTTCGAGGAGTTTGGACTGGAACGGTGGACGGGTGGCGAACCCGACTGGGACTGCCACGGCGCGATAGCGCACGCAAACGGCGAAGCCACACCGCAGCTGGCGGCGAAGACGGCACACCCGCCGGAACTCGACCGTAGCGGCAAGCCCGGCGATGGGCGCCGCCTCGTCCTTGATGCGCCCGATCCGTTTCCTGAGGAAGAGTGGGCGGTGTCCGGGGCGAACTGAGTCGTGGGTCGATCAAATCCCCTCGGAGATCCCGCCTGATTTCAACGTAGAAATCAAGCGGGAGCGGGGATCCGTGTCCAGAGTCCTCCATTTTTCGCATCGTCCGCAGGCGAACGTCTGATTTTGACCGAAAATCCTTGACTCACTTGGTCGAATCAGGCGATTCTACAG
>Ga0209491_10003858_pt1 | contig 24015 bp, 24 predicted proteins | sample BON02_FD_187213 | JGI IMG/M metagenome (GOLD analysis project Ga0209491, IMG submission 187213) | Freshwater microbial communities from Lake Bonney liftoff mats and glacier meltwater in Antarctica - BON-02 (SPAdes) (version 2) | ecosystem: Environmental > Aquatic > Freshwater > Ice > Glacier... | reverse complement strand
TCTCCCTCCCTCCCTCCCTCCCTTCCTCCCTCCCTCCCTAGCTTGTTGCTATTAGACGAACCCACCTCCGGCCTGGACTCCAAAACTGCCGAAGACATCTGCGGCCTTCTCAAGCTCTTAACCAAGCCCGGGCGCCTCGTCATGTGCTCGATCCACCAACCCTCCTACAAGATCTTCTCCTCCTTCACCAAAATCTGTTTCTTGGTCAAAGGCCGATTGGTCTACTCTGGGGGGTTTCCTGAAGTGATGCCTTATTTTGCTGCTAGAGGCTTTGAAGTCCCTACGTTTGATTCATCACCCGCTGATTTCTATATGAGGGTCATGCAGACGGAGGGGCCCGCGTTGATAGAAGCATGGGAGAAGGCAGCCCCTGTGATTGAATGTCCTCCCGCTGACGCTGCTGCTGCTGCTGCTGCTGCTACTGCGGAGGGTGGAGCACTTGCTCTCGTGAGTCATAATAGCAGTGGGAGCAGTAATAGTAGCGTGACGAGCAGCACCAAGAGCAATGGCAACAACAAGCCCTCCCTCGTTGCTTGGGACCCGGCGGGGAAGTGGTTGAGGAGTGCGGATGCGAGGGATGGACGGAGGGCGTCGCAGGTGTCGAGTTGGCAGCAGTATCGTGTGTTGTTGCGGAGGTTTTTGGAGGATAGTTATAAGGATAAGGGGAAGATGTTGAGTGGTGTGTTGATGGAGGGGACGATTGGCTTGTTGGTGGGCTTGGTGTGGTTTCAGCAGGATATTCACGAGGAGGGGAGTGTATTTCCCCTGTTCGGGGTCTTTATCATGTTGACGACCATTGCGATTTTTGATAATTGCGTGTCGGTGGGCCTGAAATTCCCGTTGACTCGTGCGTTGCATTTTAGAGAGTATTCGAATGGGTACTATAGGCTGTTGCCGTACTACTTTGCAACTGTCACCTCCTCCCTCGTCCTCGCCTCCATTTACCAGCTACTGCAGGCCCTGCTGGTCTTCTTCCTTGTCGGTCTTGATTTCACCGTGAGGAAATTTTTGGTGTATCTGTTCGTGCTTGCCCTTGCTGCGAGCATGGGTGCGTTTCTCGGGTTTATTGTTGGGACGTATACGAGTGATTTGAAGAGGACGCAGGAGGTGCTCACTCCTTTGTTGATGCCGATGATTATCTTTTCGGGGTATATGCTGCCACTACCACAGATTCCGACTTATCTCCGGTTTTTGTACTATTCGAGTTTTTACCAGTATGTGTTCTCCAGCTTGGCGATCAATCATTTTGCGGGGTTGGAGTTTACGGATTGCTCGATTGTGAATGTCTTTTGTTTGAGGCAGGGGGATCAGTATCTGGCCTTGGTGGGGCTGGCACCGGAGATGCTGGTGAGGAATCTGTTGGTGTGTGTGGGGTTTTTGGTGGGTTTGATTGTGTTGGGCTTTTATAGCTTGAGGCGGGTGTCCTTGTGCTGAGGAGGGGGGAAGGAGGGAGGGAAGGAAGGATGGTTGCAAACATTTTTGTTGCTTGTTATGGATACTGTGGTTGGACGGAGGGAAGGAGGGAGAGCACTGTGATTGACTGGAGGAGAAGAGGAAGGGAGAGGTGTAGAATGGCGAGTGGAAGACGGAGAGAAATATATTTGTACGTGTGTGTGTGTTTTGTTATGTCTGCGTGTGTGTGCTTTACTTGAAAGGCCTCAAGCTTCTTTGTTGCCGTTTGTGGAAAAGAAGAGGAAAAAGGAGAAGAGGAGAATGAAAGGAGAGCGTTTTCAAGATTGATCGAACTTGTCTTGACAGGAGTAGACGTGAATGTATTTCGTAGTGTGCTTTGGCTTCCACCCTTACTGCCGTGCATGGGCGCTTGGGGTGCGGATAGGTGTTTACTAGATGAGAGGTAGAATGGGAAGTAGGGGGAAACGATAGAGAAAAAGTATGTGGGTTAGGAGGGTGTGTCATTTTCAGAGGGAAGAGAGAGATAGAAAAAGGGGGAAGTAGTGATAGCAGGGATTAGAGAGCAGTCAACTGTCCCCTCCTGGTGGGGAAAGAAAAGAGCCAGGAAAGAGCAGCCGCGAGACAGGCTGCGACAACAGCAACAACCAAACCAAAACACACCACATACACCCACACATTAAGTAAGAATTGAGAATTAAAAGAAAACGAGATGGTGGAATAAAGCATCCATAAGATCGGAATGAAAACAACTGAGCGGTTTTTGCAACCAAACAAAGGACCGAGTATATGTGGTCCCCATTTTGAGCCAGAGAGAAAGGCAGCCGTCTGTGCTCGCCTGCAAGAAGAGTCAACAACAAAATGTGATGCAAAGAAACAAACACAAAGTGCAAGAAGGAATTAATGGGACAAGTGGAGCCAAAACCACACAAAATCGTTTTTCTTTCCTTCTTTTGATACCCTGCCTTCGCTTTCCTTCTTCTCTCCCTTTCCTATCGCACATACGTGCTCACTTGCGCTTCCGCAACAAAACAAACAAGCCCGCCAACACCGCAGCCCCAACCCCCACCCCCACCAACAGCATCGCCTCCTGCGACAGCGGACACCCTTCCCCCCACACCTTCTTCCCTCCCTTCGCCTCTTCCACCCCTCCCTCCTTCCCGCCCTCCGTCAGTCCCTCTTCCAGGCTGCCGTCGGGGTTGAGGCGGAGGCCGAGGTCAGCTGCAACCATTTTGCGGCAGATGGGGTGATAGAACATGGCGTTTTTCTTGAAGGTCTTGAGAGCCAAGGCGCTGGCCATTTTGCTCTGTGAAAGGAGGGAAGAAGGGACGGAGGAAGGGAGGGGGAGGAGATTGGGTGAGTGATTTGTGGGGTGGTAAAAGATGGCGTTTTTCTTAAATGTCTCGAGGGCCAAGGCGCCGGCCATTTTGCTCTGTGTGTGTGAAGAAAGGGGAGGGAGGGACGGAGAGAAGAGTGGGTGATCGGTGAGTGATTTGTGGGGTGGTCAAACATGGCGTTTTTCTTGAAGGTCTCGAGGGCCAAGGCGCTGGCCATCTTGCTCTGTCTTTTTGTGTGTGCATAGTCCAAGGTAGAAGTAAGTGAGTAAGTTAAAAACGAACAAAGGCACGGAAGAAAAAGACGCCAACGACATAAATCCCTTCCCTCCCTCCCTCCCTCCCTCACTCCCTCCCCCCCTCCCTCCTCACCTTAAACAACTCCTTATACAACGGCCGTGTAAACTTCATCCTCCCCTGCGACGTCACAAAATCCAACGCATTCGCCACCACAAACTTGGCGCCCGCCCGCAAACACAACACCGTCCACCTAAAGCGAATCTCCGCATTCTTACTACTGCTCAAATGGTACTCCCTATCCATAGCCTCAAGCACAGGCACCGACATCACCCTCCCCTCCTTCTCCGTCCTCCCCAACAGCCGCTCCAAAAAAATCTGCTTCTGCAGCGTCGTCCATCCCGCAAAGCCACCCTCTTCCCCTCCCTCCCTCCCTCCCTCAAACCAAGCATCCGCCAGCGCCAACGAAGGGCCAGCCAGCCTCTCTGTATTGTATTCCGGCTTCGGGGGCAACCCTGACTTATAGAAAATATCACCCCAAGGCAAGGAGACCAACCGCTCATCCTGCTTAAAATAAGCAAGCAACGTCTGTTTGAACTCAGCGGAGGTCACCGTTTTGTACTGAAACGTCTTTATGTAGTGCTTGGCAAACTTTCCAAATTCCGCACTCCCCACTATTCGTTCCAACCGCACCAACAGAGTAAACCCCTTCTCATACGGCACACTCGAAAAAGCATCATCCGGGTCCACATCCGTCAAATCCGGCACCAAAGCAGTGAGCTCCATCTGGTCCTTAAACGCCACCACGCTCTCCTCCAAACGCGGCCAGCCCAACCACTCCGCATCCAGCTCAAATATCATGTCATCGTGATGGATCCTCGCCATAATCTTCCGTTGCAACCACATAGTCCACCCCTCATTCAAATAAAAATGCTCCCACGTCGTATTTGTCACCAAATTCCCCGTCCACGAATGCGCAATCTCATGCGCAATAACATCAGCCAAACTCCTATCACCCGCCAAGAGCGTCGGTGTCGCAAACGTCAAACACGGATTCTCCATCCCCCCATACGGAAAACTCGGCGGGAGACAAAGCAAGTCGTACCTCGTCCAAACATAATCACAAGTCAACGCTTCGGCATGCTGCAGAAACTCCTCCGTCTGATCAAACTCAAACCTCGCCGCCTCCACCACGCTTGGCTCCGCCCACACACGACACCTAGGACTGATCTCTCTACTCTCCAACTCACCCACCGCCAGCGCCACCAAATAAGAAGGCATCGACACAGGCTGCTCCCACACATAAGTCCGAAATCCAGCCCCATCCACAAACTCCTTGCCTTCCGAACGCAAGGCACTCATCAAGGCAGTCGCCCATTGAGGGACGCGGACTCGGGCAGAGTACGTCATTTTGACCGCTGGGGCGTCTTGGCAGGGGAAGATGGAACGGGCGTGAATGGCTTGGGATTGAGTGAAGAGGTAGGGGTGTTTCTTGCCGGCGGTTTGCGCGGGGGGCAGCCATTGGCAGGCGGAGGCAGTGGGGGTTGTGGTGTAGTAGATGCGGACCACCACGGTGTTGCCTTTGTTGAGCAGGCCTGCGGTGGTGAGGGAGACCTCGAGCGGAATGCCGAAGACAGGGTGGGGGGCATCAAATTTGAAGGCGGCTTCCACGCCGTTTACTTCGGCCTTGTGCACGCGGAGGCCAGAGCTTGTGTCGAAGATGGCCTTGCTGGAGGGGGTGCCTGGTTGGAGGACGACCATGGTATGCTCTGCCCAGCCGTCCAGGACGTGGTTCTCAAAGTCCACGTTCCATTGCAGCTTCAGGTGCTGCGTCTTGACGGCTTGGTAGTTGCTCAGGGTGTTCTTGTCCTTTTGATTCGCGGCACGGCTGGTATCGACGGGCGGAGCGGCGGTGGTGGTGGAGGCCGAGGAGGAGGCGGCAGCGGCTGCGTAGGATTTACCTTTCGCCATGCTGTGAGTGCGTGCGCCGGCAAGGCAAGGGACTGGCACGGTCCTGTCGGTGGGGGAGAAGGATAAAGAGAGAAGGGGGCCGGTGAGGCACAATTGTTTTAGGGGCTTTGGCTTTAGGACGGTGGTTTCGGCACATGCACAGACGGTAAGGGAGAAGAGAGGGGCGGTGAGGCACAATTGTTTAGAGGGCTTTGGCTTTAGGACGGTGGTCTTGGCAGAGGCGCAGAAGCAAGCCTTCTTCTTGTTCTTCGATGACGAGTGCGAGGAGAAGAGGAAGGCAACATCGCTCTCTCTGTCTCTGGAGCTTGGCCGCCAGGCTTTACGCCAACCCGCTGCTGCTTGACAGGCCCACTCCCCACGCCCTTGTCCTTGTCTTACCTGGGCTCTGTCCCTGTGTGTGTGGTGTGTGTACGAGGCGTGTGATGTTTTGAGGCAGGAGGCAACTCGCTCACTTCTCCAAAAGCAACCGATTTCGTCAATCAAAGTCACACACCCTCGACAGCCACAACCACAAAGCACACACGCACAGGCCAGCACAACGGCAAGGGCATGACCAGGACCTCCGCCGTCTGTCTTCATTTTGATGCGCCGGCGCCCGAATGCTCAAGTTTGGAGAGCTGCGGTTTGCCTTTGCCTCTCGACCCACACCGCGCGCCGCCCTCTAGAACGAATGCCCATGCCGACCACGCCGCGTACCCATCCCATCCACACACTCCATACATCCATACCACAGGCGTTGCCACCAACAGCACCAGTATCTTCCAAAGCCATGGCTGACGTGGGTTTGTACGGCCTGGCCGTCATGGTAAGTGATCAACAAGGGAGGGCGGGCGGGACGTATCGGCATGACCCTTTCTCCGTGTGCCTCCACGCCTCCAGCAAGCGACGCCCTCGGCATGCATGCACACTCACTCCTTCCCCTCTGTCTATCCCAACAATAGGGCCAGAACTTTGCCCTGAACATGGCCTCCAAGGGCTTTTCTGTCTCGGTCTGCAACCGTTCCCATGACAAGGTGGACACGACCGTGCAGCGCGCCGTGGCCGAGGGGAATCTGCCCTTAAAGGGCTACAAGGATGTACGTTTATTTAAGTTAGGGGTGGAAGGCGATATGCCTGACGCAATCCCGTTTCTGAGGTGCGGGGCGTGTTACTCTCTGCATGTGTGCATTGGCCTCTTAGTGCGTGGGAGTGCATGACTCTGCGGTGCGCTCCTCGCTCCTCCTAATTTTCTGAACATCTCCGCCAGCGCTTCCTGTCATCCTACTGTACGAACTCTACATTGAACATCATCATCTTCCTTATCACGCTCACCCACCCCTCTCCTTTAAAACAATACAGCCCAAAGAATTCGTCCTCTCCCTCTCCAAGCCCCGGAAGATCGTCCTCCTCGTCATGGCCGGCAAGCCCGTGGACGCCACCATCGACCTCCTCTCCCAATACATGGAATCCGGGGACGTCATCATCGACGGCGGCAACGAATGGTACCCCAACTCCCTCCGTCGCGCCGAGTCGCTCGCCCCCAAAGGCATCCTTTTCATGGGCATGGGCATTTCGGGCGGGGAGGAAGGAGCGAGGAACGGCCCCTCCCTCATGCCCGGTGGACCGAAAGAGGCTTATGATTTAATTGAGCCGATTTTGGTGAGGGCTGCGGCGCAGGTGGATGATGGGCCCTGTACTACGTATGTGGGTCCGATTGGCTCGGGGAATTATGTGAAGATGGTGCATAATGGGATTGAGTATGGGGATATGCAGTTGATCGCTGAGGCGTATGATGTGCTGAAGACATGCGCGGGGTTGAATAATGAGGAGCTGGCTGCGGTGTTCACGGAGTGGAATTCGACGGAATTGGAGAGTTACCTGATTGAGATCACGGCGACGATTTTTGGGAAGAAGGATGATGTGACTTCGGAGGGGTATGTCGTTGATAAGGTGTTGGACAAGACGGGGATGAAGGGGACGGGGCGATGGACTATCCAGGAGGCGGCGGAGAGGAGTGTATCTGCTACTACCATGGCGGCTGCGTTGGACGCACGGTATCTGAGTGCGAGGAAGGAGGAGAGGGTGGCGGCGAGTGGGGTGCTTGAAGGCCCGAAGGAGATTCCGAGTATCGATAAGGCCCAGATCATTGCGGATGTGAAGGAGGCGTTGTACTGCTCCAAGATCGTGTCGTATGCCCAGGGGATGAATTTGATTAGGGGGGCCAGTGACCAGTTTGAGTGGAAGGTGGATTTGGCGGAGTGTGCCCGGATCTGGAAGGGGGGGTGTATTATCCGAGCGGGCTTTTTGGATAGGATACGCGCGGCCTATGCCAAGAATGTGGAGTTGGCGAACTTGCTGGTGGACCCTGATTTTGCGGGGGAGTTGAATAGGTAAGGAGGGGAGGGGGGGGAGGGAGGGAGGGAGGGAGTGTGGGAATGTATCACCAAAAAGGGCCATGCACGCACTGACTCAATTGCTTTCTCTCTCTCCCTTCCTCCCTCCCTCCCTCCTAGCCGCCAGCCCTCCTGGCGCCGCATCGTCTCCCTCTGCGTCGCTTCCGGTATCGCCTGCCCAGCCTTCTCTGCCTCGCTCGGCTATTTTGACAGCTACCGTCGGGCGCGCTTGCCTGCTAACCTGACTCAGGCGCAACGTGATTTCTTTGGGGGGCATACCTATGAGCGGGTGGATAAGGAGGGGTGGTTCCATTGTGCCTGGACGGAAAGCCACAAGGATATTGGGGATGCGAATCAGAGGAGGACGGGGGAGTTGTAGGATCGTTAGAGGGGGGAGGAGGGAGGAAGGGAGGAAGGGAGGGAGAGTGCATGTGTGTGTATGCGTGCGCGTGGAGTGGGGCAAGAGAAGAAGGAAGGGGACGACGGCAAGGGTTGGAAGGGGAGAAAGAAGACGCAGTCAATCAGTCTTTTCATTAGGGAAACAACGCAGAGGCAAAAGTGAATTCATTAGTTGCAGTCCTACTAGGGAGGATGAAGGAAAAACAAGAGAGCACAAAAGAAGAGAAGGCAAGTTCAATGGGAAAGCACACCAATGCGGGAGAACGCGCAACAACGATAATAGCAGGCAGCAGGCAAGGCACGAGCGGGACGTGTCTCGCCGTCTCCTCACGCATGCTCTGCACAACTTGGGCGGAGTAAGTGTAGGGAAAAGGGAAGGCCGTAAGAGAGAGAAAGACAGAAGACAGAAACACGATGTAATAACAGCAGCAGCAACAGCAACAGCAGCAGGGGCAAGAAATATCAGAACACCCCCCCCAAAAAAACAAAAAAAGGGGAAGAAGGGGCAAACGCATTGATAGTTATCCGTGCAATGGTTTTCTTTTTTTTCACTTGTTTTTCTCATGTGGGTCTAACTAAGTCCTGACTCACTCACTTTCTTGGGGGTGGTAGAGCCTCAAAAAGGATATATAAATCCCTTTTTATGCCCCTCCATCTGCTTGCTACTCATACATGATCTTCCTCCATCCCTTTTCTGTTGTTGTTTTCATCTCTTTTTCATTAGTGTACCCTGTGACTCGACACCAGCACCACACAAAATTCGTACACGCGGTTTTACTGCCTTCTCTTCTTTCTTCTTCCCCATCAGTTGAATTTCAATTCCTTCTCCTTCTCCAGCTTCTTTCCTGTTGTAATTTTTCTCACTTTTGCATGCGATTATAAATATCTACTTCCTGTTTTGTTTTCTGCTCGACGTACTGCGCGAAAAAGCTAGTCCAAATCCACTGAGAACATATCATCATCTGAACATTTGGTGACGGCGCTGGCGGAGGGCCGGAGGTGGAAGCGACGAGGCTCGCAGTAGCAGGCTTCAAAGGCGCTCCACGCTGTTTCTTCTCGCTGCTGCTGCTGCTGCTGCTGCTGCTGCTGCTGCTGCTGCTGCTGCTGCTGCTGCTGCCGCCGCCACCATTGCCTCCTCGGAGGCAGAAGCCGAGGAGGGCTGCGGCTGTCGGGGCTTGCCACCCCTGCTACCACTACCACCACCACCGCCGCCGTTGTAGCTCTTTTTCTTAGGCGTCTGCAGACCCTCTCCCTCCACAACTGGCACTCCGCCAGCCACTGCCTCCGTCGTCGTCAGCCCAGCCTGCTGTTGCTTGTTCTTCTTCTTTGAAGAGGAGGGATTAGACGCCGAAGAGGGCGACGAAAGAGAAGCCAACCGACGACGCTGCTGCTGTTGCTGCTGTTGTATTTGCTTCCGGAACCACCTATCCTCCTCCTCCTGCCGTTCCTTCTCCTCCTCCGCGGCCGCCACGGCCAATGCCTTGGCCATTGCCTGAGATTCCTCCTCTTCCTTTGATCTTTCCAACTCCCGCTGTTGCTTCTGAATGACTTCAAACGAATCGGAACGCTCCCGTCGTCCACTCAGCCACGGGCAGGTATTACCATCAAACCGCACCAAGGCCGCCTTCCTTTCCTCCTCCGCCATAATCGACTCAAAGCTCGGCGTCGCACCTCCCCCTCCTCCTCCTCCTCCCCTTCCTCCGCTAGTGCCGCTGCCCCGCACGGCAGGAGAGCGAGAGGGCAAGTCCATGCTAACCACCACACCAGCACTCGTGGCCGCAGCATTTACTGACGCTGCTGTTTGCTTGCTGTTGCTGCTGCTGCCACCCTTGCTACCGCTCCCACCAACAGCACCACCACCACTACCCGCCGCCCAGCTGCTAGTGGAAGAAAGCGCTGGCACTACGGGGCGAGGGGTGGTGGGAGTCGTCTTAAAAAAAGCGGACAACAGCACCGTACCCTCCCCTCCTCCTCCTCCTCCTCCTCCTCCTCCAGTGCCAGCACCCATACTGCTACCCAGTGGTTGCAAGAGCGTGCTGCTGCTGTTGCTGCTGCTGCTGCTAATGCTGTTGCTGCGTCGCGCGTGGCCCGGTGGGCTGCCCACAGCCAGGCCCAGGCTCTTGCCAAAAGGGCTGCTACTGCTGCTGCTGTTGCTGCTGCTGCTGCTGCCGGACATCGACATACCGCGTACCCTTCCTCCCTTTGAAGCTGCTGCTGCTGCTGCTGCTGCTTGACGCTCCTCTTCCTCCAAAATCTCCCGGAAGCTCTTCTTGTTGCTGCTGGGAGGGGAGGAGGACGAGGAGGAAGGTGTAGCTGGTAGAGGACGACGATGCTCTGACATCGGTGATGGCCCCATAGAGGAAGTGGGCGTGCTAGGCGCAAGGCTACCAGCGCTCCACGGCGAGGATGGTGGTGGAGGAGGTAAAGGCACGCCACGCTGCCGAATGTCTTTCTCCCGGGCCTCTTTTGCGGCCTGGTCGATAGCAGCTTGGATGACGGCTGCCTCGGCTTGGACTTTGGCTAGGCGTTTGCTGTGTCTCTTCCCCTTGAGGTGATCTTGCCAAATGCCTTCGTTGGCACAGGTCACGTGGCAGGCATCGCAGGTGTAAGTGGTTGGCAACAACGAGGAGGAGGACGAGGACGACAGAGAAGACAATAATGAGAAGGCCTTTTCCTCCGTCAATTTGAGCTGGTCATGCTTCAAATCCCCTTCCTTCTCACCCTCGCCCTCCATCAGACCTGCTGCCGCTGCTGCTGCTGCTTCTGCTGCTGCTGCCGCCTGTTTTTTCTCCTTCTCCCGGACCTCCCTCGCCTTATCCATGACGCGCAACCGAGCCAATAAAGGCAACAGCTTCTCAGCCTCCGACTCTAGAATCGAACGCCGCGACATCTTTCGCACCTGATCCACAGACAACACCGTCCCACCCGCCTCCAGCCGTGCCAGCTCCTCCACCTGCATTAGCCGCTTCTTCAACCCCCTCTCTAACCTTAGAGCCTCCTCCAACGTCGGATCCTGCCCTCGCTGCACCCGCGCAAGCATAGTAGCCACCGGGCTCGGTCGTGCCGCTGCTGTTGCTGCTGCTGCTGCTGCTGCTGCCTCTTCCACCGCTGCTGCTGCCGCTGCTGCTGCAGAGGAAGAAGACGAAGACGACGCCTCTTGAAAGAGAGTATTAACATCATCTGCGGCGTCTTCCAATAGGAAATCCAAGTCAGCCGGTCGACCAGCAACTAGAATCCCGTCCAAATTCCGCTGCACAAATTCCACGCAATACCCCGCTAGCTCCCTCGAGTCCAACGCCTCCGCGTGTGCTAAAACAGATATGGCATTTCGCATGTCAACCTGTGCGGCAATGGCTCGCTCACAGAGCTCCTTGAGGGTAGGGAGGGCGACCAAGGCAGGGAGGGAAGAAGAGGTAAGGACACCCTTCTCGCTCTTCTTCTTGCCGTGGCCGCGCCCATGAAAAAGAGGCATCAACGCCTCCATGTTGTCAATCGCAAACAAGTCCCCATCCCCCTCGCTGCTACTCCCAACCGAAAAAGGGGAAGGAGACCTGGTCTCCACCTCGTCCTCGTCCTCGTCCTCGTCGCTCGCGCGCCCACTAACAGCCGCCGCCAACCGCGCTTGCACCGCCTTCAAATTCGCGTGGGGGTGCGGCAACACAGGCGAGAAAGCCGACAACAGCACCACTGTATGCTCGGGCCCCGCCGCGACCTTGATTCCGCGCTTCAGACCCACCACACGCTTAGGTACCGGTTGCCAGCTCCCCTGTCCGTGACCCAAAATACCTTGCTGCCCATCCGTCGATCCCCAGCTATACAAGTCGCCCGTCTCACTCACCACGCAAGTATGCCCCGCCGAGGCACTCACAAACACCCCACGATCTTGCCCCATCCCCTGCACCACTCGCGGGCACGTCGTGTGCGTCACCCCTCCTCCTCCCCCTTCCTCCCCTCCTCCCCCCACCCCCAAACCTAGTTGATCGGCGCCCAAGCCCCAGGTATACACTAACCCAGTGCTAGCCAAGGCAACATTATGATGCCTCCCCGCCGAGACTTGCACCACATTAATACGCGCCCCTCCACGGGTGCCATCCTGGGCAGCCCATAAGTTGCTCTTACTGCTGCTGCTACTGCTGCTGCTACCACTCAAGCTACTGCTGCGTCGCTTCCCCACCTCCCGCTGCGCCTTCTCCGCCGGTCGAAAATCCACACGCAAAGGCACATGCGAGCCATACCCAAACTGATAAACTTTATTAGGGCCATGGGCCCTATCGCCTCCCTCCACCACCACCAACGTACACCGACAACCAGCCGACACTTGAATCGCCCTCCGTGGGTCCTTGCCATTAGCACGGTGATAAAGCAAACTCACCATCCGTGGCATCCCATCCCCCGACGCCCCCACCCCCTCATATCCCAATTGCCCACTCTTATTTCCTCCCCATGTATAAACCTCCCCCTCCCTGGTCACAGCCACTGTATGCGTCGCTCCAGCTGACACATCCGCAACCACACACCGTCGCAACGCCTCAATCCTTCGAGGGACAAGCCGCGCATTTCCATACCCCGTTGCTGCTGCCGACGACGACGACCCCCCACCACCACCCAACCCCAACTGTCCAAAGCGATCGGAGCCCCACGAGAAAACCAGTCCCTGATCCGTCACGCACACAGTGTGATTCTCTGCTGCTGCAACCTTGACCACTCGCAGCCCCACTAACGCCGACACCAGCTTGGGGAACATCTGCGGATGCTCATCGCCGTGCCCTAGCCGCCCACCACGACCATGCCCCCAGGTGAACACCCGGCCTTGCACGTCCAGGACGACTGAATGGTGCTTGGCGGCAGCAACGGTGACGACCTCAATGTCAGCCAGCGCTTCCACTCGTCGTGGCCTTTGCACGTCCCGTGTGTTGGGTAAGGCATAACCGAGAGGGAAGTCTGTCTTGCCAAAGGTTACCACGTCGCCACCCCGGCCCTCCCGCACGGCTTGCTGGAGGTGCGCACGGAGTCGCCAGGAGAGGAGGGAGAGCGGGGTGAGCCCGTCCTTGTCCACGCCTTCCTTGCTGCTGCCCCCGCCGCCGCCGTTGCTCCCTTTCCTCTCGTTGTTGCTCGAGCCCCGCGCATGGCCTCCACCACGCCACGGCGTCAATTCATCGCCCAGTACTGCCCCTGCGCGGAGCAACAGCAGCGCAATCCGCAAATGGCCTTGATACAAAGCCCGATGCAACGCCGTCCAATGACTTTCCCGATCCGCCTTGTTAGGATTCGCCCCGCGCGCCAACAAGAAACGCACTGCTGCTTCCGCACCCAGTGAGGCTGCGGCATGCAAAGCTGTACGTCCGTGGTCGTCGCGTTCGTCCACGTTGAGATCGAAGTTGTCCTTGTCCAGCTCTCCTCCCCCTTGTCCGAGGAGGCTCCGAAGGGTCTCCACGTCGTCCGCTGCGGCCGCGCCCCACAAGTCCTTCGGTGCGTGTACTGCTGCTTGCATGGCTGCTGCTTGTTTCATTACCTTGAAACACTAATCAATAGACACGCAAAAACTCCTTTAGACCTGTAAGTGTGTGTTGAGGGGGGTGACAAGGGGTTGAGTCATCGCTTCAAGCAGCCACCATTCCCTTGCTTGCTTGCCGCCCGTGCAGCCAAAGCCCCCCCAGATCACGACCCCACAAACAAACAAAGCTTGCCGCGTAGCCTTTCCCGCTCTACGTGTCTCCTCCCTCCCTCCCTTGACCCCATTTGCCTTACACTCACCTTGATGCTCCGGACACGTAAACATGCAAAATATGAAGACACGAATGTACGGAGGCCACAAAAACGCTGGAACTCCCTCCTTCCTGTATGCCACAGGCTGTTCGTCTCCTATAGGTGCGCCATGCTTGCGTGCTGCACGTGAGGCTTTACAAAGCGCGGGGGTTGTAGGAGCTCTGGATCAAGAAGGCGACGACGCAGACGTGGGAGTGCATATTCAACAAAGGGGAGCTTGGCAGCAGACTAAAGCGAAGGGCTTGGCGTACAGGGTGGCTGCACCAGCTCCGACGGGCAGGTGAAGTCTTGCTTGTGGTCCTGTGGTCGTAGGTGGTGGGGTAGGATTTGGGTACATGTCTCTGTGTGCACGTGTGGCATCGTTTGACTTGGAATCTGAGACATGCATCATCTCGAACTCTCTCGTTTCCTCGCTGAAACATGGTTCCCCATTTTGAGCGCGAAACATGGTTTCGCCGATTCGAGGTCAAATGAAGGAACGAAGCCAAAGCAAAACGCTGTTTGTATTTACGAGCCTAAAAGTACACATGGGATTTTTCCGTTGTTTGTCTGTTTTCTCCACACACAATTTTGTCCTCTGCATTCCCTTGCCATGGTTTTTGGAACTCATACATACACACAGTTTGACTACTCTATTCTATTTATTTACGTGGCCCCCACCACGGCACCGCTGCCCGCGCGCACCCTTTCCTCCTCCTCCTCCACCCCACTCTCCTTACCCACAATACTGCCCCCCCTCGCCTTCATCACCCGATGCACATGCTCCTCCATCTCTCGCTCCAACGGACTAGTCCACCTCACGCTATGCGGCATCGCCTGCTGCTTCACTCCCTCCTCCGTCCCTTCCACCGGGGCATACCTCAAGCTCCCTCCATACTCCACAGGAATCTGATCCGGCTCGATATACTCACACAAGGCCGCAAATGTCTGCGCGGTACTAAACACCTTCAATGTATTACTAGTATAATCATCCGCAGCCCCCTTGACAATCCCCCAAATATACGAAAAGAAAAACGGGGCGTTCACCAATAAAATAACCTGGGCTCGGGCAGGGTAATGCGCTTGAATCAAGGTCAAGGCCCTGGAGATAAATTCGATCGAACGTGTCGACATGCCAGTCATAGATAGACCCGCAATATCAACAACAGTGATAATCTGTCCGTTAGGGTCAGGCACCCACCGAGAGTAGATGTACTCGTTAATCCACACATAGTGCCATATCATCTCGTCCACGTCCACGCCTTGCGAGACGAGCGTTCGCGCATCGATCTTGGCGTTCATCTCGTAGTACTAGGGAGGGAGGGATGGAGGGAGGGAGGGAGGGAAGGTTGTTTAGAATTGTGCTTGGTGATCCACACGTAATGCTGGCACCAGATCATCTCGTCCACATCCACCCCTTGTGAAACAAGGGTGCGGGCATCAATCTTGGCGTTCATCTCGTAGCACTAGGGAGGGAAGGAGGGAGGGAAGGGAGGAGAAATTTGTGTGGTGAAGAATCTGAAAGAAGAAAGGCATTGAAACACACGAACACACACACCCCAAGCCTCCCTCTCCCCCGCCCTAGCATGGTAGAACAGGTGTTTTCATAAAACGCAAAACGTACCACCGGATTCCCGCTCCTACTCCTCCCCGCCATGAACTGCGGGAAATACTTCTTAATCAAATGATAATGCGTATGCGGCGTCTCCAAAATCGTATCAGCATCATAAGCCGCCCGCCACTTCAACGTCGCTTCCCACTTCTCTTGTGCCTTCTGCACATTATTCCCCGTCACCATCAGATACCTCAAAGGCACGGTCGGCTTCCCCAACGCAGCTAACATAGCAACAACATCCATACTCCCCTTCCGCCGGACCGCCATCGCCGCAGCAGCAGCCGTGATCTCGGTGGTCGTCGTCGTCGTCGCCAGGACCTCCTCCTCGTCCTCCACCCCTTCCTCCTCCACCACCTCTTCCTCCACCCTCTCCTCCTCCTCTTCTTCGATTTCTTGGATCAACGCCGCCGTAGCCACCATAGACAAGGAACGACGCGTGGTGGTAATAACAACATCCGAAGCCCGTCGCTGCAGTCTCCGCACGTGCTCGCTCGCATTGTGCGCAGCAGCCGCAGGCACCGAACTTGCCCTTGGTCCTGCTGCTGGCGCTGCTGCTGCTACTGTTGCTGCTGCGGTCTTGTCTTCATCCACCACCACCTCCTCCGCTGCTTCGTCCAAGACTAAGACCCCGCCCGTCCTCGCTCGCTCTTCCTCCACCAGCATCACGCTCTCCCGTCGCAGCACGGTGGTAGTAGTCGTCGTCGTCGTCGTCGTCCTCGTCGTCGTGGTGGTGGTACGCGTCAGCCTCCGCTGGCGAGACATGCATCGCTCCGCAATCAATTCCAAATCCCAAGCCACTGCTCTCAAGAGCTGCTGCTGGCGCTGTCGTCCCCCTCCACCCTGCGCCACTTCCGCCGCATGTCGTTTAAACGCCTCGGCAACAAGCATGATGCCGAGCAAGAGGAGGGTTAGCCCGGTCAAATCTCGGTGCCAGCAGGCCATGTTCACGAGGATGAGGGCTAGGTGGACTTCGCGGTCGTTCACCATCTGGGGTAGCACCACCTGCAGCTCTTCTTGTGTGGTAGGAGGTACAGGCGCCAACGCATTCTCTACACGACAAACCAGCTCATGGTGTCTATCAAAGCGATGGGAAGGCAAGGCCATGGATGCATGGAGGGCCTCACTCGCACTCACCACCTCGCCAGCGTTGCCGCCGACGTTGCCACCGTCCTGACTCCGCGACCGCCCCCGAGGACGACCCCCCTCCAAGGCATAAAGCATCTCGCCCATCCCCGCCTTGGCAATAATCGCCTCAGCAGGCATCCTTACCATAGACCGATCACTAAAGGTAAACACCACTTCCTCCTGATCTTGCAGATTAGCCAAACGCACGGCGGTCCCATAGGCAATATCACGCGAGACCACCACCTCTGCCCCGTCCTGTCGCCGGACCGTCACTAAGGTCACCTCCGGCGACGCAGGCTCGGGCTCATTGAGCTCCTCCCCATCATGTCCAATAATAATATCAGCAGTGGCCAGCGGGGTAGGAATTCCATCCAGCAAGGAAGCCAGTTGGTCCACGCCGTGGGAATGACGACGGGCATGGCTGCTCCGCCTGCGTTGCGGCACCGCTCCATGGCGCTGGCGTTGGTGGCGTGGCCGGTGGGAGTCCCCGTCCGTCAGCCAGTTGCGCACCAAGTCGTCCGTATTAATCATGAGGGGGGGCGTGGCAAAGGGACTGATAAAGGCGGCCTGCGCCTGGCCCATGAGTGGTTCTGTGTGTGGAGGGGGGGAAAAGGGTGGGGGGTGGGGGTGAAGGGGAGAAGAGATGAGTGCTGGGGTTGCAAGGAGCTGTTTCTGGTGTAAGGGTGTCGCGGGGCCTGCATTGCGGGAGTGTGGCAAGTTCGTGGAGGCAGGCAGAGGCACGTCATGGCCCATTCTCGATCTATCGTGTGCCTTGATTGCGCGTTTTGTGTGGTTACCTGGCCACCTTGTCGAGCCTGTTGGGCGTAAGAATGTCCAAGCCTCGTGCTGCCGATCGTCCTACTGTGCGTGGTTGTATGGGTGGGTGGAAGAAGGCGCGTCGTATGTCTAGGCAGCCAGCTCGAATGGCGTTGGAGAACAAAGAAAGCAAGCAATGACGTCCGCATTTGGACCTTGTCCAAGCAAAAATTGGAGGCCGCGAGACGCTAGGGAAAGACCACCACAGCCCCAAGACGCAGTTCTGTGTTGTCTCTGTGTATTCTAGGGGTTGATAAAGCGTATGAGAATCTCTGGGGCGCCGCGTTTGGGTCAGAAGGAGAGTCGCACGTTGCCGAAGCGACTTGCGTCATCTTCATCCAAGCCCCCGTCTAGCAACACTCACACCATGTGCATGTGTACCTCTCTAACAAACAACGACCTGCGTCGTTACAACACAGGCACCACGACGACAAGTAACTTTTCGCTTTAAATGCGGGCGCCGCCGCTTTCCCTGCACGCCGTCTTCTTTCTTCTCGCCGCCACCGTCAGCAGCAGCATCAGTGCCGCCACCAGCACCACGGCCGCCTTCATCACTCCCCGCATCATGCCTCGGGGTGGCAGAGTCCTTCATGCCCGCCTGCAGTCGCAGCAGCAGTACCCCCGAACCACCACCACCACTGTCATGTCCGCCTCCTCGGCCAGCAAAAGACCCAGCCCAACAGGCCGCGTGGCGATCGTAGGCGCCGGCATCTCAGGCCTGGCGTGTGCCCGCGAGCTCAAGGCCCAAGGGCTTGATGTTTTGCTCTTCGACACGGGCCGCTTGGCTCCTGGAGGGCGTTGCTCCAGTAAAACTGTGGCGGTAGATGGAGGCAAGACCAAGGTATTGTTTGACCACTCGGCGCAATTCCTCTCCGCTCCCCTGTCCCCCTCCCCCCCTTCCTCCCCCTCCGCCACCTGGGACCAATGGGTGCAGGAAATGGAATCCCAAGGCGTCCTCCGCGAGTGGGACAGCCAAAAAATCGGTACCCTCCAAAAAGGCGGAAAGTTCACCCCTCGCGCCTCCACTACCACCCCTCAACCTCGCGCGCTTGTAAGCTCGCAAGGCATGCGCGCCATCCCTAATTTTCTAGCTCAAGGCTTGCATATTGACCGTCCGAAGTGGGTATCAAAAGCCAAGCACATGCCAAATGCTGAAGGAAACGACGGAAATTGGCGCTTATGGCACTACCAAGAACAACTCGATGACTTTGAGTACCTCGTCATATCACATAATGGGAAGTGTGCTGCCCGTCTAGCCAAATCAGCAGGCGAAGCCTTGGCACCGGTTGCCCGCTTGCTCGAAACCAAATTTGGGGCAGATCTCCGTGGGGGGGGTATGCCACGATATATGCAGTTGTGTACTTTATATGTTTTGATGGTAGTTTTGGATCAACCAGTCTCTCTCCCGAATAAGGAGAAATTCGAAGGAGCCTTTATAGAGAAAGTGTCGGAACTGTCATGGGTCGCGGAGCAGGGGGGGAAGATGGGGCAGGACCTAGGTGGAGGAGGGGAGGGAGGGAGGACGGCGTGGGCTTTGGTGTCGTCGCCAGGGTTCGCGGAGCAGCATAAGGTCCCTCAGGAGAATATTCCGAAGGACAAGGCGGCGGAAGTGACTAAATTGATGCTCCGTGCATTTCAACAAGCTTTGGGGGTGAAGGAGGAAGGGGTCTCTCTCTTAGTACCTACTGCCTCGGCCTTGCAGTTATGGGGGGCGGGGAATCCAATTTCCGTCGCGGACGTCTCGGGCGACGCCCCGTTTCTCTTTCAGGCGGCGACTGGGTGTGGAGTGTGTGGTGACTGGTTGCTCGCTCCTTCTATCGCAGCAGCCGCCACATCGGGCATTGCACTAGCAAGGCATATTGCCAAGCATCACGCGGCAAAGAAAGAGGGAGGGGAGGAGGGAGGGAATGATGTGTTGACCCAGGATGTGGGGCTGGGGTGCGGTTTTAAGCCGGTGGTGGGAGCGAGGCCGATCGCTTCTTTTCCAGGGGATAAAGCACCAGTGCTGGCTGCGGCTCCTCAAGTGCCTAGGCAAGGAGGAGGAGGAGGAGGAGGAAGGGGGGGTGGTGGAGGAGGAAGGGGAGGAGGAGGGAACCGAGGTGGTGGTAGAGGAGGAGGGGGGAAGCCAAGACAGCAGCAGCAACAGCAGCAGCAACAGCCGAGAGCGTAGACTGTGTAAGAGCAACCTGTAGACATGGTTAGGAAGGAAAATGAAATATAAATGGAGTAAAAACAAGCTTTCAATGATCAGTACTGTCTAATCTTTCTTTCCTCCTCAAGCCCCCCCTGCCCTCCCTCCGGCGACTATTTTACTCTCACAACGGCCCTCCCCCTCATCTCCCTCCTCCTCGCCCCTCCTCCAACTTCTCCTTCAGCATCTCCACCCCCCTACAATCCCTACTCAACGCCGTCGTCAAAAAGTCCAAACCCTCCTGCTGTTTCTCCAACGCCTGCTGCAACAACAACAAATCCTCCCCCGCCAAATCACACGTCAACTCCTGCCGTGGCTCCTCCCTCAGATCCGCCTCCTCCTCCTCCACCACCCCCCCCACCTCATTCAAGGTTCTAATCGCCTCTTCTAACCTCCCCAACATCCCTTCCAGCCGCCCTCGCATCTCCTTCTCCTCCTGGCTAAACGGACGATTCACCTGATGCAAGACCTGCAGCCGCTGAAGCACCACCAAAAACCGATTCGTCAGCCCCATCTGCACCTCCCTACACCTTGCCAACTTCTCCTTCGCTACCCTTGCTTGACTATCGAGCGCCTGAACCCCTCCCCCCAATTTCTGTAAGTGTTCTTGAATCTGTTTCATCTCTCCTTGTTGATTTTGGAGCTTTGTTTGAATGGCCCCACGGTCCGTCAGGAGCACTTGGCGCGGGACTCCTAGGCTGGTATCGGTCACACGGAAGGCAAACTTGTAATCGACCGTACGGGGGGGCTGTTGTTGTTGTTGCTGTTGGTGGGGTTGGAAGGAAGCGCCGAACAGGCCGAGGGATTGTTGTTGTGGTTGCTGCTGTTGCTGCTGCTGCTGTTGGGGTGTATAGGCCTCTCGGAGCTTATTCAACTCCTGCTCCCAAAACTGCCGTTGCTGCAGCTGACGTTGCTGCTCCTGCTGCTGAGGAGTCGGCACGGACATGGGCATGCTGCCACCCATCCCTCCCATCATCCCTCCCCCACCCATACCTAGACCACCAGCACCAGCAGCACCACCAGCAGTAATACCAAAAGCGCTCCCCCCACCCTCAAACCCTCCTCCTCCCCCCATCCCCCCAAACAAGCCCCCGCCCGGCATCGTCGTCGCAGCTCCTTGTGTAGCAGGTAATCCGAACGGGCTAGATTGTGTGGTAGTTGCGGGCATACCAAACAGCCCCGTGGTGGCAGGAGCAGGAGAAGCGCCAAAAGCAGGGCGGGTGGCCGTGCCCGCGGTGGACCCAAAAGGAGACGAGCCAAAGCCTCCAAAAGCAGATGGTTGTTGCTGTTGTTGTTGCGGTTGTTGTTGCTGCTGCTGTTGGGGTTGGCCGAAGCTGTTGGTTTTAATATGGGGTGGTTGCGGAGGGGAGGGAAGGGGGATGGAAGTGAGTGGCGAGATCGGGAGGGTCGGAGCATGAGCTCCGAGCAAGCTTTCATTTCAGAGTACAGTACATCAAACTCAAATCCAAGTCGTCAACCTCTCTCCCCGCTTCCTCCACCATGCCTTCTCCGCTTCATCCCTCCCTCATTCCCTCCCTCCCTCCCCAGCAGCATGACTTACCCGCCAAAAGGGTTAGCGGTCGCCGTCGAACCAAAGCCTCCGGCCGCCGGGGCAGCAGCAGGCACGCCAAAGGACCCAAACGGGTTGGCCGCTGGCTGCTGCTGCTGCTGGAGCGGCGCTCCAAACCCCGCAAAGCTCATGGTCGTAGTCGTGTAGTGATGAAGAAGAGGGGAGGAGGAGGGGAGGCTAGACTCGCTCGAGGTGGAGACAGCAAAAGAAAAAGGCAGGCGCTCGCAAGTCTTATCCACGCGGGGCTTCAGCAGCAGTAGGGGACGGCGCCTGTCCTGTCAAGGTGTGTTGGTGGTGGTAGAGTGTGTGAGACGAGGCTAGGCAGGCAAGTGGTCGATGCAGCAGGCGCATCATTCATCATCGCACGGAACGTCGTTCCTTCGCCTCTCGCAAAACCCGAAGCCCCAAATTCCTATTTTTGGGTTTTTTTTAGCGCATCCATAACTCAAACGCACACCCAATCCAAGGGCTGGCAAGCCCCGGGGGCTCATGCTCCGTGCCTTGTACCCTCTCCTTGTCGTCCTGTTGTGGCCAATGCCGTGTGTTTGTCCAGGCCTTTTTGCACCAACGTCTTGTCGGCTCCGCATGATGATGCCCCGCGCTCAACTCACTCTACAACCCGCACACCCACACATACACTTACACAGGAACCTTCACGACGACGACCGACGCCGCCACGACGACGGCCGCTATTCGAGCTCCAAACACGGCGTTGCAACACCACCTATAGCTCTCGGCCCCCGGCAGGCGAGAGTCTTATCTCTAGCCTCGCTCCCTTCGATTCCCGCCTGCGCCTCCCCCTTTCGCTCCTACCCGACAAACAAACATAACACATGGCGTCCACTGCTCTCTCTTTGGAGGACGCGATCAGCAGCAGCCCCGCCACGGGCAACCTTCGTGGAAGCAGCTTGGAGTCCAAGATGGAAACCCTGAGTTTGCTCCCCCACAAGACGGAGGAGGGCGAGGAGCGCATCCACGGTGCCAGCGGCAGCGGGAGCAACACCCCGCCCCTCATCAGCACTACCAGCAGCACCTCCACTACCAGCAGCAGCAGCAGCAGCAGCAGTAGCTCTGGTGGTATTATCCTGGGTAGCAGTGGCCAGTCGAAGAAGAGCGTGGTGGACATGCTGTACAACAACAACGTGAGCATGGACAACGGCAAGGCGGCGCATGCCCAGTACATTAACACCCACCCGGAAGTCCGCGCGGCCCTGCAAGATTTCTTGAGCGCCGTGCTCCTGGAAAAGCCTAAGGATGTCTACGCGTTCGCCCGAACTCATTTCAGCCAACGTGGCAAGGTCCCGAAGGATAAGCTGTTGCGGCCCTTGGTGATTTGTGGGCCGTCCGGCGTGGGCAAGGGGACGTTGATGAACATGCTTTTTGAGGAGTTTGGAGGGTATTTCGGCTTTAGTGTTTCGCATACCACCCGTGGGCCGCGTCCTGGGGAGGTGCATGGCGTGCATTACAATTTTACGTCGAAGGAGGTGATGACGGCTGCGATTGACGAAGGCAGGTTTTTGGAGTTTGCCCAGGTCCATACGAATTTGTATGGGACCAGCTTGGAGGCTGTGCGCAAAGTGCAACGTGCGGGGAAGGTGTGTGTGTTGGATATCGACGTGCAGGGGGTGATGAAAATCAAGCAGACGGATGTTAATCCCCATTTGGTGTTTATTGCCCCTCCGTCGGTGGAGCAGCTGGAGGCGAGGTTGAGGGGGAGGGCGACCGAGTCTGCTAAGGACATCGAGACTAGGCTCTCGGCGGCAAGGGCGGAGATTGAATATGGTACAGCCAAGGGGCAGTTTGAGCATGTGGTGGTGAATGATCAGTTGGAAAAGGCGTATGCGGATTTGAAGGCTACTTTGATTGGGTACTACCCGCATTTGGCGGCTAAGACGGCTTGAGGGTAGGGCAGGGACGGAGGGAAGGAGGGGTGGAGGTGGAGAGTGGTGAATGATCACTCGGAGAAGGCCTATGTGGATTTGAAGGCGGCTTTGATTGGGTATTACCCGCATTTTGCGGCGAAAACGGCTTACGGTGGGAGGGAGGGAGAGAAGTGGAATTTATTTTCTTTGGGAAGGAGGAGGAGGAAGAGGAGAGAGAGAGAAATTGAGAGCCTGACCGAACGACGACCGACTAGAAGAGAAGCTAGAAGCAGACACACACACTCTTAATGTTCCAACGAAATAGACGAGCGAGAGAGAGAGAAAAAGAAAGCGGAAGCTCGAAATTTCCACACACTCGAAGAGGAAGCAGAGTAGATTAGACCCTCACTATCAGCAGTAGCAGTAGCAGCAGCAGCAGCAGCAGCATTTACACAACACCCCAAAAATCAAATTCCCATAGCAAATGTATACGTATGTCCCAAAAGGCGACCAAAAATAATCCTTTTCCCCGCACAAAGTAATATCAACCGCGGGGGAGGACATTCATTCCCGTTAGTTTCAATTTCTCACTTGCCCCCGCCGCCGATAGAGACACAGTAAAAAGATGAGTAGATTAGAAGAGGAAAGACTTGGGGGAGAGCGCCAAAAGGGGAAGAAGAAAGAAAGAAACGGCAATTTATTTATTTATTGAGAGTAGTAGCTCGAGCGTGCTGGACTCGAAGGTCTAATAATTTGTTTGCATTCTGTCTTTGTTGTGTGGTTTTCTCATCATAAGGGAGAGAGCAAAGGGGAGGGTGGGCGCATGCATACACACAGACGGAGGTGAGAGCGCCTCTCGCTTTGCTTTGCGCGCCTCTTTTTTTGGTTTTGCCCTGCCTCTGGTCTCCTGCTTCCTTTTTTCACTCCTACTCTACTACTACTACGTATATATGCTTCTTCTTCTTCTTTCGTACGGTCGTCGTTGTTGTCGTTCAGTCCTCGGTCAATTTCATTTTTTTCACTTCCTCCTTTTTCTTTTACTTCTATCTCATTCTCTTCTGTTCTTGTTCTTGTTCTTGTCGGTCGTTGATATATATGGATGGCTTTCTTGTTCTTTCATTCTCCCTCGTCTCCTTTTTTCTACACATACACGTATTAAAAACTCCATGGGCAGAGGCTCGCTTGCTTTTCCTTCTTCTCTCTTTTATTACACATACACTTCTCCTTCCTCCTTACCCCTCCTCTTCCTCCTCCTCCTCCTCCTCATCCCCTCCCTCCTCCTCCTCTCCACCACCTTCCTCCCCTCCTCCCTCCTCCTTCCCCTCCCCCTCCTCCTCCTCCCCTTCCTGCTCCTCGTGTCCCTCTCCC
>Ga0209491_10003853_pt1 | contig 24032 bp, 14 predicted proteins | sample BON02_FD_187213 | JGI IMG/M metagenome (GOLD analysis project Ga0209491, IMG submission 187213) | Freshwater microbial communities from Lake Bonney liftoff mats and glacier meltwater in Antarctica - BON-02 (SPAdes) (version 2) | ecosystem: Environmental > Aquatic > Freshwater > Ice > Glacier... | reverse complement strand
CCACGAAACCCCGGCCTGCGCCGACGACAACCCGAACCGCCGACCAGCAGCTCTCGACCGAACCCGCCGCAGAACCGACTAAACCCGAAACCCCGACTCACTTTTTCTTCCTACACATATGCACTGCCTCTGGCAGTGCTGCACAAAACCCGTGAAACGGGAGACCCCAAACAGACCCATACCCATCGATGCTGTCGGTATGGAAGCTCCGGGTGGGAGCCGAGGACTACTACTTGGAGCAGGTCGCCAAGGGCCTCGACGACTACTACTCCGGTGCCGGCGAAACCCAAGGCGAGTGGATCGGGACGGCGTCGGGGGCGCTCGGTTTGGAGCACGACGTTGCCGGCGGCGAGCTGCGTGCGGTGCTCGCCGGGCTCGCTCCGGGCACCGGTCTGACGCCGAACAACACTCAGGTCCGCACGTTCAAGAATCGTGTTCCCGGTTTCGATCTGACCTTCTCGGCACCGAAATCGGTGTCGATTCTGTACGCCCTTGGTGATCCGCTCGTGCGTGCCCAGGTCGTCGAAGCAACCGATCTCGCTGTCGCTGAAGCGTTGGGCTGGCTTGAACGCGAAGCATGTTTCGTGCGACGCGGGTCCAACACCCACCCGGACAAGACGTCCGAGTTCGACAAGTGGGGCACCCGTCGACTCCCCGGTGCCGGGTTCATCGCGGCCCAGTTCCGGCATCGCACAAGCCGCCAAGGAGACCCGCAACTCCACTCCCACGTCCTGGTCGCGAACATGACCAAAGGCCCTGACGGCAAGTGGTCAGCGCTCGACGGACAAGCAATCTTCAAGTCCAAGATCGCGGCCGGAACCGTCTATCAGTCGGTGCTGCGCAACGAGTTGTCGCAGCGTCTTGGCGTCGAATGGACAGAGGTCCACAAGGGTCTGGCCGACATCATTGGAATCCCCGACAAGGTGCGCCGCCAGTTCTCCAAACGGCGCATCGAGATCGAAACCGAACTTGCCCGCACAGGCAAATCCGGTCCCGCGGCGGCTGCTGTTACGGCGCTCGACACGCGCACCGCGAAGCACGAGATCGACCAGGAAACCCTCGACGCCCTCTGGCTCGAAGAGGCAAACAGCATCGGCTACGGACCCGACGACATCAACCATCTGCTCGACTCAGCGAACCCGACGTCACGAGCCTTCGCGACCCACACCGCAGACGGTGTGCTCGCCAAAGACTCGATCATCTCGATCCAGACACACAACAAGTACCACGGCACGATCCTTCACGAACAGCTCACCATCGACCAGTTCGCGGACCGTATCGGCCACAAACTCCCCGAAACCGACGCCATCGTGAACCGGCTCGGTGTCCAGAACGCCGTTGCCGATCAGCTCGGCGGCACCGGCTCGGCCCGCCTGCTCGAGCGCCTCACCGATGCCGTGCTCGCACACCGTGAACTTGTCCCGCTGCCACAAGAGTCAGAGCACCACGTTGCATGGGAGCAACGCTGGACGACCCGCACACTCATCGACAAAGAAGCCGAACTCGCCTCCCTATTCACCCCCGACCCAGCAATGACGGCGGGTGTCGTCGACCCGACGCACGTCGAGCACTACATTGCCAACATCAACACCACGCTCGGCCAAGATCAGGCCGAAACCGTACGACGCCTCACCACCCAAGGCCTCGCCGTCGAAGCCGTCGTCGGCAAAGCAGGCACCGGCAAGACGTACACAATGAACGCCGTTCGCGAAGTCTTCGAGTCCGCTGGCTACAACGTCGTCGGTGCATGTCCGACCGGTCGAGCGGCACGAGAACTCTCCGAAGGAGCCGGTATCGACGCCGTCACGATCCAACGACTCAAGGTCAACGACCTCAACGACCGATCCGTTGTAGTGCTCGACGAAGCAGGCATGATCGGCACGTTCAACTTCCACCACGTCATCACCAACGCCCGCCGCGCCGGAGCGAAAGTGATCGTCGTGGGCGACCACCACCAACTCCCCGAGATCGAAGCGGGCGGCTCATTTGCCGCCCTACTGCGAGCGGTCCAAGACCAGCGCTGCGAACTCACGATCAACCGTCGCCAACGCCACGAATGGGAACACCCCGCCCTCGACCACCTCCGCAACGGCGACATCCAGGCGTTCTGGCAGGCCTATCTCGACCACGGCCGAGTCGTGCTCGCCGACGACCAAGCCGAAGTCCAAGGACGCGCGGTAGCTGACTGGTTCGCTGCGTTCGAGTCCGGCTCGAACGCTCACATGCTCGCCGGCACCGTTGCCGAAGCGAAGCTCTTGAACGACGTCGCACGCGGTTTCGTCGCACGCACCGGACGCCTCACCGGAGATACCTACGACATTGCCGGCAAGAACTACCAGCGCGGCGACCGAGTGCTGTTGACAAAGAACATGCCGGGACAACTCGACCTCGACACCCGCAGCAAAGTGCGTGTCGACAACGGAATGATCGGCACGATCACCAACATCGATCACACCAAGCACGAGATCGACGTGCAACTCACCAGCGGCCGCAACATTCGGCTGGGACGCCAGTACGTCACCGAAGGCCACCTCACCCACGGCTACGCCACCACCTTCCACAAAGCCCAAGGACTCACCTGCGACGACGTGTTCGTCGTTGGACCACGCGGCATGTACCGAGAATCCGGCTACGTCGCGCTGTCGCGAGCGAAGAACGAAGCACACCTTTACGCCACCTCCAAAGAAGCAGCTGTCATTGGAGAACAGCCCCACACGACCGGAATCCCGCTGCCCACGGAGAACGTCGGTGACGCACAGTCCGACGTCGTCGCCACGCTCAATCTGTCGATGGCCAAACAGTTCGCCACAGCCCATCAACCGCACCTCGCCGTCATCTCCGACATCGCCCACAACTTCACGATCGGAAACCTCGAATCGCGCCAGGCCTACATCAACCGCATCGCCGCCCAGCTCCGCAAAGACGGCCACACCAACCCGTCACGAGCCATCAAACAACACGCAGACGCCACCATCCACCGCTCCCTCATGCACGTCGCAGGACGCGTCAACGCCCTCGACCGCGACAACATCGGCATCGTCACCCACCTCATCGACTCCGTCGGTCAAGCCAACGTACGGTTCACCAGCAGCGACGGAGAACGCACCTACACCAAGGTCATGGACTGGCAGAACCTGCGCCCCGTCGACTCCCCACCCCCTGGCGAGATCACTCCTGCAGCAGCCCAATACCTCGGCGAACTCGACCAGATCCTCACCGCCGAACTCGAAAACTGGAAACAAGCCCTCGACACACACGGCATCGACGTGTCCGACTTCGAGATGATCCCCGCCGCCCTCGACCAACGCCGCACACAACTCGTCTACCAGCTCCGAGCCACCCCACCGGCCTGGCTTCGCTACTGGGTCGGGGACCGCCCGAACGACCCGACAGGCACCGTTGTCTACGACGATCACCTCACCAAACTCGCCCAATGGCGCGACACTCAACACCTCGACGACACGACCCCCGGCTACGGGCCCGCACCCGTCGACCCCGCCCTTCGCGACCAGTGGGAACGGCTCCTCGACGACGCGTTGACCGCTCGAACATGGCTCGCGAACCACCAGCCAGACCTCGCCGTCGAGACACACAACCCGATCGACCTGCTCGACGCCCGCAACCGAATCATCGAACTCGAAGCACTCTTCGACGCCGCACCATCCGACACCCGACGCATAGTCAACGACCTCACCGGCAACACCACCATGACCGTCCAAGACCGCCTCGAAGCACTCGCACTCGCCCAGAAAGGCCTGACCGAACGCGCCGACTGGATCCTCGAACACTGGCCCAACGTCGTCGAATACCTCGACCTCCAAGACCTCACCATCGACGCCGGACCGCTCGATCACTGGCCCACACCGCTCCCCGCTCCAGCCCAAAACCTCTACAACCAGGTCGCCGTAACCAGCACCGACACACCACAACAACGCACCCTGCACGAACTCGACCAGGCGCTCATCGACGCAAGCCCGGCCCGCAAAGCCGACATCGCTCGACACCAACGCGACCAGATCCACGACGCCATCAACACGCTGCGAGCCGACACCGACCCGACAGGCCACGCCCTACGGAACGAACAACTCACACGGCTCATCCACCGCCGAGACGAACTCAGCAACGACATCGAAACCCTCGACGCGTTACGCCGCCTCGACGGATGGAACCCGCGACCAGACCCACAACTCGTCAGCGCCATCAACCAACGCACCAACCACCTCGCCCACCAAGCAATCACCACCCACCAACACTGGGTCGCACACGCGATCCGCCAAGCCCACAATGCCAATCCATCCATCGCCATCGACGAAGCACGACAACTCATCCTCGACATCGCCAGCTACCGAGAACGGGCCAACCACACAGGACCGGAACCCATCGGCACGGCTCCCGCTGACGGGCCCCTGATGACAGCGCACCAAGCAATCGAGATCAGACTCGACGCCACACCAGCCATGACCTTCTCGGCAAACATAGCGTTTGACTGAACGCATAAATCGGCGCCTCCCCGGCGCGATTCAGGCGGCCGCCGCTGAGCGATATCGAGTACGTTGCGGTGGGCATCCCTGTCGGATCACGAGCGGGTTGAGGTGGCCTCCGACGATGTCGCTATAGGCGCCTCCGACCTGGTGATTCGGGTGCCTTCCGGCGCGTCGTTGAGTAGGCGGTAGGGGACACCTCGCCGTGGCCTCGATCCGGCGTTCAGGGACATGGGCCAGCCGCTCAGTCGGCGTCGACGCCGAACCACGCTGCGTCGTGTTGCTGGAGTCCGGCCCGCTTCGCTCTCGTCACAGATCGTGTGTCGTACCGTGGTGCGCGAGGCTGGGCGCGTGGAACTCAACGAGATTCTCCTAGCGTTCGACCGTACAGAGGTGAACCTGGACCGACTTGAGGCGGTCTGGAAGCGAGCACGGGCCCTGCTCCCTGAAGGTCCCGAGCTCGGAGGGAACGCTGAATACGACGACCTCGTCCGGTCATACAATGATCTCGCAGTCGCAGTACCGGCGGTTGACGGGCACCGCCTGCCGACAACACTTCCGGACTACGAAGACGTTGGGCACCAGTTTCTTGAGTACGCGGAGTTCGGTGAGCTTCCCCGATCCGTGTGGCAAGACATCGACGAACCTGAACGGGCGATCGCCGACTACCGTTTCCACTTCAATCGGGCTCGCCGACGGGCGGTTCGGTCCCGGCTGAGCGGACTAACCGACCAGGTCGCAGCTGACCTCGAGAACATCACAGCCTTCATTGACAAGAGCAATCCCCCTAGCAACGAGACGCTGCAGGACGAGGCAGCCGGCCGCGTAGTCGAGGCAATCGTTGAGATCGAACGACTGATCGGGAACGCGGTGGAGCGCACCGGACGTTGGTCAGACCTGCATCGCCATATCCACTTCGGCCAGCCCCACGACTGGACCGACATCGCTCTGACGGACTGGCCATCGGTCCTCGATGATATCCAGGCCGCAGGTTTCGCTGACACGGAGCCCCTTCCCCTGGCCAGCGAGATCAGTGATCTAGGCGAAGCTGCCTCGCATAAACTCTTTGGTTCCGCAACGACGGCACTTCAGTGGAACGAGATCGATGACGACGGATTCGAGAGGCTCCTCTTTGACCTGTTGAGCTCGTTCGATGAGCACTACAACGTCAAATGGCTGATGAAGACGAGGGCACCGGACCGCGGGCGCGATTTGTCTCTGGAGCGGATCCTGCACACTCCGACCGGAGAGAGCCGGGCGGAGCGCGTTCTTGTTCAGGCGAAGCATTGGCGTTCCAAGTCGATCCGAGATTCCGACGTCTCTGCCCTCGTGGTCAAGGCCGAGACGTGGACGCCAACATTCCATGCGGTGATCATGGCGACATCAGGGCGATTCACCTCCGGCGCCGTCACGTGGTCCGATACTCGTGCGTCAAGCGGTCGGAGGCCCGACGTTGAGCTTTGGAGCGAAGCCGACCTCGAGCGACTGCTGTCTCGGTTCCCATCGATCGCGGCAGCACACGGTCTCCGATAGACCCTGGCCACAAGCGCTGCTGACTTGCAGTCACCGGACATGGTCAAGTTCCAGCCGTTGTAGGACGCCGCCATCGTCGTGCTTGCTTGGACCTTTCCCGAATGACGGTCGCACACAAACGAATACGCCCTCAAAATGCCGCTCGGCCCCGGCAGCCGAACCGGCGGTAGGTGGCACCTCAGGAACGTCCGCCAGTAGGCGATCAGGGACACTCCGCCGTGGCCTCGATCCGCAGTTCGGGGGCAGGGTCGGTTCTGCCGTGATGACATAGGACCATGGAACAATGGCTGCGACGCCTACGCCATTTGAGTCAGCTCTTGATCGCTATCGAATCAGGCCGGGCACTGTCTACTTCCCGTGACCTGATGGATGGCTCCACAAGCTCTCGACGGCTGGGGTTTGGTCACATCCATCAAGGCTCGACCTGCGCGGGCCGGGCGTTCTGCGCTCCCAGGATGGCCGTCCCGCCGGGAACGACGCTCCCGGTCAGCGGTGATCTACAGTCCACAGCATCGTCGTGGGAATTCAGGGAGAAAATCGGGCATATGAACAGCTGGGACTTGGCAGGAATCCAGCGGTCACTGTGGGCGGCGGTCGATGGCCGATGACCGAAGCTGTGGAAATTCATCTAGTGAAGTGGTACTTCTCCCAGCCACATCTGATGGGGACGCCATGGAATCGACGGGCCGCGATGGCGGTTCTCCGGCTCCAGTTCGGGAGTTCCTCGCGAGCCAGTATCGGTTGGAGTCGACCCCGGAGCAGCGCGGCGTGACGGATGGGGCGGCCTCAAAGGACAAGGCACTCGCCGAGTCCCTGCTCACCCGATGGAACTGGGGAAACGGAGAGTCCAAGAGCGAGCTCGAACGCGAAGTATGGGAAGACGGAAGCTCGCATGGCCGGCGCTTCGATCGATTCATCTTCCGTGAACTGGGCGTCAACACGAAAAAGACCGCCAAAAGCACCACACAAATCGAAGAGCTAGAGCGGCAGGTCCGATCGCTCGGGGCCCACCCAGTCACGCGCGTCGCTAGCGATTGGGAGTTGCATCTCGCGCACAGCCGGAAGTCGATGCTGACTGCATTGCGGCTCTGGAACGACCCGACGGCGAGTTCTCGGACAGGTGCATTCTCACTACTTCTGGTCACGGCGTGGAACGCACTGGCGCTCGCTCGCCTGCAGCGTGATAGCCGTGAATGGCGGAAGCTCGATGGAGGTGGCGAGCCTGTTCTGGTCAATGGAGTACCCCAGGCCATCGACACTCGCGACGCTATCGACCTGGCCTTTCCAGGAGATGGGTCACTTGGACTTAGGGAAAACCTTCGGCTCTGGATCGACCTCCGCAACGCTGTCGCCCATCGCTACATGCCGGCCCTAGATCAGTCCATCATTCCTGAAGCGCAGGCCGTCGTCCTGAACTACGAGAACGTCGTGGTCGACACCTTCGGTTCTGAGTACGCGCTCGAAGAGAACCTGTCTGTTCCACTCCAATTGTCCGGGTTTCGCGACCCCGGCGTGCTTGCCTCACGGAAGAAGTTGCTCGCGGCACTGCCACTCGATGTGCAAGCACTGCTGTCTCGCACCGAGAGCGAACTGCCCGAGCTGCTCAGCGATCCGACATACCGACTCCGAATCGCCTTTATTCCAGTGGCGATGGCCTCAGGCAACGCAGCCGATGCGGTTGCCTACTTTGTGAAGCCCGGCGAAGTGCCCGGAGAGCTAGACGAAGCCCTCAGCCAGGTCGTGGTGATCTCAAAGACGCTCGTCGACAAATGCGTGCACGGCGGGCGAAAGGCCACCAAGGTGATCGCAGCCGCGATCCCATTCAAATTGACGGAGGCCGATCACAAGAAAATTGGTCAGACGCTTGGCGTTCGTGTTGCGGACGGTAAGCCGGATCGAACTCTGAAGCCTGAGTATGCAAAATACGTCGGCGCAGCAAAGATCTATACGTATTCGGACGGCTGGATCGACCTCGTGATCGAGGAACTCTCAGACGTAAATCGGTTCGAAACCCTTGTTGGACACTCAGCGCGCCCGAAGTAGACGGTGCTCGCTGAGCGCCGCCAGCGGCGATTGGTTCAGACCGTGAACGGGCCATCCGAACGATGTGGACTCCAGTTGAAAGAGACACCGACGGGTCACCCTCAACTCCATGGTGTCAAGGGCCGGTTCGATCTGCCCGTAGATGGCCACCGACGGATGCCCACATACGGCCAGTTCGTCACACAGAGTGAGGTCATCTCGTTCCGGCTTCTCTGGCGTCGACTGGCCGGATCACGAGTGAGTCGAGGTGCCCTCGGGCGACGTCGATACAAGCGACTCCGGCCCGGCGGCAAGTCACGTTCGGCAGCCAGGATCTAGGGATGTCGTTATGGGTCGGTTTCCGCGATCGGAAGTGCCGGTCTCGAGCGGTGTGGGTCGCGTCGGAGGCCTGTGGATATGCGTGGGGCTAGACCATCCCAGGCAGCACTGGTCGAATTCAGGCGACGTGTGGTTCTGTCAGAATGGCGCTCGTGAATCCCGAAACCATCGCCGGAATTGTTGCTGCAGGAGCAACCGTGATCGGTGGTTTGCTCGCTCTCACTCGCGAGATCACCGCACGTCGCAGCCGAAGATCGACAATTCTGCAGGAGATCGAAATTCTCAATGCACTGCCCGAAAACAGCGCATCGCGGGCAGTGCTCCAAGAACACATCGACCGCTCGATCGAAAACCTCATCACTCTGGAAGAGACATCACGTCGGGGCTGGACTGGCATTGTGCTGGCTCTAATCTTCACTGTCGGAGGAACTGCAGCTGCGTACGGCGCTGTAGGCGGCCGTTGGTGGCTCTGGCCATTCGCGGCGTTCTTACTCACCTTCGGCCTCGTCGGCGTCTCAATCGACTGGCCGAAGGTCCCACGAGACGACCGGGGCCGAAGACTGAAACCCGACTGACAGAGGACGTGATTCAGGCGTTCAGCTTTGAACCTTGATGGTGCTGGTGATCGTGGTTCTGAGCGCGTCGGTGTAAGGAAGATGTGTAGTTATCTAGAGTCCGTCTTTGGCACTGGGCTGTGACCTGGGGGTCTGCGTCGTGGACATGTCCATGACGCAGATGAAGCCGTGCCGAGCGTCGGGGCTGAACGAGCGGACAGGCCGAGGGCGTGTGCTGTCCGTCGAGCACCGCCCGCAGGGACATGCTCGATGACCGCCTGGCCTGACGCCAGTGAAGGTCTGGGCGCAATCGGAATCCAGCGGACCCTTCGGGACGTAGGACGTGTCACGAGGGCCGCTTAGCCGTGAGTGACTCACCCGCAAGCGGGCTTGGAATGGTGTGACCAGCTACATCGTCTACGTCGAGGACACGCTCCAGATAACGCGTCCAGGACGCAGCCAAAGTCTCCGTCGACTACGTCGTGGACACCCCAAATCGGACTAGAGATACGTGCCGGTCAGGGGCACGCAAAACAACGCCGATTTGGACCGCTCCAGACCGCACAGTGCGGCATCTTCCGCACCCCACGGCGCTCATATTGTCGACACCCGAGAGCGATGACGACTGCTTGGGACTAGTTGCCTTCTTGCCAGTCCACGAACGCTTCGGAGAGCGCTCGCGCGACCGTGAGGTCCGGGCGAGGGCCGGCACGGAGATCCTCGACGGCGCCGATCAGTTCGAGCAGCGACGCTGCCAAAGGGTCGTGATGTTCGGTCGTCGTGAACGGTAGGGAGTCGTGGTGTTCTGCTGAGGCTGTGGCGCTCCACTCGTCGATGGCGTCGACGAATGCGTTGCTGAACGTGACGTTGTCGTCGGACCAGTAGATCGTCGAGACGAAGCGGTCGATGGCTGCGAGATCGGGATCGGCAATGTCGGTCATGGGGCTGACGGCTCGGTTGCCAAAGGTGCGGCGGTGTCGGCGCTGCGCCACGAGTCGAGGATTGCCAGCATGGGGTCAGCCGGTTCGGGAGTGTCGACGACTGTCGGAGGGAGCATCGCTGGGTGAGCGTAGCTCTCCCAGCCCCCCTCGATTCCGGGCCACTCCTCTCTCAGGTCGCGCATGGCTTTGGCACCGTCCCCTTCGTTCATGGCGACGGCGACGGCGAGCGCGACGCTGGGATCGGCGTCGACGGAGGCGAGCACACGGACGACTTCTGGCGATGACACTTCCAACGTCTTGGCCATCTCGATCACCGTTGTCGGGGTCGGCTTGCCGAGGGCGACACGACGGAGCACCTTCATGGACTGCAGCCGTTCCCCGCGTGCGATGTCGACAGGTGGTTCTACGTCCGGCGCGACCCGTAGTTCGGGCGGAGTGATCTCGTGAATTGCTGCGGCCACCTCTTCTGGCGGGTACATCGTGGGTGATTCTTCGTCACCGGTGGGGGTCAACAGCGCAGCGTCGACCTGGTCGATGTCGCGGCCGAAACGAGTGAGGATCCGGGCTGCCTGCAGTGCTGATTGGCCTGAGTCGGCGAGGATGGTGGCGACCTCAGCGGAGTGGTCGACCCGATAGATGTGCTTGACCAGTTCTTGTGCCTGGGCCTCGTCGAGTTCGCCCCGCAGCGCGGTGAGGAAGTCCTTGTCGCTGCTGTCGATCCGCTCGAACGCGGACGGTGCGGGTACGGGATCGCCGAACAGGTCCCACTGCTCCGTTACCGGCTCGGGCGATTCGGGTGCCACGGCTGGCGTCGAGGTCGTTGCTCCGGGAAGCTCGATCACGTTCGTTGCCGAGTCGGCCAAAGCGTGGTCGTTGATGTCGACGGTCAGCTTCACGCCGAGTTCGTGTTCGAGCGTGTCGACCAACTTCTTGGTGGTTTCCAGCACCTGCATTGCGGTCTGTTCGATCAATGCCGGGTCGCCTCGGGACCATCCGGTGATGTACGGCACCGAGTAGCCCTGTGAGTCCAGCCCGATGGTCTGGCCAAGCAGGTAGGCGACCGATTCGGCTTCGACCTCGCGCATGTCTCGGGTCAAACCACCGAGCCTTCGTTCGTGGTGATCGAGTTGCACGTGCGCCCATTCGTGCAGCAGCGTCTTGACTTGTTGCGGCCCTTCCAGCGTGGAGGAGATCCGTACCTTGGCGGCGTTGTAGTCGGTGTAGCCGTTCCACGACTCGGTCGGTGTAGGAGTCTGGAAGTCGACGTCGAACCCATTGTCCTCGAGGTGGTCTTTCACGGCCGAGAACACGTCTTGCCACCGGTTCTCGCCGGTCAGCAGGATCGGGGTCGCGGCGTCTTGGCCGAGGTCGGGTCTGGCGACGAGTTGGCCTTGGTGGAATACCTTGACTGTGCGGAAGCCGCGCAGGAAGTGTTTGGTCACTTCGTCGCCGGTCGTCTCGTCGACCGTCTTTGCTGATCCCTTCATCGGCGCCAGGATCCGCAGGCCGCTTTCGCCTTTCGCGACTTGGCAGGTGCCGCCATCGGTGGAGGGGATCCGCTGCCAGGTGCGGTAGCCGGCGACGTTGCCCTGTGCGCCTTGCAGTGCGAGCAACATCTGGTTCTGGGGCGAGTAGCGGTGGAACGTTCGTGCGGTCGACAGGTACTTCAGCCAGTCGTCGCTCGACGCCAGATTCGCCAGTTTGTCTTGGAGCGCTGTGTGGAGCTCCTCGACCGCTTTGCCGTGGTCGACACGGGGGGAACGGCTCATGTTGAAACCTCGTTGTCGTTCAGGTCATAGATGACTGGTTTTGGTTTGTCCGGCTTGCTGGTCACTGGGATCGAGTCCTCGAACGGCAGCGAGTCCGGTGGTGTTGGTGGCTCAGGGATCGGTGCGGGTTCAGGACGGCGCAGCGCGCTGTTGCGGCGCCGTTGTTTCGTGGGGAGCCAGGGACCGGACCCTTCCGGTTTGGACCGGAACGACGGTGGCGAAGGCACCATTGCTTTGAGCGTCTTGTTGCGCCACCACTCGCGCCCGTAGATGTGAGCGGGCGGCATGTTCGAGTGGATCAGCAGCGCCGAGCCGTATTCGGGGAGCCGGGCGAGGAAGTACGGGACCATCGCCTCGTTGTTCTTCTGTCCGCTGATCGACCGCCGGCCGGATCCCGATCCGACGTCGTTCGACCACGATCGACGCTCGATCTCTTCGTCGCCGACGATCTTGGACACGTACCCCAACGTCGAGTCGTCCGACGCTCCAGGAAAGAACAGTTTCGTTGCGTGGTTGGTGAGCAACGTGTCGGCACGTTTGCCGTACGCCTCGTGGATCTGGGCGTACGACTGCCAGATCGTCACCAGTTGGATACCGATGCCGGCACAGGTCGACGACACCTCGGGAAGCCAGTCGAGAGGCATGTTGCCGGCTTCGTCAATGAGCATGAGGAGCGGTGCGGGCAGCCGATCGCCGCGCATCTCCCACTCGTACGCCTGGCTCTTGAGATCCGACAGCAGACCAGCGAGCACCGGGGCGAGGCGCTGGTAGTCGTCGAGCGACACGAGTAGATACAAGGTGTTGGCCTGGTCGCCCTCGACGCCGGTGTCCATCAGCCAGTCGAGGTCGATCCATTCGCCGTCACCGTCGATGTCGGTCGCTGCGATGACGTTCGGGTCGAGCCACGGATCGCACACCGTTTGTGCCGTCGCGTACACCGACGCGATCAGCTTCTGATCCGGCTTCTTCCAGATCGCGTTGAGATGGCGGATGGCTGCTGCAGCGGCGTCTCGGGACTCGGGATTGGACAGCGCGGCGCGAAGGATCTCCTCGGGCGGGCACCCGGTTTCGGACTCGGGCATTGCCATGTCGAACACCCACTCGGCGACGTCTTTCATCGACGGCTTTCGGCTCAGAGCCGACGAGCCGAGCAGGCCGGTGAACAACAACTTGCCCTGCGTCGACCAGAAGTCCATCCCGCCCTCGACGCCGGCTTGGGGTGTCCACGCCGCCATTGCCTCTCCGGCCTTCTTCGCACCCGACGGGGTGTGCGCCATTCGCAGCGGCGACCACTTACCGACCTCTGCACCGGTGACAGTCACGTGAGAACTCGACGTCGCCAGAAAGCCGCCAGGATCGAACACTCGGACCTCACCCAGCGATCGCCGTTGCTCGATCGTGATGTCCATCAAGTCGCGTTTGACCGACAGCACGATGGCGGGCCCGTCCCACTGCAACAGACCCGGAATCGCGCACTGCGATGTCTTGCCGCAGCGAGTCGGTCCGGTGATCGCGATCGACGTCACGTCACCCTGCTGGCCGCTGCGCAACTCACCCGTCGCCTTCGCCCACAACCACTTGAGACCGCGCGGGTCAGGCCCAGCCCAACGACGGTTCTCCGTCGCCAGAAGACGGCCTCCCCACGTACCGAAAATGAATCGGCCGGGTGACGCTCCCGACACCATCAAAGGGCGGATCTCGCGTTTCTTCGCGAAACGTGCATGAGCGTCGACACCGAGGCGTCGACGTGCCGGTGACAGTGCCATCCAGATCCGTCGACCGATCAACAACATGGCAACGAGAGCGACGGCGATGAGTGCTGTAGAGAGCCAATAGACGACCGGTCCAGGCAGCAATTCCGACACCTCGTCCGGCCACGCCGCGCCCGGTCGAACAGGGTCAGTGACGAGGTCCGGAATCGCTCCGAACGAGTCGCCTAACCCGGCGCCGATGAGCCCGTGTCCGGATACCGCGGCGGCGAGCGCAGCGCCCGCCCACACGATCCCACCGATCGCTGCAGCACCCACCATGACGGCGATCAGGATCTGCTCGAGCGGCGACATTTGTCCGTCTGATGGGGACGTGGCTGGCATGGACACCACTCAGCACGAGGCGCCTCCCGGATCTCTCCCGATTCCGTGACCCGCCCCGACATTTCTTTGGGGCGGCCTCCTCGCCCGGTGCCCTACACCAGGTCAGCGGGCCTGCAACCCGACATGGAAGAGGGTCGGACATCTTTGTCCGGACCGGCGCTCCCAGAACCGAATCCCGACCACTTTCTTTGGGCGGGCGTCTCCCGAATGTCTCCCATTTCGCGTTTCTGGGTCTCCCATTTTTTGTGTTTCCCCAGCTCACAGGCACCCCAGGTCAGAAACGCTGCTCTCGACGGCAAGCGCTGCCACGCGGCCGGATCGGGACGGATCCGGGAGGCCACAAGCAGAAAGTGAATGTCGACCAACCAACGAGAGACAGAGGTCGACACCATGACCACCACCCGCATCATCAGCGAACTCCACCGGGAACTCGAACGCTGCTGCTCCCCTCGCCGCCAAGCACGAATCACCGAACGATGGGCCCTCACCGAACCCGACCTGGCCGATCTCACGATCGGCGACATCCTCACTCTCGCTGGCGTTCCCACCGCTGCGCAGAACCCACCGCTGAGGTCGCTGCTGCGTCTCCACCAGGCCGGTGACCCTGATGCCGGCACCGTCCTCATGGCCGCTGCCGTACCGATGCTGAAGCGCATCGCAGCGATCCGCAAACCCCAAGGATTTAGCCAGGTGACCGCTGCTGAACTCGACAACCTGTGGGGAGCCTTCGCTCACCTCATTGCAACCATTGATCCCGACGTCGAGCTTCGCCCAGCACCCTCGCAAGAGGAGCGACCAATGATCGCTCACGTCGGCCCGCGCGTCGGCACAAGCCACGACATCATCGACCCCGACGAACGGCGTCATCGACGTCGCAATCGTCAATGCCGAGAGATCGCGCTGCAGTCCAACGACACCCACAGGGACGACTGCTCGGCGCTCTTCACGGACCACAAAACCAACGTGGCCGACACCGCCATCGCGGCGATCGAACTCGACAGAATCATCGAGGTCTTCCACTCCGGAATGATCAGCGACACACGCTGGCGCGCACTCATCGAGCACCGCCTCGACCGCACCCCACCGGCCGCAGGAACGAGCGCCGTTGGACGCCGACTCCGAGCCATGCGCGCCGCCCAGCAACTCTCAGAACTGGTCGGCCATGCGGCCTGACAATCGCATCATCATCATGTGGGGTTCCAAAGGCGGAGCCGGGACAAGCGTCACCGCCGCAGCTGCCGCACTGCACGAAACCAAACAAGTCCTCGTCGTCGACCTCGACGGCGACACCGCACCAATTCTCGGAATCGAACGGTCACGGAACCGGCTCGGATCCAACGACTGGCTCGCGGACCGAAACGTCGAACCAGCTCGTCTCACCGAACTCATCGACGACGTCGACGACACCACCAGAGTCCTACCAGCCGGCATGGCCGGAGACATCCGATACGCCGACCCCCACCGCGTCGAACAGCTCGCAGGATGGATCTCCGAACAACCCGGCATCGTCATCGTCGACGCTGGCACTGGACCACCGCCACAAGCACTCATCGACATCGCCGACCGCAACATCATGGTCACCCGCGCCGACTACCTCGCCCTGACGAACCCGGAAATCACCGCAGCGCGACCTGACGAAATCGTTCTCGTCAACGAACCCGGCAGAGCAATCACCAAACGCGACATCGAACTCACGATGAAGGCCCCTGTCAACACCGTCATCGACCTCGACCCCGTCGTCGCCCGCAGCGTCGACGCAGGAATGTTCCTCGGCAACCGCGGACTCCAACGAGCCACCAGCGACCTCATCAACCCCAACATCACACCCGACCGACTCCGCGAACCAGAGATCGACTACGGGATGCGCTGGACCTCGAACACCACCGACGGATCCTTCCGAATCAGCTACAACCCCGGCACCCACCAACTCACCGCCACCAACAACGTCACACACAGCACCCAACCCCTCGGCCGCTACGACGACATCGCATCAGTCGACCGCGCCCTCGAAGGATGGGCCGACAAACACAACGACGGAGGCGGCCTCGACTGGCTCGAAGAACAAGTCGGCGTCGACGCACCCGACTTCGACGGACCATCAGACCTGGCGGGTGTTCCAACGGCTCACGCCGCACCCTCGCCACCGCCGCCGACCCGCGAACTAGGAATCAGCCTCGCCTGACTGCGGCACTGCGTGGCGAGCTTGAGACGCGCATGAAACCCATTGCCGATGAGCCAATTTTCGTCACACGTTTCAACTCCCACGCCGATCGCACGGGCGGCGCCGCTTCCTGCTGGCCCACACACCGACCTGGGACTGGACCGAACGGGGAACGCTGGAAGTACCGAGCCCATCGACTCGCTCTCACGCTTGCCGAGCCACCAGAACGACAAGGGCTGTACGCGCTCCACGGATGCAACGAACGAATGTGTTGTAACCCCACCCCTGGTGCCGGACACCTCTACTGGGGAACCGCTGCCGACAACGCCGCACACCGCGACCGCCCCGACCGCCGTTGGTAACTCCGGCACCGTCACGAGACGTTGCGCAGTGCCACCCAACGCCTCGTGACACCATCGGCTGCCAGCGAGGCTGCGAGTAGTTTGAGCGACGTGGCCAAACACGAACTGAGCGACCTCACCGACCACGAGTTCCTCGAGCACGTCCGAACAGCGGAACGATCCATGACTCCACGAGTCTTGGTCGAGATAGAGCGGCGCGGCCCCCAGATACTGGATTCGGATCCGGAGCTTCGCGAACGATGGGCGGCAAAGACAGCGCAGTTCAACGAAGTGATCAAAAGCGTCACCGACTCAATCAAGCCGCTCTCCGACTGGGTTGCCCCATTACAGCCCATTGAGCGGTACTCGGTGGATCTCCCGACACTGGATGTGAAGCTCCTCGGTGACCCCTCACACGGCGTGCTCAACGCCGTCCGTGATCTCCACACGGTGATGGAGCAGACGATTAAGCCGTTGCAGGACACCGCTGACGCGCAAGCCGTCCGCCTCGAGCAAGCCGAGCACGCTCAGAAGACAGGCCAACGAGTCGCTGCGATCTCGATTGGGATCGCACTGGCCTCGGTGATGATCGCCGTTATCGCGCTGGTCGTGAAGAACGGATAGTGCGGCCACAGTTCCAATGGGTTAGTCGGAACGACCGCCAGAGATCACACCGAGTCGGCCGGTCACGGCAACGATGCCTTCGAGGTGGGCGGTCTCGGCAACCAGCAGCTACAACTCGAGGCCGCCGGCGGCATCGGGCGATGGTGGCGGTAGGTCGAACAGCGCCTCATGGTCCGCGTCCGGACCGACCGCGGCGCCCAACGTTGGACCAGAAGTGATCGGACCTGGACCGGAGGGATCAGGGACCGGCACGGGATCCGGACCCTCGCCGACATCGGGCCCGTCGTGTCCGTCGTGCTCAAGTGCGGCCATTTCGACCTCGAGGTCAGCAATCTGTGTGGCAAGGCGCTCGATTTCCGCTGATTGGGAGAACTCGTGACCCAACAGAGCACGTGCCCTCACGGCCTGCTCGGTGAGGCTTTCGATGTGCGAACGCAGGTCACTCAACTCGGGTCCTACCCGTTCGAGGTGGCGTTCAGCGCGGATGACGATGCCGTGCGGTGACGCGTCGAACAGTTCGCGGGTCGAGTAGCCGATCGTGCTGCCGGCGATGTTGTTGATGACGCCGGGAACCCCGAACTCGAAACCGGTGTGCTCGCCGTAGTCGCGACATCGGCCTTGCATCGCGAGTCCGCCGATCGTTCCGATCGGCGCCCAGTCGTCTGTCCCACGCAGGCCGCGCAGCGTGTCGCGCAGGCTCTCGCCGGCATCTGGACGGTCGGTGAACCGGCGCCCTGAGGGCGAGGTGTACTCGAACCGGTCGCCTCTCGTGTTCACCCTGTCTCGTTCAACACGTGCGAGACCGTCAATGCGCCGCGCCGTCGTCTCGAGCTGCCGCTCGACACTCGAGATGCGCCCGGGAAGCTGACGTTGCGTCTTGTGATGGTTGGCGGCGAGCCGAGCCACCCGGGCGTGTCCGGCAACCCGTTCGGCGTGCTCTTGTATCAACGGGTTGCCGGTCGAGATCGCCTTCAGTTCCGCATAGGACAGAGTGACTTCGGAGTCGAGGTCGTCGATCGACCGGACGGTTGGATCGATCGTTCCCGACGAAGTCACCTGCGCGATGAATCGAGATTTACGTTCCAGCGTTTGATACATATACGGATCGAACGAGCCCTCAGTGACGTAACGGATCGTGTGGACATGGTCGTTCTGGTTGCCCTGGCGGATCGCGCGGCCTTCGCGTTGCTCGATGTCGGAGGGACGCCATGGAGCGTCGACATGGTGCAGTGCAACGAGGCGGTCCTGGAAGTTGGTGCCGACACCGATCTTTTCGGTCGACCCGACGACGACATCGACATCGCCGTTGCGACACGCAGCAAACAACCGCTCCTTGGCTTTGTCGTCGCCGGCGTCGTGAATGAACCGCACCCGTGACGGCTCGATGCCTCGCTCGACGAGCCGGTCACGCAGCTCGTTGTAGACATCCCAATCACGGTCCTTGGACGGGGTGCCCTTATCCGCGAACACGACCTGCAGAGCGCCAAGCGAATCAGACGTGCCGCCGGTCGAATCCAGGTAGACGTTGTCGCGGTACTGCTCCCACAGCGTGGCGACCTTGTCGGCCACGAAATCGATCTTGCCGGTACCTGCAGGTTGCTCGCGTCCGATCAAACGCAGATCAAGCGATCCGAGCCGGCCGTCGTTGCAGACCACCAACATGTTGTCCTCGCGGAGAGCATCTTTGGTCTTGGGTCCGCTACGGATCTTGTCGGCCCGTTCGCCCAACTCGGCGATCAGCTGATCGAGTTGCGCTGTGCCAGGCACGAGCACGATCTCGGGTCCGCCGTCGGCCAGGTCGGGGACCTTGATCCCAGCGAGTGCGTCGTCGTCGAGGAAGTCTGCGAATGACTGGAACAGGGTGAGCAGTTCGGGAATGTTGTCGAAGCTGGCGAGGCGGGTGTTGATCCTGAACCTGCCGCCCTCGGGTGACAGCTCCATCTTGGTGACCGAACGAGCAAACGTGCCAGCCCACGAATCGAACGACTGCATATCCAACTCGGCAAGCAGATCCGGCACCAGCATCCGCTTGAGCACCCACATTTCAGCGAGGGTGTTTGTGATCGGTGTCCCCGACGCGAACGTTGCCACCTTGGGCCCGTACTGGGTCCTGAGCCAGTCCAGTTTGACCAGCATGTCGGTCGCCTGCTGCGACACGCTGCCGGTCGCTCCGGGCAGCGACGTCGGATACTTCACACCCTTGTAAGAGTGTGATTCGTCGACCATCAGATAGTCGACGCCGAGCGATTCGAAGGTGATGTTGTCGGCGTCGACCTCGATGCTCAACAGCTTCGACAGAGCGGTGTTGAGCCGTGCTTTGGACTTCTCGATCTCTTTGGCGGCCTTGTTGTGGCCCGCCTGTTGAGCGGCGTGAGCGGCCTCGTCGTAGATGGTGAGTTCGTCGCGGATGAAGTCGGCCTGGGTCTCTGTCGAGGTCGGGATCTTCTTGAACGTCGACTGGGTCATCACCACGCCGTCCCAGTCACCATTCGCGCAACGCGCAACGAACGTCTTGCGCTGCTCTGGCGACACGTCGCCGATCGACGCAACGAGCACCTTGGCTGTCGGATACAGCTGTTGGAACTCGCTTGAAAACTGTTCGAGCATGTGATTCTTCACGACGAACAACGGCTTGGAGATCTGCCCGGTCCGTTTGAGTTGCCGTGCAGCGATCACCATCGCCGCGGTCTTGCCAGAGCCGACCTTGTGAGGCAACAACGTCGAGGTGTCGGTCCCCATCACCCGCCACACAGCATCGATCTGATGTTTGTGCGGGGTGAACGCCGGTGAGAGGCCCGGTAGCTCTCCCATCCGTGATCCGTCCCACTTCGTGAGCACGGTCGAGTTGAAACGTTCGTTGAACTTGGCTTCCAACCTCGACGCACGTTCGGGGTTCTCCCACACCCATTCGGAGAACCGCTCTTCGAGGTCTTGGCGTTTGTCGTTGGCTTCGAGAGTGGCCTCGACGTCCTTCTTGCGACGATTCTCGCTGTCGGTGTACCACAAGATTGTCGGCTGCAGATTCAACGCATCCGACGTCAACTCAAACGCATTCGATCGGTCGGTTCCCCATTCTGTTGTCGCAGCGACGCTGCGCTCGTCGGACCACGACGGCGCCACCACCCACTTGCCAACCAGGGGTGCGTGCTCGACGACGAGGCGTTCAGGGTCGGCGCCGGTCGTGTCGACCAGGAACGCCTTGACGTCGTCAGCGTCGATCCACACTGATCCGAGGCGGGCGGCAATGACCTCAGCGGGCAGCCACGGCGGCACGACCTCGACCAGGGCGTCGACGTTGGTCTCGTACGCAGAGTTGGATGAGGCTGCTGCGCGAGCGTGGCCAAGTTTGCTTCGCACGTTGCCCGACAGGTACATCTCGGCCGACACCAACGTCGACGTTGCCGGGTCATCGAACACGAGCTGCTCGGTGAGTAGTTCGGCGCGCACCGAGTCCACGTCGCCTGCCACCAGCGACGCAATGAAGTCAACGTCGACGACACGATCACGCGCCATCGACGCGGCCAGAGCTTCAGGCAGCGTCTCAGCGCCGAGATGCGTGCGTTCTGGGCGCACCAACCACTGGTTGAACAGGTCCGCTTTGGTCGCGACGCCGGTCACCTGGTCGAACACTTCGAGCGCCGACACGACCGGCCAGCCCGCATCTTTACGGAACCTCTGCGGCGTCTTCACCACGCGGCGACCCGTTGTGTCAGAGAACGCGTTGAGCGCTCCGTGCGTGCGTATGTAGTCGTCGTAGCGGCGGTTCAGTTCGAGGCGCGCCTCGTCCCAAGCGAGCACGGCACCGGGCGTCTGGCCGTGGCTCTGCATTTCCATCACCGAGCGTGCGGTGTCACGCAAGTTGACGAGCGCGACCATCTGCCGCCCGATCCTCTTGTTCTTCGATTTGACCGCGACGGGCCCGTCGAGCGTCGATTCCACCAGCGCACCGGTGTCGGACAGGTACAGCTCTTTGACCCGCAGTTCGCGGCCTGCGACCTGTGGAGGGCCAGGGCGCACCGGCGCCGGTGGGCTCTGGTCATAGAGGCCAGCAAGGCATGGTTCGAGTACGTCGACGACCGACGCGAGCTGCTGCTGCCAGTCGTCGGGTTTGATGACGAGCAGTTCGTCGTCGCCGTACATGCCGCGGCCCGCGATGATCGAGCCGACCACAACGCCGCGACCGTCCTGATTGAAAATCGAGTTTGCTCGCACCGCAGCGGTGTCGGTGTCGAGCAACGTCGTGGTTTCCCAATCGAACGGTGCGGGCACGTCGGCGTCGGTTCGGCGCTTGAACACCAACACATCGGTCACTGCCTGCGTGCCCGCAATCTGCTGATGCGCACCCGACGGAAGCCGCACAGCTGCGACCAGGTCGCCGTAGGACTGCAAGAGCCGACGCGCAGCCGGGTTGCGAGAATCGAGGGTGTAGCGCGACGTGACCATGGCCATCACACCGCCCGGTTTCGTGAGCGCCAGGCTCTTGGCCAGGAAGTGGTTGTGGATCGACAGCCCGTCGGGGTTGTGCAACGGATCGAACAGCGGATAGTTGCCGAACGGGACGTTGCCGATCGCTGCGTCGAAAGATCCGTCGACGTCGCGCATCTTCTCGAAGCCCATTGAACGGACCTCGGCTTCGGGATACAGCAACTGGGCGACCTTCGCGGTGACCGGCTCGAGTTCGACACCCACAAAGGACGACGCGCGACGAACAGCCGGCGGGGCGGTGCCAATGAAGAGACCGGTGCCGCAGCCGGGCTCCAACACTCGCCCGCCGTCGAACCCGGTTGCTTCCATGAGCGACCACATTGCGGTGGTGATGGCGGGGTCGGTGAAGTGAGCGTTCAGGATCGAACGTTTCGCCGCTGTCCAATCATCGTCATCGAAGAACCTCGACAGACGCTCTCGCGCAGAATCCAGTGTCGTGTCGTCGGGTTCGAACAGCTTCGACGCGGCACCCCAGCCGGTCCACCCTGACAACACCGCACGATCGACATCGGTGATCGTCCGCCCGCTCGATTCGAGATCGTCAATCAGCTCGACGACTGCAACGTTGCGTGCAACGCGTTCGCTCAGTCCACGCGGTGCGAGCCGCGACGGATCGGGGCGGAACGCGGGATGATCGACACCGTGCCCATCCGTTCGTGCGTCAACTCCAACGCTGTCGGCTTCGGTGCCGTGCGGGGGAATTCGTCGTCCAGGCTCGACCAGAGGCCGTCCACTCCCAGCAACATGTCGATCACCGTTGTCTGCACCTCGGCTTCGCTCTCGGTGGCCGTCGACCAGAAGGTTGTCCGCTGAGGGACCGAAGAGCGCTCCGTCAATGCCGACGACATCATCTGCAACGCCTCGCTCGTCAACTGGCTCAGGATCTCGGTGGACCGCGGGTGTTCCTGCAGCCACCGGTGATGGATGGGGTCGTCGGCTTCCAACGTCTCGGTGATTGCTTCCCGCAGCGCCTTGCGCGACAGGTTCCACATCTTCGACATGATCATGTCCTTCGTCTGGTTCTGAGACATCGTCGAACGAATCGAACAACGACATCTGTCCATCAGGTTGGGGGGAAGCCTCAGCCATCTTACGTCTCCGGGTCAGATTCCCAGGTCCATGCCGGACCCGGCGTCAAGGGTCGGCACGGTCGAAGCCTCGACACCCGCAACAGCGGCCTGGTCGAACACGGTGGTCCACTCATCAGTGACCGACGCCCAGTCCGACAGGTCCATCCCCTGCGGGGGAACCACGTTCTCGATGTTGGTGACGCCGCGTTCGGCGAGGAGCCCGATCAGTTTCGTTGCGCCCTTCGCTCCCGACTCCGACACGTCGCAGTCGAAACAGACAGCGACCGCGACGTCGTTGTCGCGAACGAACCCGGCAATCGCATCGGCCACCCGACTGTCGGGGTACATCGACCCCAACACCGCGACCGACGCGAAGCCGGCCTGCGCTGCCATCAACGCATCCGGCGCGCCCTCAGCAACCACGAGCACACCGCGGCGCCCCTCGACCGAATCCGGTACCGACGTCCATGCAACACGAGGGTTCGCTGCCCACCGCCGCGACGGATTGTCGTACTTGTCGCGGCCCTCCGGCGGCTCCAAGAAACGCGCCTGAAAGTAGGCAACGCCACCGACACGGTCGAGGGCGGGGAACACCGCAGCCGGCCATCCTCCCGGCAGTCCTTTCGGACGCGGCAAGAACCGCCGGCCCGGATCGGCACCGACCTTGTTCACACGAAGCACGTCGTCGCCCAGACCCCGCTGATGCAACCAGTCATGCACCGACCGTCCAGAGCCCGACCACAGCAGCTTCTCGCAACGCGCCACGTAGTCGACGGCCTCTCGTGCGGGTTGGCCGACCGGACGCGATTCTGGCGCGGCACGCCGCGGGAGCACTTCGAGATGAGCGTGATTGTCGTTCAACCAGCGAATCGCTTCACCCACCGGCATCGATCGTGCCGACATGACCGCGTCGATCGCCGTGCCTGACTCGCCACCGGACCAGCACCGCCAACGCTGCGTCCCAGACGAATCAATCTGCACCTTCACCGAGGGCCGGATGTCTTCGTGCGAAGGCGACGGACAATGCCACTGCCGGCCACGCCCGTGGCCTTGACCAGGCGACAGTCCGTCGAGCACCGACACCAAGTCGACGCGCGCCAACAAGTCGTTACGGTCGATCTGGAACGCGCGGTCGCTCACTACTCGACTCGCAATCGCATCGGCAGAACCATCGAGACCTACGCCTCGACTGCTGCGAGTTCGATCTGACTTTGTGTTCCCGTCTGGCGGGCCACACGATGCAGGTCGCTCTCTCTGCAACAGCCAACAGTGCACCCTCGGGTTCCCGGCTGAAGTTCGATCAGTCTCGGTGAACTCGCCACTTCAGGTGACCATTGCCTGGTCCGTGTTGCAGATGTCGACCTCGTGGGAAGCAATGACGTGCTGGACAACGGCCCACCGGCCAGCGACATTCCACACTGCTCGACCACGCGTGAGCCGTGGGAGCAGCTCGACGAGGCGATCGTTCATCTGCATGGCTTTGCCGGTGAGTGCAAGCTGGTCCGTCGCCTGGCGGAACACGACACGGGTCTGCACATCTCCCAAGAGCCCTTCGGCGACCTTGGCTGCAGAGGACCCGGAGTCCGCTTGCGCCTGAAAGTCCGACAGCCGGTGCGTGA
>Ga0209491_10003840_pt1 | contig 24076 bp, 28 predicted proteins | sample BON02_FD_187213 | JGI IMG/M metagenome (GOLD analysis project Ga0209491, IMG submission 187213) | Freshwater microbial communities from Lake Bonney liftoff mats and glacier meltwater in Antarctica - BON-02 (SPAdes) (version 2) | ecosystem: Environmental > Aquatic > Freshwater > Ice > Glacier... | reverse complement strand
GCGCGTTGTCGTCAACGGCGTGCTTGCATCTGTCGTTTTCATTTGAACTCCTCCCAGTCAATAATCAAGGGAGCAGTTTGTATGATTGAAAACCGAAAAGATATAACGCCGCTCAGTTAGCGCTTACAGCAGAACCAGAGCCGTGACGCCTAAGGGTAAGTGCCAGTCCATCCAAGTGCCACCGACTTTGACGGTGACAACGGCGCCAATCACGGCTGTCGCAAACAGCCAGTGGAATAGGCGGGTGGGCAGATCCCAGACGCGTGTTACAGCTCTATTAGGTGATTTCATGCGCCAAGGTTACTAAAAAATTGAAAACGGAACGGCTTGATAAAAAATGCTATGATCACGCTCTTGAGATTTCCCAAACGGCGCATTAGCTCAGCTGGTTAGAGCGACGGAATCATAATCCGCAGGTCCCCTGTTCGAATCAGGGATGCGCCACCAAATACCTCAATAAAAGCAAGCACTTAAGTCAACTGTAAAAGGTTGGCTTTTTTTCTTGTGCTCGTGTAGACACCCTGTAGACATTTGCCATCAATAATGATCAACACTTAGTTTCTCAGGGAGTTTTACACATTGGGATTTAAAAGCTAGAGAAAGTATCAGTGTGCGTCATGTGTTCGTCGTGTTCAGAAAAAAATCCAATTTCGGTGCGGCAATCTAAAAGCCAGAAACGCAGACCTCACCGTACCCCACCCCCCTAATTTCGTTTGGGACTCCTAGGCAACACATACATTGAGTTCTGGACGAACGACGGGGTGTTTTTATGACTACAAGAGTTTTGCTGAAAATACCAAAAATGCTTCACCCACACCCAACCGGCAGTGGGCAACAACACCGGCAGCCAGCGATGCTCTTAAAGTGGGCAATGTGGCTAAAGTTTCTCGCGTTGGGGCATCCCAAACATAATCCGAATCATCGAGTCTGTTTGATATGTGTACTGACTCCACAAACGATTAGTCAAGTGCAATCTGGCGAGGCCCAAGTCGCCATGAGCACCAACATGACCTCGACTTCGGGACGTCACTATCAGCTAAGCCTGAACGTCGGCGGCACGGGTGGCGCTGCGGGTGCGGGCATGCACACGGCTTGGGGCGGCACTGGCGGCAATGTCCAGACTGAGCACAGCGGTCAAATCACAACGTATGGCCATCATTCTATTGGGGTGTTTGGCCAATCCGTCGGCGGTGGCGGTGGCGTGGGCAGTGCTGCCATTGGTCCGCTGTATGAATCGGCTGACGCACAGGCCAACGGTACGGTGACGACGGACATGTCGATGACAGTCGGTGGCAATTGGTCAGGTCCGCAATTTATCTATGGTGACACCACCTCCACCTCACCCATCAATTCGTCTGGACAAAATATGGGCAATGCTGGCGACGTGTCCTACCAGAGCAATAACGCTGATTCGAAGATTACGACGCATGGCTATGCTGCTCATGGCATTTTGTTGCAATCGGTTGGAGGCGGTGGTGGTCTGGCTATTGAGGCTAGCACGCTGGGTTTTGAGAGTACTGGTATCTGGTCTATCGAGAACGGGGCGCTACAGTTTTACAACAACGTCCAAATCGCCGAATATAACTCCGAAGAGTTTGATGTCACCAGCGGCCTTGCCGGTACGGTCACTATTGGCAATGGGTTCATGCGAGATGCGCTATCGACAGGTAACTCGAGTAGTCCGTACGCAAACTCTGGCAAGGGGTTTTCGGGTGGAACTGGCGGGGCGATCAATTTGGGCACATCGACGAGCTACGCCCAAGGCAGTGTCACGACGCATGGTGATGGCGCCAATGCAGTGTTTGCCCAAACAATTGGTGGCGGTGGTGGTATTGCCGTGATTGGTTGTACCAACAGTGCGCCCTCGAACCTTGCCCAATATGCCAGTCCATGCTGGGGTAATACAGCCGTTTCGAGTAATAGTGGACAGCCAGCGGCCTACACAAGTGGCTACGGTAGTTCGGGTGCGGTGGTGCTCGTCAATCCGAACGCTTTGTTATCACAGGTAATTGAGAATAATGGCAGTGTCTATCCGGGAGCTTATAGCGGAACCGACACAGTGAATGTGTACAGCAGCCAAACCATCACGACCTACGGCGCACGCAGCATGGGTGTCATGACACAGACTGTGGGCAATGCAGGTGGGTACCTGAACGTCTCGGATGATTTGATCTCCTTCGTCGCCGCACCGCTTGAGTCAGCAGCTTGGTGGCCAAACGCTGTCACAACGGTTGGCCTAAATGATTCAACCGTCACGACGTACGGCGATGGTGCTTGGGGCTTGTTTTCTCAGTCTGTAGCTGGCGGTGGGGGGTTTGCTGGTGACTCCTCGCAGAACCTGACCTTTAGATTTCCGTATATGGACGCTAACGATGATCCGATGCAAACGGTTATCCCTGCATCCAGCATGCTTCGCGCTGGTACCTCAAACGCGGCCACGACAGTGACGTTGACGAGTTCCACCATCACAACATTTGGTACGAATGCGCACGGCATTGTGTTGCAAAATCTCGGTGGTGCGGGTGGTGCTTTCCTGACGAATGGTTCGCTCTACTTAGGGCAGACCTGTACCAATAACTGTACGAGTACCGGTATTTACGTACCGCAACCTAGGTTAGGTGGCAATATCTCGCTCACGTTGGATAACTCTCAGGTAGTAGCAACGGGACAGCAGTCGCGTGGTGTTCTGCTTCAAAGCGCGGGCCCATATGGCGTCAATAACACCGCTGATTACGGTACTATCACCGTTGAACTTAACAACAATTCAGTGATTTCCTCAGCTCAGGCGACTGCGCTGGTTATTTTGGGTGGTAGCTATGTGCAAGCATCGCCCAATACAGTGACGGTCAACGGAGGTCAGATCACAAGCGGTGTCTATCAAAGCCAGCGCTTACACTTACAAGCTTTAGACAACACCGACAGCCCCGACAATGGCTGGGCGGTGTATGCGCCAATTGGCTATACCAATCTGACGATTGGTTCGGGCGGTGTTGTGAACGGAAACATCTATTTGGGTGGCAGGAGTGAGACGTTAGGTGAGATAACGATTAATCCGCTGGGGCAGTGGATCGGCTCGACTGCTGTGGTTGCCAATAATTCTTTACACAACTATGGTGATATTCATGTGGCTGGCAAGCGTTCTATTGGCGCTGCGGCGATCACGGGTTCGTTAAAGCACTATCAGGGTGCTGCTCTTCACATTGACATTGATGTTGCTTCAAATACCCGTCAAAACGATAGTTTGTCGGTGTCTAGCCTGGCGCTTATTGAAGGTGACATTGTGCCGAACACCATGAGATTGTTGCCCGTGAGCGGCTTGCAGTTTCTTTCAGCGGGAACGCTGGAGTTCGCAGGTAGTGCGAGAGACTCGCTGGTTTTTGACTGGCGTTCGACGGCTATTGACAATACAGCAGCGCTGTCGGTTGTGTCAGCAGACTTTACCCCAACGGGAACCAGCCTGACAGGCAACGAGGGTGCAACGGCTGATTACCTACAAAAGCTTTGGGATGGAGCCAGTGGTGCACAGGCGCCTGTGTTTGGGTACATCAACAATTTTACGAAAGACCAGGGGCAAGCGTATGCCTCAGCCTTGAACCAAATCTCAGGCCAAGTGCTTAACAGCCAAGCCATTGAGATGAAGACGGCGTTTGCGACTGCATTGACCGATAGCCTGAACTGTCCGACGGTGACTGAGGCGGGTCTAAAGCTCAATCAGACGGACTGTGCTTGGGCCAAGTTGACAGGCAGCATTGGCGAGCAGTCTGCCAACGCGTCGAACTCAGGCTATCACGTCACGGCCGGTGGTATTCGTCTGGGTGCACAGAAGGCACTACGCGAGCAGTGGACGACTGGTTTCTCGCTGGGCTACGCTAACAACTACCTGACCTCGACCGGGTTGACGAGCAACGGATCATTCTTTGATGCGTCGATCTCAGCTAAGAAGAAGGTCAATGGCTGGTCGTTCGGTGGCTCACTGGGTATGGCCTATGGCTGGTTTGACAACAACCGAACCCCACAGTTGTGGGGCAATGGCGCGGCCGACCCATTGGCAGATCTGTACACCAGCAGAAGCGACATGTTGATGGTTGGTGTGCGGCTCAGGGCAGCCTACGAGTATGAGCAAAAGGATCACTTCATCACGCCTTACGTGGACGTGGATCTGATATATAGCCAGGTTTCGGGCTACACGGAGTCAGGCAGTGGTGCGTTGGCGTTAAAGGCCAACTCATCGAGCCAATACAGCGTGGCGATCTCGCCGATGGTGGAGTTTGGTACAGATCTGGTGACCGATGGTAAGCGTCGTATTAAAGCCTATGCCAGTGCGGGTGCCACATTTGCGCCCAACAACAGTGTGTCTACGCAGATGGCGTTTGCCAATGGTGTGGCAGGTTCAGGGACGTATGACGTGATCACCGATGGTCCGACCGTGTTGGGTCGCTTGAATCTGGGCATTCAGGCCTTTGAAGCCAACGATCTGGAGGTGCGGGCACAGTACGGTTTGCAGTTCGGTGATGGCTACATCAGCCAGAATGTGAGCGCGAATCTCGTGTGGCGGTTCTGATCAAAAAAGCAAGAGTCGTACTACCCGCTAAATGCTGCGTTTTCTTCAGGCCTATTACCGACCAATATCAGTACGGGGAGTACCTCGACAGGCTTTGGTTATGCATTGCGCGGAGCGGTTGAACGTCGATTAGATAATCATTTAGTTCTAGGTGCGGCATTTGATTTGCAACGCAGCCAGGATTATGTACCCAGCCGTGTCATGGTTTATCTCAAATACTTCTTTAATCCCTGGGCGGGTGATTTGCAGTTGCGACCAGGTGCGCTGACCCCTTAGGTTGATTTCAACTAATGATCTGCCTGGCTTTATGGGACCAGCATTTTTTTGATGTGAGTGGATTGCTCGTCAAAGAGCAGGCATGGTTTGAACGAAACCGCTCATGCCCAAAATTCGTCAAAACCGACACAAGTGCCCAACAGTTGCATTATGCAACTCTTGATCTAATTACACGAATTATTACACGGTGGCATTTTAACGAATTAAGTCATTGATTCGATTGATAATTTAAACAACTGGTTTTTCTGTTAATTCGTAGGTCACTGGTTCGAGCCCAGGTTGGGGAGCCAAACAATTCAAAAAGCAGCCATCTTTTGTGAGAGAGGGGGCCTGCGAGTGCTTCAGACTTGGCCAGGATGCTTAGCACAGCACATTACGTCAGTTCAATATCAGTTAATAAGCTGAGTGCGCTCACACCTTATATGCGCAGTTTTCCCAAGATAACCTAGGATTTCATCGCATATGGCTCACGTTCGACCCAACAATTTACTTAATATCTGCCCAGCACTCTAGATCAAAATCAGGCTCAACACACCATGACTCATCGTGCCCATTGGGCGTGCAGGCGGAACACCGAATACAAATGACATTTTTTGGTGCGTTGAAATCGCTTCGCGCGGGCCCTTTTTATGGTGTTGTGACTAGGATAAATCGGGAGAGTGTTCCTTATTGGATTGTCTACAATTAAGAACTTCATTTTATTGGTCTATTTCACGGTCTTATCACCGGTTCTTATATTGACGGAGACACTTTATGAATCGTCGTTCCTTTATGCACAAGGCTGGTCTGGCTGGTGCTGGTGTGGCGGGTTTGTCGGCCATTGCCGCGCCTGCGTTGTCACAAAATAAAATCACTTGGCGCATGGTTACCACATGGCCCAAGGGGCTGCCAGGCTTGGGCGTGGGTGCCCAGCGACTCGCTGACCGCATCACGGCAGCTTCGGGTGGCCGATTGACCATTCAGGTGTTCTCAGCGGGTGAGCTAGTACCGCCATTTCAGTCCATTGATGCCGTGATCGATGGTGGCGCTGATATGGCCCATGCAGCATCATATTTTTGGCATAACAAAAGCCGTGCGCTGGCTTTTTTCACTGGTGTCCCATTTGGCATGACCAGCCGTGAGCTGTCAGCCTGGATGCGCTTTCTCGGTGGTCAGGAAGTGTGGGACGAGGTTTATGATCAGTTCGGCTTGCAAGGATTCTTGTCTGGTGACACAGGTACGCAGGCAGGCGGCTGGTTCCGCAAAGAACTGAACGGTCTAGATGATGTGAAGGGTTTGCGTTTCCGCACGCCAGGCTTGGGTGGTCAGGTTTGGGCCAAGCTAGGTGCTTCTGTCACCACCACCCCACCGGGTGAGATTTTCCAGGCTCTGCAGTCTGGCACGCTGGATGCGGCTGAGTTCGTCGGCCCCTACAACGACTTGGCGCTGGGCTTCTATAAAATTTGCAAGATCTATTACACCTCAAGCTTTGTGGAGCCTGGATTGGCCACCGAGCTGGTGGTGAATAAGAAAAAATATCAGGCATTGCCCAAAGATCTACAGGAAATCATTCGATACGTCAGCCAGTCAGAGTACGACCAGGTCGCGTCAGACTTTGCGGCCAACGACCCACGTGCGCTTGAGGTCTTGGTCAATCAGCATGGGGTAAAGGCTATCCCACAGTTCCCTGAGAGCATTGTGGCAGCAGGTGCTAAGGCTGCAGCTGAGTTGTTGACCGAGATTGGTGACAAAGGTGATGCGTTGACCAAGAAGACCCTTGATAGCTTTACAAAGGCCTTGAACATCACCAAGATCAAGACCGACGGAACGGATGCTGACTTCATTGCAGCCCGGACAAAGTACTTTAAGATGTAATTTAGTTTTGGTGTCAGTCACGATGTGTTTGGGGCACAGCATTCCGTGACTGAAACGAACAAGCACGCATCAAGCGTCCATTAAAAAAGCCCATCAAACCGTCTATTGGGCTTTTTTAATGGACGCTTGTTTGTCGCTGACTATGCTGCAGCGCTTTTTTTGTGTCGCTATCAGTTATAGAGCGCTTTGGGGAGCCACGTCACCAGCTCTGGGAAGATAAAGAGCAGGGCGATCGCAATGATCTGCAACGCCACAAACGGCATGGCGCCTTTGTAGATCTGTCCGGTAGACACTGTCGGCGGGGCAACGCCTCTCAAATAGAACAAGGAGAACCCAAAGGGTGGTGTGAGAAAGCTGGTTTGCAGATTCACCCCCACCATGACACCGACCCAAACGGGATCTAACCCAAGCATGAGCAAGATGGGTGCGGTGATTGGGATCACAATGAAGATGATCTCGAAGGTGTCCAATATAAATCCGAGCACAAACATGATCAACATGACGACGATCATGGCACCGATAGCACCGCCCGGTAAATCAGACAGAAACTCGTGAACGAGATTGTCTCCCCCAAGTTGACGAAAAACGATCGCGAATATTGAGGCACCGAACAAAATGATGAAGATCATGGATGTGATCGTCGCTGTCGCGATCACTGCTTCTTTAAGCACCTGGAAGGATAAGCGCCAGCGCATGGCGGCAAGCACCATCGCACCAACTGCACCCACTGAGGCTGCTTCGGTGGGTGTGGCAATCCCCCAAAGAATTGAGCCGAGCACGGAAATAATTAAAACCAAGGGCGGCACCAGCGCGGTGAACACCTGTTTAACCAAGCCTTTGCGCTCCTCCTCGGGAACTGGCGTCGCTGGACAGGACTCAGGGTCAGTGATAGCTTTAAAAACCATCCAAAGTAAGTAGAGCCCCACCAAAAGCAGGCCTGGAATGAAGGCACCAGCAAATAAATCTCCAACAGAAACCGGGTCAGGCGCAAAATTACCCTTGGCCATCTGAACTTGCGAGTTAATGCCGGCCAGCATTTCTGCCATAAAAATCAAAACTGTTGACGGTGGGATGATTTGACCAAGAGTGCCTGAAGCACAAACCACACCCGTTGCGAGTTTTGGATCGTACTTGGCACGCAGCATCGCTGGCAGTGAAATAAGGCCCATGGTTACCACAGTCGCACCCACCACACCAGTGGATGCTGCAAGCAGTGCACCGACCAGAATGACGGAGATGCCCAGGCCGCCTCGCAGATTGCCAAACAGTTTGCTCATGGTCATGAGCAATTGCTCGGCGATGTGTGAGCGCTCGAGCATGACGCCCATAAAAATAAACAACGGCACCGCAACCAAAACCTCATTGGTCATAAAGCCGGTGAACCGTCCTGCCATGGCAGTAAGGCTTGCAAAGGTAAAAATATCGAGGTGATAGCCGATGAAGGCAAAAATCAGGGACGTACCGGCAAGCGTGAAGGCAACTGGAAAGCCTAACATCAGCATGCCAATCACACCAAAAAACATCAATCCGGAGAGGATCTCTCCGATCAGGACGGGATCCATTGCTACTCCTTGGCATGCTCGATGACAGGCTCTTCGTATCGATAATCAAGCGGGACCAAGTCCTCGCGTTGATTCAGTATTAGGATGGACCGAATGATCATTGAAATCCCTTGCAGCGCAACCAGAACAGCAAACACGATGATGAAGCTTTTAAGAACAAACAGGCCAGGCATGCCACCCACGTTGGCAGACCCCTCAAACAGGCGCCAGGAGCGCTGCACGAAACTCAGGCTATAGGTGTAGACCACATACATAAAAGGCAATAAGAACAGCGCCACGCCAATAAAGTCAGCAATCGCTTTGCGGCGTTTGTTGGCAGCCCGATAGAAAATATCGACTCTAACGTGGTCACCCCGATACAAAGCAAGGCCAGCCACGCCAGTGAACATGGCGCCGTTTAGCCAAATATAGAGATCCTGCGCCCAGAGACGTGTGTTGGAAAAGAAATACCGCTCAACGACAACGCTAAAACAAATCAACACAATCCCGAGCGCAAGCCAAGCGAGGGTGTAACCCACCGCTTTGTTCAGCCCGTTGATCATTCGCATCAGGCCAGCCAATATCTTCAACATGGACATTCTCTCCAAGTCCGAGGTGTGTTACAGATCCAGCTGCGTAAGCATTCCTATCTAACGCGCCCGATTGCAAATCAGCCACAGAATATGCTGGCTTATTGGGCAAACATACTCTGGAAAACAATACGCTTGGCTATCAAGGCGCATCTGAGAGATTTGTATCAGCCTGACCTAGCGTTTTATCGGATTTAGAGGTGATAGTGCTTGCCGACAGCCGAGGGCGCAAGGATTTGATCGCCGAACGCCTGACTCAAGGCCGCCACAGCGCGCCATCCTGTGCAGTGACCGGCACCAATGAGTTTGAGATCAAACGCTTTTAAACCATCAACGGTTTGTTCAATGATGGCCTCATTGGGTCCGGATAAGTGAAACCCACCAAATACTGCGTGTACGGGAATATCCGGGAACTTGGCTTTAGCATCTTTGAGGACATTAACAACACCAGCATGTGAGCAGGCCGTAAAGACAACCAATCCTTTGTCTTTGACGTGAATGCCAAGCCAGCGTTCGTCCATCATGAGCTCATCAGGTTCCCACTGTCCATCCTGTGTTTGACGAACCTGCCCAGGGAACCCTCGCTCAAAGGCAGTGACACGTGGAATTTCACCGCTGACCATGAACAAGCCCTCGGAGATACTCACGGGATCGCGGCTTAAGCGAACATCGGCACCGAACATCTTGAGCTCATCGGGGCTTGGTACGTCCACCATGGGTCGAAACAGACCGCCCGCCAAGGCAATAGCCCGTTTATGAAACATATCGGGGTGCCCATAAAAAGGAATCGCCCCAAGGCTTGTGCCAGACGCTGATCCTTTGCGCGCTAGAATCATGTTCAAAGCCAACAGCAACGCACCGGCATGATCCCAGTGGCCATGAGACAGCACAATACTGTCAACCGTGCCTAAATCTGCTGAGAGTCGACTGACATTGCGCTCAAACACCATTTCTTCTGGCCCCGTATCAAAGAGAACCGTGTGACTTTTGTTGCCCTGTCGTGCGGTGATCAAGCACGATAAGCCATGAGCGGCACAGCACAGGCAAAGCCCGCCAAGCATGCGCCCGCCACGCTTGAAAATACCCACAGCCTCGCTATCGACGTTCGTTGGGTTTGAGGACAGCATGTCGGTTGTGTTGTCTACCAAAATACGAATATCAAGACTGTCAACGGGTTGCAGCATCATGACGACGGTCCTAGTGTGTAAGAGGAAGTTTAGGCATTAGGGTATTTTAATCAGTATATGCGGACCAATTCTCGCACGAGTGCTGTTCCAGCGTCTATGTCCCGAGTATGTCTTTAGCTTTTGAGGGGTTGTTGCGATACCCCCCTTGCACCTGAACATGGCATGCCGGCACGCATCTATAGTGGGACCCAAATTTTAGACAGGGGTTTAAGCTATTGTCCTGGTGATCTTTTGTCACGCCATTCAATTAGCTCTGGACGAATGCCTGCATTGTCAAAGTTCATCCATGCATCTACGATTGGGCGATATCGATGTTTGGCTAAAAAGTTGTTTGGCACCAATCCAAATGACTTGTGTCATGCTACCGAGTTGAGGACTCAAAATCATGTGCTTCCCATGCTTGCACGGCACAAAAAAAGCGAAAACTTCAGTGTATTGAAAGCCGTGTTTTTTCCCCTCAAGGCTGTTGCAAAACGGTTAGGCATTCGGGGGATACGCTGCAGATTACGTTGGCAAGGTAGTTGGGCAGATTGATCAAACCTGGCAAGGGCGCTTATAGATTGACACCAGCGCACCTCCTTTGTCATTGCACGGCTTGTTATACGGCCAGATTTTTGTTGGGTTACCCCTTTTAGATGAAACGACCTATTACAGACAGCCTGAGCTGTTAATTCGTAGGTCCCTGGGTCGAGCCCAGGTTGGGGGGCAAGCAATTCAAAAAGTAGCCATCTTTTGTGAGAAAGTGGCTGCTTTTTTTAGACTAATGGGCGCCACATAGACGAGCTGCGCAACGGTTAATGGCGTCAATATCAATGTGCGTCGGGGATCAGTCTTTAGTGATTTTCAACTAACTGATACTGGTCGTAAAATTATCAAAGTAGTTTTATAATGATCACATGTCAATTACCTATACTCAGCATGCATTGGCCCGTATGGCTGAAAGAGGCTTAAGTCAACAAGAGGTTGAGGCCACGCTGATAAATCCTGTGCGGCGTGTTGATGCCGATCATGGTCGAACAGAATCTCAAGGTTTCATCGAACGCGCAGGCAAGAAGCAGTTGCTTCGAGTGCTAAGCGTGGGTCATCTGGTGATACTAGTTATAACCGTGATGGCAACTAGCAAGTTTGAAAAATATGGAGTCGCGCCATGAAAATTGAATACGATCAGCAAGCCGATGCCATGTACATCCGTTTGCGTTCTGGCACTGTAGTGGAAAGCGAGGAGGTACGCCCTGGTGTGGTATTTGATTTTGATGCTGATGGAAAAGTGCTCGGCATTGAGATGCTGGATGTAAGTGAGCGCACTGATAATCCTCGCGAGCTTGCGATGGAGCTTGTAGGTGGCTGATCAGGCCCAGGTCAGAGTCATGGCAACGCGGATGGCGTTGATGAAACGCTTGCAATTGATCGTGCAAACTGAGGGTTGGACTCAATCTCAAGTTGCCGAACGTTTGGGCGTAGCGCAGAGTAGGGTGAGCGATTTGCTGAGCAGCAAGTCAGACAAGTTCAGCCTAGATATGTTGGTTACATTAGCGTCGCGAGTAGGTTGTAAAGTTGAGCCAGCTGTGGATTGAATTGATTTTGGATATTTGGTCTGCGTAGCGTTAGATGAACAGTTAGCTGATATTGCTCACTCCCCGGCAGTCCGAAATTGCTAGTCCAAATAATTCGACAAGACCGACTCAAGTGCCCTAGAGTTACATTATGCAGCTCATGAATTAATTACACGAAATATTACACGGTGGTCTTTCTTTAAATTAAGTCATTGTTTTAATTGATAATTCGAACAACCGCCTTTTCTGTTAATTCCGTAGGTCCCTGGTTCGAGCCCAGATTGGGGAGTCAAGCAATTCAAAAAGCAGCCACCTTTTGCGAGAAAGCGGCTGCTTTTTTTTCTTGAACTTATGCTCCTGATTGCCTAAGGTATTTGCTAAGCTTCACGGATCTGGAGCGCATAAAACCATTAGATATTCTCAGTGTGCATATCCCAGACCAAACTGGACGGCTAGTCCACACCAATCTGCGAGTCTTCGGATCATTGGTCCATGGCACGGATCAAGACGGAAGCGATATGGACTTATTGGTCGATGCTTTGCCTGACGATACGTTATTTGATCTGGGCGGCTTGCAAGAGAATCTCGAGAGCATCTTGGTGAAACAAAGCGTGTAATTTCTGTCGTCTCTACTTTTAATCCGATGGTCCCGGGTTCGAGTCCCGTACGACTCACCAGTAAAAGAGTGTCACAGTCAGAGAAAGTTGGCTGGGAATTTTATTGCGCCGTCTGTGTGTATCCTTTAGGCAACATCACGTTGCAAGAGCCGAGCAGAGCTTGATCTTTTCAAGTTCTTTTTGAAGGGCTCGCTTTGCAATTTCTGTATCCAAACGCGCCTGTCCACGAAGCCACCAGCCATCGCTTAGTCCAAAGTACTTGCAAAGGCGTAAGTCGGTATCTGCTGTAATGGCCCGATGCCCCGATACGATTTCACTGATTCGTCCTGGCGGAACACCAATTTCTTTTGCAAGCCGGTATTGTGTAATGCCCAGCGGTTTCAAGAACTCTTCTTGCAGCATTTCGCCAGGGGTAATCGGGTCAATTCGTCTCATTTTCGTTCCTTGCTCTAGTGGTAGTCCACTATTTCAACATCATAAGCACCATCTGTAGCCCACCGGAAACATAAGCGCCATTGATCGTTTATTCGGATGCTGAACTGGCCTTTTCTGTTTCCTTTCAACGCTTCTAGCTGGTTGCCAGGCGGAATTCTCAAGTCGTCAACCCGTGCGGACCACTCGAGTTGTTCAAGCTTTCTCAATGCTTGCCGCTCAAATGCAGTCCACCCCTTCACTGCGTAACCGGAGAACAGCTTTTGGGTTTTAGTGCATTTAAAAGCTTTAATCGGCATGAGTTGAATAGTAACGTTAGGCGTATATGTATGTCAAGCATAAATAGTTGGTGGGATGCTTCGGTGTGGGGTTGATGTCTTAGCGATTCACCACAAGGCCGGGAGTATAAGGCCTGCTTTCAAACGCACCATGCTGATGTGGATAGGTTTGCCCATACCGTTGACCTGGTTTTATGTTGGGTTTAGTCGTGATCTGAATGTCACGTATTGATGAGCGGACTTTGAACGGTACTTTGCTTCGGCCGATACGGGAAGCATGGTTGCGATATCCTTGATTGGCAAGCCATATTCGGTAAAGATTGCCGTAGGTATGCAGCAATTAACTGATTTTCGGAGTAAGTGCATGGCAAAGATCTCGAAATGTAGTGGTAAGACCGGTTCGGTCACGCCTTCGACGGCCTTACTCAATCAGACGCTCGGTACCTTTTAAACACCCCCGATGCTGATACCATTCGAAATAGAATTGCTGCGCAAGAGCAAGCGTGAAATGGCTGCGCGCTTCAAAGAGTTATCGAACGGTTGAGCGGGGCTGCTCGCACACTTTGCTGGATACCGTTTCAGCAGCGAGCTAACTCGTTGATAAAACGCGTGTAATTTTCGTTATCTCTACTTTTAATCCGTAGGTCACTGGTTCGAGCCCAGTTTGGGGCGCCAAGTAATTCAAAAAGCAGCCATCTTTTGTGAGAAAGTGACTGCTTTTTTTAAAGCTTTGACCGGTCAGTGCTCGATTCTAAAGTTGCCCAGTTAACTTTAAAGATGCACGCAAAGCGTCATTGATACGTGTCTGCCAGCCCTCGCCGCTGGCACGCAGGGCAGCAAGTACATCGGCATCCAATCGTAGTTTCACCGGCTCTTTGGGCGAAGCAGACTTGGGTCTACCACGGGTCTTAAGCTTGACGCCTTCGTATAAGTCGGCATCCTTAAAAAAGTCTTCTGTTAGTTCCGGTGCGTCGTCAGGATCTTTCCAGGTGGTGGGCGTAGAGCGCTTTTTCACGGTCATTTCCTTTCCTCATGCGATGATGCGACGGGCCTCGTCGCGAGGTGTCCATACCAAAACCACCAATCATGCATCCAACCATCCTGCGGTTATGAATCGGTCTTCTTGGTATTCGAATCTGGCATCTTGTGCAGTGCAATGCATTTCCTGAAACACCTCGGTGGCTCGCGCGAAGTCCAAGCCGCGTTCCTTCAAGGTAATACAGCGCTTTTCAGGGACATACTCAATCCGCATGTTATTACTGTACACCCATTAAATATAATTTCAGAGCAATCAGAAGCGACCTCAGCTAGTGCTTTTGCACAGTTGGTTTCACGCTTCAAAATTTTCTTGCTAACCGATTGAAAAACATAGAACCATTACAGACAGCCTACGCTGTTAACCCGTGGGTACCTGGTTCGAGTCCAGGTTGGGGAGTCAACAACTTAGTTTTAGACACATTGCCCAACTGGCAAGGTTGAAGTGGCTTTTTGTTTTCTAGTGCGATCGCGGTTGGAGTTCGTGACATCTAATCTTGATGCTTATAAAGTGAACACTTGCTTAAGCGTCTTGCGTCTGTTTTACAAACACATGCTAGGATTACGTCTGTACACTTTGCGCTCTTTTCAAGGGTAGGTTGTTTGAAAAAAATCATCATCATTGCAGGTCCTAACGGTGCTGGCAAAACAACGTTTGCCCGTGACTTTTGACCTTCTGAAGCCCATACGTTTAGATTTATTAACGCAGATTTAATCGCGGCTGGGTTGGCACCGTTCAATCCAGAGTCTGCTGCCTTCAAGGCCGGACGTTTGATGTTGCTGGAAATCGATGAGTGTGTCGCCGCCGGTCATGACTTTGCATTTGAAACGACGTTATCTGGTTTGATTTATTTGCGGAAAATTAAGCTTTGGCAGAAATTTGGTTACCTGGTGAAGCTGTTGTTTTTGTCCTTGCCTAGTGATGATTTGGCTGTTTCTCGTGTCGCGCAACGTGTGATGCAGGGCGGCCACAATATTTCTGAGGATGTTATTCGCAGACGATTTAAGACAGGCCTTGAGAACTTTCATAAAAACTACAGTAGAGTTGTCGACTCATTGGCTTTATATGACAGCTATGTTCATCCACCCAAACTTATTGACTGGAGCAATTGATGAATCCCAAGGATATACGCGAGTCATCTGATCCAGACTTGGCTGGCTCCTATGCTGCAATGATGCGCGCTGCTCGAGCTGCAGAGGATCTGGCAATCAAAACAAACACTTGTTTAATCGTGTCTATCGATGACGTGGATCGTCGCTTAACAGCTGAAGATTTAATGAAAATGCGTTCTCAAGAGACTAAGTAATCGAGGGTTTGACTGGATTTTTAATTATCGGTTGCTAGATTTCGTATAAGTCGGCATTCTTAAAAAAGTCTTCTGTTAGTTCCGGTGCGTCGTCAGGATCTTTCCAGGTGGCGTGCGTAGAGCGCTTTTTCACGGTCATTTCCATTCCTCATACTGATGATGCGGCGGGTCTCGCCGCGAAGTGTTCAAACCAAAACCACCAATCGAGCATCCAACCATCCTGCGGTTATGAATCGGTCTTCTTGGTATTAGAATCTGACGTCATGACACCAAGCTGACGCGCTCGATACACAAAATTCGCGCTAAACACGCTACCCATCCCCGCCCTGAACGGCGGGGTTTTCTGCGCAATCCGATAAACGCTTGCATGGGTTCGCTTTCAGTGATCTCATGTTGGGCTTGATGCCCGTTTGGGCGTTATTGGCAGTAATGGTGATCATTACGCCGTTTTTCTCACACCTCCAGTTGGTCAGTTTTAAATCGGCGCCAACAGCGCAGATCGTATCGTCGCGATTAGAGACACACGTTAAAGCGCAGCCTGCAAGTCCCAGCTACAGAGATTACATCTCAGCACTCAAGCACTACCTGATTCTTTTTTGCGGCAGTGACAACGTAGACAGCATCACACCGGCTGTCGTGACACAGTTTCAACAATGGCGCCGTGAACACGCGGGTCGAGAGCTGTCAGGTAGTGCGCAAAACAATCACAACGCGGCATTCAATTTGGTCTTTGATCAGGCGATTGAGCGCAGCGACATGAATGAAAATCAGCGCACTCCACAATGAACACAGGTGGTGACAGTGATCGTAGAGCCGAATTTAGTCATGACGAGATTGAGACTCTCTTGGCTTACGCCCCAAAATTTATAGAAGATGCAAGGACAAGGCGCACGCGCATGATCCGTGAGTTGCTCTGAAGTGGGTAGATTGGTTTAACAAAAACGGCTGCTCAGGGATTGACCGGCCTTTCAACTCTTACTTTGAACTCAATCGTTGCAGCGGCGGGTATCCTGATGGATGCCCGCTTGGGCTTTCATCGCAACTGATTTATTAAAGCGCTGCAAGTTTCCTTTCTTGATGCTGTTTGTGTCGCAACCAGATCAATGCAACACCCATCAAAATGACCGGAAAGAGCGAAGCGATGTTTAGGATATCCCAGCCAGAAGTCGTGACTAAGGCACCTGAACTAAATGAGGTGATGGCCATGGTCGCAAATACAAAGAAGTTGATAATGCCCTGTGCCTTGTCTTTTTCCTCGGGTCTGTAGGCGGTCATCGCCAAACTCGTCGCCCCGGTAAAGAGGAAGTTCCAGCCTACACCAAGGATGAAGGACGAAATCAGGAATTGATAGACTTCAACACCTGAAAGCGCGACCAGGATACACACGAAATTCAGGACGATACCCAGAATCATAATGCGGTAAGTGCCGAACTTTTTGATCAAGGAGCCCGTGAAAAAGCCGGGCGCGAACATCCCGATCACATGCCATTGAAGAACCAGTGCTGCATCAGAAAATGGTAGACCACAAACCTTCATAGCCAGCGGTGTTGCCGCCATCAACAAGTTCATGACGCCATAACCAAGCGCAGAGCTGATCGCTGCGATCAAGAACACAGGTTGACGCAACAACTCCATCGTACTGCGTCCGGCGGGCAAGGATTTTTTGACGGCGACTTCGTCGGGAAAGTGAATGTAATTCATCACGATCAGACCTAGAATGCCTGCAACGGTTAAAGTCAGATAGGCGCCTAGAAAAGGGGTGTCAAACGAATCCTTGGTCAGCGAGGCCAGATTTGGACCTGCCACCGCACCCAAAATGCCACCTGCTAGCACCCAAGAAATGGCTTTGTCGCGCAGACTGATGTGCGTGAGTTCAGCGGCCGCGAATCGGTAGAGTTGACCATTTGCGCTGTAATAGCCGGCGACAAAGGTGCCAAACGTGAGCAGCCAGAAATTTTTCGAATATGCAGCGTAGCCACAGATGAGTGAAGACAGAATGGCTACAAGTAGACCAAGCTGAAATGACTTTTGGCGACCGTATTTTTTCTGAGTGCGGGCGACCAAACCGGTGGAAAGCGCTCCGCCCACAACATAACCCATGATGGGGAGTGTGGCCATCCAGGTAATGTTCGTCAGGCTCAGGCCAACCAGGCCATTGATCGCGACAAAGGTGATGTTGTTGGTGAGAAAAATGCCCTGACACAAAATCAGTAGCACCAAGTTCTTATTAAATAACCGCGGCGAATTTTCCATGGGACAGATTAAAGCACAAACGATACGTCACTAGTCTCAGTGTTTTAAAAGAAAAATTCTGTAACTAACTGATTTTCATAAATAAATTGAATTTTTACTATGTTCACGATTTGATTTTTATGTTCACGATTTGATTTTTATTTTCTGATTGGAGTGATCATTTGCAGATGTAATCTGCTAGGGATTGTCATCCACACTGACAACTGCTATTCGTGCAAGTCATGCTTTGGGCACTCTGCTGGGTTCCAAGAGGCGTTTTTGCACCCAGCGGGGGTTCTTATCAGAGTCTCATCAATTTGTATTTGCGCGACTGTTTGGCTAATAACCGAAAGTTCAAGATTCACTTGCCCTAAACCAATCGATGGGATTTTTCGTGACAGATGCTCCCTGGGCATATTGGATTATTCGTCGCACGGTTTGTGACTCATCTGGGTTGTGCAGGCTTGTGGGTGCGGCGTGGTAGATTGAAGATCACGCATCATAATGAGCTCTGCGACCGCTGATATGAACGGGCTTGCCATCCACACTAATCACAATGCCGGTATTGGTGGCAATGGCAACCTCGCGAGCACTCAGGGCTGAACGCTCAATGGCTGCTAGCGACCCCACCAAGTTTGGGGCTTTTGAAGTCCGAATGTCTCTTGTGCTCATTTGTCACGCCATTCAATTAGCTCTGGACGAACGCCTGCATTGTCAAAGTTCATCCATGCATCCACGATTGGGTGATATTGACGCTTAAAATTCTCGATGCCAGCGCTAAAACGACGCCGAATCACGTCTTCGGGTATGTTGTGACCGCCCTGCGTAACTCTTTGCGCTACTCGTGACACGGCCGCGTCTGCGTTGGTCAACGACAAGAACCAACAACAGTACAAAGATATGCACACCACGAAACAGAAAATGATTCAAGATAATCACTTGACGGGTCAATACATATCTGGGATGGGAGGATGTCAATGAGGCAAAAATACGGCCAACAACATGCGCCAAACCGGTATAGTAATCAATAACCATAGTCCGTTTAACGGGAGTCAAACGTGTCTGATAGAAAAGTCAATGATCTGGGTGGACAGCCGGCTGGTCCGATCTGTCTAGACGAACACCCGACCACGCTACATGAAAAGCGGGTTGATGCCCTGCAGAAATTACTGACGGGTGACAAGCTGCAAGCATTCACTACTGATGCCATGCGCCGTGCGATCGAGTCCAATACCGAAGAGGACTATCGCAGCATGCTGTACTACGACAAGTGGATTCGTGCCGTGCGAGATCTGGTGATTGAGCAGCAGTTGCTCTCAGCCAAAGAAATCGAAGATCGAATTGAGGTTTTGCGGGAACGCCATAAACAGACGGGGTCCCTATGAGCGCCATACCCCCTCGGCCCGGTCAAGCATTGGCCGAAGGCACTTCCGTTATCGTGCGCCAACAGCCGCCAGAGCCACATTGCCGCACACCTTTCTATTTACGGGGCGTCAAAGGCGAGATTACACAAGTGCGCGGTTGCTACCGAGATCCGTCGCTCTTGGCCTTTCACAAACCTGGTCTGCCGCTGCGGGTGCTGTACCGCATTCAGTTCAAACAAAAAGATGTTTGGCCTGATTACGCAGGCAACCCAAATGACACGGTGGTGGCTGATATTTACGACCACTGGATTGATCCGATAGCGGAGTAAAAAATGAGTCAGCCTAATACCAATAGTCACGACCATCACGATCACAGCCATGACCATCACGATCATGGCCACCCACACGCCCCGCCCGCGCCAGACGACGCGGACCATTACGATCGCTACGAGGTTTTGCTGCAAACAGCTATTCGTGAATTGCTCGACGAGAAGAGCATCATCACGGCGGACGAACTGCACCGGCAAATCGATCATCAAGACAGCTTGACGCCTGCCATTGGCAGTAAGATCGTTGCCAAGGCATGGGTTGATCCGGTCTTTAAAGCGAATCTCATCGCTGAGCCCCTCAAAACGATTAACGAGTCGTTTGGGCTTGATATCTCCACGCCGTTGGATCTTGTTGTCCTAGAAAACACGCCATCTGTCCACAACGTGGTGGTCTGTACCCTTTGCTCTTGCTATCCTCGCATGCTGCTTGGCATACCGCCTGCTTGGTATAAGTCGGTTGACTACCGCTCACGTGTGGTGGTGGAGCCGCGCAAAGTGCTCGCCGAGTTCGGTACCCACCTGTCCGATGATGTCGAGGTGCGGGTTTCTGATAGCACCGCTGATTTGCGGTTTTTGGTGCTGCCTTATCAGCCCGCTGGCACAGAACATATGAGTGAAGAGGCGCTTGCCGAACTCGTGACCCGAGATTCTATGATTGGCACTGCGCTGCCATTAAGCGCCTAAACATACGGGCTAGTGCATATCACCCCAACCGACAGGGATAAGGAAGAGCAATGTCTCAAGAACGCTATGAAATTGCCGTCCTCGCGGGTGATGGCATTGGTGTTGAGGTGACGCAAGCAACCTTTGCCGTGGTGGAAGTGGCGCGTGCGCGTATTGGTGGCTTTAACTTGCATGAACAGGCGATTCACGCCGGCGCCAGTTACTTCCGCGAAACGGGTCGAGATATCGAGATTGATGGCGAAGAAAGAGCGGGCAAGGCTGATGCCATGTTTGTGGGAGCGATTGGACTACCCACCATTCGTGCCGCAGACGGCACTGAGATCGCGCCGCACTTGCGCCTGCGCGAACGCTTTGAGTTGTACGCGGGCGTACGGCCAGTCAAAGCCTACAAAGGCGCCCCACGGGTGTTGCTCGATGAAGAGGCCAACAATATCGATCTTGTCATCATTCGTGAATGCACCGAAGGGCTTTTCTATACCGCCGCGGTGCATAACCGAAGCCCTGAGACTGGCCCCGATGAAGCCAGAGAAACCCTACGCCTGACCCGCTCGGTGACCGAGAGATTGTGTGACTTTGCGTTTCGATTGGCAGAGCGCCGACGTCAAGAAGGCGGAAAAGGCATCTTGACCTGCGTCGACAAAGCCAACGTGTTCAAGGCATTTGCTTTTTTTCGCAAGATATTTGATGAGCGGGCCTTGCAATTTCCCAACATTGAAAACAACCACGCTTATGTGGATGCACAAGCCCTTGAGCTTGTTAAAAAACCGTGGATGTTCGATGTGCTTGTCATGGAAAACATCTTCGGCGACATCTTGTCGGATTTGGCCGGTGGTCTTGTGGGCGGCATGGGCATGGCTGCCTCCGCTGAAATCGGCGACCACCATTGCTTGTTCCAACCCGCCCACGGCAGTGCGCCAGACATCATGGGCCAAGACAAAGCCAACCCGTTGGCCGCCATCTTAAGCGGCGCGATGATGCTTGATTGGTTGGGCTGGCAACACGGCAACAAGAAGATGCTAGAGGCGGCCCGCCTCATCGAACAGGCCGTGGCCGATGGATTCGCTGATGGTGGCTTGCGTCCAATGGAGTTTGGCGGTGACATGGGATTCAAAGACATGACGCGGGCAGTGCTCGCTTACACCAAGCAAGCGCGTTTGGACTAGAAATCGGTAGACAGGATAAGCACATCAGGCGGGTGAAGTTTGGATTGATCTGGCGACCGAGTTGATTCTCTACCTCAATGCAGGACTCGAGAACAGTACTTAAGCCCACTAAATCACTAACAACCCAAAGATCAATGTCACTGTCTGCTGGCTAGCCGAAATAGGCGTTGGTTGACAGCCATGCCTAACGCAACGAGTCCGGCGTTCATCGGGCGGCTATACGACATCGGGCGATAAGCCCAAGACATGGCGCCAGACGATCGATGGCGAATACGTCAGCAAAAAGCCAAACCCATCATGGGTGGCTATAAACAGTGGCTAGTACTGCAGCGTGAGCGTGCTGCACCAACCTTGTGGCACCCCTTTTGAACGGCAGTGAAGCCAGCGCAGTTTTGGTTTTACTAAACGTTAGGTTGCCACGCATTAAGGGATGTGTCGCGGGGTTAGAAAAAATTAACTTGGGTTAATCGCAAAAAGAGTCTGTCGTCAATGCAGGGTTCACCGCTTTGAGATAAGTACGTGTATTTTGTTCCCAAAAGTTTGGCACCGTTTGGCACTGTTGTTACTTCTAGGTAAAGAAAATGGATATGACTCAGAACTGGCACTTACTGTCTAAGCAACACATCAAATGGATAGTGCTTGGCGTGTCAGCCGTATCAACGGGGCGCCGGCTTTTGCGTATTCATATTCCAGCCCCACATATGGATTGAACTCAATCAGTTCGACCGACTTGTCATATGGCTCGGGTGGTTAATATTCGTTAACCAGTACTGGCGCCCTGAACTCGGGCGCACCGGCGAGCTGATCCTTCAAAATACCATTGGGTTTGAGCCGGCTAACAATTTCTCGTTTCAAGGCACAAGAATCATTTAGCCGAACACGAGTGAGCCAATTCAGCGCTTGACCGACGGTCGGGGTGCGGCTTTTCCGTTTGGTCTATACCTTTGTTATCCGATGCTTGGCATATTCAACACCCAGCCGGGTTAAACCCATCATCACGGCACAAAAAAGGATAACCATAAAAACGAGCAATATCCGTTCATTCAGGGACGGTAGCGTCTCGGCGAGATTCAACGTGAATGTCGCAACTTCTTGCAGGCCAATCGCCGCTCCTACACTGGAGGACATCACGCAGACGACATAGATCTGGAGGAGGTTTGGCACAACGAGCCAGGCTTGTCTGTGTTTACCCACAGCGTTGTATTGCAAAAAAGAAAGGCTTGCGTCTGAGCAAGCAGAGATGGTGAAGGCAGACTGAGCAATTATGACGGCAGCTTCAGCAGCATATTGGGTGCCTAAGGTGTCAAATGCACCGGATGAAGCAAGCAGATTGATGGCAACAAACATCAACACGTACACAGGGAAGGCACGTAACAATCCAATAAAAAATTCCGTTAGCCTAGTTGTAGGCCCTACGCTTCTGAATCGAAGCAGTGCAGCGACGAAACCGCCGAGCAGACCGATGAGCAGCGCAATCACGCCCACTCTTAAGTTGATGGTGAATGCGCTTAGAAAGAGCCAGAGGTTATCAAGCACAAACATCTCTTTGAGGCGATATTTGCTGCAGCCGGTTGGCCACCCAGCCACTTATGACAATGATGATTTGAATCACCAAAATGTAAAAGAGTGACAGGATTGTGAAGGTCACCAGCCTCTCACCAGTGAAAGAGGTAATGTCGGTCAGCACAGAGAGTAACTCTGGCGCGCCGATAAACGAGCCAACAGGGCTGCACTTGGCAGCGTTAATAACACAGGCTCGAATCTGCACGATACTGACGCTAACCGACTCACGCAGTGTCGACTGGTTTGCCAGTGAGGCGCGGGTGTTGACCAATGTCAGGCCGATTGGTGCGCCGTTGTAAAGCCCGATGGCCATTACCGCAGTCAGCACAGCAATTGTTTCGTTGTAGGCAGTGAAACTCGCCGTGATGAGATAAGCCAGAACAAGCAACAAAAGTATTGGGGCGTCTGAGCATAAAGTTCCTATTAGACGGCTCAACCAGCGAACTGTTGTCGACCCAACTATCTGCAGCCGGTAGAAGAGCAAACCAAACAGGATAGTTGCGATGATGGAACTGGTCACCAGAATAATGGATACGATGATGCCACGGCGAAATGAGCTTAGGCTAACCTCGCCGGAGAACATCGGTAAGCGAATTTCGATACCGAAGTGCTGTTGTAGCCACGCCTGTAATTTTTCTACCGCAGGGGCGAGGACGCTGGGTGTATCGCTAATTTGCGGTGGATCAATTAAGCATGCCGGCATCAGCGAGTTGAAGTGAGTTGCTGGCGGCAAGCAGGCCGTTGTTTTCCATGCCTGTTGCTGTTGCGCTAAAAAGCCCGAATTGACACCATACCGTTGGGCCAGTTCAATAATACGGCCCTTTCCATGGGCGCTAGCGGTAATCAATGCGAGCGCCCAACCTAAGGTGTCATTGTCTTTATGGCGTACGGCCATGCCCCAAGCGATTTCATTGAAAGAAAACTTTTCTTCGTACAGCTCCCGTACGTCGTTGGAAGCGAGTGGCCCCGTGAGCTCGCCGAGAATGAGTGACCGATCGTGGGCGACCAAATCGCAAGCACCAAACCGTAGTGCATCAAACATGCGTTGCGTCGAATCAAACATAAGCATGCGCGCACCCGCCTGCGCAAGGGTGATGTTGGCGTAGCTGCCTAGAGGCACACAAATCGAAACAAATGCCATCTCGTCTAGGCCAGAGATGTCTCGAGATCTTAGACCGGCGACGGCTGTGGGCGAGGAATAGTAATGGGGGCGAACAAAAGAGACAACGGTGGCGCGCTCTGGCGTGTGCGCCATGGTCGCCAGAATCATGTCGATTTCACCGTCAACGAGTTTGCGGATGCGATCGCCTGCGGTGACAGAAACGAACTCTGGTTCTATATCAAGTCTTTCGGCGATGTACCGGGCAAAGTCGATTTCAACACCTGTTGACGCCGGTTGAAAACTGACCAGTTTTTGAGGGTTGTGCCGGACGAAAATTGACCAGGGTGTTCAATCGACCTGCTTACTTATTAAGCAGGGAGCTGAGGTGATCACCATGGATATGTTGGG
>Ga0209491_10003832_pt1 | contig 24140 bp, 12 predicted proteins | sample BON02_FD_187213 | JGI IMG/M metagenome (GOLD analysis project Ga0209491, IMG submission 187213) | Freshwater microbial communities from Lake Bonney liftoff mats and glacier meltwater in Antarctica - BON-02 (SPAdes) (version 2) | ecosystem: Environmental > Aquatic > Freshwater > Ice > Glacier... | reverse complement strand
CGGAAGATGATCTCGTTGTGGTCGATGAAATGCTTGAGATCTTCGGGACGCCCTCCTTTCCCATAGGCCCGCAGGAAGACCTCGCGGTGTTTCTGGATGTCGCGAGGCTGCTCACTCCCGAAGTATCGAGCGAAGACAGAGTCGATCCGTTCCAGATCACGGCCGTCGACGATCATCTCGCGAGGGATGCCCTGCCAGGATTTCTGGCCTTCGGGAATGACCACGTTCGGGAGACAGAGTGCCTTGGCGACGGGGCGCCAGCCCGGCTCAGTCTCTGCCAGGGCCTTGAGGACCCCGGCATGCTCCTGGTCGAGCTGGTAGAGAGGATGGTCTTTGTCTTTGTCAGGATCACCTTCCCATCGGCCCGTCGGGGCAAACTGACGAAATCGATCTCCCTTCACCTCGAGGACGAGGAGCCCGTGCATCGGATCGAAGATGAGGAAGTCTCCCTCACGACGGACGCCCTTGTTGTCCTGGTAGTAAAAACCCCAGCGTATCGTCCAGCGCTTGCTGAGGCGACGGAGTTTGTTCGCCACCTTGATCTCGGTTTCGTCGCAGTTTTCGGAAGGGCGATTGTAGAACCAGCGGGCCATGGGAAATTCTCGATCTAGTTCATTCCGGGGGTAAAAGAAATCAAATGTCGCGCCCGCCGCCTGTTTGTCCGCCGATATCATCTCCTGGTTGGTCGAAACTGTCCCGACAGACTTTGTGCGCAGGAATTTCAGCCGCCGAATCCTTTCAAGCCTTTTGCGATACCCTTGACACTCGAGCGGTAGGGATGAAGCCAATCGTCTTCGACCAGGATTCGGAAAGAGAATCGGTCGGGACCCCTCATCTCCTCAGTCGTAGGAAGCTGCCACCCCGGTTCTATAAACGGTTCATCGAAATGGGTCCAGTTCCACCGGCAGAATTTATCGCACTCATCGAGAGATTCGAGCGGAAAGAAAATCCAGTGAACCCTGTAGGGCTCCTCATTGTTGTCGGTCTGAGGAACGAGGATCGCCATCCAGTAGCGGTCCTTGTGGAGCGTTGCTTTCTCAATTTCAAGCTTGCTCCAAAAGATCTCCACTCCGTTTCGTCGTTTTACCTCAAGGTGGATCTCCTGCCCATCCGGGTGTTTCAAGACGATGTCACTCTCCCTCCTTTCATTATCCTTGATCACAGTGGGGCTTGTAGCCCATCCCTGCGGATGGAGGAAGTCTGCGAGTTGCGAGCGTAGCCATTCCTGAGCTTCCAAGCCTTGTCGCGTTCGCTCTTTTTGGGATGCCTTACCGCCGCCAGATGCTTGAACCTCCCTCACTTGGGGAATTCCAGATCGTTTCGACACTCCTGCCATTCTAACATTCTGTGCTTGCTCGACGGTGCCCTCCACCATTGAGGGCGCGGTGACGGTTCCCGGCATTTCATCCGCTCTTGAATCGACAAAAGCCTCCGTCTCCATCCTGAACTGTTCGACGTCATCCATCGACAACCCGGTGCTTCGAAGGCAATCCTCGATATCCTTCTCGCTTTCCAGGCGGAGGAGTTTCTCCAAAAGGTGAAGGGTCTTGGCGACCGATTCTGGAATATTCGGCCCCATCAGCAGGGCCGCTGCGACCTGGACCCACGCACGTTCGGTAATGACGTCACCATCCAGAGCGAATGTTTTGCTCAGCAAAAGCCTTCTTTCATCCGGCTCGTGCAAAAATGGAAAGCGGATAGGTTCTTCGGTCAGTTGCTCTCCTCTAAGATATCCCGTCACCCAAAGATCATCGGTCACGAGGATCTGCAACGAAGAGAAATTCTCACGGAGATTGTTCCGCAACGTGTCATCCGAACCGCCCCCTGCGGAGGCTACGCTTAAAAGGCCAAGCTTCTCTCGAACTCGAACCCTCACGATATTTTCGGGTTGTAAAGAGGTGTCCGGAGCAATTTTGAAGGCTATATTTTCGGACAGGGGTTCGATTCCCAAGAGGCGTTTCGCTTTTCCGGAAAACTCCCCGAGCCGGACCGAAAAAAGCACCACGCCCGGTGTCGGTAGTTCATCGAGGTCGGGGCGATCTACATAGAAAACCGTCTGCCTCTGAGTGCCGTCAACGCAAGTCCATTCTCCCTCAATCAGCCAATCTCGCTTTATAGCCCAGACGGGACAGGCGGAGAAGCGCTCACCACTTTCGCCCCTCACGTTGTTGAGGAACGCCCGATACACCAGCTGAATAGTGTTGCGGACAGGGATTGAAGAGGGGTCGCTGGACTCCAGTCTTTTTAACCATCGAACCCAACGGTCATCGTTCAGATCCGCCCAGACTCGCGGGATCTGAAACTCCTTGGCCAATCCTTCCGGAGTTTCTCCCGCCACTTCAGGTGCCCACTCTTTGAGCAGTTCACTGATCGGACCCTTGAGGAAAACTTCGGTGAGGGCATGGAGACCGGACCCTGAGGCCGTTGGCACCCAACACCTACTGATGAAGGTCCAAAAAAGAAAAGACTCTCCCTCCACCCTCTCATTGTCGTTATCTTCTTTCTTGTTCTTGGATTGAAACCATACCGCCTTCAAAAAATTGGCATAGTAATCCCAGTTGTTGACGACCGCACTCCATCCGCCGGGCCTCTCTAGCTCCGAAAGGTCACAGTCTAGCATCCAGTTCTGCCGCAGGCGGGCGGAGTGGGTTGCGAGCTTGCTCCGGGAAGTCGCCCGACTTCGCAGCCAGTGGCAATAGGAATCCCATTCATTCGGAGGGCTCTCAAGAATAAACTGTCCATTGGCCCATCTTGCCCCCACCCGCATTTCCGCCTTGGGTTTCTCCAGTGACGGCAAGCCGGGGACGGGGACGACTTTCGGACTGAATCCTACCCCGAGCCACTGATAAAACGTTTCAAGGGCCTTACGCTCCTCCGAGTCATCGGGAGGGGGTGGTAGGAAAGCGCGGTCGGCACGATGACTAAAGACGTCCTCCAGATAGCAGTCACCGGTCCAGTCGTGCCCCGCATAGACCTCTTTCGGTGGTCGGAATTGACCGTTAAGAACGGGCACACGAAGGCGACGGGCTAATTCCGCGCGCCATAGGGAAAACCAATCAAAAGGCTTTGTCAGAATTGTTGAACCCCGTGTCAGGTCGAAGAGGAACCTGAGCAGCTGCGGGGACCCCACTTCGGGTATGTCCGGGATCACCGCCTCTTCGATGATTGATTCAATCTCGAACTTCCTGAGCCCGCCCACCTTTTGAAGATATTCGTGAACCTGCTTTCCGGTAGTCAGATTCTTGTATCCTTCAGTCGATAGGCCGCGCAATCGAATTGCTTCGGGTGCAGGCGGAAACCCGTCTTTTGGGGGCACCGCCACAAAATACTCGGATGGCGAAACACACCCGGGTCCCTCACCGACCGGAAAAAGCGGAAGGGCCTGAAACCGCTTACCATCCAGCAGGCAACTGTCGACCAGGCCTACGAGGGTGGATTCTCGCTTAGGCTTTTCCCAATCTTCATTTAGAAACGGAAGATCCGCCAGTCCCTCGGGTCTTACCTTGTCGAGCCATCGTTTTGTCGAGATTTTGATCCGGTTGAGCGCCTCCGCAGAATCCTCCCAGCGATTTTCCGGCTGGAGGTATCTGTTTGGCAGGATTCTGACAGATTCGATTGTCTTGGGCGGCTCACCAGGGATCGTCAGTGTAACGACCCGATTCCGAATCTGCTCCCATAGCTTCCGTTCCAACCCGTCCATCTGATTGGGGGCAATCCGGGGATTGAGGAGGTCCAGAACTCGACCGAAGGATGCGCACTCACCGAGAAGAGTGCGGACTGCCTCGGCAATCTCTACCACGACAGGTCGAAGTTCTTCAGGCTCACCCAGCACATATTCACGACTCTGGTTGAGGGGGAACTGACCGTGGATCAACAACCTCGGAAAGGGGCTGTGTTCCTTGTGGATAGGGAAGAAAGCTCGCAGATGCGGAGTCTCGAGCATGGAAAGAAGGTCTCCGAAATGATCGGATACAGGGATGGCGGCTGCACCGAGAGCGGTCTTCCCCCGAGCCACTTTCCAGGTTGTATCTATTAGAGCACCCGGCGCCCCTCCGCTCACGATCACCCGGGATTCCTCGCGTCGGCATGACCATTCCCTGACAGTGCCCTTGTCTTCCCAGTGCACTGAAGTGATGTTTTGCAGGAAGACGAGGATCGATGGATCTTCGACAATCTCGATCCACTCGCGCAACACCCGACAACGCGCCTCCTCGGATAGAAACGGAAGGATAAGGACGGTGTCGTAATTATTACGGAGCCCGGTGATGAGGTCCGACTCCGGCGTTTCGCACCAGAAGGGGATCCGTAGAACCGGCAGGCTGTCGTAGGAGACTTGCAATCCCTTTTCCGCGAGATGGTCCGCAGAGAGGTCCCGTCCGAACTGGACCGAGAGAGGTCCTGAATGCAATCGAGGAGTCTCCGTCAGATTGAGAATGCACTTAAAGCCGAGGCCCTTGTAGCCTATCGGATCGGCACCCATGGCGTCATCGGCATTCTGGAGCAGTTCGAGCAGAATTCGCGCACCGTAATCTCGGCTGACACCCTTCTCGGCGTTGCATTGTTCTTCGAGAAGTGTTGGGCCGGCCTCCGTCAGATACAACCCGGTGGCGACATCGCTGAGCTTCGTCACAGCTGCACGGGCACCTTCGGGTGACTCCAGGGGCACGTCGGTTTTGTTGCTGCGGTTGCTGGTGCAAATGGCGTCCAGTCCTCCATTGCTGAAGGGGCGTCCTCGATTGCATGCGATGAGGGCCTCGCTGGTGAGGAGAAAGTGAACGCAGGAAGTCTCTTCAGAGGAATTCATAGCAACTAAGGACCTTACCGAGTCCGGACGATCCGATCGGCCCAGAACTCACCCAATGGGAAGGCTGCCGTCATCGAGGGGCATCACGATCGATTTTGTTCGAAAGATCAAGTTTGTTCATATCCGTTCACTCTCGAATGCCATGTCGGACCCATTGGTTGACAAACCTCTTCGTCGCCGGGCGAGTGCAAAATGAAATCGAGAGACGAGGTCCTTCAGATTCTTTTGCGTTTCCAGTTCGAATGGATCAATCAGGGTGGTCGCCTCCTCAACTTCTTCGGCTGAAACGACCTCCTCGACGCTCTTCAGGTCCACATAGTCAAAGCTCCGCCGGTCTAAGGAAACGCGGCCGGAACAGTTTCGGAGGAATGCAGCCATCACCCGAGGGAGCTTTAGCGAAGTCGTTAAGAATTCCTTTGCCTCATCGGGTGCCCTCTTGTGCCACCAATCCAGCATTCCGGGCCACTGTTCGATGGTATCGATCAAGGTCCCGGCTTCGCAGGCGGAGTCGATTTGCCGCAAGATGATCGAAGCGGCTTCGTCTAAAGTCACTATCGAGGGGGCGAGCCGGGCGATCTCTTGCGAACGTAGGGTGGATTCAAATCGCGCCACCATGTAGGCCGCTGAACTGAAGTTCTTCACTCGTTCCGTGATACCGATGATCACCTCCCGCCTCTCCTCTTCGGAGCGATCACGAAGATGCCCGCGAAGCAGGACAAACACTTGGCTCCGCCCGTCGTCGCTCATGACGAACCCCTGATACTCGGGAATCTCCGGTGCCAAGTCCGAGAGTTTCGAAAACAGGGTGATCGTGTCTTCCACTGTAAACTCTGCCAGTTCTCGGGAACCTTCCAAGCGGAAGAGTAAATTCCCCAGTTTTCCGATTTCGCCGAGCTGCTGAAGGGTTGCCACAAGTGCTCTCGGGTCGCCCACGCTTCGAACGAGTTCGTTGAACTCCGATTCTTTCAGATCGGATGAACGCAGGTCGAGTGCGAAATATCGGTCGAAGCATTCAGTCGTGCAGATTCTCAGCTCCGTTCTCCATTGCAGCTCAATTTGATCGCCGTAGGAACCGAGTCCGAGATCCTGATGTATCGTGGGAAAAAGGAGCACTACGAGCGCTTTGACGCGTTCTTTTTGAGCCGCTTTCCCAAGGATCGCCTCAACCAGTTTTTTGGCCTCAGTCTTTTCGTTGGTAAAAATATCACTCCCGGTTCCGAGCAGCGTCGAGCGACTGCTTTGTGAGAGCTGCTCATAGGCGGCCGGTTCGAAGACTTTCAAGGCTTCGATCGCCATGACATCGACTGGGTTAGCATTGAAATGGCCGTTCTCGATGAATGCGGCCATTCCCAGTCCGAGAGCGTTGATGTATCGGTTCACCGATCTCAGGTTGTCCGAGTATGGGTGGAGAAAGGCTTCAAACAGTCGGCTAAATCGCTCTTGATCCCGTTCGTCGCTCCAAATTGTTTTGTCCTTCGGACTCAAGCTTGAAATCAATCGGTCGAGGCTATTGCCAAAGTATCGGCGGATGTCGCCGGGGTTCGGAGCCGGAACTCGGAATGGGATCTGCACGATCTTCTCCAGGTATTTCCGCCCGAGGTCGTCGCCGCCAGCGACTTCATTATGGGCTTTGGCGACACGATCCTCTTCACAAAGGAGGAGAAAAACGAATCTGGGGAAATCGGAGTTTGCTTTGATCAGGCGGACCATCAGGACGATCTCGCTCTGACTGAGACGGTCCAGATCATCGACGATGACCAGCACGTTTTTATTCAGGTTATCGGATTCGAAAGACTCCCGAAGTTCGTCCCGGATATCTTCGAGTGTAGCGGTGTTTTTTTGCGCGGCTTCGTTTGCCGCTGCCTCGGCGTGGCCTAGAAGCCCCCCACTTGTTTCGAGGGCCGAACCGAGGAGATTGAGGAGTGGACTCCCGGGAACGCCCACCAACGCCATCATGGTAGAGGCGGCCTTGGTTACTGTGCCTCCAAAGGCCACAAAACGTCCGTATTTTTTCCAGATTTCAACCCGGGCTTTCGCGCCAGCTGCTTCGGCGACATGTTCCGGAGAGAGTGAATTGCTATACGCCTCCAACTTCTTCGCAACATCCGAGAAAAAGCTGACGAGAAGCTGACTCTCGTCACCCAGCCTCCAGGGGTTGAACTCAAGTATAATAGGGCACGTCCAGTCGTCCGACCTGAGCTCCTCCAGCATCATGTTCTTGATGGAGGATTTCCCTGAGCCCCACGGACCGTAGAGCGCCAGAACGAGCGACTCGTCTCCGGGGACGGACCGGATCGCATTTGCCAATCGCTTCGAAAATCCGGACCGATTCAGGGAATCGTCCGAGACCTTCGAGATGGGCCGGTCGGAATTAAGATGGGGGTTGGGCTCGTCCATTCCGGCTTTCAAACTATTTCACTCACTCCACTCCCAGCGCCTTGAAGACCGCATCCCCCGCATCGGCGTAGAAGCTGGTCTGGAACTTCGCGAACAGTTCGCCCGGCACCGTCGGGATGTCAGTGACGCTCGACATGGGTAGGAGGATCCGCTTCGCTCCGGAGTTGAAGGCGACTTGGAGCGTTTCCGCGAGACTCTCGACGGGGATGATGCTGCCGCCGAGGCTCATGCTGCCGAGGACCACGAGCTGGGATTGCACGGGTTTCTGAAGCAGGGCAGAACAGAAGGCGACAAAGGAGGCGAGAGTGAGAGCGTTGGCGGGGCCGCTATTATGCAGCTCAACGAGGTGCATGTGGAAGTCGTGCTCGCCCGGTTTCAGTGAGGCGCTGACCCGGCCGGCATTCGCCTTGAAGAAGTCAAAGCCCACCTTGATTCCCTCCTTGGCTGCCGAGTTCGATCCGAGACCGGATAGCTTCAACCCTCCATTGCCCGGAGTGACCTGGGTTTCGAGGCGGTAGAGCCCCAGGAGAGACGAGCCCATAGCGACCGTGTGGAGGACGCCGGGATTCATCGTGCCATCAGGGATGAGCGAGCCGCCACCCTGTTCCTTTACGCTGATGAATTTTTCTTCGTTCGTCTCGAGGTCGATGTAGCTGAAATGGACATCGTAGAACTCCATCCCACCGATCTTCTTGAGCTGTTCCTTGACGCGGCGGCGACTTTCGAGGGCGTAGTCGAGACAGCGAGCGACCGCCTCCTTCGTGTAGCTCTCGTCAGGATAGAGCAGCTTGAGCAGGCCCGAGACCGTGTGCTTCACGGCGATGGTGTCGCGCTGGTTGAGATCGCGTCCGAGCCGGAAGTATTTGCTGATCGCATCGGAGAAATTCCGCTTCCGCAGTTCGCGCATGACCTCGGCGAGGTAGTCCACGATGAACCCGTAGCGGTTCGTGAAGAACTCGGGACGCATCTTCGGGATTTCCCAGCCAGGGATGTAGCAGTGGAACCGGTCGAAGAAGGCGGTGTCGATCATCGCCTCGGGAAAGGGAGCGAGGAGGTGGCTCGTTTTCACGAGCGTATCGACGGACTGATTGATGTTGCCGACAAAGACCATTGAGGCGTTGGCGCTGATGGAATCCTTGCCACGCGCGAAGGAACCGGAAGCCATGAAATCCTTCATGATCTGGACGCCGTCCTTGTCGTCGAAGTTGATACCCGCCACCTCGTCGAAGGCGACGACATCCCAGAGTCCCACGAGCCCGACTTGCCGGGAACTCAGGTTGTAGAACAGATTCGCCACCGAGGTCTTGCCCCCGGAGATGAGGATGCTGTTCGGGCTGATCTCTTTGTAGATGTGGCTCTTGCCCGTGCCACGCGGACCGAGTTCGCAGACGTTGAAGTTGTTCTCCACCAGCGGGATCATCCGGGCGAGGAGGTGCATCTTGACCCGGCGGTCGAAGTTCGCCGGTTCCATCCCGGTGGAGAGCAGTAGGGCGTCGAGCCACTCCTCTTCGGTGAAGGCTTCCCTGCCCTTGAAATAATCGTCCAGATCCACGTTCGGCATCTGGATGGGCTTCAGCTCCTCGATCACAAAGGGGGAGCCCTTCTGTCCCTCTTCGTAGAAGTAGGACAGGGTGATGATGCACCAGATGCCACCGGCGAGGAGTTTTTCGTAGCTCTTGACGAAGTGCGCGCCGACCTCGACCCCTTTCGTCCCGAGATTGGAGAGGAGCGCCTCGTAAACATCGCGCTTCTCATTGAGACGCACCGTCACCTTGTCGATGACTTTCATGCGGCCACGCTCGCGGATGAGGGATTTCACCTTCTCCGACTCATCGGGTCTCACGTAGTTTTCCGAAAGGATGTTCTTCACGGTTTTGAGACCTTCTGCGATGACTGCCTCGTCGCGGGAGGCACAGTAGGTGCCGAGGAGATATTCGAGAACGTAAACCGGCACGTTGGCACCCTCCTTGACGAGTTTCGTGAGGTCCTTGCGCACGACCTTCCCGGCGAACTGCTCGTTGAGGAGGTCGTCGAGATTAGTGGTTGCTGCGGGGGAGGAATCGTCAGAAGTCGTCATGGAAGGCTTTGTCTATGGTGACCGCATAGCGGCTTTTCTCAATCCCAGTCTCATCGTCGATGAGCCTCAGGTGATAGGTTTTTTTGTTGTCGAATGCTTTGGCCTGGAGCGTCAGGGGGACATAACGCGTCCGGTCGCCCATGCTGTCGGAGGTACTTTTGAAGGTTTCCTTCGCCACCCCGGTGACGGGCACCTCACCGTCATACACCCCGATCCGCAGCGTGACCGCTTTGATGCGGTCGGTGACCGCCTCGGCCTGGATGAATTGGAAGCGGTGCAGACTCGTCGTGATCTTGTGGTTTTGCCCGGTGACGATCACCGAGACTTCGCGGGTTTGGGTCTTGGACTTGGATTTGCCTTCGATCTCATTCACCGTGATCAGAGGGACCACGATCTCCTGGAGCATGGCTCCACCGTGGATGAAGCGCGCCCCGCCCACGAAGTGGAAACGATTTGTCCCCTTCGGCACCCAGAATTCCATGCCCCCATCGGCCCCGACAGTCTCTGCGGTGGTGCCATGCCAGACCGAGGCGTGGGAGCCGAGATTCAGTCCGAGGAGATAACGTTTCTTCGCGATCACCGTTCCGGGTGGTTTGTCCGCCAGTTGGCTTTTGTCGGGCAATCCCGGACTCGTCTCCTGGAAGAGGAACCCGTGATCCGCTGTGATAAGGACGTGACTGCCGTTGAGCTTGTCGATGATCTGGCGGGTCAGTTGACCGAGCGCGGTGATCGCCTCCCGCACTGCCTTGAAGGTGTTTCCCTCAGTCGCGGCGGAGTCCCCGGTGGCATCGACCACGTTGTGATAGACATAGATGACCCGGCGGCCCTTGATAAACTCGCGACCCTCGTCCCGCTTCATGGCCATGAGATCGTCGGCGCTCACCGCCATGCCTTCGTGATTCCCGAGGACAGCACCCCGAGCCGGTAGTCCCGCCGTTGACTGCCCATCGACGAGAACCTCGCCACCGGGCTTGTAGGAGATCGCCCGGTGTGGCAGCAGGCTCGCCATACCGAGAGCGGTGTAGGATGGCAGGACGCCCAGCATCGGCTCCATCACTGCCTTGAAACGATACTTGCCGTTCAGCTCGCCCAACAGCTCCCTCGCTGCCTCGTAGCGAAACGCGTCGCTGATGATGACGAAGACTTTTCGGTCGGGTCGCTCATCCAGGACCGGTTGGATCTTCTTGCGGTAAAAGTCCTGCTGATTGAGCACCCCTGGTAGCTTCCACTGCGAGAGGAGCGTGTCCTGCACCCGTTCCCCCCAGGCGAGGGCCAGTTTCGCGAGGAAGCCATTTCCGTAATGGAGTTCGATTTGATCCCGCAGCGGTTTGAGAATGCTCCACGACTGAGCCTCTGCCAGATCGGCGAACTCGCTGAACTGGCGGTAGAGTTGGTCGAAGTGGTAAAGGTCCTCCGTATAGGCCGACCAAAGATCGGCAGCCGTTGACGCCGGGAATCCGTCGGTGAGGAGGCGGCGACGTTCGAGGAAATCCGCCGCCGCTGCCAGCGCGTGATAGACCGCCCGATAGGCCTGCCGGGGCGTGTCGTGATTGTCGGGCAGGCTCGCCGAGACCCAGTGGGCGTCGAGCCGACGATTGACCCACTGGTGGACCTGCCCGGTCTTCAGTGTCTCCTGATCCTCCACGATCCGGTCGCGCAGGAGGCTCGAGATTCGTTTCTCGACATCCTGAAAGGTCTCGACGGTCTCCAGAGCTTCCAGACCGAATTCGCTGAGGCATTCGCCGATTTTCAGTAGACCCCCGACCCGCCGCGAGAGCCTGTCGTAGGAGCCCCCCGTGCTACTGCTGTCGCGCCACTGGGAGAGAAAGACCGTGACGTTCGAGAACCCGGCGTCCGGCACTTTCATCGACTGGAGCGACGCCGGGGCCGAGGCCCGCAGGTTGAGGCAGAAATCTGTCGCGAGCAGACGGATGAGCAGGTTCTTGAGGCTTGGGGACTCCTCGGTGTATCCGAAGTAGTTGCGGACCTGCTGCCAGAAGAAGTCGGCCAGGTCGAATTTTCCCACCTGCTCCCACGCCGGGGAGGCGACCGAGAGATCACCGCCCGCTTCCGCCTCTTCGTCCATGCCCTGAAAGAGAGCCCTCAGGGAGCTGAAGAGATCGGGCTGTTCGGACTTCAGGAGCACGGCCAGCATCTTGCGGTCGAGATCGACCTCAAGATCGGTCGGGACGACGAGGGACTGGAGTTTCTTCAGCCTGTCCTTGCTGTTGAAAAAATTCCGCCGGGCGAGAAGATGGGGGCGCAGGCTGTGATTTAATAACTTAAGTTCGTCAATTAAGATGGAGACCCTGTCGGCCCGGAAGACGTAGGCGTAGTGGCGCACGTCGAGGAGCCAGTCCTCTTCCATCGGAGGCACCTCCTTGGCACTGTAGAGCAAATAGCGCCCGGTGGGATCGTCCAGCTCGAGTCGCTTCTTCACTTGAAAAGCCGACTCCTCATCGAGCAGGACGTTCGTCACGCCCTCAAGGACCAGCTTCTCGACGAGGTCCGTGAATTCGGTCTCCGGGTCATTCCAGACTACGACGCGGTAGCCGTCCTCCGTGTAGAGGCGTTCCAAGGCGGTATTGATTTGGTCGGAGGTCATCGGAAGGTGAGAGTGGGTCGGGTGATCGGGCTCGACCTGGACGGAGAGAGCGTCGGAGATCGCCATAGAGGCAAAATTAAGGTCGTCCGCCATTACCCTTTGGGTTCAGGGAAATAAAAGCAAGTTGCTTAAAATGAACGGATTGCGCTTGAATCGCAGGCGGTTTTATTCTTTTTATTCTTTTCAAAATTTATCTTCAACTCATTGACGCTTAGTTAATTACAGCTCTTTAGTTCAGCATTTATTCTTAAACTGGTCATTCTTATTCTTTTTCGGAAAGCCGCCAAAGCGGGGTTTTTCGAGAGCTTGTGTTGGTGATGACACCGTTTTCGCGCAGTGACGTGAGCAAGTTGCCAATCTTGGTTTCGCGCTGCTGCTCGTCGAAGGCACTACTGAGCTTGTCCAATAGCAAGTCATTGATCTCCCGGCGCGTTGCACTCCCGAATTTTTCCAGATATTCCGTGACAAGCTTCCGGTAGAAATCGTCATCGAGACCCCTGGTTTTGATGTAGGCCGCTTTCGTATCGGCAGCAGAGGCGATCGCGGCCGAGACATGGTAGTGAGGCTTACGACCCTCGATGAGTTTGGCGCGTTTGAGTCGGCGCACAGCGTCATCCTCCAGCGCCAGACCTTTTTGTACGCGATCCAGGGCGATCACATCCGGCAGGGGGAGATCGGTCCTTTGGATCAGAATGCGGCTGTAGGCGGGATCGACGATACGGCCATGCAGGACCATCTTCACTGCTCTTGGGTTGGTGAGCTCGTAGTCAGGCATGGGGAGAAACCTGCGGGCTTGGCCAACGTAGATTTCGTGGATGCCATAGCCCATGGTGTCGATCATGTTCAGCTCGACCATGGCCTGGGTCAGAAACGGATTCCGATAGCGGCGCGGGGTCTTGTGTCCGTGCAGGTAATCCACGGGATGCCCTTCGAAAAACGAACCCTCGTTCTCGAACACGAGCTGATCCGGCAGTTCTGTGACGACGATCCTTCCGGACATGCGGTAGTCCTGATGAGCGATACAGTTGTGGAGAGCTTCCAGCACGATTTTCTGATCATATTTCGCCACTTCGACCGCGAGAAGTTCATCGTCCGGAAGGATCCGGATCTGGATGTTTCGGATCTTCTGATACAATGCCGTGGTGTTCAGCAGGAACGGCGGCCCGAAATGTAAGTAGGCCTTTTCCGGCCCTTCCAACCGCCAGGTGATCTGCGCAGGGTGTGGGGTGAGGAGATGGGAAGCCTCCGCCCTGCCGAGTAAGAGGATTGTCGTCCGCGTGACTTTACCGTCCACGGTTAGCTTCGCCCTATCCAGAAAAACCTCGTCCGGCCAACCCGCGACGTCCTTCTCTGGAAAACGATTGGCATACTTCCGAGCAAAATCCGCTCTGGCGCGAAACAAGGCGGCCGGATCGAGGTGGGCAAGAGTAGCGCCTTCGACAATGGCTGCGCTCCAGTCGGAACCTGCCGTTTGCGCCCGGATAGCATCCAGTTTGTCGAGGCCGAGATGGGTGAGGCTCTCGCCGGCCCGCGCATGGTAGTGGCCTTTCCACGCAATGGGGATACCCAGGGGTGCCGCCGGAATCTCAAACATCAGGACGCGGCTGCCCGGGGTATCGAGCACATGGATTTCCCGGAACGTCACGCCCGGTTCCGTGTCCCGGGAAATTTGCAGTTTCAGTCCGTTCAACCGGCCGCGATCGGCGCGGTAGTTGCTACCCACGATTCGACGGCTCTTGTCGTCCACACCGAAGATGAGCCATGCCCGGTCCACGTTCCTGAGGTTCGCCTCATTGGCCAAAGCGGAGAAATACTTGCCGATGTCCGAAGTGGAAAAGGAATCCGACACATTCTTGAACTCCACGACTTCGTTTTCCCAGTCGGCAATCAAGCGGTCGAGCAATGGTCGCAATTCGTGTTCGGGTGTCATCGTCATGGATTCAATCTTCCTTGGTGCCACACACTTTCTTAGAGTCCGCCACCAGCGGACCGAACTTCGCGTAGTTGACCTTCACCCCGTCGTCGAGGTCGAGGGTGATGCGCTGGTCGGCGTAGGAGCGCAGGTGCTCGTCGTAGGCGAGGAGTTCGGTCATTTGCTTCTTGGCTTTGTCCAACTCGGTCTGGAGCTTCTTGCGGGCCGAGCTGGAAGAGGCGTTGGGGAGCTCCTCTTCGAGGCGGCCGATGGTGGCGCTGAGTTTGCCTTGCAGCGGGATGGCGTATTCGGTGCGGATGCGGGCCAGGGTGCCGGGGGTGTAGCGGTGCAGATAGACGAGACACTGGAAGGCCTTTTGCTTACCGCTGGAGAAGAGCCAGTAGATCGGGCGATTTTTGTAGGTTTGAAGATGGTTTTTGTAAAAATCCGACTGGAAGTAGCTCCGCAGGTCCTTGCCGAGGGCTCCCTCGATGAACTCGATATTCTCGTCCAGGGTGGTCTTGCCGAAGGTGACCCGGAGGAACTCGCGGGTGCGGGCGACGATGTCGTCCTCGAACCACTCGCCATCCAAGACGGGGAGGATTCCATCCGTGTCCGGATGGAATCTAGAGGCTAGTGGTTGGTGGCTGGTGGCTAGTGGTTGGTGGCTAGAGGCTAGTGGTTGGTGGCCGGTGGTTAGAGTTTGGGGTTCAGGGTTTTTATCAGCGCGTTGAGCATCTTGCCGATTTCGGTGTGAATCAGACGGATCTCCTCCAGGTCCGACGTCGAGAGGTAGTTCAGATCCTGAGCGATCAGAAGCTGGGTCTCCACTTCCGCCAGAGACCCCCGGGCGATCGACAGAAAGTGTCTGAATTCCGCCGTCCCCTGTCTCGCCTGGCCCTCCGCTATATTTGACGGGATGGACACCGCTGCTCTGCGAATTTGATTCGTCAGACCGTAAAGTTCTTCCTTGGGGAACTGCTTCGTAGCTTTGTAAATTCGCGTCACCAGCTGCATGGCCCTCTGCCACACGATCAGATCTTTGTAACTTTTTATCATTCTGTTTCTCCTCTTCGCTGACCACTAGCCCCTGACCACTAGCTACTGTATTCGCTCGTCTTTCAGCCACGATTCTCACATAATCCTCAACCGTATCCCCGGCGTTCGCCAATATCAAACCAAGTGCCTCGAGCGAATACCTCCCCATCATGCAGCCGACGGCATAGGAGAGGAAGGCGGCCATGTCGCGGCGGGCGTCGGCGCGGGCGAGGGTGATTTGCTCCTCGGGCACTTCGGGGTGCAACTCGCCGTCGAGGCCGTAGGCGGCGATGAAGAGCCGGTTGTTCTCCGTCTCCAGCTCCTGCATCCGGCGGATGGCGGCGGTGCTCTGCGCCTCCCAATTCCGCCAGCTCGCCTCCAGCGTCGCGCCCTTCAGCCCCGGCCGCAGCAACGGCTGGTCGCGGAAGTCCCACGAGGTCTCGAAGTTGTCCCAGTCGGCGCGGGCTGCCTCTATCAGCAATGGAACGACTTCAGTGATTTGCGCCTTCAGCTCAGAAGCATCAATTATCGGCAAGCAAGCTATGTGGCCGCCCTCGAAGTTTAGAGTGGGAGAAAGGACCTCAAGACACTTGACGGCGACAATCGAGTTGCAGAACGCGAGTAGGAATCGAAGATTAGTTGTGTCGCCGTAAACGCAAGCACCTGCGACGTCGAAAATTGACCCAACGGGTCGGTAGCGCATTGCTAGAGCACCGATGGAGACCTTCGACCAAGTTATGCATTCTTTGAAATAGAACTCAGTATTGGGGACGGTCGAACGTATCTTTCCGTCCTCCGCACCGTAGTGTTTGATTGCATATCCATCGTTCTCCCAGTTTACGATCGTATCCAAGTTACCATACCACTTCCTGAAGGCGCCGCCCTTATTATACGGAACCCATTTCTTTCGGGACGACAATACCTCTTGAGCATTCGTCGCATTGGGTGAAAACAACCTTCCACTCACTTCGTGCCAGAGCCTGGTAAAAAGGTTGTTGTTTGCCGTAGTCATCCCCAGTCGGGTGAGTCCGAGCTTAGACAAAGGAGGTGATTTCGAAAAAGCGTCGAGAAACGCACGACTCAGCCAATACGCTATGGGTTGGCCTGCGATTCTATCGAAATCAGAATTGCCAGCTAAGTAGGTGGGGAATTGGCTCGCATCGAAAAAATTCGCCTCTAGTTCCTCGTTGGACTGAACTTCACCTTGGCGCCGAAATAGTTTCTTAAAGAGCCCTTTCTTGTCGAGGTTCAGCTCGGCTTGGAGCGTGAATGCACAGCTTCCAAAGTCTGATCCCCAGACGCCACGGCCAAACGCCAGAAGACTTGAGATGTGGGTGGTGCGAATGAGTGTGTTACGCAGAGATTCGAATACCTTCAATGAGGTCCAGTTTGGGATGGTAATCATCGCCACAAAGCCGCCTCTCAGCGTTAGTCGAAGGTTCCGAAGCATGAAGGCGGCATAAGTGTCAGCCTTGCCATCCTTGAAATGAGTCTCGATGAAATCTTTTAGCTCCGAATTCATCGCGGCAGAACCCATATAGGGTGGATTGGCGGTGACGACGTGACATTTGCGTGTGAGCGCCTCGGCTTGTTCGAGCACGCGCAGGACTTTGAGGTGCGTCTCGCGCAGGAAGAGCTGGCCGCCGAGGTCCTTCCCCTCGATGGCGCGGCGGACTTCGGAGATGGTCCGTTCGTCGAGGCACGGCTGGATGAGGGAGCCGAAGTTTTTCGCCTCCTCGAACTGGTGGAGCAGCTTGAGCAGGGGCTGATGGAAGAGGTCGCCCAGCCCGAGGGCGCGGATGTAGTCGCGCAGCTCGTTTTCCGCGAAGCGTACCTCGCGCAGCTCGATGATGGCGGGCCGGACGAAGTGTTCGGGCTGGAAGAAGCGACGGGACGCGTTCCGGGCCTTGAAGACAAGCGCCAACTCCGCCAACTGCGCGGCGCGGGGGCAGATCTCCAGGCCGTGGAGATTGAACCGCAGGATGAGACCTGGAATCTCGGAGGGAGTGTGACCTTCTTCCTCGTAGATCAGATAAAGCAGGTCGAAGCCATAGGTGAGCATGTGCCCGGAACCTACCGCCGGGTCCATGAGTTTGATGTCCTGGGGGCGGTCGATCTTCAGATACGAATCGGGGGCGGCGGCAGAGTGATTAGTGACTAGGGGCTGGTGGCTAGCACCAGACTCCGAACCAGCCACTAGCCCCTGACCACTAGCCACTGGAGAACTCGCTTCTTCAATATAATACGGCATGTGCTCGCGGAGCCGGGAGCCGGGGCGGTTCAGCAGCCAGAGGCGGCCGAGGGAGTTTTCCACCAAGTAGCGGACGATCCAGTGCGGGGTGAAGAGCTGGGTGACGGCGGGGATGTCCTCGGTGGGCACGGCGCTCTTGCGGGCCATGACCTGGTCCTTTTTTTCCGAGATGTAGAACTGGTATAGCCAGCCGAGGATTTCCACCTGTTGCCAGTCCTCTTCGTTGCTGTTGGCGACGAGCTGGCGGATCAGGGAATCGGAATGGAGCAGATTGTCGGGCAGGACCAGCACGGTGGCATCGTCCAGCTTGCTGAAGACATCGGGGAGGATGCGATGGAGTTCTTCGCACTGGGCCAGCAGCAGCAGCCGGTAAAGCTCCTCGTCCCGGTTGCCATCGAGCTTCAGGCGGATGACTTCGGCGCGGTCCAGCCCCTTAAAGTCCACATGCTCGGCATGTTGGAGGATCTCGGGCAGGCTGTTTCCCTCCGGGTGGCTCAGGACACGGTAGCCGTGGTCCAGCCAGCCATCGTGCAACTCCATGAAGCGCAGGGCGACAAAGCGGTTGAACCAGGTGTAAGCCATCGCCTCCATCGTATGGTCGAAGCCATCGCGCTGGATCAGGTCAGTCAGCTTCCGACGCAGCGGCAAGATCGAGCGCGGGAACGCCTGACCGCCGATGAGGGCAAGATCCCCCGACTCGGTGACGGGCTCGACCCAGTCGCGGTGGACACCGAAGACACCCGCACGCCGCGTGACCGCCTCGGCAAAAGCGGTGCGGGCAGCGGGAGCGTAGTTCTTGAGTGGGGTGAGGTTCATGGGGAGATTACTTGAGCTGAATGCGCTCGCCCTTGGCGACGGCGTCGGTGAGTTCGGTGCGGAGCTTGGTGAGAAATACCTCCACCTCCTCCGTCGATTCGAGGAAGGGTTTCTCAAGCAAATCGCCTATCTGGATGACGCGGCGGTGCTTCGGCGCGGGCAGTGGAATAGGCGTCTCGGTCCCCGCTCCTGGAGAGGGAGCGGGATCGGTCCGAGCGGACTTGACAGTGTAGTCCTCAATAGCCGACAGGGTTGACTCGAAGACCCGGTTGGCCTCGCTCGCCGCTTGGTCGAGGTGGGCGACACTCTGGTGTTTGCCACAGGCGTCGGCGAGGATCTGATAACGGACCACGGCATCCTGGAGAAGATTTCCCGGATTACCCGCGTTCGCAATCTCGGCCATGGCGAGGGTGCGTTCTTTTTCGACTGTCTTTAGAACCTCGGCACGGCGAGTGGAGACGAGGGCGGTATTGATGGTATCAACCGTGTCGATGAGACCACGGACTTCGCTGATGAGCTTATAGGGGCTCGGAGATTTCAGGATCTGTCCCATTCTCTCACGAGCAACGGCAGCAGAGGGATCGCGCTGCAACTCGAGGTCGTTCAAATGAAAGCGATCCGCCGCCTGACGGAGTTCCTCCCAGAGGGGACGCTGCTTCGTGTAGAAGTTGCTGAGGTCGTGAAAGCTGTCGGAGAGATCAAGGAGGTCGTCTTTCCGGGAGAGGAAATTCTGGAGGAACTTGAAACTGTCAGTCTCAGCGAGGAGCTGGACGAGGCCCGGCAGGTTCGTATCGATGATCGTCTTGCCGGGGTAGTTCCCGGTGTCGGCGAAGGCTTTGAACTGCTGAAGGGCCTCGCTCCACGATTTCAAACGCTCCTGAAGGAAGGCACTTAGCTGATCCTCGGCGTCGGGACCCATCTGGCCGAAAAGATCCTGCCCGAGCTTGCGGGCTTTCTGCAAATCCCCGGGATCGGTGATCTTGCGCAGATGCAGGGTGATCTGCCGCCACTTCGCGGTCGAGGTCAGCTCGTCATAGGCACTCTCAGGGGATATCCTCGCTCCAACCCGCATCAGGTGGATTTCTCCGATGACGAGTAGCCGGGAAACCAACAGGATGGTCTCGTTGGCCGGCCATCCGTAGGGCCGACTGGAGAACCGCTCCTCGACCAGATCATGCAGGATGACCTGCTTGCTGGTCTGGGCGCAGAGACGCAGGTAATCACGAATCTCCTGAATGGCCTTGGGATTACCCTCCTCGGTCTGGAGGGCGAGGGTCTGCTGCCCGATGTCGTTGGTGCGCAGGGTCGCCTGGATCTCGCGAAGCGGCTCGGAAACGAGGTGCTGGAGATACCCCATCTTCGTGAACGTGTTGAGGATGAGGTATTCCATCGCTTCGCCGACGGCGGCCATGGGCGCGCTGGCCTTAGGAGCGAAGGGTTGTCCCCCGGCATAGAAGGCGGCATTGGTAACCAGCTCTGCCACGGTGGTGACGAGACGTTGTTTCCGCATGCGGTTGTCTTCCGAAAACTCGCGGAGGATGCGCTGGGTCGAACTCTGCTGGGAACCATCGCTCTTTCGCGCGATGTAGCGCTCGGTCTGGAGGTAGTGCCGCACTTCCCGGGCAAGTGACTCGTGATCGGCGAGCTTCAGGATCAACTGCCCGCCATCGGTCGTGCTCTCCAGGGTGCAGCGGCTCGCATCGTAGTAGGTGTAGTCGTCGTTCAGCGGAGTGATGGCGTGAACGACGATGGCTCCGTCGGCGCGGTTGCCGTTGGGATGCTTGTCACAAAGACGGTTGAAGGGGAAGTCTTTGCCATTGACGGAATAGCGGTGCTTGCGCTGCTCTTTGAGGACTTCGTCGTAAATCAGGTCGCCGAGCAACTTCGCCTCGGCACCGGGATCGAGTTCCTGAGCCTTGATCTCGCGCTGCACGTCCTGCTCCTCATTGGTGAAGAAGGAGTAGTCGTCGCCGTTGCGATTGACGAGGTTCTGGCTTTCGAGACGTAGCAGACTGGCCTCGATCTTGCGCCGGAGGGCGAGCCTGTCGCAGTCGATCTCCTCCATGCAGAGGGCGACGAGATTGTCGATATTGCCTCTCACCTCATCCACGTAGCGGATCAGGAAAAGGACTTCGAGGATGCGCACGTCGTAGGGCTCGAGGGCCTTGTTCTCGGAGGCGTGCTCGATGGTGAGCTTCACGGAGGTGTCGAGGAAGTTCTCGATGGAGGGGTAGAAGCGATAGAGCGGGATGAGCACACCGGGTTCGCAATCGTAGATCTGGGCGGTCGCGGACTGGCAGGCGTCCAGGAGCGAGCGCTCTCCCCGCGCGAGGTGTATCCCGGTGGCTCCAGCTTTGCGCACGGCATCGAAAATCTTTTGAACAAGGAGGAACTGGTAGGGGATGAAAGGATAGGTGGCAGCAAAATCGGCGGCGCTCTCGTAGGTCTTCATGCTCATCTTCGTCGCGCCGAAGGTGAGCTGGTTCCTGATGAGGTCTCCTTTTTCCTTGTAAAGGTCTTCGAGAAAGGTCGTCGCCGCCTCCCGCTTGGTGAGGAGGCGCACCCGGATCACTTCGTCCACGTTGGCGCTGGACAGGGACAGGCGAGTGCTGAAGCGCGCGGTGATTCGGGAGAAATCATTCAGTCGGCTGCGACTCATCTCACCGATGACGGTGTCGATGTCCTCCTGTGAAGTGATGACGATCCAGGCGCGTCCGCCACAGGTGGTGCCGAGCGTCTCGGTGATGGTCTGGAGATTGAGCATCAACTGGGAGTTCTGCCCGATGTATGCGCCGACCTCATCGGCGAAGAAGAGCAGGCGATGATGCGGCCCCTTTTTGTCGAGATATTCCTTCACCCAAAGGCAGAAGCTTTCGACGGTGAGCGAGAAGTTCGATTCTCCGTCCTCATACCACTTGGTGGAGGCCTCGTGAGATTGTCCGAGTGCCTGTGAGAGCGCCGTGATCATCTCGTCCCGGTAGAAGTCGAAGCCATCCCGCTCGGTCAGCCAGGATTTGCCGCTGGCAGTAAGAAAGGCCTCATGAAAGGCGGTGAGCTTGCCCCGCTCGTCAAGGCGGCGCTCGAGGTGGGCAAGGTGCGGGGGATGGCTCGCGTAGCCCTGCAACTCGTTCAGCATCCGCATGAGGACGGAAAGGATCGCATCGCGGCTGTTCGCATGGTCGGACTTGGTCTCGATGTTGAAGAGGACCACATCGGTCGGAGAATCGACGGCCCTCTTGATGTCCGCGTAGAACATGGGGTCCTTGATCTTCGACTCGAAGAACTCGACGGGCAGGCGGCTCTGGCCTTCATAGTGGAGCAACTGGTTCCCCATGAGGCAGGAGAGCACTTTGAGAAAGTGGGATTTCCCCGAACCGAAGAACCCGGAGATCCAGACACCGATCCGGCCAGCGAACTCTGGATTGTTCACATTGTCGGCAACGGCAAGGTAGTTGCTCACAAAGGCGCGCAGGTGCTTGTCGAGCTCTTTGGTGATGACAAATTCGTCGAGCTCATGCCAGACCGAGGAGTGGTCCTGTTGATCGGCTTTCACCACTCCGTTGATAGGGCGGGCAATGTCGCGTTCAAAAATTTCGCGGATGGTTATCATGGTCAGGGAATAAGTTTGAAGGCGCGGTAGTAGGGTCCTTGGAGTTTCCCGAAGAGGCGGACATATTGGCCGTCATAAATTCCGGGATAGAAAACAAGGAGGGGCGTCTGCCCCATGATCGGCTGTAGTGCGGAAAGGAGGCTGTGCGTGCGAACAATGGGAAAAACACTGCCGACGCCCGAGACGAGGATGAGGTCGGCCTCAGAGGGGTTCACCTGCTCGGCGAAGGCCGCCGCAAGTTTGGGTCCGTCAAACAGGGGAGCCAGGGATTTGAGGAGCGCCTTGTCCCCATCCTTCTTCTTCTGTTTCTCAAAGGATTTCTCCAGAAAGCCCCGGGCCTCCAAGGAGGTGATGACCATCTCGAAGAGATTGACGTGCCTCACGCGCAGATCCGGGTGAACCTTGTCGAGGTGGATGCGGAGGAACTGAAGATACTCGCGCACCCGCATCTCCTCCTCCGCCGGGTAGTCGAAGATGTGGAAGGCAACTTCATTGCCGTTGCCACGGCCACTCAGGAAGCCGTCCGAGGTGATCTTCGGCAGGATCTGATTCAGCCGTTCTTCGAGTTTTGCGATCATGGCAGTTGGAGGCAGGAGAGAAGATGGTTTTCGCCTTTCTCCCGGAGATAGGTCGAAAGCTCTGGACGGATCAGCACCGATTGGAGCTTTCGGGAGCGGGTGTCTCCGAGGTATCCGGCCTGGGCAAGAATCTGAAACACGGTTGATCGGAGACGGTCACAGGTGGAATCAGACCAATCCGACATGGCGGCGTCGCGACTTCGACAGACCTCAAGGAAGGAAGTCCAGACACCGGTGGTCAGCTCGGGGCGGAATATCCGGAATTCATTTCGCAAGGCCAGATCCATGAAATCCCGGAGGAGCACGCTGTGTTTCACGGCGCAGGCAAGCAATGCCTGGATGGACAACTCCTTGTCGCCATCCCTGACCATTTTCCAAAGAGGTGCATCGAAGCCCTCAAGGCGGGTGCGAAGAAGTCGTCCGAGCGACACCGCAGAGGCCAAGGCTCGGGCCTGGAGCACATTGCGCCGCTCAATAGCGTCCTTCCAATCCGTATCGGACACCCGGAGCAGCAGCAGGTCCGCCACGATTCGGCTCTCCCGTGGCTTGAGGGAACCGCTCGTCAGGGTGGCAGTGTAGAGACTCGCGGGTGGCATTAGATGGGGAGGAGCGGCAAGAACAAAGCGGCGATGGGAGATCTGATCTAGAATGGATCGATCAACGGAGACGGTCATTCCCCAGTGGTGGAGTGCCCTGATCGGCGAGATAGCGAGTGATGGCATCACGAAGAACCCAGGCCAGGCTGACCCGTTTTGCCTCGGCGATGCGTTCAAGAGCAGCCTTGTCATCGGAGGAAAGGCTGACCGAAAGCCTCTCGACCGATGGGCCCGGCACGGGGTGACGCGATCCTGGCTGTGATTTCATGGTGCACCACTACGCACCATTCCGGTGATCCGGGCAAGGAAAAAGCAGCACTGAGTTTGAGAATCGGCGTTCTGTCCCTGAACATCATCGAGCTGAGAACGCCGGGAGAAGGTCGTGGTCTCTGTCGAACGGCGGAGTCGACCGCACATTGGTGGATAGGGGGTGGCATGCACAAGGGCTGTGAAGTAACCGCAACTATCCTCCATGGGGTGGGACAACCGTGGGGGTATCGCGGAACTTTCCTCAGAAAAATCGCAAGGGGGTGATTGAGCCCAAGCCGAACGCAAAAAACGCGCCAGTCAATAGGGGTGAAGGCAGGCTGCAACAGGCTGGCTCAAATACTTGCACCCCCGCCCCTCCGCCCTAAGTTCACGTCCTCCCGCATGCCCATCCTCCGCCTCAAGCTCTCCGACCTGCAAACGCTCTCCGCCCCGTCTGCGGAAAGCCTCGCGGTCAACCCCGGCGACACTGCTGACCTGGAGGCTCGGATCCGGAGCCAATTCCGCTTCCTTCCCGATCCCATCACCGTGAAGATCGAAGGCGACGAAGTCATCGTCGAGTTCCCCGAAGAAACCCCCGGCTCACGGGCTGAGGCTTCCCGCCTCGCCGAAAAGGCCGGCAAACGCGCCAGGGAGGGCAACTACGGCAAGGCCATCGACATCTACCAGCGCGTCCTCGAGCTGCAACCCTCCCTGCACCGGGCACGTCGCGACCTGGCCATGATCTACGCCGAGACCGGCGACGCCGACAATGCCACCAACCACCTCATCGAAGTGCTCCGCCTCGATCCGTCGGACTCCTGGAATTGGGTCGTCCTCGGCAACCTTTACGCGGGCGGCAAGGGGGATCCAGAGACCGGTGAGAAGTTCATCCGAAAAGCCCTCGAACTGAATCCCCGAGACCGCAGGGTCTTGAAAAGCCTCGCCGCCTTCACTCAGGCGCCCGCTCCGTGAATCCGACTTCTACCGCATGGCGGTCTACGGACAGCACTACTTGGACGGAAGCGGTGAATTGCTCTCCCCCGAGTCCGATTTTACTCGGCAACACGATACTCCTGATAAGGAAGTCGACCTGTGCGGCGCTGAAAGTCGGCGAGGCCGCAGTCGAGGCACACGGCCAGATCTTCCAGTGAGGTCGCCCGTGTTTTTGCCTCACGAATGACAAGGCAAAGTTCGGGGTCAAAGAACC